>Ga0210025_1005427_pt1 | contig 10348 bp, 10 predicted proteins | sample CryGeyme20150102_FD_183989 | JGI IMG/M metagenome (GOLD analysis project Ga0210025, IMG submission 183989) | Groundwater microbial communities from Crystal Geyser aquifers in Utah, USA - Crystal Geyser metaG 2015-0102 (SPAdes) (version 2) | ecosystem: Environmental > Aquatic > Deep subsurface >...
CAAAAATGTTAATAAGAAGGACTGCTACGATGATAAAATCGACAGGCTCCTTAAAATCAAAAAAATCAATCATCATTAAGAACACAAGCACATCAAAAATAACAAAGACATCAAAAACCAGTATCGATCCTTTGATGTCAAGAATATCAAAGCATAGCTTAAACCACTCTCAGAAACTCTTAACAACACCCAACAATACTGCCAGCTCTATGCCAAAGAGATTCTCGAAAGCAATGAACAGAACATCTAAACTTACGGATCTTTCTTGAGCAACCATGATATTGACAAAAGCCTCAGAGCTAGAATGCTTGACTGGATGATTGAAGTCACCTCCTCTTACAAGTTCACTCCCAAGACCTATTTCACTGGGGTTCAGATCATGGATAGATACTTCAAGGCTGAAGACCAAAGACTGCCAATTACAAAGCTTCACATCACTGGAGTTGTATCTATGTTGATCGCTACAAAAATGGATGAAGTCTACCCTCTGAAAATCAAGACTGTTTACGACAAGATAGTTCATAAAAAAATTGACAAGAGATAAATCATCGACATGGAGGCTAGAATATCTGAAAAATTAGATTTTGTCCTTAATGCATGGTCATTTTATGACCTGGCTCTTCTCAAGCTTCACGAAAATTGGCATATCAAAAACGAAGAAGCCATCAAGGACATTGAAGAATTATGTAATTTGATTGGCAAGTTTATTGTCTTCAATTATGAGCTTTATGGTCATTACCCCATCAATGTCTTGGCTGAAGCCCTATTGAGAGCAGCTTGCAGGATATACGGTCATGAAAAATCAAGGCTTACCATGGGTGACCGCGAAGGATTCGAGACCAATCGAGATCAGCATGCCTGTATTGAGCTTATTTTGGATTCTATTCGTAGTTTCAAAGGCAATCACCGCAGTCTTGGCAACATTTATAAGTTTGCAAATTAGTCTGCTCTGCTGAGAGTTCAGTAATACCTCAAGCAATCTTGATATTTGATAGTGTTATTTGCCTCAAACAATACTATGACAAACAATATTGACTATATCTATCATTCGTCGTTATCCCAATTCTTGTTTTGCTGCATCTTAGGACCTCCAGCAGGCTTGGCCACGATGATTTGGTCAACCTTAAGAATGGTGATGGCAGCTTCGGAAGCCAATCTGATGGCCCATTCCTTGGTCTGTTTGTGATCGTATATGCCTAAAGTTTTAATGTCTTCGGCTTCTCCTGTGAGAATGTTCAATCCCTTAGCAACATCACCGCTGTTCGCAGCAATCATCTTGGCCAAAAATTAGTTGGAGTTGATACCACAGTTTTCTGCCAAAATTCTGGGGAAGACTTCGAAGGCTTTAGCAAATCGACTGAAACTGTACTGGTCAAGACCGGTGAGTTTCTTGCTCTCATTTTCTAATCTAATACTGAGAATCTAAATAAATATTTTTTTACTGCTTCAGTGCTGCCTCCTCCAGGAACAAAGTCACTGTATCTGATCATGGATCTGAAAACATGGACACCATCATCGATAGCTCTTTCAATGTCTTCCAAAATGTTTGTGGTGCTGCCTCTTAGGATGATAGTCGAGAGCTTGCAGTCTTCAGTTTATCTCTTGAAAATAACGACCTTCTCAGATGCAATTTCTTCAACACCAACATCGTCAGAGGTTCCGACTTCTTCAGGAGTAGGGGCTTCCAACTTGGAAAGAATTGTGGCTCTCACAGCTCTTGCAACTCTTCTGAGCTCAAATTTTGAGAGAATTCTCACCACCATCATTTTGTACTTGTCAAGGAAATGAAGGACGATATCACTGATTGTGCCTCCAGTCACAACGACATTGATGTTAGCATTAACCAGTTTTTGAACAAACTTTTCAGCAAGCTCTTCTTCTCCCCTTGAGTAGTTGAGCAGCTCAGTGGCATTTTGGATAAGGACAGTTCCCTTGGTTTCAGCGTACATGGTGTCAAGAGGGCAACTGTAGATAGCAATTCTTGGCTTGATCATTCTGTCGATTGAACCTTCAACACTTCTTTTGATGAGGAATCCTCTGACCAGGGTGGAATCCTCAATGGCTGAACCCAAAATATGAACAACTCTGATGTTATCAATGTCAAAGTTCTTGGGATTGTCAGGGGTGCTGTTAATGCAAGCTCTGGCGACGATGTCAGCCATGAACTTGGAATAATTTGGGACCTTTGAAGAGACTGAAGCAAGAATTGCCTTGCTGACTTGGACGTGATCTCTAACATCTTCAACCTTGAAGGCGATCAGGCGTTCTTCGTTAAGGAAGGTGAGAGCCTTTTTCATGGCTTACTCGTATCCAGTGACAATTTGTGAGGGATGAAGTCCCATTCTGATGAGATTTTCTGCATGACTGAGGAGCTCTCCAGCGAATGTGACTACAAAGTTGGTTGCATCACCACACTCTTCTTCTTGCATTTTGCATGCCATCACAAGCATCTTGGCAGCTGGGTGCTGAACTTCCAACTGAATAAGGCACAAAATACTTCTTTGAGGATGGTAGCTGCATCCGAAGTAACGTAAGTCTTATCGATATGGTTGACCACCATTTTCTTGAGACCTACATAATTTAAAAAGATTTAAAAATGGCAAAAGATTCAGCTTGCCTTTCTAAAGCCTCTAAAGATGATAGAACACTCAGAAGGTAGCATTGAATCTTTTGCTGGTACTGTGAGCTTACCGAAGGGTCCGAGAGATCTTTTAATTTTGGCGCTGATCTCTTTGCAGGCATTGATGTTTTTGAGGATAACTTCTTCGAGACCGGTGAAGTGTTTATGTCCCTGAATGAATGACTGCATACCTCTTTGAGAAGGTTGTTGAAGCCGTAGGAGGTGTCGAGCATGTGGTTAATCTTATGTTGTAAATTATAAAAAGATTTAAATCGTTGAGAAGGTATATATCTTATGGAAGGTTCTTATTTATAGTTATTTCGATTAGATGAATATCCGAATCAAATTTTACTAATCTTAAGCTTGCCCCCAACATCCAAATCTTTCACCATTACCTTGAACTCCTCGTATGAAATCTTGCCATCGTAGTCCTAACTTCACACCAAAAGTACCAAGTCGGCTTTGATTATTGTACGATCCACTAGCTGCTGCAACTGGAGGTCAGTCAGGTTGTTACCCACCATCATCTTCAAAACCGTGAAGAGCTCTCCGTTAGTTATGAAACCATCTTCGTCGATATCGTAAATCTTGAATGCAAATCGGAGCTTGTGTTCTTCATCTGTGCCGTAAAGAGATGCCAATCCTGAATGAGAAATCGCATACCCGACAAGAATTCACTGAATGATATTTTTCCGTTTTTATCTTTGTCGAAGATGGAGATGACTCGCTTGACGAGAGGGTTTTGGTTAAGTTCTGGCACATTAAAGATTTCGTCAGGGTCCAGGTCACCAGAATTATCCTAGTCGATTTGTTTGAAGCGAGCGTACAACTTCTGGATTTCTTTTTCACTGAACTGGCTTGGAAATTATGTGTTACCCATATAAAATAACTATAAATCCACCTGAGGTAGTTTAACTAATAAATCTCATATTCTCAAAAATAAGGATTGATATATACAATCTAACAACAATTACTCTTTTGACTCCCTTATCTATATTTTATACATTCAATGCATCATCGGAAGGGTAACTTTGAATAATACAAAATTCGTAAAAAGGTTTTCGATGAGCCATAAGAGGTCTAAGACGAAGATCCTCCCTATGAAAGAAACTATACCAACAAGCCCCACAGATCCAGAAACGAGCCTACAAAAAACTTCAAAAAACCCCAGAAAAAATAATGGTTTGAGGGTCTGAGCAATTTCACGGCGAAAGGAGCCTATCGATAAACTAACTTGAAAAACCCATTTATTAATAAAAAGTTTAACGAGTAAGAAAAAAGTCAAATGAATCCTCCCAAAAATCAAGCTCAAATAGACAAACCAGAATTTGCTGATCTAAAATAAAGACTTGATAAGGAGATCTAAAATTATAGCAAAAACGGGCCTATTGAGTTAGCAGATCATTAAGAGAATAATAAAAGTTATCAACCAGAAGTGTTCAAGAATAGTATTGTCAACCAATCTGAAGATTTATCGATTCATATGAAAAAATAGTCAAATAGAGGAGAGTAATACAGTAAAAAAAGATCTAAACCAGTCCAGAAAAGAGAAGACGAGAAACAACCTTCGTCTGGTGATACTTCTTCAGTCTGGGTTGATGACGAGCAAAACTAAAGCAATGTTTCAACGACAAATATTCTAAAAAGCATAAACGATGATAATTCCCCAGTCAAATTAAATCCTAAAGAAAAAGCACATAAAAAGATAGAGGTGTCAAGTATCAACCATAAATTCTAAACAATAGAAGCTCGTACAGCAGCTAAGCAAAAAGATTAATCATCTCATTCTCTATCCTAATGTGCCGCATAAAGATATGACTCTTTGCTTGGCAATCATTAAAAAAAATAGACATTCCCTTCTGATTTGTTGAATGAAGACTTCGAAAATGAAGCTAACTTCAAAGAGAAAAAAATAGAATAGTAACCACTAATACCACTATAGCAACTGAAGAATAATATTTAGTCAATCCAGCAAGGTAAATGGCTCAAAGTGAGCCTATAATTTGAAGCCTACGAGAATATTCTTGAGCTCAAAATAAAGTAAGTCTAACTGACCAAATTATCAGTTGTTGTCCACATATCAAATAATGGGAAAACATCTATCCTCAATTACCCCGATTTTTCTCAAGAATAAATTGAAAAAAATATTTCTTTCATCACCACCAGCTATTATTTCCCTAAAATTTTAGGAACCCAACTCTAAGATTTTCCTAACTCAGTGGAAGGTGATTAATCATACGATATGGCCAAGCCTTGCAGTAAAGCTGATCTTGATATATGCAAAGTGAAAGGGGTCGAAGCTGAGCTGGAGAAAGGAGATATTGACAAGAGTGTCATAATTGTGAGATCAGTGGAAGTCAGCTGTATGGAATGCTAGACTGTCAACAAGATAATGATAGTTCAAAGCAACAATGCAATTATAAGTTCATGTCGCGCATGCTCGACCAAGATGGAAGGTAAAATAACTGCCTTAAAATTGAGAAGCGAATGATCTTGATTTAACCAATTATTCTTAAAGACATTCATGTCCTCGTTAAGCAGTCATTAGATTATGGATATCGTAACTTTATCAAGAGTCGTGAACTGATTCTCTGTGGGAATCGTAAACCTCTAACAATTTTTGAACGTGTGTCTCCTTCTTGGCCAAGGCAAAGTCGAAGATGCCGAAGTCATATTTTTTGGACTAAGATCAGCCAATGAGTACCAGCCTGTCAATCACCTCACTACTTTCCACCATTCTGGCCTCTTGGGTTCTCCAGAGAGTAGAGTTTACAACAGTTGCAGTGTATCCAGCTGCTGCCGAGCCGAAGAGAAGATCTCTGATTGCAGTGGCTTTTCTTCTTTTGAGAATGAAGGCTGTGGTAGGGATGAAGATGCTGAAGAATGTAGCGTAAGTCCAGAAGGTGATGGTATTAGTGAGTTTGCTAGATCTACATAGATTATTTTCTCACCTTTCGTTATCGTATTCGAGTTAGTCAGCTGTCTGCAATTTTTGAGGTGTATTTTCGGCAATGAAGTAAAAGATCAATTTCCTTTTGGTTTCAGGAGAGGCTAAATGAGTGCATGGAGTACCGTGCATGAGAAGATCGTGGTTGATGTAGTAGCCTGCTCTGCTCTTATGGTATTGGCTGACGAACACTCCTGGGAAGTAACTCATCTTTATCACTATATATTATACACCCATACAGACCCAATGTACAACATCAACAATATTACCACCATCAATGTGGGGTTCCGTGGTACTTTTATCTGAACTTTCGGTCAGCCCTCTGAATATTCTCCAGTCTCTATTTTTCACTCTGAGATCTCGATAAATCCTATATTTTTCGATAGTAAAGATCTTCCCGATAGTTGGTGTTGGAGTTCAGAGGATACTGGTAGGGCACGTTTTCAAAAGGAGCGTCATTTGTCGGGTCATATATCTGCTATCCGTTTACAGTTATACTCAGAGGCCATCGCCCTTATATTTTGAAGTGTCTTTAGAGAATATCTTTCTTGCCGGGAGAATGCTTCTTTTCTTTGAACTCTCTGATAAACTTACTGAGGAACTAGCTACTAACAGACATTCCTACGGCTTCAACCTGATCCACAAACTTCCACTTGTTGCTGGAAAATATACCAGCTTGATCCTCAAAGAACATCTCTGAAAACAAGTTGTTCCCCTCATCATAGTAGTACCCCTTAGACTTGAAGTTAAACTCACGGTCACCCATTGCAAACCCAGAAAACTAAGCAGGAGGAGTATGGAAACATACCTCCTGCCCATCATCGAATATCACATGAGACCAACCCACATTGATGCCGTCAGCTGAGTTCAGGTGGATGTTTACTGTTGCCTCCAGAGTAGCCTGAATTTTATAACCCCTTCCCAAATAGAGATAAGATGTAATTGGAGGATGGTGACTAATCTGTTCAGCATAGAAGGGACAGCCTCCGATGTATGACTGGTAAGTTTCGCCTAAGATAGGATTAAAAGGCTTGTTGATGTCTAAGAACAGAATTGACTGAGAAAGGCCAAGAATCATGACTCTTTTAAGTCTCTCCACAGGATCGATCATCTTAGCAGCTTACTCAAGGTAGAGAGGTGCCATTCTCAAAGATTCAGCATATTGAGATAATTGAGAATTACTATTGAAGATCGTCACTGGTAAGGAAATGGTCACATTTTCTTTCGAAAATATTTTCTTCTTGAAGGTGCTCATCATAAAAGACAAAACACTATTTTGTGCTTCAATGACTTTTTTGTGAGTGAGGACTAAAGCTCCATCTTTTTTCAGTTTCCAATGGTCTCTCAAAATCCTATTTTCCCAAGGACACCCTGATCTTTTATCTGCCAGTTATGTTATGATTCCAGTTGGGTGTCTGACTTCTAAATATTTTTGCGGAAGTATCACAAGACCTTCTTCATTGAGTTTTATCTATTCTTCTCCCTCATAGATTGGAGCTTTTATTTATGTTTCCCTTGGCGATTAGAGTTCATGCACCGATACTTTGTCCTCTAGATTTTAGTCTTAGTCTTGAATGCTAAAGAAAACATCCGAATCGTTGATCTAGCTGATCTCCTCACTTTTGAATTCAACATCACAAAGAGCTTAGCTGGTGGCCTGCTTTTTCAGAGTAAGGCTGCTATTACGCTGCTCTTTGATGACCCACTCTGAATAAAAGAAAGACTCCAGCTTCTTCTCAAATTCTTGAATACAAAAGTATCCTTCCATTTTCTGAAAACCATTGAGGTAATTGCAGGTCATCTCATTGGCATAACTTCGGTTGAGCAGGCCTCTATGGTCCATGTTCAATTCTATGATTAGTTTACTTCCCGTAGCACTGGGGCTAATTTTGGCGATCTGGTAGTTGATCTATCCTCTTTAGATCGTGCTGAAGGGAATATAGTTGATATTTTCTATTGACTTATCTGCGATGTAATAATCCTCTGCTACCTTAAACACATGCCTCAGAAATATAAAGTCTCTTTCTCGATACCACTTCGAGTAGGCCTTATGCTTTTGGTAAACGATTGCACTGTTTTCAGATAGGATGTTGAGCTTTATCTCAGCTTGAACGATTTCTGGATGCCAGTTTTTAAATAATCTTGGATTAGTCAAGACCATTAGCACAAGTTCAGGTTTAAGCTTCAGGATCACTTCTAATTTAAACACATTAGCTTGATTTAGATGCTGAAAGACGAAGCAACCAGTCTATTGGTCGGTTGTAGCTACTTTGTACTGCTCAAAATGGTCGAGATCGGTGATATGAAAGTTGGGAAACATGATATTGAATATATTCTTGTATGACACTGTCTTCTGCTTACACTTGACTTTCTCCTTAATATGCTCTTAGTATTTTTAGTTTTAGTTTTCCACAAATGAGTTGATCTAGATACTTGCATCTTGCTCCTCTATATGCTTGATGAACTCTTCAACTACATGACTCTAATTTCGCACAAACTCTACAGGCTCCTATTCCTCTTCTATGGGAGTTTTTAAAGTTAGTTTTCGTTTTCTGGTCGAATTTTATTTTTATTGAGTCTTTTTCTCTTTAAACTAACTTTCAGTGAGAGGGGTCTGACTGTTTACAGTTTTCTTCTTACTCTGGGATTTCAGAATTTATATATTATACATTCTCTTGATTTCTTCTTTGTATCCGATATTTATCAGTTTTTCTATTTTTGGGAGGTATTTCTTTTGGTCCTGATTCGTAAGGAAACAAAACCTCAGCACTTATGGCTTTGACTGGTGAATTGCTTCTAATACATAACAATCTTTATCTTTTTTCTTTGATTTTCTCAGCAAATAATTCCTGATGTCAAAGTGAATTTAATTAGACTTGATCTTGAATCCTTCGATTGTCAAAAATCTAGATTTCCAGCTGTGAAAACCCTCCTCTACATCTATCTTGAATCGAGCCGTCTGATTCTAGTCCTCTTCTTCCTCCTCCAACTCGATCTCGACTTCGCTTTCCATGGTCGATATGTTCTGAATTTCGACAGCATTATTGATTGTCTTGTGATACAGCTATATTTTTTCATTAAGGCTGAGGTTGCTAAATGCACTTTCGAAGTATATGTCCACCATGAATTTGGTTCTTTCGGAACCACAGATGGCAAACAGACTAAATGATTTGAATTCGTTTCTTATTTTGTATTCCATAAACATCACAAGCTCCTGAAAGGCCCTAGTTTGATTGACCAAGTTGGTCTCTTTTATGGCCATTATTGACTAGAATTTATTCTTGGGGTCCTCTTCTGTCTGCATAAAGTACTATTAATTTAATACTAAAGAGGTGAATAAAACGAATAGAATTCATCATCAAAATTCACACAATGGATGAACGAATCATCCTGATCAACTTCTATCCAGCCTATCGTTTCAGCATTTTATCCTTTGTGCTCCTCTCGGGTCTCTTTCCTTCCTGTAATTTAATCAGATAATTTTTCTTAGCCAGACACTCGGTCAACTCTCCAACTCGGCCCAGAACCTTGTCCAGCTCATTGATAGCTAGTCTTCTTTTCTTCTCGGCCTCATCAATTTGCCCTTCCATATCGGAAATTTGTCTGTTGTAGTTATGTATGTTGTCCCTGAATATTTTGAGCTTTTATATGTTCTGAGCCTGACGTTATTTAATTTTGTCTAAAGACCCCAGAGAATTTTAGTATTATTCAGTTGCCTTTCTCTTCAACTATTTGATCTAAGCGATGGCTATTTGTGAACTGCTGATGGATTTGCGAGTGGCGTTGATCATCATAACTGTTGCTGCCAACTGTGTTTACATCCTTGTGATATTGAGCTCCAGTTGATTAATATTCTAATCTGAGCATTTGATCAAGTTGTTTGCGCATTGGCTAGCTTCTGCCACTTCAGCATACATTTCCATCAAATCAGCAAGCTAGCCTTTGTTTTTTTCGACCTTTTCCCTGATTTCAGTAGTGTCAATACCCACCTTTAAGCTCTTGGCCATAGCATTTTAATATTTTTCGATGATGGCCTGCTTTGTTGATATTCTCGCTTGGATATCGCTCGGATCGATACTGAGGAATATTTCACTGAGTTTTTCACCAATAGCTTTGCAAAATTCAACTTCCTTCTTATTTATCTGGCAACTCTCGAGCTGTTCCTTAAAGTTGACAATATTTGTGCTCAAGATGGTTTCATTAGCCACTAAAGCTCCTAAAGTGCTGTTGTCACTCTTGATACTGTCCAAAATATGGGTCATTCTTTCGTTGAGCTCTCTCATGAGTTTATGGTAGGTTTCGTTGTCTGGTTCTTCTCTGGTGCTGAATGGCTCCAGTAGTTTTTCAATGTTTCTTTGTTCCTCATACTTATTAGCAATAAGTTGCTCGAACTGGCCTTTAGTATAGTTGAAGGCTTCGTCAGTTGCAAGGTAGTATTAATAAGTGCTTGTACAGTTCCATCCATTTTGCAAAAATCTTTGTCTACAATTCAAATAATCGTCACCGGCTTCACGGATGCCCTTGTTATAGAATTTCTAGTATTCATTCATATTTTTTGTGTTTTCGTGAGCAATGATGTACTTTTTGAACTATAGTGCAATCGCATTGGCAGCATTTGAGTTCACCACTCCGCTATTTACGTACTTCAACTCTTCCTGAACCTGGGGTACTGAGGAAGAAACCAAAGAAGCTGATAAATTTGAGAGGTAGTCGGATATGTATTAAGACTGCCGGAGAGAGTGATTAGATTCATAGCAGCCAAGGTGGTAGGAATATGAAGG
>Ga0210025_1005430_pt1 | contig 10344 bp, 11 predicted proteins | sample CryGeyme20150102_FD_183989 | JGI IMG/M metagenome (GOLD analysis project Ga0210025, IMG submission 183989) | Groundwater microbial communities from Crystal Geyser aquifers in Utah, USA - Crystal Geyser metaG 2015-0102 (SPAdes) (version 2) | ecosystem: Environmental > Aquatic > Deep subsurface >...
TTTCTTGCCTAACTTGCAATAAACCAATTCCCCTCAGGTTGATCCACTAGTGGATCAACCTGAGGGGAATTGGTTTATTGCAAGTTAGGCAAGAAAACACCTCCATAGCAGTCATTTTCACAAAGGAGTCGGATCTATGAAAGCGATCCTCGTCATACCTATATTAGTGATCATAGCTTCGTACCATGCTGGTGAGTTGCTCAATTTCCACCTCCCCTGAGGATTATTCTGCCTACTCCCCTTCTTCCTGCTCGGCTGCTCCTTCTTACTCCTAGTCGTTTGCTCCTTCTTCAACCTCCTAAACTTCACGGATTTGTCCAAGGCGCTACCCAGATGTGTAGTCGAGGTCAGCGTCTTGAGGGAAATTTGATTGATGATTCTTTCCGTAAAGTTCAGTCAAAAGACGAGTCAGCCAGCTCCTCTTGAACTCAATATATGTGAGGCGGGGGTGAGTCAAACTGGAATAGAAATCTTCAAGTTCCTTCTTGTCATGAGCACCATAGCGTGAGTTTAGCTCAGGAATAAGAACATTGTCAGCTACATCCAGGTTTACCCCTATAGCAGTCTCAGGTGTGTATATTCCAGTGCTGTTGATGTTACGATGGCCAGCAAGACGTTGAGCTAGTCTGAGGTCCGGTGCGGCCCTAGCTGCAAGGTTGAGGATCACGTTCTTGAAACGATAGCCATTGATCCCAAGCCACCTTGTCATGCGGGCAAAAATCTAAGGTGTTTTCCTGTGAAAGCCAGGCCATTGGAAGTCTCGGAGCAGCAAGCAAATCTGTTTATTGAGGCAGACGTGGTGAATAGCACCCGTTTTGCCAATCACCATCTGAAAAGTTAGTTTGATGTTGTGTGTTGGCAGATCTTTGTTGGTAGTAATCAGGTCAAGGACACCTCTTTGCAGCTCATCATGGTCGGCGCCATATCTTTGACCTGATAGGAGTATTAAGAAAAGATCGATTCCAAAATGAACAGCTCTACGTTTTCGAAGGTAGAAGATCTAGGACAGGACATGCATGATATCTCCCAAGCGGACGAAGGTGTGTTATTTTACCTTTCTATCTTCGATAATAGGCACTGGACGAGGTTGAATGAGTCCTAAGATAAGGAAATAGTACCTTTGTATTTGACTGCCAGTTTGTTGAGGGCACGAATGGCAGTTGCTTTTTTTCTTGGTGATAGCTCCTTTAAATTAGTGTTGACTAATCGATCACAAAAAAGGTTTTCTGGTCGATGCGACAAGAGATCATTCCACTTGACGCTCTTCCCGACGCTGTATAGCTCCTACCAAGTGGGGATCAATACCTATCTCTGGAAAAGATCCACTCCGAAGTGAAGTAATCCACTAGTTAGGTAGGTCACGAGTACATGCTTACTGACATGGCGGTGCCCCTCGATCCACTGCCTCACCAAAGGCCTCAGCACTGATTGGCATATATCCAAAAGTTCATGCTGAAGTCTGGATGCTTCCTGATCCTCGTTGTAGCTATCTGGTTGGCGCGATAGAGGATGCTATGATGCTACTACAGACTGGCGATAACTTCCTTGAGATGGAGGCCTTTGTAATCGGTCAGAGTGAATGCTAATGTGGTCAGAAGCATGACGATCTGAAGGAGGGGAAAACTACTGTCTGAACTATGTCGTAGACTGACCCTAAAAGAGGAGAGGGAATCGACTTCACTATAGGCATTGCTACTGCCTGATTTTTCCCATCGCTCCTTACACTTCCCACTTTTCCTGTGGTGTACCCAATCGCTGATTCCGAACATTTTCCAACAACGCTTGCAGACGTTTCCTTGACCATTGATACTCACATAAGTTTTATCGCGGTTGCTGGTGACAGATCCTGCGTCAATAAGGGGGCATGTCAGAAGATGTTGCTCCATGGATGCATGTGCATACTCTCCTTTGCAAATAGGGCATTCGACTAGCGGAACAGCTTTCGCAGCTTTCTCCAGATTTTTTATTATTTGCTCTCTCGTCGGCTCCTGTTGCATAAATCCAAAATTATCAACTTAAGGGCTAATCCCATTTCAGTTTATCCAATAATTCAGCACCTCCTGAAAAAAGCACCCTGCACTAGCTTCAGCAACTTTGCTAAGAACCGACCTCTCCCCAATGACCGCTGCACCTATACTGCTACCTAAAGTACCACATGCAGAGCTCAGCAGAAAAAGTCCCTCCAACATCCACATTAGATCGACCTTGCTCTCAAGACCTCCTCACCTGCACCTTTCTGCACACTGATTGCAGCCTCCTATTTCAATCAACCTTCCTCACTTAAAAATTCCAGAAGCTAATCAACATTCAGTCCGGGACTGCCCTCCATCAATCTTTCGATGTGAGGACTGACCAAATATCTGAGGAAAAAAAAAGCAGGAAAAAGCAGGAAAAAGCCAAACATGGAAGACGAAGATAAAAATGAAGAGAGAAGTATCGCAGACATTTGAGGAAAAGGTCGATAAATATTGATAATTCCATGATAGACTACTTTTTGAGTTTGCTTATGGATAGTGTTAGGCATGCTTCCCGGTATTGAGGGGCAGCCTATTCAAATATTTAGAATTATTAATAGATAACGCGAGGCATGGTTCCTGAAAATGAGAAGCATGCCTTCTGAAAATGGAAAGCATGCTTTCTGAAAATGATAAGCACTCTTCCTGAAAATGAGAGGCATTCCCAGAAAAAAGTATACATGATAAAAGTGATAGGATCAGCGAATGCGGTTGCGTCGGGAGCTTCTTTCTCGACCAGCTAGCGAAGTCTTTCGAGGAGGAGGTACCATCAGTAACCAGCGAGGATCGATGAGGTCCATAAGTGCCAACCTCTCCACTATAGCTACACGCAAAAGGTGTCTGCAAGGAAGAGCTGTGCGCTCAGGATAGCCACAATTGCAGCGAAAGCCATCACCACGATTGTTGACCACGTACAGGGCTCCCCATTATTTGACGAGGTAGCTGTGTTCTTCACCCTCATAAATCTATGTTCTGATGGACTTGGCCAGCTCAGTAACAAATTTGCAGAAAACTGGTCGAGCTAGCGAGTGCCTTATGAGGCGCAGTTCTGGAATTTGGAGCATGGTTTAGTAGGGTGCCTTCTCCAGGTCAAACTAGTTGGCTTTCAGCTGGAGCTGTTCTATCACCCTCAGCGCATTGAGGACAGTGGTCGAGAAAGTCTTTTCAGAGGGCTGAGAGGTCTTGAGCAAGTTGTGAAACCCCTCATTAGGAGAGCTAGAAGCAGAGAAGCCTAGGAATTTCAGTGGAGTGTGACAAAAGCAATAACTCTCTTTTCGTAGAAGGAAACGGTCTAGGACTGGTAGCTCTTTTTCTGACAACTACTCTCTTGCCCTACTTTACCACCAGTTGAAGGCAGCTCGAGTCTTTGCCTGTAGCATTTTCTTGAAGTAGAGAAGATGACTTTTGTCCTCTAGAGCTTTCCGGACATTCCTGAGGACATGGAAGCCATCAAGAAAATGTTCTCCAGTGAACTATTTCTTGACCTTCATCTCTGTCAAGGCTGCTCCCATTGCTCTTTCATCGTCAGTTACCAACACCCCAGGGCATCCCCTCATTGCCTGAAAAAAAGTCTTGAAGATGCGGACATAGACCTCGTGGTCCTCCAGCGTTGTGAGGACGAGACCAAGCGGAACCAGTCTTCGAGAGCGACTACTCCCAAGAAAGCAACCAAGTTTCCAGCGTTTCCCTGAAGCTGTGATCCCCTTCACTAGATTGAAGGTCAGATCAAATGAGACCACACTGCCATGCTCCTCAAAGTCGGCCCTCATCTGTTCTGAGAAAGCCAAAAATAGTTCGATTTCGCCATCTAGCTGGTCAGTAAATATCTAGTAGCCTTTGTCCTCAAGGGAGGCCACCAGCTCCGAAACAGTTAGGCTTGGGGATCGAGCTTTCTTGAGGACATAGTAGAACTGCTTTGTACCGAGCCCGAATTCCCTGCAAACAGCATAGCGAAGCGAACAAGCAGGAACTGAAGGGGGAAGAGAATTAATGTAGGAGGATGCGGCAGCAAAGCGAATATTTTTTCCTCTTGGCGCCATATGTTGATGGCGAGTCTCAGCTCGAGAAAGTTCATATCGGCCCCCAGCTACTTGTCGATACCTTAGATAAGCTCGGCAGCCCGATCGAGAGCACTTAGCATAGAGATACAAGCCTTTCTTGAGACAACATCTGTAGGTGACTTCCTTCAGATCTATCTCAGCCTCTCGCACGGTCTCTCGCAGCTTCTCCACAAGCTCCTCTTTGGTTGATACCTCCTCATAAGCCTCCAAGACAGTCGGTAACTCGAACTCTACTCTCTTTGCTGACATAATTATTATAGCTAGCAAGATAGTGAAATCAGCAAAAAAGAGGCGGGAAAGGATAACTGCAGTGAGGTGCAAGAGGTCTGCACCTGTTTTTGGACGGTCCTTGAGGCTATGGGAGGGATTTGGACCACAATCTGGCCTATCCAGTTTTTGATGTTGGAGGTCTGATTGCCCTTTTTCCATAGTATTACTATACTATGGATAGAGTTGGTCACCTGACGTCTCCAACTTCTGGCAAATAGCCTCAAATCGACTGGGGATAGTACAGCAAGGCAAAAGAGGCGACAGGGACATCTCTGGAGGGTTTGTGGCTGTGGGGAAGGCTTTTGGTGGCCTGGGCTCGAGGTCTTCCGGCGGCATCTTTGCCAACATCAAGTTCTTTGTTTTTGGCCTATAGTGCCAAATTGTGGAAGTGGTGAGGTTTTGAGGCGTTCTGGGGTTGTTTGGTGACGTGACAGGGCTGTCTACTGCCTAGGGAACTTTTCCTTGGCTAGTAGTCAAGAGGCTACCATGAGCGGAACAGCCCCATAAAGGCAACAAAGGGAGTCGGCTATCCCCAGGAAGTTATTTTGAGGTCAAGAGGAACCTTTCCTGGAGATAGGTTGTAAAGGTTGAGGGCATCCTGGGGTTATTCCTGATCGAATAGCCCATATATTCCAATCACATTTTGGAATCTGATAGGAATATACCTTCTTTATCTGATCTTTTTCCTTTTTTCATTTATTTTGGACATTAACAAGCGTTACTGTATAGTTATTAATTCAAGTTAATTGACATAGTAACATAATGGCCACCGAACGTTCACTGCGAGGATTTGCACTCATCACCCTCGTCATGCAAGTCTTCTTCGGAATTATCTACGCCTTTGAGGAAGGATACTCAGCAACCGTCAGCTATTCGGATTTCAACGGATTGCTGGCTGCTGTCTTTCTCTGCATGTTGCTGCTTATAGGTATTATTGAGATGACAAAGGATTTGGGCTGTTGACAGTGTATTTAAAGGAGTTTGCAATCAGCGGAATGATCTTGAATTTCATCATGTTGGCCTTCACGATTCAATGGTACTTTTTGGTAAAAAAATTCTGGTACGCCATCAAACTCACTGACACCGTCAATAATGTATATCTTGGAACCAATCCCAACAACATTCGACTCTCTGGAATTCTCAAATACAGCTATGCTGATCCCACCATGGCCACCGATGTACAAGACATGCAATACTTCACTCTCAGTCAAGCTATCTGCTGCGCTCTTGCCATGTACGTCATTTTCTTCCCAATGATCGGCAGAATTGGACCTGCTTAAGTGGTCATCATATGCTTTGTAGGAGGGTTCGGTTACACACTAAACGAGGCTGTCTTTTGGAGACTCAATATCAGCGATAACGGCTATGGAATGAAGATATTTTTGTTTGGAGCTGTAGCAGGGATTATTGCTGCTTTGTTGATAGGGCGTGAACATACGGTCGAGCATGAAAGCTATACGACTACCTATGAAAATCAGACCTTAGCCATGCTTGGAGCTCTATTCGTTTGGATCCTACTCCCCTGGCTTTCTTTCATTGACCAGAGCCAAGCAGATACAACTTCTGGTTTTGTACCCGATTTCCGACAAATTGCCCCTCTCAATATTTTTTATGCACTTTCTGCTAGTGCCTCCATGTCGTTTTCGACCTCGATCTGGCTGAGAAGCAAAATTGCCATTCACGACATCATATTCTCCTGCTTTACTGTAAGCCATGATATATTTAGGGAGCTGTAGCTTACGGATCAAGTTCGAATGTTTTCCCCAATCCCTGGCCTGGCATGCTGATCGGAAGTTTGGCAGGTCTGGTGACAACATATTTCAACTCTAAGAAAAAAATACTCAATTAAAATGGTGTAGTTGATTCTTTAGGCACCCTCTTTGTCTTTTTGATTCCTTCCCTGGCTGGTGGAATATACTCAGCTATCTTGTTCGCAACTACTGCCTATGGCCCAGCAAATGAGCTTATTTATGTTCAGGCTGACGGAAGTCGATCGCGGTGGGCCCATGGAGGATATCAAATGGCAGGCGTAGGTATTACTATAGGAATCGCAGCCATAGCAGGTCTCATTATAGGTATTTTCATTCGCATTTTTACCAAGCCCATGTAACGATAAGACTTCTTCTGCGACGACGCCTACATTTTAAAGGACGGCAAGAAGTAACTCCAGCAGACGAAGATCGTGCGAGTGAATGGTTGATATGTATGTTTGGGACTACAATATGTGATAAAAAGATCAAATATCAGCGAAGAGGATGTTATAGGTTCTCTTGTTCCAGTAATCCTCCTCACCATCATAGTAAGAGCCAGGACCAGGGGCTTGCTTCCTCTGCTCCTTGAAGCGAGGCTCTTTGCTCTTGAATACGCTGTTATTCTTCAACATCTTCAGCTTACGCTCCTCTCTGTGTTTCTCCTGAATCTACTTGATAATGTCATCGTCCTCGAAATCTTCCTCAGGTTTCGCTTGCTCCTTGAATCTGGCCTCACCAACACCAAATCCCGGCTTCTTGATGATAAGGTCGGGATCATCTTCCTCTTCTTTGATGACTTTGGTGGCAAGGTCATGGTAAATGAGATTGTAGGAACCGACAGATGGACCCACTCGCTTCTCATCTATTATCTTTCTATCAATTTTTGACTTGAAGGCTGAAGTAACCTCTTTTTATCCGTTGGCCTCCTGAGGATTATAGGAACCGGGTCCTGGAAGTTCATCTTCTTATGCGTCTTTGCTTCTTACTTCCGTTGATCCAAACTGACCTCTATAGCCTCTCTGAATCTTGTAGATCAGCTTGTCCTCCATAGTGTTTCTTGGCTCATAAGATCCTGGACCTGGAATTTTAGCACTAGGGGTTATCAAAGAAGGACATCTGGGTTCTTCCCTGACACTTATTGCTTTCTTGGCTCTAGTTTGTTTGCCAAATTTGAAGCCAACGTTATATGCACCAGGTCCAACAGCATGCGCTGTCACTGCAGCAGCATTCGTCTAGAATCTTTTGCTGTTGCCAAAGCTGGTGGTTGTTTTGCCAGCTTTCGGCCTGGAGATTTTGGATTGCTCAAGATATGAGCCTGGCCCTGGGGTGGTATCATCAACATATTCATACTAACTCTCATCGGAGTCAGAGTCAATATGGGTGGAAGCAGCTCCTCCTTTCTCTGATAAAATTCTACTCTCAGCCTGATATTCCGATTTGGCTCTCTCTCTTTCCTCTTTCACCTGATACTTGGCGTTGGTGACGGCTCCCTTTCTTTGGTCCATGGTCCTCATAGTTTTGCTGGCAAAATTCGAAGAAGGTTTATAGTTGTAGAGTGGATTGATGCTGGTGGCTTCATAAGTGCCGGGCCCGACATTGCTGTTGGTTTTAACTTCCTCGATCCTTTTTCCTTTTGGCTGAGACCATGACAATCCTCGTGTTTTAACCACCTGCACGTTAGGATTATACTGCCCAGGTCCTACCTTATCACTTTTTTCTCCTTTGAAATACTCTACAGGAGGTTAATTGAGCTCCAATTCGTTGTTATCGTTTTCATTGTATCCATAAGCATGGATATTGGAGGGAATTGATGGAATTGACTGATACTGGTTGATGTTGATCAAATGCTCTAATATCTTAGGTTTGGCTGTGTTATTGCTTGCTCCCACTGCTTTCGGTCTCACTTCCAGTCCTCTCTGATTGCTGAATAACACAAAAGGTACTATTCGCCAGGTCCGGGAGTAATCAACTCCTCTTTTATTTCATTGAACCTGTTCACACCCGATTTGAATACAGGATGTGGTCGACTGATCTCCAATATTTTTATGTCTTCTGTCTCGCTTGACACAATAATTTTTTATCCGCTGTGTTGGACATCAATATTGTAGGATCCTGGTCCCACCATCGAGGGAGCATTGTTGGTCTATTTGAGTTTGGGCTCCATGCTGCCAAAGGGGACGTATGCTTTGGGGATTTTGTTCTCATGTTGTACTTAGAAATTATAGCTGCCTAAATGTGATGTCTAGTACCTGGGCCGACGGTGCTGGTGAATTTAGGTTGTTTTCCCTTATCACTGCGAAATACGAAAGCCATTAATTTTATTATTATGAGTTATTTTTTACAACTGACAAAATACCACTATTGTCCCTCCCTGCTTCATGCTCTAAATATGTGTTATAGGAGTTAGCTAATGTTATTTTGATATTTTAAGAGAATATACTATTCACAGGTAGACCTGATGAGTACAGCAATGAAGGTCAGATCTGCTCGTTCTAGGCAATTGGGTTGGCGTGGATGGTCACCTTGTGGATTTTTATGTCGTTCAGAGGTCGGTCTGTAGCGTCCACTGGTTCTCGTTCCATCAAATCCAATGCTTCAAAGCCGTCAATGACCTGACTCAGATGGGAATTACCTTGCCGAAAGCTGTATACTGTTTGTTGAGTTTGGACATTCTGTTGTATGTGATAAAAAATTGACTTCCATTGGTGTTAGGACCACTGTTGGCCATTGAGACTGTTCCTCTTCTGTCATGCTTGATCGTATCGACAATCTCATCTTCAAATGGTGCCCCGTATATACTCTAGCTAACCTTTCCTGTGCCTGTTGGATCTCCTCCCTGGATGATGAAACCTGTATAACTTCAAATGGTACCTTTAATGTTTCGGTGGAAGAGAGTGCCGTCGTACTTGTTACTAGCAGCCAGTGCGAGGAAGTTTTTGCTAGCTTTGGGGCACAACTAGCAGAATAGTTATATTTTGATGTTTCCGTGAGTTGTGTGTAAAGTGAGTGACATTATGGTCAAGTAGGATGTCTATTATAAAGTGAGGACTCCATTATTACTCAAAAAATCATATTTTATTCTCCTTGACTCTCATTCTCTGAAAAAAAACATATGCTTTCGCCTGGACATTCTACAACTACTTTCGATCACTTCCTCTCTTTAACTCAGTGTAAACCCAACCAAATCTTCATCCATCAACAATAGAAAAAGATAGTAAAATAATATTAATCATTTCTTCATGACCTTTGACAAAAGCGACATGTCGAACTCTCCTCCCAGAACCCTGCTTGCCTTGATTTGCTCTATAGTTAATCGGTTCTCAGGTTTTATTTGTAACATCCCTTGAATCAGGGAGTTCCATTATTGAGGAATGCTCTTGTTGTAAGCTTGCCTGAAGTAAATGTCGTTGACCAGCTCATCAGGGCAATCACCGTTGAAGGGAGTGCTACCCGTTAAAAGTTCGAAGAGGATGATGCCCAGCGACCATATATCAACTGATCGCTTGATAGGCATACTCCTCTTTTTCTGTTCAAGGCGCTCGGGAGGCATGTAGTCGGCTGTCCCGCACAGGGAAGAGTCAACCTGGTTCTCTTATGTGACAAGCTCGAGATCGTTGAGTAGGATATTGACTGAATAGAAATAATCTTACATTTCTGGCTGACCATGAAATTGTCAAGTTTCAGGTCTCGGTGGACATATCCGAGGCTGTGAAGCTCCTCAACTGCCGTTAGGATGGCCCTGAATGCAAAACCCACAAATTTGATATGTTATTCATCAAATCTTTTATGTTTGTTGGTGAACTAATCCGCAACGGTTTCAAGGGTCCAGGGGTAGAGTTCCATGGCCACCAACCTATAGTCCTCCTTATCCACGACTGATATTCTAAATAATAAGAAAAATACATGTTCACGGTGTGGGTCAGACTATGGCATGTGAAAAACGTTTTCTATCGTTTTTGATGCAAGGCCTTCGAACTCTCATTTTAAAAGTTTTCAGTGATTTTGAGAGCTATCTTGGCCTGGTTACCTTTCTGGCACCCCCTCCATACTAGGCTGTTGTCAGTGGCTACCAACAGATCCTAGAAGATGTAGTCAGGGAACATGTCGATCCAGAAGTCAGGGCTGGTGAAGCAATCCTATTAACTTTTTTCCTCTGAGAGAAGATCAGAGGTGACAAGTTAGTCTTCAAAGCCAAGATGCGAGAGTGCTATCTTTTCCCTCTGGTTCTCTGAAAGCATGGCTGGTAAT
>Ga0210025_1005431_pt1 | contig 10344 bp, 9 predicted proteins | sample CryGeyme20150102_FD_183989 | JGI IMG/M metagenome (GOLD analysis project Ga0210025, IMG submission 183989) | Groundwater microbial communities from Crystal Geyser aquifers in Utah, USA - Crystal Geyser metaG 2015-0102 (SPAdes) (version 2) | ecosystem: Environmental > Aquatic > Deep subsurface >...
CCGCCGGTTCGGGGGCGACGACGCTCGGGCGGCCGGATTCCGCGGGCGTGCCTGCGGCGTGGGCGAAGACGACTTTGCTGCTTCCCTACAACGACATCGAGGCGGCCAAGAAGCTTTTCAAAACGCGCGGACGCGAGATCGCGGCCGTCATCGTCGAGCCGGTGGCCGCGAATATGGGCGTCGTGGCCCCGGAAGAGGGATTTCTCGAGACGCTGCGCGCGTTGACGAAAAAATCCAAGAGCCTGCTTATTTTCGACGAAGTGATTACGGGGTTTCGCCTGTTTTACGGCGGTGCGCAGGTCGCGATGAAGATCACGCCGGACCTCACCTGTTTGGGCAAAATCATCGGCGGCGGGATGCCGGTCGGCGCCTACGGCGGACGCCGCGGCATCATGGAACTCGTCGCCCCGATGGGGCCCGTCTATCAAGCCGGAACGCTCTCGGGCAATCCGGTCGCGATGGCCGCGGGCTTGGCGACGCTGAAGACGCTCAAGAAGACGATGCCCTACGCAAGGATGGCCGAAGAGACGGCGATCCTTACCCAGGAATTGCGCTCGATGGCGCGCTTTCGTTCTCTGCCGGTTCGCGTCAATCACATCGCGTCGATGTTGACCGTCTTTTTCACCGACGCCGAGGTGCGGGACTTCGCGTCCGCGAAGACTTCCGACACGAAGGCGTACGCGCGGTTTCATTCGGGGCTTCTCGAGGGAGGCGTCTACTTCCCTCCGGCGCAGTTCGAGGCCGCGATGCTATCGGCCGCGCATACCGCGCGGGATCTCGAGTTCACGCTCGACGCCGCCGCGAAGGCTTTTAAGCGGCTTTGAAGCGGCGCAAGAAGCGCTCGCGGGAAACGGCGGACGCGGCGACTCCCGCGTCCGCCGGTCCGTCCTGCGCGCTGATCCCCGCGCAAGCCGCATGGGCGGCGTTCGGACTGTGGTTTCTGCTCGTCGCCTTCACCTACGCGAAGCGCGGCATCCGTTTGGGTCTCTCGGACTGGATCGCCTTCCTTGGTCTGCTTTCCTTTCTTCCGCGCGTGCTTGCCGACGGGCTTTTCTTCGACCTGGCGCACGCCGCCGGATTCTGGTTCCTCTTTTACACCGCAGGAGACGCGCTGCTGCGCGCGGCGCCCGGGGCGGAGGCGACTTCGGGTGAACGCCGTGCGCTTTCTTGCGCGCTCGGCGCGGGTGCGGCCTCCTTGCTTATGCTCGCGTTGGGCGCTCTCTCTTTGTGGCGTCCGCTCGTTTTGAATGCCCTGTACTACGGTTCCGTCGCCGCCTGCGGCGCTCTATGGTTCTACCGCCGTCGTCGCGGGGACTCGCCTTTCTGCGAGAAGACGCCGCCGCGCGACGCCCGCGGGCCGTACGAATGGGCCGCGCTGGCGCTTATCGCGGGCGCCGTGGGGATGGGCGTGATGGCGACCACCGCGCCCGAGATCTTCTACGACTCGCTCGTCTATCACCTCGCTTTGCCCAAGCTCTACCTCTTGCGGGGAGGCATCTCTCCGACGCCCGAGAACGCGTTTTCGGGAAGCCCCCTCGGGATTCAAATGATCTACGGGCTTTGCCTGTCCCTTTCGGGAGAAAATCTCGCGGCGCTGATGCACGCGTCGTTTGGCGCGGCGACCGCGGCGGCGATGGGGGCGTGGATGCGCCGCTGGGCGAGCGACTCGACGGGGATCCTGGCCGCGCTTTTGTTTCTCTTGACGCCGATCGCGCTGTACGCGTCGTGGCACGCGGGCGTGGATCTGGGAGCGTGCTTTTTCATGACGACGGCGTTTATCGCGCTGTCGCGCGCGATCCTGGATCCTACCGATGCTCAGCGAACCGAACGTTTTCCCGCATGGGCGGTCGTCTCAGGGCTTCTCGTGGGTTTCGCCGTCGGGACGAAGTACAACGTCGGGCCTCTCGGCGCGGGCTTCGTACTGACGCATGCGCTGTTGGCGCGCCGCGCCGGGCGGCCGCTCCGTGAGACCGCGTGGATGGCCGCGGCGGCCGCGGCGGTCTTCGCGCCGTGGTTGGTAAAGAACGCGGTTTTTTACGGCAACCCGGTCTATCCGTTTCTGCACGAGCGCCTCGGGTGGACTCACCCCGCGCTGTGGAAGCCGTTTTTGGAGGCGGCGGGCTCGCGCGATTTGTCCGCGTTGGCCGCCGCAGCCGGACTGAAGGCGTTTCTCTTGACTCCGTGGACGATGTCGACGGGAAGTTGGCCTTTGGGCGATTGGCCCGGCCCTGCCTACATCACGCTGACCCCGTGGATTTTCTTCGTGGGCTGGGGATTGCGGCGCGAGCGGGAAGATGTGCCGCGCCCGTGGACCGCTCTGTTTTGGGTCGCGGCGGCGGGGTACGCCTCGTGGACGTTGTCGAGCCGGTTGGTCCGCTTCCTGCTTCCGGCGCTGCCCTTGCTCGCGGCCGCGACGGCGCTCGCGGTCGATCGCGGAGGGTTCTCCCGCGGGCTTCGACGCTTCGGCTGGGTTCTCGCGCTGTTTTCCGTGATGTTCGGTTTTCAGGCGGCATTTCGCCAGGGATGGGGGATCGGGCAGTGGGATGTCCTGCGCGGAAAGATGACGCGCTTTGATTATCTCACGCATCAGCGGGTGACCTACGGGCTTCCCTATTACTCGGCGACGCGGTGGATGGACAGGCACCTCCCTCCCGAGGCGAAGGTCGTCTTCCTCGGGGAATCACGCGGGTTTTATTCCGAGCGCGACTTCATCGCGGCGACCGTCTACGACCATCACCCCTTTTGGGTCGCCGTCGGGGAGGCGCGTTCCGCCGCTGATTTACGCCGTCGGCTCAAAGAGCGCGGCGTGACCCATATTTTCCAAAGCGCCCGGCAGATGCATTTCCGCTACGACTCCCCCGTGATCCTTCCGCGCGAGGTGGTCGTCTCGGAGGTCTTTATGGAATTTTGGGCGACCTACACGGATTTGCTGTGGGAGGAGCGAGAAGACGGCGGCGAGAATCCCCGTTGGCTGGGAGTCTACGCCCTTCTCAACGAACCGAAAACCGACCCGAAAATGTTTTCCCGCAACCCCGCCCGCTTCGTGCTCGAAGTTTTAAAGAAGCAGGGGAAGTAGGGCCGCGCCTGGCGTCTCCTTGTGAAGTCTGCTACCCTTGGCCCATGCCTGATAAACTCGAAATCGACGCTGCGGCGGTCGGGGTGCTGCGCGGTTCATTAAAGCTCGATTCCTTCTTCCCCGACATGACGGCCGAGGATTTGCTCTCCCACTTTCCGAAAAGCGCGCTGTACCGGTATGGGGAGAAGGAGTACGTCCTCCACCAGGACGAGCCCGGTCGGGACGTGTTCGTCGTCATCGACGGCCTGGTGACGATCACGCAGATGGGCGATCACGCGGGCTCCAAGCTCGGCGTGCTGGAAAAGGGGACGCTGTTCGGAGAGATCGCGCTGGCCAAGGACGGCAAACGCACCGCCAGCGCGATGGCGACGAAAGAGAGCGTGATCTTTCGGCTGGCCTATCCGGATGTCGAGGCGCTGGTGCGGGAAAAACCCTCGGTCGGCGAACACTTGAAGGCGCTCGCCGAGCGGCGCCTGCACGAAGCTTAGGATTCTTCGGCTTTCTTGGGCTTCGCGTGCACCGGCATGCAGGTACCGAGCAGGCTGTGCAGCAGTTCAAGCAGCTGCTCCTGGCGAAGGGGTTTCTGCAGGAAATGCGACACGTTCGGGTCCTTCTTGGCCGCGACCGCGGCCTCGTGGCTGGCGTTGGCCGCGGTGAGCACCACGACCTTCGGGATCTTCAGCCCGCCTTGGCCGAGCTGTTTTAACACGTCCACGCCGCTGGTGCTTCCGGGAAGAATCAGGTCCAATACGATCAGGTCGGGTTCGCGCTGCAGCTTATAGACGGCGCCCTCGACGGTGTCGGCCGTGAGCACCTTGAAGCCGTCTCGTTTGACGAGGATCTCCAACAGGTTGAGGATCGAATCGTCATCGTCGACGATGAGGACGGTTTTAGCCGCCGGATTTTCCCGGGAGGGGTCGTGGAGCTCGGACATGGCTCCCAAAGGATAGGGTCTTTCGCCCCGAGAAGCAACCCCTGCCGTTTTGATACGATGTTCGCCATGCTGTCTCCGCTTCTTTTGATCCTTTGCGCGGCGCTGTCCCCCGGGACCGCAGTCGCCTTTCACGGCGCCCAAGGCGGGGAAGACGTGATCACCGCGACAGGACGCCGCGGCCATATCGTCTCGATCTACAATCTCTTCGATGGTCGGAACCATCAGATTCAAGTCACCCGATTGGGACCGAACGGGTCGGTGTTCTGGTCCTACCAGCACTACGACGGCTATGTGGAAAAGGCCTACGCCGCCGCCGTCGACTCCAAGGGGAACACCTTTATTGCGGGAGTGCGCCGCCACAACGACTCGAAGTACTTCCTGCTGCTCAAGTACGATGAAAACGGCTACCTTGCCAACGAGATCATGGACGACCGCTACGACTGCACCGCGGTGGGCGTGCAGGTAGACGGCGAAGACAATGTCTCGGTTTCCGGAGTCTGCCGCAGCGGCCAGAGCTATCCGGCGCGGCTGCTGCGCTACAACAACGACGGCGGACTGCTGTGGCTGGACGAATACGACGGAGGGGGGCGCAATTACGTGCGCGGGATGTCGGTCGACCACGAAGGCGGCGTGTCGTTGAGCGTCGAGACGGTGTACGGCGACTACCGCGACGGATCCTTCGCCACGCGGACGGTGACCTACGACAAATACGGCCGGAGGCTCGGCGTCCGATGAAGAGGTTTTCGCTGCTGCTCGCCGCCGTTCTCGCCGCCTTGCCGGCCGCCGCCGATGCGCCGGGCATGCGCAATAAGGGCTCGTTTATTCAACTGACGACCCGCTCGTGGTTCACCTTCGACCCGGCGGCCGCGTTCGACGCGGTGAGCTTTATCGTTACCGGCAACGTGTACGAACCCCTGATCACGTTCAAAAATGTCGACGATCCCGAGGCGCTGATGCCGTTTCTCGCGTCCCAGGTTCCGTCCGTGGCGAACGGATTGCTGTCCAAGGACGGTTTGCGCTATCGGTTTCCGATCCGGGAAGGCGTGAAATTTCATTCGGGCGATCCGTTGACGCCTGAGGACGTCCGCTATTCGCTGCTTCGCTTCATGCTGCACGACATCGAGGGCGGGCCGTCGGCGCTGCTGCTGCGTCCGGTGCTCGGCGTTTACTCCACTCGCGGCGAGGACGGGAAAATCGCGTTGGATTTTGAAAAGGCCGCCGCGGCCGTGCGCGTGGACGGGGATTCGGTCGTTGTGCGTTTGGCGGCGCCGGATAAAACCTTCCTCAAAGCCCTCGCCTCGCTGCCGATCGTCGTTTCCAAGCCGTGGTCGATCGCTCACGGCGAATGGGACGGGACGGCCGGCTCGTGGGAGCGCTTCAACGACCGGCCGCTTGAGAAGTCCTACTACCACGATCACGCCAACGGCACCGCCCCGTTTCGCGTCGAGAGCGCCGACGCCGAGTCGGGCAGTCTCCTGCTGAAGCGGCACGACGCCTACTGGCGCGCGGCCGCCTCGCTTGAAGAGGTTCGCCTGCGCGTGGTGCCGAGCAAGGCGCTCCGGCTGTGGATGCTCGAAAACGGCGACGCGGACGGAAGCTACTTCGAGGACCGCGATTTTTCGGAGGCGAAGGATCTCGACGGCGTGCGCGTCGTCGAGCAGCCGTTCTACGCGTCGCTCGGCGAGGTGCTGTTCTTCGGCTTCCAGGTGGACGCGGCGTCGCCGCGCATCGGTTCGGGGAAGCTCGATGGGAAGGGGATTTCGCCGGACTTCTTCTCGAATCCGGACGTGCGCAAGGGTTTCGCGGCGGCGCTCGATTACGAGGGCTATCTTAAGCGTGGCCTCGGCATGCGCGGCAGGCGGGCGCCGGGTCCGGTGCCCGAGCTCTTCCTGCCCGGCCAGGCGCCGGCGGCGACCGTATTCGACTTAAAGGCGGCCGAGCGGCATTTCAAGAAGGCGTTCGGCGGGGCGCTGTGGGAGAAAGGCTTTTCGTTGACGCTGGCCTACAGTCCGAGCAACGCGAGCCGCGTCGTTTTGGCGAATCTCATGAAGGCGGGTTTGGAGAAGGTGAACCCGAAGTTCCGAATCGAGATTCAGCGGCTGCCGAGCGCCGAGATTTACGAGGAGGCGGAGGCGGGACGCCTGCCGCTGTTTATCGCGGGTACTACTCCGACTATCCGGACCCTCACTCGTTCGCGTTCGGCCTTTTGCACGGCGCGGGCTACTACCCGAAGGCGCAGCGCTACTCGAACGCGAAGCTCGACGCGATGATCGAGGAGGCGGCGGCGGTTTCGGACCCGGAGCTTCGCCGCGAACGCTACCGGAAGATCTCGGCGGCCGCCGCCGAGGATCCGGCTCAGATTTACACCTACCAGCCCGCCCGTTTTTCGGCCGTCCGCGACTGGGTGCGCGGACTCGACGCGACGGACAACGTCAACAACCTGCGGCTCAACAACTTCCCGTACTTCTACTCCCTGTCGAAATCTTAGGCGAACAGCGCGCGGTCCAAGCGGCGGTTTCCGCGGTTTCCGACCTTCGGCGGCATGTCGAGCGCGGGGACGCGGCGTTCGCCGGGGTTCCGCTTTCCAACCAGAGCGATAAAAATGCGCTCCGCCTTTCCGGGCTGGGCGACGTAGTACTTCGCGTCCGCGCTCAGGTCGTTTTCAAAGGACTTGTCCCGCGACGTGGGGCGAACCTCGCCGGTCCATTCGGAGTATCTCATGTTTTTCGGTTTCATCGTTTCCACCTCGATTCCAGTTGAGCGTCTTATCCCTAGGATAACGCGCCCGGCCGGGCTGGTCCTGGGCCCGAAAGCGAAAAAGTGCTGGAAAAATGGTCCAGAATCGATAGTGCGGGTTTTTGCCGAAGATAGGAACAAACTGTTCTTCTAAGTCCCATACTCGACGGGGGACCGGGAAACGGTTATTCTTGCCGAATGCGCGAAACGCTGAAAGCGGCCAGACGGATCGTGGTCAAGGCGGGGACCAGCATGCTGACCGGTCCCAGCGGGCGCGTCGATCGGCGGCGGGTGCATCGGCTGGCCGCCGACCTCGTCTCTCTGCGATCCGGGGGGCGGGACGTGGCGCTGGTCAGTTCGGGGGCCATCGCGTTCGGGATGGACGCCCTCGGCCTGACGCGGCGTCCGAAGACTCTCGGAGCTTTGCAGGCCTGCGCGGCGGTCGGTCAGGGACGTTTGATGCATGCCTACTCGCAGGCGTTCGACCGGCGAGGGCTGCCGGCGGCCCAGATGCTGCTGACCCGCGACGGGCTTGAGAGCCGAAGCCGGTTCCTCGCCGCGCGCAGGACTTTCGAAGAGGTTTTCAAGGCCGGAGGCATTCCGGTGGTCAACGAAAACGACACCGTCGCGACCGAGGAGATCGCCTTCGGAGACAACGACGTGCTTTCGGTGCACACCGCCCACCTGATCCGGGCCGACCTGTTGATCGTGCTTTCGGACGTAGACGGGTTCCATCTTAAGGACGGCTCGCGGGTTCGGGCGGTCGGTTCGATCGAGGAAATCGACCGCGATTTGGTTCAGCATCTGCGCGAACGCCGGCGGGAGACGACGGTGGGAGGGATGGGGGCTAAGCTGGAAGCCGCGCGCAAGGCGATGCGGCTGGGAATCCCCCTTCTGATCGTCGACGGCGCGGCGCGCGGCGTCCTCGCCCGAGCGGCGGCCGGAGACGATACGGGGACGCTCTTTTCCGCGGCGGGGAAAATTACGGGCGCCCGAAAGCGCTGGATCGCGTTTACGGCCGCCCGCAAAGGGACCGTCGTCGTCGACGGCGGCGCGGTCGACGCGCTCGCGCGCAACAAGAGCCTGCTTCCCAGCGGGGTGCGCTCGGCGGAGGGCGCGTTCGAGGCGGGAGACATCGTCGAGATCGCGCGCGAGGACGGGGGCGTCATCGGGCGAGGCGTCGCCGCCTACGCGTGTCCCGAAATCCGGCGCATCGCGGGAAAGCGTTCCGCGCAAATCGAGGCGGCGCTCGGACGGAAAGGCAAAGACGAGGTGATTCATCGTGACGACATCGTTCTCTGGAACTGACCGTTTGCGCGCAACGCTCGCACGGGCCAAGGCCGCCTCCGTCGCGGCGGCGCGCGCGTCCACGGCGTTAAAAAACCGTGCCCTCGACTCCGCGGCCGCCGGCCTGCTTCGGGGGAAGGCCGTCTTGCTGCGCGCCAACGCCCGGGATTTGCGCCGGGCCGAGCGCGAGGGTCTCGATGCGGCGAAGACGGATCGCCTGCGGCTCACGCCTCAACGCCTCGAGGCGATGGCCGACGGTGTGAGGGCCGTTTCCAAACTCCCCGACCCGGTGGGCCGAACGCTGGCCCGCTGGAAGCGTCCGAACGGGTTGCGGCTTTCGAAGGTGTCGGTGCCGATCGGCGTGGTGCTGATCATCTACGAGTCGCGTCCGAACGTGACGGTGGAATGCGGCGCGCTGTGTCTAAAAAGCGGCAACGCCGCGCTGCTGCGGGGAGGGCGCGAGGCCTTCGACTCCAATCGCGCGCTCGCGGCGGTTTTCGAGCGGTCCCTGCTTAAGCACGGCCTGCCGCCCGCCTGCGTGCAGGCGCTCGAGACGACCGACCGCCGGGCGGTCGATTTCCTTCTGACGCGCGAAGACGACATCCAATTGGTGATCCCGCGAGGCGGGGAGTCCTTGATCCGCAAGGTCGCGCGGGCCGCGCGCATGCCGGTGATCAAGCACTATAAAGGCGTCTGCCATGTTTTCGTGGACCGGCGGGCGGATATGAAGAAGGCCGAGGCGATCGCGCTCAACGCGAAGCTGCAGCGTCCGGGGGTTTGCAACGCGATGGAAACCCTGTTGGTGGACCGGAGCGTCGCGAAGCGGTTTTTGCCGTCGGTGGGCGCGAAACTGCTGGCCGGCGGCTGCGAACTGCGCGCGGATCCGGCCGCGCGGCGTTTTCTCCCGGGAGCGAAGGCGGCCAAGGCGCGCGATTTCGGATGCGAATTCCTCGACCGGATTTTGGCGATCAAGGTCGTCGACGGGGTGGACGCGGCGATCGCCCATATCGGACGCTTTGGTTCGGGGCACACGGAGTCCATCGTCACGCGGGACCGCGCGGCGGCCCGTCGCTTCGTCGAGCGCGTGGACGCCTCGTCGGTAATGGTCAACGCCTCCACGCGCTTCGCCGACGGCTTTGAGTACGGCTTTGGAGCGGAGATCGGCATCTCCACCGACAAGATCCACGCCCGCGGGCCGATGGGCCTCGAAGGCCTCACCTCCTACAAATACATCGTCGAAGGAACCGGCCAGGTCCGAACCTGAGCCGGGCGGCTTCTACTTTTCCGTCATCGTGTGGGCGGGATTCCAGGACGCGTCCGCTTTTCCGGGAAGTCCCTGCAGTCGCTCCAAGTACAGGGCGACGGCGGGATCGTTTCGGTTGCGATCAGCGAGCGCTCCGAAGCCCGTACGGGCGCCGGTGAAATCGCCCGCACGATAGGCGGCGACCGCCGCCTCGTAGTCGCCGAGCCAGTCCGGCGGCGGCGCGTTTTCCCCGAGAAGCTCAAAAACCTCGATGGGCTTCTTTTTTCCCTTTACACGGACGAGATCCAGAGAACGGTAAAGAAAGTCGGCCCCGGAGGATTCCTCGCGGACGGACGCGGTGACGATGATGCCCGCGCCGTAATGCTTCGTCAGGCCCTCGACGCGGCTGGCCAAATTGACCGCGTCTCCGATCACCGTGTAGGAAGCCCGGCTCTCGGAGCCGAGATTCCCGGCGACCGCAGTCCCGGCATTCAGTCCGACGCCGATTTTCAGCGGGGGGAGGGAGGCATCGCGGCGCGTATCGTTGAGGCGGTCGAGTTCCGCGAACATCGCGAGGGCGGCGCGCTGCGCGCGCACGGCGTCGTCGGGGGCCGAAACCGGGGCGCCCCACAGCGCCATGATCGCGTCGCCGATGTACTTGTCGATGACTCCGCGTTCGCGCTGAATGGCGGCGCCCATGCGTTTAAAGTAGGCGTTGAGCTGGGTGATCAGTTCCTGCGGGGAAAGATTTTCCGAGAGCGTCGTGAAGCTGCGGATATCCGAGAAGAGGACGGTGACGCGCCGTTCCTCGCCGCCGAGTTCGATCATGCCCTTTTTCAGCAGTTCCTCGGCGATCTCCTTTGAGACCGCTTTGTTGAGAACCGAGCGAAACCGCTCCTTTTCCCGCAGCCCTCCGGCCATGTCGTTAAACGCCTTTCCGAGTTGTCCGAGTTCGTCGTTTTGCCGGATGTCGACTGCGGTGTCGAGATCTCCCTCGCTGAGTTTCTTGGTCGCCGCGACGAGTTCCGCGACGGGCGCCGTCACGCTTCCCGCGACGAACAGACCGAC
>Ga0210025_1005436_pt1 | contig 10340 bp, 7 predicted proteins | sample CryGeyme20150102_FD_183989 | JGI IMG/M metagenome (GOLD analysis project Ga0210025, IMG submission 183989) | Groundwater microbial communities from Crystal Geyser aquifers in Utah, USA - Crystal Geyser metaG 2015-0102 (SPAdes) (version 2) | ecosystem: Environmental > Aquatic > Deep subsurface >...
AATTTGCTCTCGGCGGCAAAGTAAATGAGCACGGTACCAAACAGCGCTTGGGCAATGCCGACGCCGCACAGAATAAAGTACTTCCAGGCGGCCTCAATCGCCTCGGGCGTGCGGTACAGCGACACCAGTAGCACAGTGGTCAGGGTGGCCATTTCCATCGCGACCCACAGCACGCCGAGGTTGTTGGTTGACAAGGCCAGCAACATCGAAAACAAAAAGCACTGGTACATCGAGTGGTACAGGCGCAAGCGCCGGTCGGTGACGCGGCCCTTTTCAACCTCGTGGCGCATGTACGGGCGCGAAAAAATTGACGTCGTCAGGCCGACAAACGCCGTCAGCACAACCAGATAGACGTTGAACGCGTCGATGTAGAACATGCGGCTAGGCGACAGCTGTGGCCCATGGTCAAACACGTCGAGCGCCATCGCCAGCGACGCGCCAAATGTGACCGCGCCGACCGCGATGTTGATCCAGCCCGCAACAGGTCGGTGACCAATGATGGCCAGAATCAGCCCACCCGCCAGGGGGGCAAGCAAGGTCGCTTCCAGCAGCGTCATGCGTGACCTCCTGTGGCTGGCACAGTGGCACGGTCGTCGGGCGTGTCGGTTTCATTGGCTTCTGACAAATGGTTGTACTGGCCGACGTCGAGCGAACCAAACGAGTCCCGCAGGTGAAAGAAAAACACGCCAAACAGGATTGACGCCACCAGAATGTCAAAGGCCACGCCCAGTTCGACGATCAGCGGCATGCCGTAGGCCGATACCGATGCAGCAAAGAAGATGCCAGACTCCATCGACATGAAACCAATCACCTGTGCTACCGCCGACTTGCGCACGCACATCAGCAACATGCCCAGCAACTCGATGGCGATGCTCACGGCGATGATGTTGCGCGTGGCCAGGCCAGACAAGTTGATGATCGACTTGGCAACAAAGTAGCTGAAGATCACCAGCACCACACCGGCAATCAGCAACAGCGACGGGTGGGCGATTTCTTCGGCGTTGTACTGCATTTCAAGACGCACACTCAGGCGGTAGAGCAACCAGGGAATGACAATCACCTTGAGCGCGAAGGTCAGCAGCGCCGACACGTACAGGTCAGAGTGGCCAGTGACGATGGCTACCAGCACCGTGACGGTGGCGAGCAAAAAGCCCTGCCAGGCAAAGGTAAAAATCAGCGGCAACATCCGGGCCTGGGCCAGCATCAAGAACGATGTCAACAGCGCCAGTGCCGCGAACAGAATGATCGCCTGGTTGAACAAACCGAGATTGGCAAAATCCATGTCAGTTGCCGCCTTCCAGCATGACGTGGGTGAGCATGCCCAGCACCGCCAGCATGAATGCAAAACCCAAAAACTGCGGTACCCGAAACAGCCGCATCTTGGCCATCACGGTTTCCCAGACGACCAGCACCACGCCGATGAGCATCAGCTTGGCGGTGACCACCACCAAGCCGGTGGCCAGCGCCGTCATGGTCGGTTCGCTGGCAATGCCCCAGGGGAAGGTAAAGTTGATCAGCAGCACGGCGTAAATCATCAGCTTGATCTGCGAGGCCCATTCGATCAGCGCCAAGTGGCGGCCGCCGTATTCCAGGATCATGGCCTCGTGCAGCATGGTCAGTTCCAGGTGGGTGGCCGGGTTATCGACCGGGATGCGGCTGGCCTCAGCCACGGCCACCATCGCCAGTGCCAGCAGCGCAAACAGGAACGACGGACGCAAAAGCAAGCCCTGGTTGAGGATATAGGCGGTGGCGACCGACAGGTTGGTGGTGTGCGCGGTCATCGAAAAGGTGAACACCACCATCAGCATGGCGGGCTCGGCCAGGGCGGCAACCATCATTTCACGCGAGGCGCCCATGCCGCCAAAGGCGGTGCCAATATCCAGTCCGGCCAAAGCGGTGAAGAAGCGTGCCAGTGAGAAAAACCCAACCAGCACAATCACGTCAGCAATCGCTGCCGTGGGCACATGCACGACGATCAGCGGCACCACCGTGCAGGCCAGCAGCATGGCGCCAAAAACAATGTATGGCGTAGCCCGAAACAGCCAAGACGCGTTATGCGCGATCACCATCTGCTTGCCCAGCAGCTTGGCCAGGTCACGGTAAGGCTGCCAGACGGCAGGTGCAGCACGGTTTTGCAGGTGGCACTTGACGCGTTGTACCCAGCCCGCCAACAGCGGTGCCGCCGCGACGAACAGCAACGTTTGCGTGACGGCCAGGGCCCAGAAACTCAGCTCACTATCCATAAAAAGACCAGCAGCGTGACAAATGAAAATTTCAGATAGGTGTGGATATTGCCCGTCTGGATGAACCCGATGCGGTTGGCCGCCGCCAGCACCAGCCGACCAATCGGTTGGTAGCACCAGCGCCAGGACCAATCGTGCGCGTGCATGCTGTAGTGCAAGCTGGTCACGCGCGGCAGGGGACCAGGTGTGGCGACGGTGTCAATGTGTTCCTCAATTTGCCAGACGCCCCGAAACACGCGCCGGATTGGCTGGCTGAAGGCGCTGGAGGTGTACTGCATGCGCGGCGTCAGGCCGCCAAAGCCGCAGTCCCAGGGGTCGCTGCGCCGCACCGGGGCACTGCCACGCTTGAGGAACAGGTAGCCTGCGCCAAACACGATGGCCAAGGCCAGCACGACAAACGGCGCTGAATACGATGCCACCTGGGCCGACACCGGCGTCAGCCACAACCAGCCCTGGGCGCTGGCCGAGGGTAGCGCGTCGTGCACCAGCAGTTGCGTGATCGGTGCCATCAGTTCAATGACTGTGCTGGGCAAGACACCGAGCAAGAGGCACAGACCGGCCAGCAAGCCCATGCCCGCGAGCATGCCCCAGGGTGCCTCGCGCGCCATGGCGGCACGGTGGCTGCGTGCTTTGCCCAAAAAAGCCATGCCAAACGCTTTCACGAAGCACGCCGCGGCCAGCGCACCCGTCAGCGCCAGCAGTGCAGCCGCAAACGGCACAGTTGAGCGCAGCACGCTGTTTTCCAGTGCTGGTGACTGCAGCGCAGTTTGAAAGGTCAGCCACTCGGAGACAAAGCCATTGAAAGGCGGCAGCGCCGAGATGGCAACACAACCCACCAGGAATAAGAAGGCGGTGACCGGCATGCGGTGGATCAGGCCGCCCATCTGGTCGAGGTCGTGCGCGTGCGTGCGGTACAGCACCGAGCCCGCGCCGAGGAACAGCAAGGCCTTGAACAGCGCGTGGTTGAGGGTGTGGTAAAGCGCCGCTACCAGGCCAAGCGTACCCAGCAGTTGGTGCCCGGTGCCCAGAAAAATCATCGACATGCCCAAGCCCATCAGGATGATGCCGATGTTCTCGATCGAGTGGTAGGCCAGCAAGCGTTTCAGATCGTGTTGCATCAGCGCGTAGAGCACGCCCAGCACGGATGAGGCGGTACCGATGATCAGCACCGCCATACCCCATTCCCAATGCACGTTGCCGATCAAATCATAAGTGACGCGGATGATGCCGTAGATGCCCATCTTGATCATGGCCCCGCTCATCAGTGCCGAAATGTGCGATGGCGCCACCGGGTGCGCTTCGGGCAACCAGACGTGCAATGGCACCATGCCAGACTTGGTGCCAAAACCAATGAAGGTGCAGGCAAACGCGATGCTGGCCCACAGTGGCGACAACTGGGCTGCGCGCATCTGGTCAAAGGTCAGGCCATCACCAAACGCTGCCAGCACGCCAAACGACAGCAAGATCACCAGCGCACCCACGTGGGCCAGCAGCAGGTAAAGGAAAGCGGCGTTGCGGTTGGCGGCGTGCTGGTGTTGATAGACCACCAGAAAGTAGCCTGAGAGTGACATCAACTCCCAAAAGATCATGAACACCAGCGCGTCGTCGGCAATCAGCAGCAGCTGCATGCCCAGCACAAAGAGCGCGGTAAAGATACCCAGCGGCGGCAGTGGTTGGGCACCAGGGCCACGGGCGAATTCACGCGTGTAACTGGGCCCGTAAAGCGACACGGCGATCACCAGCAAGCCCAGCAAAATCAGAAAAAAGCCCGACAACGGATCTAGCCGAAAGTGCCAAGCCAGCCAGGGCAGGCCGATCTGCAGCTCGGCAGTCACCACCCTGTTGCCCAGCAGCGCCCAGGCCCCTGCACCCAAACTGGCGGCACCTGAGAGACACAAAAAGAAGAATGCGCCGTAGTGCAGGTAATCTGGGTGGCGACGCACCGCCAGCATCGACACCAAGCCTGATAGCAGCGTGCACAAGGCACCGATTCCGGTTAGCGACAGCGCAGACATCGCAACGTTCACCGGGGCAGCTTTCGCAAGCACTGAGACACGCGCCAGCCCGGTGCATTACCGCAGTTGTCGCGCGAAACCAAATGTCGCGCGGCCGACACGTACCTGAAAGGTGATTTAGTCTGGCGCATAGAGGGCAGTGTACGCACAGCGTCGTACCCTCACCATATTAGCAAATGTACGGAGACGCTTTGCTGACAGCGCGCAGGTGCCCAATGAGGCAGGTCAGGGCCTGGATTTCTTGTCGCTGGTGTAACATCGCGCCCTCGCCTTTTCTGATAACTCCGCCCGATGAACAGCATGACACAACCCAGCACCTGGATCCATTTGGATTGGGTACTGGCAGTGGTGGCAGCGTGGTTGTTGATCGGCGTGGTGGGCATATTGGCGTTGCGCCGCTTCCGTTTCGTCGCTACGGTGTTGTTCCCCGTGGGTGCTGTTTTTTCCATTGTGTTGATGGCCACCGCCCTGAGTGCGGCGTTTTCCGGTGCGGAATTGGCGGTGCTGCCCTTGGGCCTGCCGCAACTGCCATTTCATTTGCGCCTGGACGCCTTGTCGGCTTTTTTCCTTTTGCTGATTGGCGGCGCATCGGCTGGCGTGTCGGCGTTTGCGGCCGGTTATTTTCGCCAAGGTGAAGGCACGCCACCGGGGCTGATGTGCCTGGAATACCACGTCTTTCTGGCCAGTCTGGTGTTGGTTGTGCTGGCCGACGACGCGTTTGTATTCATGGTGGCGTGGGAAACCATGGCGATGTCATCGTTCTTTTTGGTGATCGCCAACCACCGAATTCCCGAAATCCGCAACGCTGGCTATCTCTACATCCTGGTGGCACACATCGGCGCGCTGGCCATTTTGTTGTGCTTTGGCGTATTGCAGGCCAATACGGGTGACTACACCTTTGCCAACATGCGCGCACAGCATTTGACGCCGTTTTGGTCGTCGATTGCGTTTGTGCTGGCGGTGTTTGGCTTTGGCGCCAAGGCGGGTGTGCTGCCCTTGCACGCCTGGTTGCCGGAGGCGCACCCGGCCGCGCCGTCGCCGGTGTCGGCGCTGATGAGTGGCGTCATGCTGAAGATTGCGCTCTACGGTATTTTGCGGGTGTCGTTTGACCTGTTGCAAACGCACATCTGGTGGTGGGGCGTATTGCTGATGGGTGTCGGCCTGGCCACGGCCTTGTTTGGCGTGGTTTTTTCTACCGTGCAGGTTGAGATGAAGCGCTTGCTGGCGTATTCATCGATTGAAAACATTGGTCTGATGTGCGCCGGTTTTGGCTTGTCGTTGTTGTTTCTGTCGTATGGCATGCATTCGCTGTCGGCGCTGGCGCTGACCGCCGCCGCGTACCACATGCTCAGTCACGCCTTCTTCAAGAGTCTGCTTTTTTGCAGCACCGGCGCGGTGATGCACGCCACCGGTGAGCGCAGCCTGGGCAAGCTTGGCGGCCTGATCCGCTATATGCCCTGGGTGGCCTGGCCAACGCTCATTGGCGTGCTGGCGTGTGCCGGTCTGCCGCCGTTTGGCGGCTTTGTCGCCGAATGGCTGTTGCTGCAAAGTTTTCTGTTCACTACCGGCCTGCCCAGCTCGTTCCTGGACATGCTGGTGCCGGTGATGGCTGCGCTGATTGCGCTGATTGCGGCACTGTCGGGATTCACCATGGTCAAGTATTACGGTGTTGTGTTTCTGGGCCAGCCGCGTGAAGAAAAACTCAGCCACGCGCACGACGCTGGCCTGTGGGAGCGCCTGGGCATGGTCTGGCTGGGGCTGGGTTGCGTGGTGTTGGGTTTGTTCCCGAATCAGGTGATTGCTGTTATTGACCCACTGACGCAAATGTTGGTGCACGGCGGCTTGGCGCACACGGTCGCAGACAACAGTTGGTTGCTGGTGCCGGTAAGTATCGAGCGGGCCAGTTACGCGCCATTTATCTTTTTGCTGGGTGTGCTGGCCAGCTTTGGCCTGGCGTTTGTGCTGGTACGCAAGCTCTACCACGGACGGCTGCGGCGCGTGCCGCCGTGGGACTGCGGTTACCCCTGGCAGACCGCGCGCATGCAGGACACGGCCGAGGGCTTTGGTCAGCCCATTCGCCAGATTTTTGAACCTTTTTTCCGCTTGAGGCGGCATTTGCCCACGGCGTCCGACGCGCAACCAACCTACGCTGTCAAGGTCGAAGACCCGCTGTGGTACTGGCTTTACTTGCCGGTGGCCAGCCTGGTTGAGCGCATTTCGCGCATCGTTGGCTTGCTGCAGCAGGGGCGCATTGCGGTGTATTTGCTGTACAGCTTCATCACGCTGATCGTGATGTTGTTGGTGGTGAAACGATGAGCGCGCTGGGTGTTTTTTCGCAATTGCTGGAGCTGGTGCTGGCGCTGGTGCTGGCGCCGCTGCTCTCGGGCTGGGTCAACCAGTGGCGACATTGGTTGCAGAACAAGTCGGCGCCGGGTGTGCTGCAACCCTACCGCATGCTGCACAAGCTGTTCAACAAAGAGTCGGTGATGGCCGAACACGCCTCGCCGCTGTACCGTTTTGCGCCGTACCTGGTGTTTAGCTGCATGTTGCTGGCGTGCGCCATCATTCCGACGCTGTCGACAGATTTGCCGCTGTCGCCCGCAGCGGATGCGATTGCGCTGGTGGGCTTGTTTGCGCTGGCGCGGGTGTTTATTTCGCTGGCAGCGATGGACGTCGGTACGGCGTTTGGTTCTTTGGGTGCGCGACGGGAAATGCTGATCGGTTTTCTGGCCGAACCGGCCTTGCTGATGGTGCTGTTTTGCGCGTCGATGATTACCGGCTCGACGTCGCTGACCGCCATCGTTGAAACGCTGGCGCACCGTGATCTGGCGATTTATCCCAGCATGCTGCTCGCTGGGGTAGCTTTCACCATGGTGTCGCTGGCCGAAAACGCCCGGGTGCCGGTGGACAACCCCGACACGCACCTCGAACTCACCATGATCCACGAGGCGATGATTCTGGAGTATTCGGCGCGGCACCTGGCGTTGATGGAATGGGCCGCCAGCCTGAAGCTGTTTGCCTATTCGTGCGCGGGGCTGGCGCTGTTCTTTCCGTGGGGCGTGGCCGAAGCCAACGCGCCACTCGCCTTGGCTTTGGCCTTGCCCGTGTTGGTATTCAAGTTGGCGCTGGGCGGTATCGCGCTGGCGGTGGTCGAGACAGCCAGCGCCAAGATGCGGATCTTTCGCGTGCCCGAGTTTCTGGGTACCGCTTTCCTGATGGCGGTGATCGGCCTGCTGGTGAACGTCTTGTTGGGGGTCGGATGATCAAGTTTGTGCCGCAACTGGTCAACCTGCTGGCGACCATCATTTTGTTGCTGTCGTTTGCGATGATCTCGCAACGGCGCATCGTCACGCTGATCAACCTCTTCATGATTCAGGGCGCGGCGCTGGTGGCCGCGTCGTTCCTGCTGGGGTATGTGACGGATCAACCCGATTTGTACGTGTCTGGCGCGCTGACATTGGTGCTTAAGGTGATTTTCATCCCCTGGATGCTGCACCGGGTGATACGCAAGCTCAACGTGCGCTGGGACGTTGAGACCCTGTTCAATATTCCCACCATCATGCTGGTGGGCATTGCTCTGGTGATTTTGTCGTTCAGCCTGTCGGCGCCGGTGTCGCGGCTGTCTGAGACGCTGGCGGGCGGCACCTTGGGCATTGCGCTGGCGTGTATTTTGCTGTCGTTCATGATGATGATCACGCGCTCCAAGGCAGTGCCGCAGGTGATTGGCTTTCTGTCGATGGAAAACGGCCTGATCTTTGCCGCCACCACGGTGACCAACGGCATGCCGATGATTGTGGAGTTTGGTGTCGCGCTTGACGTGCTGGTTGGCGTGCTGATTCTGGGCGTTTTCATGTTCCAGATTCGCGAAAAGTTCGACAGTCTGGACATTCACAATCTGGAAACGCTGAAGGACGACGAAGCATGATCGCGCTGTTGTTTGTTCTCGGCATTCCCCTGTTGGGCGGCGCTGCGCTGGCGTTGGTGGGGCACCGTTCGTATGCCCGTGATGTCAACGTGCTATTCAGTTTTGGCACCTTTGTGGCAGCGTGCGTGATGACGGTGCAGGTCATCAACGACGGTCCGGCGTTTGTCTGGGACAAGCAGTTTTTTGTCGACCCGCTCAATGTTTTTCTGGTCACACTCACCACGTTTGTGGGTCTGACCACGTCGATCTTCTCGCGACCCTACATGCGCGTCGAGCAGGACCACGGCAAGATGACACCGCCGCGCATGCGCCTGTACCACAGCATGTACCAGCTGTTCAGTTTCACCATGCTGCTGGGCTTTACCACCAACAACCTGGGCATCATCTGGGTGGCGATGGAAGCGGCCACGCTGACCACCGTGTTGCTGGTGTCGGTCTACCGCACGCCGGCCAGCCTGGAAGCGGCGTGGAAGTACTTTATTTTGTGCGGCGTCGGCATCGCGCAGGCGCTGTTTGGCACGATTCTGGTTTACATGGCGGCGGACAAGGTGCTCGGCGCCGAGCACGCCACGCTGCTATGGACTAGTCTGAGCGACATCAAGGGTCAGCTCGACCCGACCATCATGTCGCTGGCGTTTGTTTTCTTGTTGGTGGGCTACGGCACCAAGATCGGTCTGGTGCCGATGCACAGCTGGCTGCCTGATGCGCACGCTGAAGGCCCGACGCCGGTGTCTGCCGTGCTCTCTGGCCTGTTGCTCAACGTGGCGATGTACGCGGTGTTGCGCTGCAAGGTGCTCACCGACGGCGCTGTAGGAACGCCAATAGCAGGGCAATTGATGATGGGTTTTGGCTTGGTGTCGGTGGTGGTGGCGGGCTTCTTCCTGTCACGCCAGAAGGACGTCAAACGCATGTTCTCGTATTCGTCGATCGAGCACATGGGTCTGATCACCTTTGCTTTTGGCATGGGTGGGCCGGTAGCCAATTTCGCCGGTTTGCTGCACATGACGGTGCATTCGCTGGTCAAGTCGGCGATCTTTTTCACCGTCGGCCACGCGACGCAAAAAGCGGGCACCCAGATCATGAGCGAGATCCGCGGGCTGATCAAGGTCAACCCGACCGTTGGCTGGGGTTTGATGCTTGGCGTGATGGCGATTGTGGGCATGCCGCCGTTTGGCGTCTTTGCCAGCGAATTCTTGATCATCACCACGGCCATGCGCGAGCAGCCCTGGGCGACGCCGTTCCTGTTTGTGGGCTTGGGCGTGGCGTTTGCGTCGATTTTGGCGCGCGTGCTGCCGATGGTGTTTGGCGATACCACGCTGAAACCCCTGGCGCACCCGCCGGCGCTGGTGCCGGTGTTTGTGCACCTGGCGCTGGGGTTGACGCTGGGCCTGTTTATTCCGCCTTACCTGAACGGCTGGTACGTGCAGGCGGCCAAAATGTTGGGAGGCTAGGGCATGAAGATACCTGGTCTTGACGTCGAGTTTGCGCCGCTGCCCGCACCGGTGCCGGTGTGGTACGGCACGGTGAGCGCGCAGGAGTGGTCGGCGGCGGCGGCTGCGGTGCGCGATGAAGGCGGCCGATTGGTCGCCGTGTGGGCTGGTAAAGCTATTGAAAAAGAAGCTACCAGCGCAGGTGAATCAAGGGCCGAGGCCATATTTTCTGCTTATGTCACGCTCGATGGCTTGTTTTGGCTGGTGCTACCGCTGACGCCGCAAGATGGCGTGGCGGCGTATCCTGACCTCTCAGCAGTATTCCCGGCGGCGTCGCGTATGCAGCGCGCTGCAGCTGATTTGTCGAACGTGCACGCCCGGGGCGCCAGCGACGCGCGGCCCTGGTTGAACCATGGCGCCTGGGCTGATCACAGTTACCCCTTGTTGCAGCCGATTCAAAACCTGCCCAAGCCTGATCCGCAAGCGCTGATCGACTACCCGTTTGTGCGGGTGGAAGGGGACGGCGTGCACGAGATTGCCGTTGGCCCGGTGCACGCGGGCATCATCGAGCCGGGTCACTTCCGCTTTTCGGTGGTCGGTGAAAAGGTGCTGCGACTGGAGCAACGCCTGGGCTACACACACAAGGGCACCGAGCAGCGCATGACGCAGTTCGACCCGCTGCAAGCGCATCGGCTGGCCGGGCGCGTCTCGGGCGACAGCACGGTCG
>Ga0210025_1005438_pt1 | contig 10338 bp, 7 predicted proteins | sample CryGeyme20150102_FD_183989 | JGI IMG/M metagenome (GOLD analysis project Ga0210025, IMG submission 183989) | Groundwater microbial communities from Crystal Geyser aquifers in Utah, USA - Crystal Geyser metaG 2015-0102 (SPAdes) (version 2) | ecosystem: Environmental > Aquatic > Deep subsurface >...
GTTAAAGAAAAAAAAGTACACCTTTTTCACCGTTTAGGGTTAGAATTAGTACACCTTTTTCACTGGTACACCAAAAAAGTACACCCAAGTACACCTTTTTCACTGGCCCCAAGAATTTTTGGTCTAATAAAACACAACATACTAGTAGTAAAAAGTATTACAGCAATAAGAAGGAGAGTTCGATTCATCTCATTTCATTCGATTCCTTACTTTTTAAGCACTGTACTTGCTGAATACGTATACATAGAGAGAGAGAGAGAAAGGGAGCACAAGAGAACATGTCGGAGGAGAATCATATCGGCCGATCGGCGGCGGCTCTCCCAGAAGGACAACAACGCATCCACAAGAATGTGGTCACTTCCCAAGATTATCAAGAATTAAAGCGCCATTACAAGTTTGTCTTGGATCCTCCTTCCAACAAACCAGTAAGATCATCATCAACAGCAACAGCAACAGATGATAACAGGACATGGCAAGATCGCATGGTCGAAAGGTATCATTCACACTTGTACAAAGAATTTGCCATTGCGGACTTATCACATCCAACGAAAATTGGATTACGATTTCGAACGAAACAGGAAGTGGTAACTGGTAGAGGCTTTCGATCATGTGGCAACAAGCATTGTCAGTTTAGTACTGCTGCTGCTGCTGCTACTGCTGCTGCTGCTGCTGCTGCTGCTGCTGCTGCTGCTGCTGCTGCTGCTGCTGCTGCTGATAATACTTCAAATCAAGACGAGTTAAATCTGCGTGATTATGAAGTACCCTTTTCCTATGTCGAACAGAATGAATCCAAATTGGAACTGGTGAAGGTGCGATTGTGTCAGCAATGTGATCCTCTGTTGATGGAACGATCGGCTACAGCTAAAAAGGGAAAAAATCCGATTAAAAACAAAAACAGCAACAACGATGACGAAAAATTACAACGAAAAATTACAAAAGAAGCCACCAGAAGTGTTCATCTTGAAGCTGCTGTCACAAGGGATGACAACAACAGCACTAGCACCAGCACCAGCACCAGCACCAGTTCAGATTCGAGTCGTAATATTCCTGATAATTTTCACACTACTGGTAGCAACAGTGATTCCGATTCCGACAACGGATCACATCACTCCTACAGGAGACAAGAAAAACGTCGTCGCAGTCGTAAACGCAAAGAACGCTCGCAATCGACGTATAACAATAAGGAAAAGCATGCAAATACAGAACGACGACGACAACAACAAAAACGCAATGATATAAGTGTAAGAAAACGAGAAAAGAAGCAAAGAAAATAGGACGTGTATCCTGATGAGACAGAATAGTTGTACATTAATTTTTTGGGAGGAATGGCAAGATTTTACTTTTTGAAATTCTCGAAAGTATGAGCATCGGGCTTTCGTGTGGTAAAAGAGCTGTGTTGAATTGAATGCATGAACTGTACTGTAACAGCAAAGAATGTATGGAATGGTAACATATTTACAGTACTTTCGTTGTGATCTGGAACACGACACTTTTCGCTCTAAAGTTCTGGAGGAAACATCAACAAATCGTTTTTGCCAGCGTGCCATCCCTCGAGCTGTTTCTCTCCCCCGGCTGCTTTCTCATCTGTCCATCTCAACAACGAGACTATGTTGCTTTGATTTGTGACAGAACGAGTTTTCAAGGTTCTTCCGAGCCCTCACTCACAAGCTCCATGATAGAAACAGTTGTGCCCAACTGTAGGAATAGGCTAATCAATTCACGCTGACTTACTTCATTCATATTAGTAGATACAATCTGCATAATTGTCGAGATCTGAGGAACAATTGTAAAAAGCATTTTTTTTCATTGCATTCGTTCAAAGAATTATTGGATACTATTGGAATTTTTCACATTGTCGTTCAAAACATACTATTGTGCCTTTCTCAAGTCTATGCCACCAACCATTGGCAATAGTGTTGATTCGTACCATACTACTCGTACAGTTTTGTACTCTAAAATATTATTTTTGGGTACTCCATCAAAAGGGGCAAAATAATTCTACATGCATTTTATTCTTTTTAGAAGTGACGATATGGCTGTCATCCCGCGTTCATCTCGTAACTTTTGTGAACCAAGTGCGTGCAGTGTACCACGGCCGTGCTAGCTACCGTACTAATGGTAGTAGTGTAGTTCAGTGGGCTGATCATACCAGGTACACACATAATAGGATCGTGTTTAAGTCACGCCTGTTCAAATACTGGTGGTAAGAATACAGAGTGCTTTACCAGAAACTAGCTACTACTACGTAGAGCAGCTCTGTAGAAACCGTGCACTCTGAACAAAAATCTTGCAATGTCACGCATGCGGCTTCATAAATAATACTACGTAAACAGCAGCAAAGCAACAGCACTGGTACAGTAGATTCAAGACCAATTGTTACTGTCTCTTGATTAGTACGACTAATGTAATACCTGGTACCTGGTACTGCCTACTCGGAGTAGCTATCAGTAGCTCTAGTACTCTAGAGTAGCTACAGTAAGTAGCTATTAGTTGCTTCTTCTTAAATACCGAGTACAGTAAATAGCCAGAGGTGTTCTTTGAAAACTCAGTCGAAATTCAAACAATAATAATAATGGATGTATCTGGAGGCTGGTTTAAATCTGCAGTTGATGAACAACAAACTGACTGAGCACTTGCGTCCCCACTTCGTCAATAAAAAATAAAGAATAACGAGACAATGAGACTGTTCGTTCAAAATAATAATAATAATAATAATAATAATACCCAGCTCGTCTTCATTCTTCTCTTGGTGGTAACTTTGCTCTCTCTAACATGGGCCCAGAGTCATCCGTCGTGTGGATCTTCTGTTCGCGTTCCTTGGCGGAGTCTGTCTTGCTCTGAACAGGAAAGATTCTTAAGCGCCTGTCGAGCACTGAAGGACAGTGGAAGATGGGATGAGCTCGTGTACATTCACGAGGCCAGTGGTGCCTGGGGTCACGAAGTACCAGCGTTTCTACTGTGGCATCGATGGTACATGTGGGTCTTTGAACGTGAACTCCAACAAATAAGTGGATCGTGCCTTACCATTCCCTTTTGGGATTGGGATCGCTACTCCAGTATGGCGACTGTTTTTCGAGAAGATACCTTTGGAACTATTTTTGATACGAATGGTGACGAGTGGGCCTGCGTCACGGATGGTATTGCTCGAGATTGGATTACAGCCGAAAATTGGGGAAATCGTTGCCTATTGAGAGCCTTTAATGGCGAACCCAACTGGGACACTGAAAGCCAGCTATTGACTCAAATCCAAACCAATCCCACCTTCGAAGTTTTCTCTACAGAATTCGAGTTTGGTGCACACAGGCAAGTACACCATTGGGTGGGTGGCGCTCACGCCTATTGGTGGGCCCCCGACGATCCCACGTTCATTCTTCATCATTCGAATGTGGATCGAATTTTTGCCTTGTGGCAAAACTATCACGGTCATACGACTGTTGCATCCTCCGACTACACTAGTGTGCACTATCATGACAACCTGGATAGTCCCCTTGTTATCGAGGCTGCCGATGTGGTGAACTTTGATGGACCAGGAAGAGATAGACCTCCGACACCACGTGAACTGCTCAGTAATCAAGGTGAAATTTTAAATGTGGTTTATAATGACGACAACCTTGCCATGCTTCTCTTGGAGCTTAATGGTTGGAACATTAATCTGAATTGGAATATCCCTGGACGAGCTGCTACAGTACCAAGATGCCAAGCAACCATTGACGCCTTTACTAGCACAGAGGACATCGTCGCTGTCGACGAAAATACAGTTGTCAAAGATGAATTTGCTGACACTAGCAGCGTCCCTATTCTTCACATTTCTAGCGAAGTCAGTTTAGTAGTAGCAGCAGAAGAAGAAGAAGCAGAAAAAGAAGAAGGTGATGATCATGATATTGCCCATGCTGCAATCAATGACAAACCTGACCATAACAGTCTAGTAGTAGGCGATGGCACTACCAGTGCGACAAGTAGTGTAAATCCTGACCATGACGGCCTATTTGACGATGAACCGTTGCCCCGTTCTTCAACGGGACCTCAAATTTGTTTGCTTTCGTCGCTTTACAAGTCCCTGAAGAGGTTATGAGAAGGAAAGCCCGTTTCATTTGGAGTAGAACTGTAGAAAAAGACCAAAGACACGCCAACAGTCGCAGCAAACCTAAACCTAAAAATGACTAGATTGGGCCTACTACGAGAACGTATCTTGCACCATTATTTTGAAGCCCTTCTGCTCTTCGCGTCTGAGTGTTTGTGGCAACAATAATATGCAGAACAACGTTTTGGTTTGGTCTTGTCGTGCATTGTGTAGTGGTAAACTCTTCTGTAATTTTAGGAAACACAGACCAATACGTACTGCTAACTCAATGTAATTCTACGATAGTTTAATAATCGTTTGCGTAGAGTACTGTACTGTACTGAACCAGACAAGCAAATAAGCGAGCATTTTCTGCAGTCTCATTTCAAAACAAAATAATTAAAATTTCCTGTCACAACAGAAATACGACAGTAATAGGAGTAGCAACCAATTTACTCTTCACCACTGTTGTCGTTGTCGTCGTTGTTGTTGCCATTGTCGGCACTGTCATCACTATTGTGAACATTATCATTGTCGTCGTCCATGGAGCCGGCCAGCGTTGTACCTCCCTGTCGCAAGGTTTCCATGGCTTGTTGTTCCCGTTCTTCTTTACGTCGTCGTTTAGCTTCTCGTTTTTCTTCAACTATTTTTCGCTTGCGTTCTACGTTTTGTTCTTGTTGTTGTTTGCGTTGCTGTTTCAGATTGCGTTCTTGTTGTTTGCGTTCCTTTAATTCTTTGGCTTCTTGAGGTGACTTAGTTACATGGGCGTGATACATGACATCTCCACCTCCCAGTCCTTTTTCGACCTTGACAAGTTCCAAAGATAAACGGGGGCCCATTTCGACCAATTTCAAGGCGCTTTTTTGTTGTTTGTGATTGCCCTTGCCAACATAGGATTGGGCCAATTGCACGACGTGGGCGGGATCATCTTCCGCTTCCGAATCACTGACATCTCCAACACTGCCAGTACCAGCAGCTTGTCCGGTAATGTAGTCGGCAATGTCTTGTACGCGATTTAGGTTGGGCAATTTGGCTTGCACGAGTCGTCGTACTTTGCGGTTAATACCCACGGGAGCTGCCTTGATGGCATAGTGTCGAATCTGAACGCGTTGTTTGATAACTTTGCGCATCTTTTTCGGGAGTGGTGGAGACGCTTCCGTCGATTTGTCGTCATTACTGTTGCCTCCGTCTACTACTGCTTCCTCTTCTTCCACTTCTTCGTCAACCAAATGAAACAAGACCACCCTTCGACATTCGGTCAATTTCACCGTGGCGACATTGATGGCGGGAAACATATTTTGAAAGGTAATGCGCAGGAGCTTGACTTGCGGTGGCGCCGAAGCATCTCCGAAATTGTTCGTTACAACAATGGGTGGATTTTGCAGCAAGGCACGGGCATGGTCCGAAACGGGCCGTCTTTGTAGCGCCTTGATGTGTTTGCTCAAGCTAAATTGAACGACTCGGAACGTCAACGTCGGTCCTTCGGGGGTGCGAGCCAATCGCAAGTTCAACCGCTCCTCGGATTGTGAAAAAGCCAAAATGTGGGTAATACCCATGGGCAAGGCCAGCTCTTGACAGTACTTGGCCAAGGTCAGCTTGCGATTTTTCGGGTCCTCCTGGAAATGGAGGGCAGTATAAGGTAGCATCATCTTTCTCATATCTTCCACCAATTCCGTCACCTCATGTTCCGTCTTTCCTCGGCGAATCTGCGAGTAAATTCATTCAATTCATTAGGAAAGTATGAGATTCGGTAAACGAAAAAGCTTGTAGTGTACAGCAACAAAACAAACATCACAAGCAAATCTACAACTGCCCACCTACCACAAGTGATTTCGGAATCTTGTTCTCTTCTTTGGCCGAGGACAGAGCATTCTGGGAGCTCTCGTTGTCATCGGTGACATGAGTCCGATTCTTCTTGCGTTGACGTCCTTTGCGGGGCATTTTTTTGGTCTAAAAAAAGTCTGTTGAGGGTGTGATTGTTGCGTTGTTGTTTGGTTTGGTTCTTTGATCTTCAATACAAAATACTACTAGTAGGGTCTATTGGAATTAAAAAACTGCTGCCAATAATAATGAAGGCAAGTGACGATGGATTGATTGGTTGATGATTGAAATGCAAGTTTATGTGCGTCCATAAGAGCCGATTTGGACGGGTCATGAGCTTACAAGGGCTACAGTACAACAGTACTCACCACCCTATTGGGGTCTGTTTAGAATCAACAGCTCTTCCTTCCTTCATCACCTCTTGTTTTTCGAATATATCATCAAGTCTCTTGCGACTCCATCAAAAGCTCTGAACTGCGAGGCACGTGCTAGTTGGCACATTCAGTGGCTTTGGCCGTAGTAGGCGAACAGCCACCAAAGCAAGAAGGACTTCTCTTCTGACCTCCTGCGTGGGATTCCTCATATTGCCCAACAGTCCATGTTCAAAGGTCCAGATTCATAGCTCATTTATTTTTACATCGCTTATTGTACTAGGATGGCAGTGTTTACTTCTGTTGCTGTTGCTGCTTTTGTTGGCTAGTATTGCCGTACCAGTACAACGTGAACTTCGGGAGTTACCAGTACGACAAACCCGAGAACGCACATTACTTCTAGAAACTAACTACCGTTCTCATTCGCAAAAAGATTCGCTTTTGAGAGGAGAGTCTTTTACCATCTATCATCATCCCTCACAAAAACAACACTACGAGTACTGCTAGTAGTCTACTACCACTGGGTACTCCAGGTTGCAACTCGAGTAGGTTTCTTCCAATTTAATTAACCAATCAGCCAGTCAATCAATCAACCAATCAATTTAACAACACAACACAACACATCACATCACATCACATCACATCACATCACATCACATACAACATACTCAACTCGAAGAAGGAAGGACACGATCATGAAAGTTGCTATCGCAGGAGCTGGACCGGCGGGATTGTTCCTGGCGGCGAATTTGATGCGTCGTCCAGGATACGAAGTGCACGTGTTCGATTCCCGTCCCGATCCACGAGACTTGTTTCCAGATGATGTTCGAAGTTATCCCGTACAACTTCAAGCACGAGGATTGGAGGCCTTGCGGCGTATTCCGGGTCTCGAAAAACGGATCGAACAAGATGGCATGTTTCCGTCGGGGGTGGCGTTCCATTTCGGATCGAGAGCTACAAAGATTCCTCTTCCACCCACCAAACTATTTGTGGACCACAGCCGCATGACTCATACACTGCTACAGACGGCTTTAGAAGAAAACGAAAAAAATTCTGATAGCACTCTAGAGATGCATTTTGGATGTTCTGTTACGGGAATTGACTTGGATGAGCAAGTGGTGAACTTCCGATCATTACACGACGAGCAGTCGGAAAAAGCATCCATAGCTATGACCTTTGATCAAGTCGTTGCCGCAGATGGTGGCCATTCGCAAATTCGACAACTCTTGGTCCGCATGGGAAAAATGACGGTGGAACAAAAAGCTATTCCAGATCGACATCGCTTGCTGCGATTGTCTCGTGCCAGTACAGATGGCAGTGTCCAGCTCGATCCAAAGTGTATGCACGGTTGGGTGTTGGATAAGGGTCGCGTAAAAATTATTGCTGCGCCACTTCTGGAACAAGATGCTTGTAGCGCTGCCTTTGTCTTTGATTTCCAAGCCTTTGGAGATCAGGATCCTTTGGAGACCTTGCAAACGCCGCAGGAAGTAAAAGACTACTTTCAGGAGCTAGCTCCAAAGTCTCTGGCTAAACTTGTGACGGATAAGGAAGTGGCAGATTTGCTGAAACGACCAACCTCATCCATGGTGACGGTCAAATGTGATCGGCTGCACGCGGATGATTGTGTCGTACTCTTGGGTGATGCAGCCCATGCCATGTCTCAATCCGTCGGTCAGGGTTGTATAGCCGCTCTTCAAGATGTTAGCGTACTTTGTAATCTCTTGGAGAAATCCGGAGACAACTGGAAGGATACACTAACAAAATATACAGAAATTCGACTACTAGATGCACAAGCGCTGTTTGAGCTATCGGACTATGCCAAGCCCAAAACAAAATGGATGAATGTCGAATGGGGCCTCCGTCAGCTGATGCGAAAGGCCCTACCCTCATTGATGACAAAAAATATGAGACCGCTACCTGTGGAACTATTATCCGACACCACACTTCCCTATCGAAAAGTCTTGGAGCAGTCACAGTGGTGGGTCGATAGAGTCAAACAAGGAGAGGACAGCGATAATGTTAGTGGAGGCATGAATGACGGCGCCATAAAAAAGCAGGTCGCCAAGACATAGCTCTCTCTATTCCTATAATAATAGCATAACATTATACACGAAACATTCTGAAGTATAAAAAGTACTGCCAAGCTCACGTGTGTCGTATTAATTTATGTTCATGAGTAAGCGCAACAGGCTAGGATTGCAGAAAACACAAAGAGCAGCACCACTGGAGGCGCAGGCAACACCCGCAAATGATTCATGATTCAATTGCATGTGATTAAAAAAAATAATGTTACCTCCAAGAAACTGCTTCGTTCGAGAGAAGTATGTGATGAATAAGAAAATAGACTCGGATTATTCTGTTGCTGAATCACAGTTCTAGTCCTAGGCAGCTGAATTTCCAGGAAAGAATCTCTGACTGTCGCTATGTTGAACGTGAAAATGGAGATCCAACTGCGGTGACAATTGGCTAGCTGAAGAATAAACGGTATCGACAGTCTCGTCTTTTCTAGTTTCTAATAAGAGCACTTGCCAGAGAAGAGCAAAAAGGAAAGTAGAATAAGATGACAACATAAATAAGATTGATAAGATATTAAGAAGAGTAAGCGACCAAAAGCACCGGAAACAAAAAATTGACTGCGGCAGGATTCGAACCTGCGCCACAAATGACGACGGCCTTAACGTCGCGCCTTAGACCGCTCGGCCACGCAGTCTTATCAAGACGGAACAATGTTTACTATTATCCCTGCTAGTGGAGGCTGATTTTTCAATATACAAAATTACTTTTACAACTCGAAATCAGGATTACAATTTCAAATTTTTGCACTCCCCTGCAGCCTTCATGCACTCTAGTACTAGTCTACTAAAAGGAACATTTGTTATTACAAATAAAAAATGTAACTATCTCTGGATTTCCCTTTTGTCCTGTTGATTCCTACCTGGTAGCCAGGTTCCAGTGCTATATTTATTGTGCTCACCCTTCATTCTTACTGCTGCATTTTCTCCTTGACCATGGTGCTACCTCTCCGCGATTTCTATACCTAAACATTATTTTTGAATATACAATTCTGGAACTGCATCCAGTTGAGAAATATTGCAGTAACATCAATAGTCTCCAAAATACTCTCCTTTTGTAGACAAGCCTGCACATTGAATGATTGCACACAAAGGCACAATACTGCCTCAATTCGACCCAATTTTGTTTGTTTGTCTGTCTATTCTTTACTTGCTAGAATTTTGCAATTCATTTAAAATTGCTCCTGATCAGATGATGGCGGTAAGCTTTCCACTTGAATTTCTCCGTTGGCCGCCTTGTCGGCGTCTTCAATTCCATTGTTGTTGCTGCTATTGCCCGAAGGTTCACTTCCCCCCGTCATTTCCGAATAGCAAGACGCCACAATGGACACAGAAACGAGAAAGGAAAACCAAGTGAAGTAGTAGAGATTTCCAATAGCCGACCCAGGTCCCTTGGTCGAAGTAATGAATGCAACTCCGCAACAATTCAAAATGGTTAAAATCAACGCCAGGACTCCCTCAAAAACAAAAGGAGCCGTGGAGGTAACTAATTTCATTCCCACCACCATAATAGACAAGAAGGCCCCGATGCTCCCAATGGCGACTCCAAATTTGGTACGACTGCAGTAAACATCCAATCCATCCACGACAGGTTTGCAATCAATTTGTAAAATATTGGAGCTCGCTCCCATCACCACCAAAGCACAGGCCAACATGCCGCTCCAGAGTTCCAATCGCTGCGACCGATTGGTAACAGATCCAACCAAATCGACGCCAAAAACGCTCCGCAAATAGGACACGAAAAGGGAAATAGACGTCACAAAAGCGGCCCAGGAAAAGTAGTACAAATTGCCATTCAGTACAGTGTTGTTGCACTCGTTGTTGGTAGAATGCTGGACGGCCAGGTTGTTGTTGGCATTGCTTACGATGCTGACAATACCACTCCAAAAGGCGACCAGGACGATGCACACGACTCCTTCTAATTTGTTGTTGGTAACAAAGCCGGCATAGACGGGACTGAGTTGAAACAGAACCATCAGGGCCGTCAGGGAAAAGGTAATGGCCGAACAAGCCA
>Ga0210025_1005450_pt1 | contig 10322 bp, 15 predicted proteins | sample CryGeyme20150102_FD_183989 | JGI IMG/M metagenome (GOLD analysis project Ga0210025, IMG submission 183989) | Groundwater microbial communities from Crystal Geyser aquifers in Utah, USA - Crystal Geyser metaG 2015-0102 (SPAdes) (version 2) | ecosystem: Environmental > Aquatic > Deep subsurface >...
GAAATAGAATAGGATAAAGACCATTTTGTCAAAAAGATATTTCATATTGTTTCCCAACTCGAAAAATAAAAGAAATCAAAAGTGTTGCCTTAAGCAGAAAAAAATGAGTATCTAAGAAAACAAAATTAAAAAGGGCACTTAGAATAATAAGCTAAGCTAGCATTGACACAAGCTGCAAACAATGTCGAAAAGGCAGAGGAACTATTAAATCTCGGCTTGCTTGATCGGGTGGAGTCAATGATATATTTTGCCAAAAAAGCAGCTAGAATCAATCTTGTACTTCAGTTTTTTGCAAGACCTGATTTTGAAACGATAAGAGCAGACCTAAAGGGTAAGAAAGATAAAGCTATCAAATTTGTGGAATGGGTCCTTAATAAAAATGACAACAACAGAGCCCTTTCCAAACTCATCGCCAAGTACAAAGACTATGTAGTTACCTATCTTTCAGGATAGTACGCAATTTAAAAGCCAGAAAAGCTTGAATTAGGGTCCCTGGAGCTGGTTGATCCTTTATCAAAAGCAAAAGAGGAAAAATTAAGAAAAGATATTTAAAGTACTTGCAATAAATAGTTGGTGGAGGCATTGAAAGTCAAGGTTGGACATAAGTTGGCTGAAGATTCTGCTAAGGCATCAATGAATAAAGAACAATATCTTGGAATTTATTTACTTTTGGAAGGTGTCAACCAGCAATTTGATTTTTGTCCATCCGATCCCAAATCCGAACAAATATATTTGCACAAAAAATTGAAGAAAGATAAGTAGTTACGTAGAAAGTTAACTTAAACAAAAGATGAACTTCTATTTTTAAATAAATTGAGCGTGACTCGACCTAAACTATTCGAGGTAAATTTCAAGTAATTTAGTTGATTGTAAGAAACAAGAGCTTTGTCGATCGGCTCACAAAAAAGGAGTGATCGGCGTAATTGTTGGCTATTATAATGATTAATGAAATATAATCAAATAGAAATCTTTTCATCAATGTCCTACTATTAATCCTCCCTGTCCTAAGCTGACTACTTCGATAGTAAATTGTTTTACACTCGTTCCTGTACTTATTCGTTGACCCTCTTCAGCTACAGTTGATATTGGCCAATCACAGCTATGTGGTCCTGCTTTAGTTATTCGAAAAGGTCATAATTTGTGCATTTTATGCTGGAGTCACTTGAATACCATATCCTATCAGGCCAACCAGACACTTCAGGATCTAATTGTCCATTGATGTAACGATAGGTTGGCAGGAAGGTGATTGGCTCTTCCTCGTACTCACGGCATTCCATTAGATCTAAATAGACAATGAAGTACTCATGCGAATATGCTGAAATTCATCCGTTTTAAGCAATTTTTTAAGTATATACTCCTGAGTCTGAGCAGGTTGCTTTGAGTTTAGTTTGTTTATGTCATTTTTGAGTGATGGTGAAACATTTGCATTCATGTTTCCAATCAAAAAGACGGCATCATCAAAGAGAATAGTTTATGATTTTTGAACTCCAACATCCTCAATCTGGAAGGCAAATTAATGAATTTCCTTCAGATTGCGAATTCTACTCTCCATGAAATCTCTTCCTTTTTCCAACTGGCAACCCACAAAGACTAACTTGCTGTCATATAGGTTAAATCTGATAAAGTTAGCGCATTTGTTCGACATAAAAGCATTGTAATAAGACCTGAACTTGAGTGAGCCCTGTTCAATACATGAAATTTTCTCTTTGAGCTAGTGCTTAGCATAGACTGTGAGAAGATTGTTGTTTTTGTATATAGCCTCTACCTTCATAAATATATTCTTGTCGATTGCTGAACTGATAATGCTCAACCATTTGTCTGACTCGTTGAGATCTTGAATTGAGACAACTATAAGTTGAGGATCCTTTGAAAATTGAGGTAGTTTCTTTGGAACTAATTTTGGAGCTTTCCAGGTCAGAATATAAACCTCTGCTGATTAAAATGCTATAAACTCTTGCTGACTTTCCTCCAAAATGCGAGTTACTTCTGGCTTTTGAATTGTGTTGGGATTTCCTAGAAGCTCATTCACTATTTTCATTTTATAGAAGTCCCAAAAGTTTTGATTATAGAATCTTGTGACTGTTTTGTACTTGTGCTTGATGTTTCCCAGCATTCCTCTTCTGCCGTCTCTGGTAATATCAGTATGAGTAGAACCAGTTCCAGTGTAATGGTAACTGACCGCATCACCATTGTCAGCCCAAATATTTCTGAACTTTCTAATAAAAGCATTGTCTCTATTATTTCGCATTTAAGCCAAAAGATCTAACTGCGCAATCTCCAACTTTCTGAATATGTGCTCAAGGGTGATGATGGCCATCTTTGCCATAAAGAAGTTGGTTCTATCTAAACAATCCAGACAGTTTATTCTAACCACCCCAGCTTGCTGGCTTAAAACTTTGTTGAGCTGGCTGTTAAAACTGTAATACCCGAGGTTTTCTTTCATGGGTCTCAGCTCAGCGATGATCTAATCAACGTTCTCATAGTGTCCTCCTTTGACCTTATGATGAAAATCGTAATAGAGATACTTCAAATTTGGATTATTGAAGGACTTGATGTGCTCTTCGATAGTTTCAGTCAGCAACTTTTATCCTCTTTTACCTATAGTCAAAAGATTTACCATCAGAACTCTCTTGAAATCATCAAAGAGACGCTGAAAGTGCTTTTCAAAAGATTTATGAGTGAGTTCAAAGCCACGATTAACTTTGGTTTTTGTGTAAAGGCCTACTTGCTGGAAAAATACAGGCAAGCTGCCTCGAATTTGGATATCGCTGAAGCAAAATTAATCGATCTTGACAATCTGCTCTGTCTCACAGTAATTGGCAACATATCCTTCATCATTGACTCCTCTGTCGAAAAATCGAGTGCCTCCTTTGAGAGAAGAACGACGGGTAATCAGGCAGTATTTGATTTTGGCTCCCTGGTAAAAAACTTCAAAACTGCTGACAAAACCCTGAATGATTGGAGTCTTCCAATATTCGGGTGCCCCTTGGTTGTCTAATTCGTTTAAAAATTGTTCGTTCCAGACGAAGGTCGCTGTTATTTCTGAGGCCTGCTGTTTTCCAAAAGGAAGAGTCAGTCGATACTGATGAGCGAAGTAAAAACCGTGCTTGAGGATGACATAATAATCTCTTATTTTCTCGTATATCCTCTTTCTCTGGTCACTTTCCTTGAAGTGTTCTTAGTCGAGGTAACTCAAGAAAGTCAAAGAAGATATTTAATAAATATCCATACCTGCTATACTACTGGCCCTCTTGCATTGGTCACAGAATATTATGAACTTGTAATTCTAAATGGATGCAATCCCCAAGAAGGCACTATATATTTGCTCGGTCAATCCTGTTTTATCGAAGGATTTGAGAGTTTTCTAGGTCAAAGGTCCATTACTATTTTCTGGGAGTTTTTGCCAATAACAAGGGTTTCGTTGAGAGTGAGGGAACGATGTGTCTGAAGATATCGTAGGTAATAGTGAGAAGAACTGGAGTAGCAGGCGACTGCCTGTAAATTTTGCGATGGGTTGGGATTGTGCATATATAATAAAGGCTCAGCTTATCTGTTAATTTACTCATCAACATAATTTGAATTCGATAATTGACTAATCATCAATGATGCTTCTTCTTGCGATCTTTGTCCCGGCTGTAGCTTCTCTTGCTGCTCTTTTCTTTCTTCACCTTCTTGCTTTTGTGTTTGTCTTTGTCTCGATCATGATCTCTGTCTTTATCCTTTTTTTCCTTCCTGTGGCGATCTTTGTCTTTTGAACGGTCTCTCGATCTCTTCTTGTCTTTCTTTTTATTTTTTGAACCTCTTTCTGAGTGGCTTCTTTTGCTCTTTTTCCTTTTGTCAGATGAATTCTCCTATGAGGAAGCAGAATCACTGTCATCTGAGGAATGATGCCGAGAGGATTTTTCCTGGTGTTTGTTCTTGTGAGACTCCTAACGTGGTTGTTCTTGAGGTTTTTATCTTTCTCTGTCTCTGTCTCTGTCTCTATCTCGATCTCTATTTTTTTTGAAGTCATTTCTGTGATCTCCTTTTCCATAAGTCTTTGGCTCCTGAATTTTTTGTTTGAGCTTTTCCATGGTGGCTTGATACTTCACCTCAAGATTTTTGCCTATTTGTTCCAAGATAGTCACAAGGCTAGCTCCCATAGTTTATTCCTCTTCATTGGTGGTATACATTTGTTTGACAAATTCAATGAGAGGATATTCTAATTTCTTCTTACTAGATGTGGTAAGGATCATCATCACGAAAAATTTCATCAAGCTTTCACCATTGTGGAAGTCATCCTCAGCACTGATCTCGTTGTCAATGAGCCAAGGATCATGAAATCGATTAAATCCTCCAAAATCCATCGGCATTTAGTCGTTCAGCCTCATCAATTCTGAAGGGTCCTTGAAATACTCTTCGCTCTTGCTTGGATCAAGGACTTCGATAAATCGCTTGACTAGCTTACCATAAATGTTCATGGTGTCTTCGTTGAAGCCGTAGTTGAAGTAGTCGGTTAGCTACTCGTTTTGCGTCTCTCTGTTGGAAGGATTTGCCAGGTCGTATTTGTTGAAGGGATGCTTGAAGATATACTTCGGCTTGACTACGTAAACAGGCCCTCCTCTCATTTACTTATAAATAATTATCAATTCTCATCCCGCCACAACAGCACATAACAAATCATACTCAATTATCAATACTTCGATTGGCAATTTTACAAAATGATTCACTAAATAATAGATAATTTTAATTGTAAAAATACTATAACAACTATGATAACTCACAACAAAAACCCTTCCGTAGAGATGAATACAAATTTATACACAAGTGACAACCAGGACACAGAAATGGCCTTGCCTACTTTTCCATCCATGGAACAACAACACTCAGGACAAATTAGTCGGGCGAGATCAACCTCTCGCAGAAATATCAAAAAGGTTACCACAAATGAACTTGTCAAGAACAATATGCTTAGGAATAGACAAAATAGAAGAGTTGACAAGCTAAAAGAAGTAACTTATGATAACATTCAAATGTTCTTGAGAATCAAAGCTCAGACTAGTCACTATCAGATCAAAGGTCTCAGCAGACACAAGTCCTGTAAAATGCTGACAAAAAAAGATGAAAGGGCAATGAATGAAAAATAGAAAAAATAGGAACATGTATATGAGAGCAGGCAAAAGCCTAAGATGAGATGCCAATCTGCTAAAACAACTCTTCTGAATAAATGTGCTCAACTTAGACAGGGAATAGCCAAGAGAAAGCCAGAAATTGATCACACTTAGGACATTCAGATTGAAGAGATGAGCAATTATCCGAGAGTTATTCACTTCAAGAAGAGAAATATATTCAACAAATAAAATGAAAATAGCAATCGAGGAAAGCATCCTTAAAACATTATGATGACACTGAACGAAGCAGGAAAGCGAGCAATCTCTCAGAAATTAGGAAACATTATTCCTCAGTGTAGATTATTGATCAACGAGGAGGGAGGGATTCATGGTGCCAGAAAAAGTGAGAGGTCAATCACAACAAATATATACAGTACAAAGGTGGCAAGCAGCGAGAGACAAAGTTTGGTCGAAATAGGTAGTGTAAATACCTACAACTGATATTATGACATGAGTTTAAGATGTTTGAATGTAAAGGTTTATATAATGCGAAATTTATGGATAAGCCGGTCAAACAAGCCTAAAATTGTCTCCCTCAGTTAGTTGTTCCTTTCCCTAGCCACAGGTTCTCGCTTCCTTATTTAGGTGTGATCCTCATCCTCCACTACTAATACCTCAAACCTCTCCTCGCATAGCCCTACAACAACATTCAGTCAGTCATGGGTATAATTGGTCACATTCAGTTTTCATCCTACTTGTCGCTTTTATCAGAACCATCCTTCTTTTCTATTTGTTGCGGGGAGGTGCTGGTAATAAAGAAACATCGAACATAAATCAAAATTTGACAAGGATAAACCTGGTATATCCTGGTATGGTAAGAGCTGGCGTTTATCTATCGATAATCATTTTAGCTGTTGGTGATAGATATTTAAGCATGACAATTGTAGCTGCTGGCGTCTTGAGTTTTATATTTTGGCTGTTCATATGTGCCAAGGATAACGAAGTGTCTCAAAGAATCGATAAAGGTAGACATTACAACAGAAATCCACTCAAAATGGGCCTGCTCTTTGTATTGACCATGTCGGCAGTAATCCTTCAACCTCAGCAGTACTCTTTCGCTTTCTAGCTTCATTTCTAAATTTTCATTATCTTTATCACGATTCTCCTGGTTTTCTCTTACTTTTACATTCATCGGGTAATTCTCACCTTCACGAGTAGAGACAAGTGCTATAGATTGTTAGCTTGGTAAAGTCTATTCTAGTTGCTGTCTCTTTTGATGATTTGGTTCTACTTTTTCTTTATGGAGCAACAAGGACTATCTATTGGCGATCAACTTAGCTATCTCTTCATGAATTGGTGGGCAGTTCCTATTGTAGCTGTCTTCAGCACACTGTATGAAATGGTGCTATGGTAACATGTTAGAAAGATTGCTATGAGCCAGTTGATTATCACTCTCGCTACTGGATTCATCTGGTTCAACATTTACCAGATGATGATATCTGAAATAGATCTTCGTCTGTACATTTCAGTATTTGTGATGACAGCTGTTTTGTTCGGGAATATAGGCTTGTTCTCAGAAGCCAATTTCAAAAGGATCCAAAAAAGTTTAGGAGGGAGCCAAAAGAAGCGAAAAAAGACGTTGAAGAGAGATGTCCTAGAGGAATAAGATTGATTATATTTATTATTAAAGATAATGGATAACTATAACGGACAAGAAAGAAAAAAGGCCCTTCTGAGTGCATTCAAGCAAACATTCAGAATAATATCTGAGCCAATTTAATAAAAAAGAGAACCCTTCAGAGCTGAAGATATTAGAAGGTAACGAGAATAAAAGTGGCAAAGGTTAGAACCAATCAGTGGAGGGAACAGGAAAGTAAGTTCCAATCTAACATAGCAAGTTCAGTTATTGATCTAAAACACTGCTCTTTTAGCTGAAAACATGGCCAACCTTGTAGCTCTTAGATTGGAGGAGGGAGGAAACCAGCATTTGTGAGAGCTATATATGATAGGGAATGTTAAATTGAAATATTTCTTTTATAAATGTTTTTTGCTCGGGTGGTTTATAATTATATCCGCATGAACAAAACTCAGCTCAACATTCAGCTCACTCAGCAAGAATAGCAGCTATTCTCAACTCTCAAAGAATATAAGAAATAGCTAGGACTCACCACAATTATGAGAGTTGCTGGTGGCTGGGTTCGTGACAAGGTAAGGCTATATACATGTAGATTATGGGACTGGAATCTCACGATATCGATATTGCACTTGATAACTGCAAAGGTGAAGAGTTTGTACTGAAATTGAAGGCACACGCATAAAGCAAAAACTAAAAGATTTCTAGTTTTGGAGTGACAAAGTTCAATCCTGAGCTCAGCAAACATTTAGAGACTGCTACTGCCAAAATTCATGGGCATAGCATCGATTTTGTTAACCTTAGATCAGAAAGCTACAACTAAGATTCGAGAATTCCGCAAATTGTATAAATCCTGTCATTTAGGAAATGGGAACACCGCTTACAGATGCTCTCAGGCGAGACTTCACCATCAATGCTCTTTTCTACAACATTGATACGTCCGAAGTAGAAGATTGGACTGAAAAGGGAATCTCAGACATTCATAACAAGATCATCAGAACTCCTCTTGACCCCTTGGTTACCTTCAAAGACGATCCTCTGCGAGTTCTCAGATGTTTCAGATTCAAGGCTAGATTCAACTTTTCTATTGACGAGCTTATCTATAGCTCACTGAAGAACGCAGAAGTTCATGAAGCTCTCAGGCACAAAGTATCAAAGGAAAGAGTGGGTATTTAATTGGGAGGTATGCTCCGAGCTAAACATCCTCTTGTTGCTTTGGATGAAATATTCAAATTTGGATTTTGGAACACAATTTTTGATATTCCTGAAGGAAGTGATCTCAAAAACAAGTAGCATATTGAAGCTATTCCTGAACTTGGTCATAGTCTCCTTAAGTTAGGCCTGCAATCCTTATAAGAGAATGGTTTGAGGACCGAAAAAGACCTCCTTCTTTGTGAAGTCAAAGACAAAAGACCAAGATACAGTCCAGATGAGTTGAAAGTTCTTATAGAACTATCTTTCCTTACTCTGCCTTACATCAACTACAAGGCGCCTGATGGCAAGAAATGGATGGGTCTAACAAAGCACATTGTCTTAAACGAACTCAAATACTCCAAAGATATAGCTCAGTTTATGCAAAAAATTGGATAACTCACAAATCAACTCGAAACTCTGCTCTTTGTCGACCATAATGTTCCCTTCAAGGTTAGAATAGTTAAGTGGCTGAGACAGGCTGAATAAAAATGGGAAATTGTCATTCACTGCCTGCATGTTCTACGAATGATAAGACAAGAGATAAAACTTGAAATTGAGCCAATGGTTCTAAGAGATTGGATCTATCAACAAAAATTAGAAGACTCTTATTTGGTTCATGCCTTCATTGATGGCAATTTTGTGAACAAGAAAGGAAAGAAAGGTCCTGTGGTCAGAGTCATTCTCGAAAATGCAGTTTTGTGGCGTATTCTAAACCCCTAGGCTACTGAGCAACAGTTTTTATAAGTGTTTGACAAAGATGCTGGGTTTTTTGAAAACTAAAAAAGCTATGCTTGATTGTATTTGTGAATACTTCATTGATTTAATTACTATTCGAAAATTACATCTTCGAGCAAAGTATAAACATAGAAAAGCCTAAATTCGATAAAACAATATCATCGGGCATACTCAGAACAAATTATTAAATATCAAAAGACATGAAGATTTATGGCGTCGATGATATTGCCCTCGCTCGTGAGGGTACTATACGACCGGTTCACTGTGATAAGCCTCATTGGAGGACATGGTGTCAACAATTAGATCATGGCCTTAGCTTCTACAATTTGTTGTCTATTTTGTCAGCCCAATAACAGTAAATAAGATGTATTGAGGATCAAAAAGACTTGTCATTGATCTTAGTTGATTATTCGTCCATCCAAATTTTGACTTATTCTTCTGCAAAATTAGTGCTTTCTATTCATAATCAACCATATTAAATAATCTGACGGATGCTCCAAAGACTTTATACAAGGTTCCGCTTCACTTCATCCAGCATCTTTGGAAGCGATCTAAACGTAACAAGAGATAACTACAATGCCATTCATCTTACTCCTCAAGGCTCTCTCGACAGAGCTAGCTTCAATCAATATATTACTGATCTTCTTAGATAAAACAGCAGCAACAACACCTCCTCTATCTGGGTCTATATCAACAAAAACAATTATAATTTGATAGATCAACTCATCAATCAGGCAGGATTCAAGTTACATTATGGAAAGGGAGAAGATATATCGTTGTACAGGTGGATGAGAGAAGGAAAAAAAGATTTGGTACCTGCATATTCCACTCATGTCATTAGCTGTGGAGGAGTTATCATCAATGAAGATAAAATTTTGCTGGTAGAGGAGAAAAGCGTAAGTATAAAAATATTTAGGGTGCACTCAAAGGAAAGTTTGGAATTCCTGGAGGTCGAGCCGATCCATCTTAAAGTCTGCAAAACTGTGCTGAAAGATAGGTCTTTGAATAGATAGGCCTGACTTCTCATTTTCGAAGAATCCTTTGGCTTCGATAGCTAGCAGGTTATGTTTATGGTTCTTTCGACATGTACTATGCCTGTCTGATGTCTTATGAAAAACAGCAACTGGAGAAACTTATAAAATGCTAGGAGTAAATTGCATCTCTAATCTGGATCCATCTTGGGTAGCTCTAGGAATTCATGAAGAAGAACAGCGTTGGGACTCAGCAGCAAATGGCTAAATATATAGCCTCTCTTTACAAAAATGGATATGACTTCTAGGGAATATAGAGTAACTACAAACATGAGATATATGAGTCTCCATTTGACAAAAAGAAGAGATGGTTCGGCCAGCATTTTTTGGGTTGATTAAATGATGTAATAGATGGATAAGATTATTAAGATCATTTTTCTTCACTTTTATCCTTGTATTTTTCAAAATCTTTTGCGTTGAATTATCTTGTTCTTCTTTGTCTATGATTTTACTATTTCTTCTCTTCTTACTATTCTATTTGTTTCTTGTGAAAAGGAGATTCTTCTAAGCGACAAGAAGGACCTTCTATTATCACTCCGATCGCTTTTTTATCGTGGCCAATGTTGCTCATACTGGTGCTCAGGGGGTATATCTCATGTAATTATTCCTCTTGTTACTATTTATTGTTCTCTTCTAATT
>Ga0210025_1005457_pt1 | contig 10313 bp, 10 predicted proteins | sample CryGeyme20150102_FD_183989 | JGI IMG/M metagenome (GOLD analysis project Ga0210025, IMG submission 183989) | Groundwater microbial communities from Crystal Geyser aquifers in Utah, USA - Crystal Geyser metaG 2015-0102 (SPAdes) (version 2) | ecosystem: Environmental > Aquatic > Deep subsurface >...
CGGCCCTAGTAAATTGCCGAGTTTCTCCAAACCACCCTACCTAGCCGAACGTAGCCCTAGAGAGCTGGCATAGTCGAGAGAACGCGGTAGCGTTCGCTCGTCGACAACTGCAAAAATAACCTGCACGTTAAGAAAAGTACCCTACTATTCGATCAAGTTCAGAGTTCAGATCGTTAGCCTATAGCAGTAGGTCTAGATGTATAGCAACAGTAGGATAGCTTAAAACATTGGAAGAAAGAAAGAAAGAATCAATAAACAATATGAGCAACAGCACTTGGTCGACGATCGTCCCAAACACAGCTCGCGCGGATCGCGGCGATATTCGAAGATCAGGAGATCCATCGGTCCATCCGCAATTAGGAGTCCATGGCTGCCGTACCCTGTACGAGGCATTTCGACGCGGACAGGCCGTTAATCCCATGGGTCCTTGTATGGGATTCCGTGCTGTATCTACCAACGGTTTTGCCACGCCCTTTATCTATTCGAGTTACACAGAATGTTTGGCCAGAATCAACTCGTTTGGTGCTGGATTGGAATGTCTGAATCTAGTGGAACGGAACGATGACGGAATGATGGTGGTACGTTAATTAACTATGCTTGTTAGAGCATCTACTCTACCCTATTACACCCGTCCAAAATCTAATTCTGATTCCCGATAACCTCTCCATTCTCCATACAACATTGCAGATTGCCATGTACATGAAAAACTGCATGGAATTCATCATTGCGGAACAGGGAATGTTTTGCCTTGGTGGATCAACGGCAGCGCTTTATGACACATTTGGACCCGATGCAGCTCAATTCATTCTGGGTGAAACGGGCGCCAGATCGGTTGTGTCAACTCGGGCCCAGTTGCCTCACCTCTCCCAAGCCAAAAAATCGGGAGAATGCCCCAAGTTCCAGTATGTCATTGTTGTCGATGGCGTGACTCCTGCAGCAGCTCAGCTTGCCTCGGAAGCATCCTTGGAAGTCGTGTCCTTTGCCAAAGTAGAAGCTGTAGGAGCCCAAATGATTGCCACGGAAGGTCACAAGCACAATCCACCCTCCGCCAAGGACGTTTGCACGTTCTGCTACACGTCAGGAACCACAGGCCACCCTAAAGGGGCCATGTTGTCTCATGAAAATTTGCTGGCCGCCATGGCGGGTATTCCCAGGGTCATGGTACCCGAAACCTACGATCGCCATTTGTCCTACATGCCATTGGCACACATTTTTGAACGTGTCGTCTTGAATCAAATGTTTCTGTACGGAGCATCGGTAGGATTTTGGAGAGGGGATCCTCTATGGCTGATTGAAGATATGCAGGCTTGTCGCCCAACCTTGTTGGCTGCGGCGCCTCGTGTCTTGAACAAGATTTACGACAAGGTGACTGCAGGGATCAATGCTGCTGGTGGCATGAAGAAGAAGATCTTTGATGCGGGAATGGCGACCAAGACTCAAAATTTACGCATGCAGGGTCGATTAACCCATGCCTTGTACGACAGGTTGATTTTCAACAAGATCAAAACAAGTCTGGGAATGGACCAAATTCGATTTCTCATTAGTGGTTCGGCTCCTCTCGCTGAGAATGTTATGTTGTTCTTCCGATGCATGCTAAGTGTTCCCGTGGTGGAAGGATACGGACAGACAGAAGGCGCCGCTGCCGCATCTATTGTCGATACTGAAGACATGACAACAACAGGACATGTCGGTGGTCCGCTCTCGTGCCTGGAGATGGTTTTGGTCGATGTCCCTGAAATGGGTTATCTGCACACTGATACATCCCACCGCGGACAGCCCTGCCAAGGACGTGGAGAAATTTGCATTCGTGGACCCAGTGTATTTCTTGGTTACTACAAGGATGACAAGAAAACAAAGGAAACCATCGATGAGGAAGGATGGCTTCACAGTGGAGATATTGGTCTGTGGACGCTTGAAGGCACCCTGAAGATTGTTGACCGCAAGAAGAACCTATTCAAACTCTCTCAAGGAGGTGGGTCATTTTGTCACTACCTGTAAATGTGTTGATGTGCAAGCTTGCTTATTTTAGCTCTAACCGTTGTTCCTTTTTTTTCTTGCAATATCAATGAGCAGAATACATTGCCCCCGAAAAGGTTGAAAACGTGCTGATTCAGTCCTCCTTGATTGGTCAATGCTTTGTTTACGGTGATTCTTTGCAAAGTGCCTTGGTTGCAATAGTAGTGCCTGATGAAGAAGCAGTGCGTAGTTGGGCCAAGAATCACGGCGACGAAGGGCTTGCCCAAGCACCGTTCGGTGAAATCTGCAAGTCAGATGTTTTGAAGAGTACCATCTTGTCAGAAATCAATGCTCTTTCCAAAGCTGGCAATTTGAATTCCTTGGAGACAGTCAAAGCCATTCACCTGGACCCTGAGCACTTTTCTGTGGAGAACGGTCTTTTGACGCCAACCTTCAAAATGAAACGAAAGCAAATAAAGGACAACTATGAACGAGAGATTGAGTCTTTGTATGCTACCTTGCCGCCACCAAAGAGCAAGCTTTGATCAGCTACAATATATCAATACAATATCTTTCCAATCATTCAATATTATCATTAGGATACATCATTACTTAAGTATTGTTTGGCGTGTCTGTTCAATCGTAGAGACCCGTTCTATTCGCTTCCTCTTATCTTCGACTATAGACTAGTCCAATACGGTAGTCTACACTGCTCTAGTCTACTGTAGTAGGGTCTACAATACCCTGGTAATTTTTTCGTCTTGACAAGAGTAGGCATAGTTCCAACCTTACCGTAGCAGGTAGTATCTAAAGTGAAGTACACCAGTACCAGGGGTACTCCTACTACTAGCTACTACTAGCTAGAGCTACTAGTAGCTTGTACTACTACTGCTACTCTAGCTAGTAGTACTACTACTAGTAGTACTACTAGCTACTAGTAGCTACTAGCTAGTCCTAGTCTAGCTAGTCTACTACTCCCCTCATTATTTACTACCAGGTACCAAGTACGATACATCCTCTTTTATGAGATTTCAAGTGTGGCCGGCGACTGCTTCCAATCGACTCGATTTTTTTCTTTTCGCTGGAATATGATACTGTGAGATATTATAATTATAATGATTGTTTCACCGCCAATGCAAATACGACAACATCAAATTTCAGCCGAGAACAAACAACAACAGCAACAAAAACAAGAAGCACGAGTACAAGTACGAGTAGTTACAAGTATCATGTCGATCCTGCGCCATTGCTTTCTTTTGTTATTGCTTGGTGCGGCTATAATATCACAAGGAAGTGCCCAGCCACAATGTGAACGCCTCAAGAATACGTTGACGTACACCCAAAAAGATGCGCCAAGAGATTTGTCAAAAGTGGTGAGTACTACTCTATGTAAAGAAGTATAAACTGTAAAGATCCTTACCAAATTATCTTGGATCTACAATGGAAATGTATTCTTTCTCACTCATTTTCTGGTTATTTGTTGCTACATTTTGATGGCAAATATCAAACAATGAATAATACTCCGTATATATTATTATTATTGTTATGATCGTCTCTTGCGTAACATCTCCACCGGATACACAACACGGATGAACACCAACAACATGCATACTCCAACCTAACACCACCCCTTTCACCACCCACACCACCAACAACAACAACAACAAAAAGATTTCTCTGGTGGTGGAGCAAGTCAACAAAGCTATTGCAGGAGTAGTCAATGTTGATGTGGATTGGAATGGATCCGACTTGCACGGGCGCGTCGGAGATCACATTATCAACTGCAGGGTCCATCGATTGGCCAGTTACATTCCTCCCGAGGTGCTGCAGGAACACGAAGTGTATCAAGATAATCAGGGACGTCACGTCGCTACACAGTGCTTTCAGGTTCCCTTTACCATCTACGATACCAACGAATGTACGCTTCCTCTGAGTCATGATATGCGCCACCAGTGTCAGGAACCGTCTATTTGTGTAAACACTATTGGATCGTATGAGTGTTTGTGCCCTCGAATAGATGGTCAACTTCCTCCTGGTGCACACGTAACGGAAGACAGTAGCAGCCACACCTATTCCATTGATGTGGCCGGTGAGAACGAGGTGACATTTTTTGGTGCTCTCGAACAGGAACAGCGCAGTCTTTGGGAGGTATCCATGAGCACTCGATCGCAGTCTTGTGCCGCGAAATCATCCACACGTGGATGCTGTCCCGCAATGGCCCATTCGCGAGATGGAAAGGACTGCCGTGCTCAATTTGCTTGCCCGCATGACCCATGTGCCGCAACGCCGACCGGTGACAGCTACGGTATCGGCCCACACCGCAACAATAATTGTACCTCCAATGCGCACTGCATCCGCACCGAGACACCACACGAAACTCCCAACTATATTTGTCACTGTCCCGAAGGACTTTTAGGAAACGGACTGGCATGCTCAAAGGACGACCCAAAACCAGAACCGAAAATTTCATTCGATGGCTTTCCGACACAAGAAACCATCAAGGCGAATTACTGTGGTTGTACCAAACCGGTCGTTGATGCCTGTTCCGGATTTCCACCTTGCGAAGGAAAACATCAAGTGTGCGTGGTAGGCGCTAACAATAAACCAGGTTGTGGTTGCAAGAAAGGGTTTGTCAAACACGAAAGATTCGGCTGTGTCGACGAGACGCCCCCTACCTTGAAACTAAACCAGGACCCGCACAATGACCAAACGTTGCGACTCAAACAAGGCGATACTTACGAAGAATACGGAATTCAAATTCTGGACCGTAATGCGGAGGACTTTGGACGCAATTTGCGCATGTCTTACAGTGAACCCATCCCTTCAGGTTGTTTGTACAAAATTGGAGAGTTCACGGTGAACTATACGGTTACGTCTCCATGGACTGTTCCTGATACTGTTTGGGTTGCACGAAGAGTCATTATAGATGATATTGATGAATGCTCCTTAAATCCGGCCAAATATGCTAGTTGCCCCATGTTGATTCCTAAATGTGATATTGAAGGCGGAGCCAAGTGTAGCAATACTGTTGGAAGCTACACGTGCGAATGTCCCAAATTTACGACAGGAGATGGATTTATTCCCAGTTCATTTCCTGATGATGCTCGTCCAGACGGATATCAAGGTGGAAGTGGTTGTCGAGACACGAGCAAGCCAGTAATAGAGCTCAAGGGACCGAACCCCAAGATTTTCAGAATTTGTCCCTGTGGAGGTATTTCCGGAGTCATGTCGGATAAGTCAAGTAATGACAAAGATTGGGCAGCAACCCAGCGAGAGCATTACGAAAGTGATATCAAGGTGAGTTCATTTCGAACGATTGTTTGAATTCCTTTGTACTCGAGTATGCTACTATTATCGAATAAAAAGGAGACTTACGCATTCATCTTTTTTGTGCAATCCAGGAAATGATTCAATCGACACACGGAGCCGAATTATGCGCAACTAACGATCAGCCTAGTCCTAAGCCAAGTAACTGCATCAATGCGTACGACGAGACGTACAAAGGTAAATTGGATTTGTCATCGCAAGTAACAATCGGGGATCCTGTAAAGAGAAGTGATTTTCACTGGAGCGTACCCTATTCTGTCAGAGACGAAGCTGGAAATGAAGCGAAGCCCGTGTGGCGTGATATAGTGGTAGAAGAAGTAGATTTTGAATCCATGGAGAGTAAAATTAGGCAGGAAATGACCGTTGCCAAGGACGCTGAAATCAAGAGAGCCGTGGAAAAGGCCGTAAAGGAAGAGAGAAAAATGCAGGAAGCCAGTACCAAACGACGACCCAAGACAGCACAAGGCTGTCCAGCCTGTCCCGCCTGTGGTGAAAGTACGTCTGCACGGACGGTTGACGCTGACAAAGGCAACAAACACTTTGATCTTTCCATGTGCGACAAGATTTGCGAAGAAAGAGCTCAGCAATGTTCATTTCACGAACAAACATTCGTCATCCGAGCTTTGCTAGTTCTGGAAGAGCATTTGCCTGCTGAACTTGTTCCCATTTTGTTGCTGGCTGTCTTCGTTATTGGCGGTATTGTACTTTTGCGATTCATTATCCGCCTTGTATTTTATCCCGGATCTTTTTCGTCCACTTACGATTATGCCAGTGACCAAGAACGCGAACTATCGCTCCAGAATTCTGTCACCTACTATCAAGGTGGCACCCCTCAAACCTCGCAACAGAATCAGCAGCAAAATGTAATGGGAATACCTGCGATACCGGGCGGGGGATTAATGGGTGCTAATGGTGGACCACCGCGTTCGTCCATGACCATGAATCAAGGCAGCGATTTCTTTTTGTCACCTCCGAGCGCAAGTCGCAATGGGTTTGCCTCTCCGCCAGGAACCAATGGCACGCTGCGACAAACTGTCAACGATGACCCCAATGGCATCTACATGTCACCGCCGGTTATTCATCCCTCACCAAAGAACAAATTGGACGACCGCCGTGGGCGTTCACCAGGTGGTTTCTAATTAGGCAGACTTTTTTGTGCCGCACGGCCATTTACAATTTGGGAAAAAGAAAAACAGACGTAGTATACAACAGCACTACGCACACAGCTATTTGTAAAATGTTAGTGAAATTATTTGGGATTGTCATCTTGTTGCCTAGACTAGTATATTTAACTGATGATCGCCTGCGGCAATTTTTATGCCGGATTTGCTGGTCCCCGAATGTTGGCAGCAACTTGTTGCATGGTCGCAACATCAATGCCTGCGGCTTCCCAAACGCGCATCATGGCCGCACCTGCATACTGTGCAATCAAGGGATCATTCTCAAAATCTGCCATGACACATTGCATATGAGCGTAGCCTTTGTCGCCACCACCAAAGCCGCACTCTTCGACTATGGATGGGTTTCCACCGGTATAAACATCCATCACTATTACATTTTGTAGTATTTGATGCTTTTGTGCCATTTCCACTTCAATTTCCGGGTCTAAGTATTATGTTGGACGAGGTATGGTGTGTTTGAGATAAAACATGAAAAACATTCAATAAACCACCGTTGCAGCAACAAAAAACAAAAAACACACAGCAACAACTTACTTTCGGGCAGTTTTCCACATTCCTTTTGAATTTTCATTAAAATACTAGGTTCCTGCATTTTGGACGAGACTTTGTGCATCATTTCACGGGCGGTAGCAATGTCCACAGACATCATGTTGTCCAAATCTAGATCAAAAGCCGTCGCCAGCAATTCTCTCCATGTTTCATTGCCCACTTGCCTGTACGTTTCCCGTTCCTCGTCGTCACACACGTCGGTCATGAATGTTGCCAGTTGTTGGGTGTACTGTTGGAGACCGCTTTCGTCGCCGGAATATCCCAGTCCACTAATGACATAGACTTGCGTCGACAAGTAAATTTCCATCATTCGCTGCCATTTGAGTGTTAACGGTGATTCCGTATCGTCTGCCAGGGCCTTGAGGCGCTGCGAGGAAACTCCGTGACGCAAATAAAAGAGTGTATTATCTTGGATACCCTCGGCTACATCACGAGAAATTGCAGTGGGTGGTGTGGGCTGAAAAACAGACGGATCGGTCGAGGAGAAACATCGAGAAAAAGTTGCTGTAGTCTCCTGCGTGCAAGGATTCCGGAAATTAAAGACAGAAGCAGCTGTTGTTGATGGCTTTGCCACCGTCAGGAATTTCTTGGAGCTTAGACGAACAGATCGGGCTATGGAAGATAACATGTTAGTCGGTCTACGGTACTTGATTGATTTATGTTTCGTAACTTTTGCTTCGTCTAGCTGGCTACTAGTAGATGTATTTAGTCAGCTGTTTGTGGTCCATCCAAAGTGGATACGAGGATGGATGGAAAAACGAAAAACGAACAGCTTTTAATATCTATGTACCAGGTACATGAAAATATAAAAATCTGAAATCAAAACCTCAACCTTAATAAAAATGGAATGGAAGATAAAGAGGCAAACATTTTTTCGTTTTTCTAATTTCTTGAAGATTACGTTACCAGCACTGGTAGTTAGTAGTTAGTACTTAGTACCAAGTACCAATAGCTTTACCTACTAGCTCGTCCAACCCCTCTAGCTAATACAATAGTACACAACGACACATCAATGAAGATCACACTAACCATCACATCGCTCGTAGTATCTATTGTATCCATTTGCTGGATGTCCTTTCGAGATCATCCAATCCGCTTTACGGCCAGCGATAGAAGATTTTCCGAACGATACGGCTCGTGGGCTATTCTGGCAGGGGCGAGTCAAGGTTTGGGAGCTGCTTGGGCGCATACTCTTTGCGAACTACACGTGAATGTCTTACTGGTGGCTCGACGAGAAACCGAAACGCGACAGCTGGCAAACGAGTTAATGTCCAATTATCCAGATATTCAGGTGGATGTTTTGATTCAAGACCTAGCCGCTTCCGACTTGGATCAAGCATTTGACGACGTTATCAACTACAAACATCGCGATCGCGAGTATGGCATGCTAGTATACAACGCTGCTTATGTGCCGATGGGATCCTTCGTGGACAGTTCCTTGGAAGCACAGCAATTGTCAGTCAATGTCAATATTCGTGGAGTCCTGTCATTGACCCATATCCTCAGCAATCACATTCGGGCACGAAATGGAACGGGCGGCATCATTCTCATGTCCTCTTTGGTGGGAGAATTGGGAACAGCAGGAGTATCGAACTATGCGGGAACCAAGGCTTGGAATACGGCGTTTGCTCATGGTCTCCGTCATGAACTGTCACCTCTGGGCATGGACGTTTTGGCATGCGTGGCAGGTCCCACTACAACTCCCAACTACCTTCAGGTGACCAACGTTGCAAACAGAAAGTATGTTATGGAACAGACAGCCCAAGCCGTAGTGTCCGAATGCGCTCAGGCCATTGGATCGCGATCATCTGTCCGCACTGGGATCATGAACAAAATCGCTCGGTTTCTTCTTGTGCGTGTGCTGCCCTTGGAAATGGCCATCAAAATTCTCAATAACGAGGCGGGGAAAGTAATGATTTTGAATTAATTTTTAGAAACGCGTCCCTTTTTGATTCGTCGTTGCGTTCGATTTGTGTTTATTCTACCACTGAATTACCGTACCTATAAATCAACCAGTTGGTGCTACAGAAATTTCTCCCTCTCCGTTCAGTTTTGGTACAATATCGTACTTGTCCCGTTCCATACAAAAGTGTACATCATCCGCGTGTCCCAACCGCACGAGTCGTTTACCATGATCTGACTCCAGTGCAACGGGACGAAGATCCGGATTCACGCACGCGTTTTGGAGGTGGTGCGACGTTTGGGCGCGATACAGTTCCCGCGCCAACAGAGCCGAATCTCCACACGCTTCCAATCCCTGGGTTCCGGCACATGCATCTATCAGTGCCCCCGCAAACAGTGTATCTTCCAGGTTGGGACGACCCTCCCAGCCCGCACAATGAATCAAGACACCACCGCCAGTGGTCGAGTCGTCTTTTCGAAGAGGGTGCTGTCGGGATTGAACTATGATATAGTCGGCCACGGCCCTTAAATTCAAGAATGCACCGATGATGATTTCTCGGGCCGCCAAGGATTTGAGAATGGCTGTGCTGCCGTTGGTGGTAGTAATGGCAACCTTTTGACTAGTATCAATCGCACTATTTTTCCCCAAACGGGCGTATTCCAAGGGAGAGTTTCCCATATCAAAACCATCGACCTGAATGCCTCCTCTCTCTCCTGCCATGATGTATCCCTTTTGACCGTACGACAGACATTCCTCCACAGTTGACACGGGTCGAATGGCTTGGATGTGGCTGCCCGCCAAACCCGTCACTATGCAGGACGTCGCCCGAAAAATGTCCACCACCACTACCAGTTTCCCCTCTAACCTATGCTGATGGATCAAATCGGGGGTCAAGCATACTTCCATCCTTGCTGCTTTGGCTTGATATTATTGATACACCGTATTTGTACAGTGCGAATACAATATTTCCGTATTTCCTGTGCAGTTGATGATGCGATGATGCGATGATGCGATGATGCGATGATGCGATGATGCGATGATGCGATGATGCGATGATGCGATGATGCGTGCAATGAGATTCGAGATTCGAGAGGAGGGTTCTATTTTTATTATTTTTATTCTCTTTTTTCTCCTTGAAATACAAAAAATATTAATAAACTACTAGAGTAGACTAGGTCTACTACTAGCTAGACTAGTAGAGTAACTTCAGAGCCAGCCGAAGGGGACGTGAGACAAGGAGACCCGAATCCGACGTCACCGGAATGACCCGGAATGCCCCATCCCGTCTCCCACTCAGAAACAGGAACACATCGGGAGAAATCGGATACGACTATTCCCACTTCGGGGAAGAAGATCCACTCGCCAGGCTGCCGAAGCCAAGGCCTGACTCGTAGCCC
>Ga0210025_1005470_pt1 | contig 10299 bp, 9 predicted proteins | sample CryGeyme20150102_FD_183989 | JGI IMG/M metagenome (GOLD analysis project Ga0210025, IMG submission 183989) | Groundwater microbial communities from Crystal Geyser aquifers in Utah, USA - Crystal Geyser metaG 2015-0102 (SPAdes) (version 2) | ecosystem: Environmental > Aquatic > Deep subsurface >...
CTCAGCATCATCGCCGCGCATGTGGTGGCGCAGGGCGTGACGGCGGCGGCGCTGGAGGCGTGGTGCGCGCAGCGGCTGGCGGCCTACAAGCGGCCCAAGAGCATCGCCTTTGTCGAGTCCCTGCCCCGCACCGCCACCGGAAAGCTGATGCGCCGCGCGCTGGCCGAAGGCGCAAAAAGGTGATCGCAACACGGGTTTCGCGCGCGCAGGTTTGCGCCTAGATTCACACCATGGTGACGCTGACGATCATCTCCGATCCGATCTGCCCATGGTGCCTGATCGGCAAGACGCGGCTGGACGCGGCGCTGGCGCAGGCGCCCGCGCAGCCGTTCGCGATCCGCTGGCGCCCGTTCCAGCTCAACCCCGACATGCCGCCCCAGGGCATGGACCGGCGCGCCTATCTGGAGGCCAAGTTCGGCGGGCCGTCGGGCGCGGCGCGGGTCTATGGCGCAATCGCCGAAACCGCCGCGCAGGACGGGCTGACGCTGGATTTCGCACGGATCGCGCGCACCCCCAACACGCTCGACGCGCACCGCGTGCTGGCCTGGGCGGGCGACGGCGCGCGGCAGCACGCGCTGGCGCAGGCGCTGTTCGAGCGGTATTTCCAGCACGGCCAGGACATCGGCGACCACGCCGTGCTGGCGCAGGCCGCCGCGTCGGTCGGCATGGACGGCGCCGCTGTGGCCGCGCGGCTGGCCACCGGCGAAGGCCGCGCCGAGACGCTGGCGCAGGACGCGCAGGCCCGCGCCATGGGCGTGACCGGCGTGCCCGCCTTCGTGATCGCCGACCGCCATCTGGTGAGCGGCGCCCAGCCGAGCGACTTCTGGCTGCGCGCCATCGACGCATTCGGGCGCGCCGCAGCGCTACAGGAGGGATGAGCCATGCAGCTTGAAATGGTGCTCGCGAGCCTGCGCGACCTGTGCGACATGCCCATCGCCTGGGCGATCTTCGCGGCGGTGGCGTTTCGCGCGCTGTGGTCGGTAATCGAGTTCTTCACCTGCCCGGTGGTGCGCGGCGCCTCAAAGCTCGATCCGCAGGCGGCGCGCGACAAGCTCAACGCCCGCGTGCTGCACTCGCCTCGGTTTCTGACCGCGATGCTGGTCGGCATCGTGCTGTCGGTGGGCGGGCTTTACGCGCTGCGGGCGCCCGACGCGGGGCCGCTGGCGCTGGCGGCCATCGTGTTCGGCGTTTTCATCCTGATCGTCGAGCCTTCGCGGCTCTCGGTCGATGAGGTCACCATGCGCGTCTCGGCGGCGAAGCTGGACGGCGCCGACGCCTACAGCTTCGCGCTCGACCGGCTGCGCGCCGCGCATCTGGAGCGCATCGCGGTGGAGATCGGCATGGTGGCGCTGCTGGGCTTCGTGATCGTCAGCGTGTGACGGCTACAGGATCTTGCGCGCCTCGTCGCACACCAGCCGCAACAGCGGATCGTCGAGGCCCACGGTGATCCACGCGCCCTCGGCGGGTGCGGCGCCCTCGCCCGGCGCGTCGGCGGCGTCGCTGCGCCGTCCGCCCTTGCAGTCGAACACCTGCACCGTCTCGAACGTCGGCTGGAACCGCGCCACCAGATAGACGGTCGCGCGCGCCACGTCGGGCGCCGCAGCGTTCCGCGCGACGCTGGCCAGATTGACCGCCTGAAACCGCGTGACCACTGGCGCGATCAGCGTCCACGGCTGGATCACCCATGATTTCTCGATGGTGCGCGCCACCTGCACCGACTCCGGCAGCCCGGCGGCGTTGCGCCCGAACCATGTGTAGTCGTTCCACACGGTGAACCCCAGCATCCCCGCCCCCGCCGACAGCGGGATCAGGAAGCGCGCGTTCACGCCATAGACGCGCCGCACGATGAACGCCACGCAGGCCGCCAGCACGCCGACGGAGATCGCGCCGAAAAAGGTCAGCAGCATCGCGCTCAGCCCGCCGAACTGAGCGAGTTGGCCGCCGCCGATTGCATGGTCTTGATCACGCCGAACGCATCCTTGAGGTGGTTGCGCTCAAGGTCGGACAAGCCTTCCGGCGCCATGAAGTTGTCGGGCTTGCGGCCCTCGCGGATCAGCTTCGCCTGATGCTCCAGCCGCATGTCGGCGATCAGGTCATAGGCGTCGAGCAGGTCGCGCGCGCCCGAGGCGCTGATCACGCCCGCCTCGCGCGCCGCCTCCAGCCGCTCGCGCGTGTTGACCTGGGTCAGCCCCGCGCTCAGCGCATAAAGCCGCCCGAGATCGACGATGGGCACGACGCCCGCATGCTTCATGTCGATGCGGTCCTTGTTGTCGCCGCTGCGGATCAGCGCAAGGCCCCGGAACAGCCCCAGCGGCGGCTGATGCTTCAGCGAGTTGCGCACCATGTGGGCGCGGAAGATCGAATTGCGGCGCGCCGCCGCCAGCGTCTCGGCCTGCAGGCTGTCCAGCAGCGCGGCGTCGCCGGCGATGGCGCGCAGGTCGAACATCACCGAGGCCAGCATCTGCGCCTCGTCGGTCGGCTTGCCGATCCACTTGCGGAAATAGCCGCGCCACACCGACAGCGGCTGGCGCCAGCGATCCGCCGTCGCCATCATGTCGCCGGGACAGTAGAAATACCCCGCCGCGTCCAGCCCGTCGGAGACGTATTTCGCCAGGTCGCGAAAATAGCCGCCATGCGCCTCCGCGTCATAGTCGTCGTCGAGGATCAGGCAGTTGTCCTGATCGGAGACGCCGGTCTGCTCACGCCGCCCCTGACTGCCGCAGGCGGCCCAGACGAAGCGCACCGGCGCCGGGCCCTGCCGCTCCTGCGCCAGCGCCACCAGCCTGCGGGTCAGCGCGTCGGCGACCGAGGTGACGATGCGGCCCACGTCATAGGCGCCGACGCCCGAGCCGACCAGTTGCGCCAGCACCGCAGGGATGCGCGCCACCACCTCGGCGAAGCCCTGATAGGTGTCGCGCTTGGCGATGTCGGCGACCAGAAACACCGCCGACACCGCCTGGCGGCGCACCAGGTTGGTCGCGGTCAGGATGCCCACCAGCCGGTCGTCCTCGACCACCGGCAGATGCGAGATGCCGCGCTCGGTCATCGCCACCAGCGCATCGAAGCCCAGCGCCCCGGGCGTGACGGTCAGCGGATCGGACGTCATCACCGCGCCGACCAGCGTCTCGGCGTCGCGCCCCTCCGCCACCACCCGGTCGGCGAGGTCGCCGCTGGTGAGAATCCCGATCAGCCGCCCGTCCTCGGCGACCGGCAGGCACGAGATGTCGTGGTCGCGCAACAGCCGCGCGGCGGCGCGCACCGTGGCGTCGGCGCCGATGGTGATCGGGGCCGCCGTCATCAATCCGGCGATGCGCGCGGACAACAGCGGGTCGGACTGGCGCGCGAGCTCGCCATGCGGCCCGCGCGCGCGATCGAAGAACCCGGCGAACTCGGGGTGCGCGGCGAACAGCGCCTGCGCAGTCTGGGCGGCGACCACAAAAACCTCCACGGCGTCCACGGCGGTCGCGTCGCTGGCGGCGTGGCCAGTGCGCAACAGGCTGCGGCCGCCGAAGAAATCGCCCGGCCCCAGCACGGTGGACTGATGCGCCCCCGGCGCGAGAATTTCAACCGATCCCGACAGGATCGCATAAAGCCCGGTCATCGCGTCGCCGGCGTGATAGATGCGGCCCCGCGCCGGAAAGCACAGCCGCGCCGCAGTGTCCGCCGCCGCGCGCAGATCGTCCGGCGGCAACAGGCCGAACGGCGGGCGGCCGCCCGCGAAACTGATGAAGGCCGCAGCGTCGTCGTTTTCGGTCATCGCCCAAACCGTCTCCGCAAACGAAAAGGCGGACCCCGCAGCGCGGGATCCGCCGGTCAGATCAGACGGGGCGCAAGGCCAGTGATCCGGCCAGTGATCCGGTCAGTGACCCGTCGCCGCCCCGGCGCCGCGCGGCTGGCGGATGCTGTCCACGAGGTCCTGGATCTCCTTGGGCGGCGCTTCGGTCGCGTTCGACACGACATAGGCGACGACGAAGTTCAGGATCGCGCCGACCGTGCCGATCGACAGCGGCGAGATGCCGCCGATCCAGCCCGCCGGCGTGTCCGGCAGCCATGCGGTGCCGGGGATGAAGAACCAGCCCTTGTAGATGAAGATATAGACCACGGTGAAGATCAGGCCGCTCAGCATCCCGGCGATCGCGCCGTAGTTGTTGATGCGCTTTGCGAAAATGCCCATCATCAGCACCGGGAACAGCGAGGCCGCCGCGATGCCGAAGGCCAGCGCCACGGTTTGCGCCGCGAAGCCCGGCGGATTGAGGCCCAGATAGGTCGCCACCGCGATCGCCACCGCCATCGAGATGCGCGCCGCCAGAAGCTCCCCCTGTTCGGAGATGTTCGGGTTGAGCGCGCCCTTGATGAGATCGTGACTGATCGCCGAGGAGATCGCCAGCAGCAGACCCGCCGCCGTCGAGAGCGCCGCCGCCAGACCGCCCGCCGCCACCACCGCGATCACCCAGCCTGGAAGCTGCGCGATCTCGGGGTTGGCCAGCACCAGGATGTCCTGGTTGATGGTCAGCTCGTTGCCGTTCCAGCCGCGCTCGGTCGCGGTGGCGGTGAAGGCGGCGTTCTTGTCGTTATAGACCTGAATGCGGCCGTCGGCGTTCTTGTCCTCGAACTTCAAGAGGCCGGTGGCCTCCCAGTTCTTCATCCAGTCCGGCCGCTCCTCATAGACCAGCGGCGCCTCGGCCGTGCCCTGCGGATAGACCGTGGTCATGATGTTCAGCCGCGCCATGGCGCCCACGGCGGGGGCCACGGTGTAGAGCAGCGCGATGAACACCAGCGCCCAGCCCGCCGACCAGCGCGCGTCCGACACCTTCGGCACGGTGAAGAACCGCACGATCACATGCGGCAGACCGGCGGTGCCGATCATCAGCGACATGGTGAAGAACACCAGGTTCAGCGTGTTGGTGTGGTGGCCGGTGTAGCTGTTGAAGCCCAGATCGGTGATCACCTGATCCAGCGTCGCCAGCAGCGGCTGGCCGGTGCCGGTGTGGGTGCCGAACAGGCCCATCTGCGGCAGCACGTTGCCGGTCAGCTGCAGCGAGATGAACACCGCCGGGATGGTGTAGGCGGTGATCAGCACCACATACTGCGCCACCTGCGTATAGGTGATGCCCTTCATGCCGCCCAGCACCGCATACATGAACACGATCACCGCGCCGATGTAGAGGCCGGTGTCGGCCCGCACCTCAAGAAAGCGCGCGAACGTCACGCCCACGCCGGTCATCTGGCCGATCACGTAGGTCAGCGAGGCGACCAGCAGGCAGACCACCGCCACCATGCGCGCAGACTTGCTGTAGAAACGGTCGCCGATGAATTCGGGCACGGTGAACTTGCCGAACTTGCGCAGATACGGCGCCAGCAGCATCGCCAGCAGCACATAGCCGCCGGTCCAGCCCATCAGGAACGACGAGTTGTCGTAGCCGGTGAAGGCGATCAGACCCGCCATCGAGATGAACGACGCCGCCGACATCCAGTCCGCGCCGGTCGCCATGCCGTTCAGCACCGGGTGAACGCCCTGCCCCGCCGCGTAGAATTCCGCCGTCGAGCCCGCGCGGGCCCAGATCGCGATGCCGATGTAGATGGCGAACGTCGCCCCCACCACCAGCAGGTTAAGTGTAAACTGGTCCATCAGGCCCTCCCCCGGAGCGATGTTGTCTTGCGATTATTCTTCATCGACTCCGAACTCCCGGTCGATGGCGTTCATGCGGATGGCGTAGAAGAAGATCAGGATCAGAAAGACGATGATCGAGCCTTGCTGCGCGAACCAGAAACCAAGGTCGGTTCCCCCGATCGCGATGCCCGAAAGCATCGGGCGCAGAATGATCCCAAAGCCAAACGAGCACAGGAACCAGATCACCAGACTGATCCAGATCAGCCTGATATTGGCCCCCCAGTAGGCCGCCGTATCCTTGTCATCCGCCATTCGGTTCTCCCATCAGTTGTTTTTACGAACAAACGCTCTCGCGTTGCGCGATTTGGTTGGTCTGCGAAGGCGCCCGCGCCGCAATCATCGGCAAAAACACCCCGCGTCGATACTCAGTTGCATACGGCGCGGCCGCGAATTGCGCAATAAAGTTTCCGCGATTCTGCGCTTTGTGCAGTGCGTCATAGCGCCCCGATGCGCCGCCAGCCGACCGCAGCCGCCAGCACGGTGGCGACGATTCGCACCAGGTGATGCGCCGTCACGAAGATCGGGCTGGCGTTCAGCGACACCGCGATCAGCCCCATCTCGATCACCCCGCCGGGCGCGTAGCTGAGGATCATCACCTTGAACGGCGCGAGGCCCGCCGCCGACAGCGCCAGCGCAAAGCCCGCGCCGATGCCCAGCATCAGCGCCACCGACCCCGCCGACAGCGCGAAATAGCGCCCCAGCGCGCGCGGCGCGACGCCGACGAAGCGCAGGCCCAGCGTCACCCCGATCACCAGCTGCGCCAGCGCCACCAGCCAGCCGGGCGGCGCCGCGTCGGTCCAGCCCAGCGCATGGACCGCGCCGCTGGCCAGAATCGGCCCGAGGATCTGCGCCGCCGGCAGGCGCGCCCAGCGACCGCCGAAATAGCCCGCGACGCCGGCGGCGGTCATCACCGCCGCGTCGCTGAACTCCATCGTCCCGCGCGCCAGCGCGGCGCCCGCCGCGCTGCCCAGCGCGCGCCCCTCCAGCGCCGAGAACACCAGCGGCGTCACCGTCACCGTCAGCGCGATGCGCGCGAACTGCAGCACCGTCAGCGCCCGCAGATCGGCGCCGTGCTTCTCACCCTGCTCAAGCGATTCGATCAGGCCGCCCGGCATCCCGGCGAAGAACGCCGTCGGCTTCGACAGCCCGCCGACATGGCGCAGCCACAGATAGTTGACGCCATGCGCCGCGACCACGAACAGCGGCACCGAGACCAGCCCCGGCCACCACCCCGGCGCGGCGCGCAGCACCTCCGGCGTCATCGCCGCGCCGATCAGCACGCCGATCACCGGAATGAACAGGCTGCGCAGCCGCATCGGGAACGCCACCGGCGCGCCGAGTATCCGCAGCTTCACCGACGCCGCCAGCCCGGTCGCCGCCAGACCGCCCAGAAGCCACGGCAGCGGCGCGCCGATCCACAGCGCCAGCGCGCCGCCTGCGGCGCCCAGCGCCAGCGTGATCGCCCAGCGGGCCGCAGTCCGGGCTTCGGGAAGCGTCATGATCGCCTTTCAGAACCGTCCGCGCGCCCCTTGTCGCCGACCGTCGGGGAATGGCGCCGGGGACACGCCCGTTGTATCGCGCGCCCGGTGCGGGCCGCGCAAGCGCGCACGCCGCTGCGCGCCGCCGCCGCCCGGCGTATAACGTCGCAGAACCGCGCACCGAATCGCGCGTGAAGGAGAAACCGCATGTTCGAGACCCTCCAGCCGCCGCCGCCCGACAAGATTCTTGCGCTCTCCGCCGCCTACCGCGCCGATCCGCGCACGAAAAAGCTCGATCTCGGCGTTGGCGTGTACAAGGACGAAGCGGGCGACACGGTGATCCTGCGCGCGGTCAAGGAGGCTGAGCGCCGCCTGCTCGCCAGCCAGACCACCAAGACCTACCTCAGCCCGGCGGGCGACGAGGGCTTCAACCGCGCCATGGCCGAACTGGCGCTGGGCGCCGACGCCCCGCACGACCGGCTCGCGGTGGTGCAGACCGTCGGCGGCAGCGGCGCGGTGCGGCTGCTGAGCGATCTGATCGCGAAGGCCGAGCGCGGCGCGACGGTCTGGTTCTCCGATCTGACATGGCCAAACCATCCCGCGATCCTCAAGCAGGCGGGGCTGGCGTTCCGCACCTATCCCTACTTCGACCCCGCTGCGCGCGACGTGGACTGGGAGGCGATGCGCGCCGCGCTGGAGGGCGCAGGCCCCGGCGACGTGGTGCTGCTGCACGGCTGCTGCCACAACCCCACCGGCGCCAACCTGACGCCGGATCACTGGCGCGCCCTGACCGAGCTATCGCTGAAGAACGGCTTCACGCCGTTCATCGACATGGCCTATCAGGGCTTCGGCGACGGGCTGGAGGCGGATGCGGCGGGGCTGCGGCTGATGGCCGCCGACGTGCCCGAGATGCTGATCGCCGTGTCGTGCTCCAAGAACTTCGCGCTGTATCGCGACCGGGTGGGCTGCGCCATCGCGCTCGCCGCCACGCCCGAGGCCGCCGCGCTGACCAAGGAGAACATGAAGACGCTGGCGCGCGTCACCTATTCCATGCCGCCCGACCATGGCGCGGCGGTGGTGCGCACCATCCTCTCCGATCCTGCGCTGAAGGCCGACTGGATCGCGGAGCTGGAGGCGATGCGGCTGCGGATGCTGGGCCTGCGGCGCGATCTGGCGGAGGCGCTGCGCGCGCGCACCAACTCCGACGCCTACGACTTCATCGAGCGGCACCGCGGCATGTTCTCGCTGCTGGGCACGGCGCCGGACAAGGTCGAGGCCCTGCGCGACGCGCACGGCGTCTATCTGGTCGGCGACAGCCGCGCCAACATCGCCGGGCTGAACCGCGACACGATCGCCACGCTGGTCGATGCGCTGGCGGCGGTGGAGGGCTGAGGGCTGACCAGGGGCGCCGCCGACGCGCTGCTGAGGGCCTGGATCGAGGGCTGGGCGCGGCTGGCGGCAGCGCAGGCCGACGCGGGCGCGGCGCTGGGGCCGGGGGTCGCCGCAGCCGCAGGCGGCGGCGCCGACGCGCTGACCCGCGCGATCACGACGCAGGCGGAGGCGTGGCGCGCGGCGGCGGCGCTGGCGGCCAGCGGCGCGGCGAGCGGCGTGGGCGCGGCCACCCTGGCGCGCTATCTCGACCCCGGACAATGGCTGTTCGGCGCCGAGGATCCGCCCGACCCCGACTTGCGCCGCCTGATCGCGGCGCCGGAGGCCTCGCCGCTGATCGGCGGCGCGCTGGCGGGGTCGCCCGAGGCGCGGGCGCTGTCGCAAGCGATAGCCAGCCACCGCGCGCTGGTCGGCGCCGCGTTCCAGCGCATGGCGCAAAAGGTGACGCGCGACGCCGCGACCGACGCGCCGCTCACGCTGCAGGCGGCGCAGGCGCGCTGGATCGCGGCGGCGCACGCCGAACTCGACGCGCTGCACGCCTCCGACGCCTTCCTCGCCTCGCAGGCGAAGGTGGTGGCGGCGGCGGTCGCGCTGCGCGCGGCCGAGGCGGCGGCGGCGGCGGCGTGGTGCGTCGCCCACGCCCTGCCGACCCGCGCCGAGGTGGACGATCTGGCGCGCACCGTGGCCGCGCTGCGGCGTGAATTGCGCGCGCTCAAGCGCGATCTGGGCAAGCCGTGAGCGCGGGTGCGGCGGCGGATTTCTGGCGCGTCGCCGCCGCCCTCGCCCGCGCGCCCGAGGCCGACAGCCGGATCGCGGCGGCGCCGAAGACGCGGGTGATGCGGCGCGACAAGGCGTCGCTCTGGCGCTATCGCCCCACCGCGCCCGACGCCGGGCTGGCGCCGCTGCTGATCGTGCACGGGCTGGTCGGCCGGCCCGGCATTGTCGATCTCGACCCGGAACGCTCGGTGGTGCGGGCGCTGCTGGCGCGCGGCGTGGACGTGTGGCGCGCCGACTGGGGCGCGCCGGACCGCAACGACCGCTTCCTGCGGTTCGAGGATTACGTGCTCGACTACCTCGGCGGCTTCGTCGCCGCGATCACCGCGCGCGCCGGGCGCAGGCCCGCGCTGATGGGGGTGTGCGAGGGCGGCGTGTTCTGCGCCTGCCTGGGCGCGCTGGCGCCCGCATCGGTCGCCGGGCTGGCGCTGTGCGTGACGCCCATCGACTGCCACGCAAGCCCCGACGCGCCGCTCGCGCGGCTGGCGCGCAGCATCCCGCCCCAGACGCTCTCGGCGATGATCGACGCGCTGGAGGGGTTGCCCGGCGGGGCGCTGGGCGCGGTGTTTCAGGGGCTGACGCCCGCGCGCTCGCTGGAGAAATACAGCCTGGGCCTGCTCGCGACCGAGGGGCGCCCGGAGCGGCTCGCGCATTTTCTGCGCATGGAGCGCTGGCTGGCCGACCGGCCCCACCATCCGCAGGAGGCGGCCAAGCAGCTGGTGATCGAGCTTTACCACGAGAACCGGCTGGCGCGCGGCTGCTTCATGCTCGACGGCCGCACGGTGGACCTGGGCGCGATCACGGCGCCGGTGCTGAGCGTGATCGGGCTGCGCGACCACCTGGTGCCGCCGCCCTGCGCGCGGGCGCTGGCCCCGATGCTGCGCGCGCCGTGGCGCGAGCTGGCGTTGGACGCAGGCCATATCGGCGTCTTCGTCAGCCGCCGCGCGCGCGGCGTGGCGGCCGCAGGCGTCGCCGACTGGCTGAGCG
>Ga0210025_1005472_pt1 | contig 10293 bp, 6 predicted proteins | sample CryGeyme20150102_FD_183989 | JGI IMG/M metagenome (GOLD analysis project Ga0210025, IMG submission 183989) | Groundwater microbial communities from Crystal Geyser aquifers in Utah, USA - Crystal Geyser metaG 2015-0102 (SPAdes) (version 2) | ecosystem: Environmental > Aquatic > Deep subsurface >...
CCGGCGTCGATGTGCGCTGATATGCCGATATTACGATAGCGCTCGATAGGGGTCTTGCGTGCCACAGTGCTATTTCCTTATCAGAAGCGGAAGTGCGAGAAAGCCTTGTTGGCTTCGGCCATGCGGTGAATTTCTTCACGCTTTTTCATGGCACCACCACGGCCTTCAGCCGCATCCAGCAACTCGCCCGCGAGACGCTGATCCATGGATTTCTCACCACGCTTGCGTGCCGCATCCTTGAGCCAGCGCATCGCCAGCGCATTGCGGCGTGAGGGACGCACTTCCACGGGAACCTGGTAATTGGCACCGCCAACGCGGCGGGATTTGACCTCGACGACGGGGCGTACATTGGACATAGCCTGCCCAAAGACTTCTACCGGATCCTTGCCACTCTTCTTGCCGATCTGCTCAAAGGCACCGTAAACGATGCGCTCGGCGACCGCCTTTTTGCCACTATTCATGATCACGTTCATGAATTTGGCCACTTCCTGACTACCGAATTTCGGGTCAGGCAGGATGATACGTTTGGGAACCTCACGACGACGGGGCATTTTTTCCTCGCAACTCTCTGGTTAGGCCTTCTTGGCGCGCTTTGCGCCGTACTTCGAACGGCTCTGCTTACGATCCTTGACACCGGCGGTATCCAGGCTGCCACGCACGATGTGGTATCGCACACCAGGCAAGTCCTTGACCCGGCCGCCTCGCACTAGCACCACCGAGTGCTCTTGCAAGTTATGCCCCTCGCCACCGATGTAGCCAATGACCTCGAAGCCATTGGACAGACGTACCTTGGCGACCTTTCGCAACGCCGAGTTCGGCTTCTTCGGCGTGGTGGTATAGACACGAGTACACACACCGCGCTTCTGCGGACAGGCCTCCATGGCCGGTACTTTGCTCTTCTCTTGCGGAGCCTGACGTGGCTTCCGCACCAACTGGTTGATGGTCGGCATCTAACGCGTTCCCAACTAAATCAAATCATGAAACCTGGACAAATCAGCCTGCGTTGCCGCGAGTTACACAACAACCCTCACGACACGGCAGGCTGGCCGGAAAAAAGACTGCGCATACTAGGAGTGATTACGGGCTCTGTCAAGTCCGTAATCAAAACCTTCTTCAGGCATCGTCCCCATCGCCTTGCAGCACCACCACGATTTCCTCGCCCTGCTGCGCTGGCTGGAAGTCAATGTTATGGCCCTGGCCCTTGCGGGTGCGGTGGTAGGCCAGGCCAGTGCCGGCTGGGATCAGACGGCCAACGATGACGTTCTCCTTGAGGCCACGCAAATCGTCCCTCTTGCCCATGATGGCGGCTTCGGTAAGGACACGTGTAGTTTCCTGGAAGGAGGCAGCAGAGATGAAGGAGTCGGTCGACAGCGAGGCCTTGGTGATACCCAGCAGGATGTTGTCGTGAATGGCTGGCTGCTTGCCTTCGGCCATGACACGATCGTTTTCCTGCAGAAACTCGGAACGCTCGACTTGTTCGCCCATGATGAATCCGGTATCGCCCGGTTCCGCCACGTTGACGCGGCGCAGCATCTGGCGCACCACCACCTCGATGTGCTTGTCGTTGATTTTCACACCCTGCAAACGATAGACATCCTGCACTTCGTCGATGATGTAGCGCGCGAGCGCCTCGACGCCTTGCAAACGCAATATGTCGTGCGGGTCCGGGGGTCCGTCAACAATGGTTTCGCCCTTCTGGACGATCTGGCCGTCGTGCACCGTGACGTGCTTGTCCTTGGAGATCAGGTACTCATGCGGGACACCCTCCATGTCGGTAATGACCAAGCGTTGCTTGCCCTTGGTGTCCTTGCCAAAGGAGACGGTACCGGTGAGTTCCGCCAGTACCCCGGCATCCTTCGGTATGCGGGCTTCGAACAGCTCCGCGACGCGAGGCAGACCGCCGGTAATATCGCGGGTCTTCGAGGTTTCCTGGGGAATACGTGCCAGCACGTCACCCACGTTCACATCCTGGCCGTCCTTCACGGTGATCAGCGAACCCATTTGGAAGGTAATGTTCACGCTGATGTCGGTTCCAGCCACCTTGACATCCTGGCCGTCCGCGTCAATCAGACGTACCTGCGGCCGCACGCCCTTGGTTTGTGCTGCGCCACGGCGCTTGCCGTCGATGACAATAAGGGTAGACAGGCCCGTTACTTCGTCGATCTGCTTGGCGACGGTGACCCCCTCTTCCACGTTCTCGAACTTCACGTGGCCAGCGTACTCGGTGATGATGGGACGGGTATGCGGATCCCAGTTAGCCAAGGCGGTACCGGCCTTGATGGCCTGACCGTCAGTAACCGCCAGGGTGGCGCCATAAGGCACTTTGTGGCGCTCACGCTCGCGCTGGTTGTCATCGACGATGAGTATTTCACCATTTCGTGAAATCGCCACCTGCTCGCCCTTGATATTGGTGACATAACGCAGGGTGGGCTGAAAGCGGATAGTCCCAGCCGACTTGCCTTCCAGTTGCGAGGCGGCGGCGGCACGGGAAGCGGCACCACCGATGTGAAAAGTCCGCATGGTGAGCTGGGTACCGGGTTCGCCGATCGATTGGGCGGCGATAACGCCAACCGCCTCGCCGGAGTTGATCAGGTTGCCACGGCCAAGGTCACGCCCGTAGCACTTGGCGCAAAGCCCCCAACGGGTGTCGCAGGTAAGCGGGGCACGCACCTTCACTTCGTCGATACCCATCTCGTCGATCAGTTCAACCATGTCTTCGTCAAGCAGCGTTCCCGCGTCGATCACCGTCTCACCGGTATCCGGATGAATCACATCGAGGGCTGCCACCCGGCCGAGAATGCGGTCGCGCAGAGGTTCCACCACGTCGCCGCCTTCAACCAGGGCCTTCATGACCATGCCATTTCGAGTGCCGCAATCAAGTTCGGTGATGACCAAATCCTGAGTCACGTCGACCAGACGACGAGTCAGATAGCCCGAGTTGGCGGTTTTCAACGCGGTATCGGCAAGACCTTTACGAGCGCCGTGGGTCGAGATGAAGTACTGCAACACGTTGAGGCCCTCACGGAAGTTTGCCGTAATAGGTGTCTCGATAATGGAGCCGTCCGGCTTCGCCATCAGGCCACGCATCCCGGCCAGTTGGCGGATCTGGGCAGCGGAACCGCGCGCACCGGAGTCGGCCATCATGTAGATGGAGTTGAACGATTCCTGGCGGACCTGCTTGCCTTCGCGGTCGGTAACGGTCTCATGGGAGAGTTGTTCCATCATGGCCTTGGCCACTTTGTCGCCGGCCTGGCCCCAGATGTCCACCACCTTGTTGTAGCGCTCGCCCTGGGTCACCAGGCCGGATGTGTACTGGGATTCGATTTCCTTCACCTCGCTCTCGGCGGCGGCCAGGATGTCGTGTTTCTGCGGCGGCATCAGCATGTCCTGCATGCAGATCGAGATGCCACCCTTCGCCGCCATCGAGAAACCGGTGTACATCAGCTTGTCGGCGAATACCACGGTGTCTTTGAGGCCGCACTTACGGAAGGAAGCGTTGATCAGTTTGGAGATTTCCTTCTTCTTCAACGCCTTGTCGACATGCGCGAAGTCCAGGCCGGGAGGCAGAATTTCCGAAAGAAAGGCGCGGCCGACCACAGTCTGGACGCGCTTGACTGTTTCCACCACTTGTCCGGCGGCGTCGTAATTACGTTCGCGCAAGCGCACGGTGACGCGCGCGTTGATGTCGACCAGTCCGGATTGCCAGGCACCGCGCAGTTCGTCGGTATCGGCGAACATCATGCCTTCGCCTTTCGCGTTGACCCGCTCGCGGCTCATGTAATAGAGGCCGAGCACAATATCCTGGGACGGCACGATGATCGGGTCACCGTTGGCGGGCGACAGCACATTGTTGGAAGCCAGCATCAAGGTGCGCGCTTCCATTTGGGCTTCCAGGGAAAGCGGCACATGCACGGCCATCTGATCGCCATCAAAGTCGGCGTTGAAGGCGGTACACACCAACGGGTGCAACTGGATGGCCTTGCCTTCAATCAGCACCGGCTCGAACGCCTGAATGCCCAGGCGGTGCAGCGTCGGCGCCCGGTTCAGCATGACCGGATGTTCGCGAATGACATCTTCCAGAATGTCCCAGACCACCGGTTCCTGATCTTCCACCATGCGCTTGGCGGCTTTGATGGTGGTGGCCAGGCCCATGACTTCCAGGCGATGGAAGATGAAGGGCTTGAACAGTTCCAGCGCCATCAGCTTGGGCAGGCCGCACTGGTGCAGCTTGAGGTAGGGACCCACGACAATGACGGAACGGCCGGAATAATCGACCCGCTTGCCCAGCAGGTTCTGGCGGAAGCGGCCGCCCTTGCCCTTGATCATGTCGGCCAGCGACTTCAGCGGGCGCTTGTTGGCGCCGGTCATGGCCTTGCCGCGACGACCGTTGTCGAGCAGAGAGTCGACCGATTCCTGCAACATGCGTTTTTCGTTGCGCACGATGATGTCTGGCGCTTTCAGTTCCAGCAGGCGCTTGAGACGGTTATTCCGGTTGATGACGCGGCGATACAGGTCGTTCAGGTCGGAGGTGGCGAACCGGCCCCCATCCAGCGGCACCAGCGGACGCAGTTCCGGCGGCAGGACAGGCAGCACGGAGAGAATCATCCAGTCCGGCTGGATTTTTGACTTGTGGAAGGCTTCCAGCACTTTCAAGCGCTTGGCCAGCTTCTTGATCTTGGTGTCGGAGCTGGTCTTTTCCATATCGCCATGCAGCTTCTCGACTTCCGCGACCAGGTCAATACCCTTCAGCAAGTCACGCACACCTTCGGCGCCCATGCTCGCCTTGAATTCATCACCGTACTCTTCCAGCTTCGCCAGGTAATCGTCCTCGGTCAGCAACTGGCCCTTATTGAGCGGGGTCATGCCGGAATCGGTCACCACATAAGCCTCGAAATAGAGCACCCGCTCAATGTCGCGCAGGGTCATATCCAGCACCATGCCGAGACGGCTGGGCAGTGACTTGAGGAACCAGATGTGGGCGACCGGGCTAGCCAATTCGATGTGGCCCATGCGCTCACGGCGCACCTTGGCTTGCGTCACTTCAACGCCGCACTTCTCGCAGATCACGCCGCGATGCTTGAGGCGCTTGTACTTGCCGCACAGGCACTCATAGTCCTTGATCGGGCCGAAGATTTTGGCGCAGAACAGGCCATCGCGTTCCGGCTTGAAGGTCCGGTAGTTAATGGTCTCCGGCTTTTTTACTTCGCCGAAAGACCAGGAGCGAATTTTTTCGGGCGAGGCGAGGCCGATCTTGATGGCGTCAAATTCCTCTTCCTGGGTGACCTGTTTAAATAGATCGAGTAGTGCTTTCATGTGCGTCTCCGTGAGGACCGTAGGATGCGATGAGGGTCGAACCACATCACGCGGCGTGTGCGATGCGGCTCGCCGCGATCACCCCATCCTGCTCAATAGCGTTCCAGGTCGATGTCGATAGCCAACGACCGTATTTCCTTCACCAGCACGTTGAAGGACTCCGGCATGCCGGAGTCGATCCTATGCTCGCCCTTGACGATGTTTTCGTACACCTTGGTGCGGCCGGTGACGTCGTCGGACTTGACGGTGAGCATTTCCTGCAGGACATAGGCGGCACCATAGGCTTCCAGCGCCCACACTTCCATCTCACCAAAACGCTGCCCGCCAAATTGCGCCTTGCCACCCAGTGGTTGCTGAGTAACCAGGGAGTAGGGGCCGGTGGAACGCGCGTGCATCTTGTCATCAACCAGGTGGTGCAGTTTCAGCACATGCATGATGCCTACCGTAACGGTGCGGTCGAAGGCCTCACCGGAACGGCCATCGTAGAGCTGCACCTGGGTCTTGGCCGGGGTGAAGCCGAGCTTCTGGGTACGCGGATCGGCATCGCTGTAGGCGAGATCGAGCATGGACTGAATGTCTTCCTCGGAAGCGCCATCGAACACCGGGGTGGCGAATGGCACCCCCTTGGTCAGGTTACCGGCCATTTCCAGGATTTCCTTGTCAGTCAGCCCCTTGATATCCTCAGCCTTGCCGGAGGCGTTATAGACCTTGTCGAGGAACTTGCGGACCTCACCGGCCTTGGCCTGGGCTTGCAGCATTTCGTCGATGCGCAGGCCAAGGCCGCGCGAGGCCCAGCCCAGATGGACTTCGAGAATCTGGCCGACGTTCATCCGTGATGGCACGCCGAGCGGGTTCAAGACGATGTCGACCGGGGTGCCGTCGGCCATGAACGGCATGTCTTCCACTGGCACGATCAGAGAGATGACCCCCTTGTTGCCGTGGCGGCCGGCCATCTTGTCGCCAGGTTGCAGGCGCCGCTTCACGGCCAGATAGACCTTGACCATCTTGATCACGCCGGGTGCCAGCTCGTCACCCTGGGTGAGCTTGCGCTTCTTGGTTTCCAGCATCTGCGCGAAGTCGGCGCGCTGCTTGTCGAGCCCCTCCTTGATGCCTTCCATCTGGCGGGAGACTTCCTCGTCACTGGCGCGGATATCGAACCAGTCGTGCGGGTTCAGGTCGTCCAGATAGGCGGCGGTGACTTCCGCGCCCTTGGCCAATTTCTTCGGGCCACCCTTGGCGCTCTTGCCGATCAGCAGGCGGCGCATCCGGGCGAAGGCATCTTCCTCGACGATGCGCATCTGGTCGGCCAAATCCTTCTGATACTTGCGCAGCATCTCATCAATGATCTGGTTGGCGCGGGAGTCGCGCTCAATGCCTTCGCGGGTGAACACCTGCACATCGATGACCGTGCCACTCATGCCGGTTGGCACGCGCAAGGAGGTGTCCTTCACGTCGGAAGCCTTCTCGCCGAAAATCGCGCGCAGCAGCTTTTCTTCCGGGGTGAGCTGGGTTTCGCCCTTCGGCGTGACTTTGCCGACCAGCACATCGCCGGCGCTCACTTCGGCACCCACATAGATGATGCCGGCCTCGTCCAGGCGACCCAGTTGTGCCTGCGAAAGGCTGGAAATGTCGCGCGTGATTTCCTCGGCGCCGAGCTTGGTATCACGCGCCACCAAATTGAGTTCCTCAATGTGGACGGAGGTGTAGCGGTCTTCCGCGACCACGCGCTCGGAAATGAGGATGGAGTCCTCGAAGTTGTAGCCGTTCCAGGGCATGAAGGCGACCAGCATGTTCTGCCCCAGCGCCAGTTCCCCCTTGTCGGTGGAAGCACCGTCGGCGATCACATCGCCGCGCGCGATCTTGTCGCCCGGGCGCACCAGCGGACGCTGGTTGATGTTGGTGTTCTGGTTGGAACGCTGGTACTTGGTCAGAGTGTAGATGTCGACGCCGACTTCACCGGCGGCGGTTTCCTCATCGTTCACACGCACCACCACGCGGCTGGCGTCGACGTAATCGACCATGCCGCCACGCCGCGCGGTCACCACGGTACCGGAGTCAACCGCTGAGGTACGTTCGAGGCCGGTGCCGACCAGCGGTTTGTCAGGACGCAGACAAGGTACCGCCTGGCGCTGCATGTTCGAGCCCATCAGCGCGCGATTAGCGTCGTCGTGTTCCAAAAAAGGAATCAGCGAAGCAGCCACGGAGACAATCTGCGACGGCGCGATGTCCATGTACTGAATCCGGTCGGGTGTGGCCAGGGTGAATTCGTTACGGCTACGGCAGGACACCAGATCGCCGCTGAAGGCGCCCTTGGTGTCGAGTTCCGCATTGGCTTGGGCGATCACATACTGGCCTTCCTCGATGGCGGAGAGGTACTCGATCTGGTCGGTCACCTTGTGATCCACCACCCTTCGGTACGGCGTCTCGATGAAGCCGTATTCGTTGGTTCGGGCATACAGCGCCAGGGAGTTGATCAGGCCGATGTTCGGGCCTTCCGGCGTCTCGATCGGGCAAACCCGGCCATAGTGGGTCGGGTGTACGTCGCGCACCTCGAAGCCGGCGCGCTCGCGGGTCAGGCCACCGGGGCCGAGGGCGGAAATACGCCGCTTGTGGGTGATCTCGGAGAGCGGGTTGGTCTGGTCCATGAACTGTGACAACTGGCTGGAGCCGAAGAATTCCTTGATCGCCGCCGAGATCGGCTTGGCATTGATCAGGTCATGCGGCATCAGGTTATCGCTTTCGGCCTGATTCAGGCGCTCCTTGACCGCGCGCTCGACGCGCACCAGACCGGCGCGGAACTGGTTCTCCGCCAATTCGCCGACTGACCGCACACGGCGGTTGCCGAGGTGGTCAATGTCATCGATCTCGCCACGGCCATTGCGCAGTTCGACCAGAATCTTGATGACCGCAACGATGTCCTTGGGCGACATCGTGAAGCGCTCTTCGACGTGGGCATTGAGCGCCTTGGGATCGAGGCCGGAGGCCTTCAGATGCTTATTGAGGTCGGCGAGGCGAGCTTCGGCCTCCTCACGCGTCGCCACATCGTCCAGGCTGGCCTTGGACAGGCTGGCTTCCGGGCAAATCAGGAAGTAGCTACGCAGGGCGGCGGCCAGCTTGTTCTCGCGGTGGTGCGTCGGAAACCTGATCTGCCAGGCGGTCTTGCCAGGCGCGCCGATGCGACGGTTGAACTTCATCCGGCCAACCTTCGACATATCGTAGGTGTCGTCGCTGAAGCAAAGGCGGTTGAACAACGTTTCCACCGCATCTTCCGTCGGCGGCTCGCCGGGGCGCATCATGCGATAGATGGCGACCCGGGCGGTCCACTGGTCCACGGTTTCGTCGGCGCGCAGCGTCTGGGAAATGAAGGCGCCGTGGTCGAGTTCGTTGGTGAACAGGGTCTGGAAGCTGGCTACCTTGGCTTCCGCCAGTTTGGCCATCAAGTCTTCGGTGATCTCGTCATTGGCGCGCGCCAGCAACTCACCGGTTTCCGCGTCCACCAGATTTTTCGCCAGCACGCGGCCCAGGATGAATTCGTTGTCCACCAGCACTTTCTTGATGCCGGCTTCCTCGAGCTGTTTGATGTGGCGGGCGGTAACGCGCTTGTCCTTGGCGATGATGACGCTGCCGTCCTTGGCCAGGATGTCGAATTTGGCCGTTTCGCCCTTGAGGCGTTCCGGCACCAAAGCCATTTCCAGGCCCTTCTTGGTGACGTGGAAGGATTCCATCCCGAAGAACATCTCCAGGATCTGTTCGGCGTTGTAGCCCAGCGACTTCAACAGAATGGTGACCGGCATCTTGCGGCGACGGTCGACGCGGAAATACACGAAATCTTTGGCATCGAACTCGTAGTCCAGCCAGGAGCCACGGTAGGGGATGATGCGCGCGGAGAACAGCAGCTTGCCGGAAGAATGCGTCTAGCCGCGATCGTGCTCGAAGAACACACCGGGAGAGCGGTGCAACTGGGAGACGATGACGCGTTCGGTGCCGTTGATGACGAAAGAACCGTTGGGGGTCATCAGCGGCATTTCGCCCATGTAGACCTCCTGCTCCTTCACTTCCTTGATCTTCTCCTTGGTGCTCTCGCGGTCGAGGATCACCAGACGCACACGGGCGCGGATGCTGGCGGCATAGGTCAGGCCCCGTTGCTGGCACTCGACGATGTCGAACACGGGCGTACCGAGGTTGTAGCTGACGTACTCCAGACGGGCATGGCCGGAATGGGCAACGATGGGGAAAATCGAGGTAAAGGCGGCTTCCAGCCCAATGTTCTGGCGTGCCTCCACGGGCACGCCTTCCTGAATGAATTCACGGAAGGACTCGATCTGGGTGGTCAACAGATAAGGCACCGGCTGCACGCTCACGCGTTTTGCGAAGCTTTTGCGAAGGCGCTTTTTCTCGGCGAATGTATAGCTCATTTGGACTCCGTCTCCAGGGGACAGGGATCAGGTATCAGAAATCGAAAATCCACACTCAATTTCTGGCAGCTGATTCCTGAAACGGCTAAAGGCCGGCGGCAAAATGCCGCCAGCCCGCTCTCGGGAAAAACCCGAAACAACACTGAATTACTTGATCTCGGCGGACGCACCCGCTTCGGTCAATTGCTTCAGGATGTCGTCGGCCTCGGCCTTGGAGATGCCTTCCTTGACCGGCTTGGGAGCGCCGTCCACCAGATCCTTGGCTTCTTTCAAGCCTAGGCTGGTGATCGCGCGCACGACCTTGATGACGTTGACCTTCTGAGCACCGCAGGCGGTCAGAATCACGTCGAACTCGGTCTTCTCTTCTACCACCGCGGCAGCGGCAGCGCCGGGGCCAGCGACTGCCAGAGAGGCGGCGGATACACCAAACTTCTCTTCAAACGCTTTCACCAGGTCGTTCAGATCCATCACCGTCATGGCGCCAACGGCTTCCAGGATGTCTTCTTTGCTAATGGCCATGTTTCAAACTCCTAAGTCGTAAGTCTTTACAAAATGTAGTCATGGC
>Ga0210025_1005473_pt1 | contig 10292 bp, 8 predicted proteins | sample CryGeyme20150102_FD_183989 | JGI IMG/M metagenome (GOLD analysis project Ga0210025, IMG submission 183989) | Groundwater microbial communities from Crystal Geyser aquifers in Utah, USA - Crystal Geyser metaG 2015-0102 (SPAdes) (version 2) | ecosystem: Environmental > Aquatic > Deep subsurface >...
GAATACTATCAGAAAATAAGGTCAAGTTCATGAACCGCCGTGTACGTGATCCGTAAGCACGGTGGTGTGAGAGGCGCACTTCGTTACAGAAATGTAGCGAAGCCGCCTACTCGATTGGATTTTTAAGTAAAGATTGTTCGATTTGAACTTGTAGAGAACGCGAAATCATAAAAAGTATGTAAATTGAAACTCTGAATTACAATTTACATACTTTTTTGGAGAAATTGAGAGGTTTTTAATATTTTGAATCAATTCCTATTAAAAATGTTTGGGAATAATTATAAACTTTTCGCTTGATTGTTCTTCCATTGTTTTTGGTAAAAGCGTGGACGCTTTTTCTTTTTTATAAATCACCAGCGAGGACGCTGTCGCTAGGATTGGGACATTTATTAACTATTGAATAGAATTTCGTGACTTCGGCCTTTAAAAATTCCAGAATACTAGTTTTGATAAAGTCATTCAATAGGATAGCGTTAGTATCAAAATTTATCTATATAAATTATTAAAACTTGCAATTTCTGCAAGTTTTAATAATTCTTGATTATCTTTGACCAATGACAAACTACATAGACAGAACTCATTACATAAACAAATTGTTGGCGTACAAAGACCACGATTTAATAAAAGTTGTTACCGGCTTACGAAGGTCAGGTAAATCAACCTTATTTGAATTATTCCGCAATGAGTTAATTAAATTAGATGTTAAGCAAAATCAAATTGTTTCGTTGAATTTTGAAGAAATGGAGTTGCGAACATTCCTGAATGATATAGATTCATTATATGAGCATATACTAAGTCAGTTAGATTTGACAAAACCATGTTATGTGTTCTTAGACGAGATTCAGAATGTGTTTGAATATGAACGATTAGTTGACGGTTTGTTTATAAAAAAGAATGTAGATGTGTACATTACAGGTTCAAATGCGTTGCTGCAAAGTGGGGAATTAGCGACTTTATTGAGTGGACGATATATAGAAATTTCCATATTACCTTTTTCTTTTAAAGAATATCTTATAGCTCGTAAAATTGAAACAAACAATAAATATCTTAATTTTGAGCCACTGTTTTTTGATTATGTAAATGAAACATCTTTACCAAAGGGTGTGAGTTTACGAGATGCGGGTTATGATAAAATATTCGAATACTTACAGGCAATTTATGCAACAATTATTGAAAAAGACATCACACAGCGACATCAGATTAATGATAAACGTGCATTTGAAAATGTGGTGAAATTTGTGGCATCCAATATCGGAAATCCACTTTCTCCAGGGAATATAGCTAAATCATTAAAGCAAGACGGTCAAACCACTCATAATAAAACTGTAGAGAATTATTTAGCTTATTTGGAAACAAGTTTTGTGTTTTACAAAGTCAATCGTTTCGATTTAAAAGGAAAAAAACAACTTGCCACACAAGAAAAGTATTATTTAGTGGATGTGGGTTTATTGAACATTCTGGTTGGTAAAGACCGAATTACAGAGAGAGGACACATTTTAGAGAACATTGTTTACTTAGAATTAGTAAGAAGAGGATATAAAATTTGGACAGGGACAAGTCGAAATAGTGAAGTTGATTTTGTATGTAAAACTCAGAAAGGCGAAATAGAATATTATCAAGTGGCTTGGTTAATAAGTAGTGAAGCAACACTTGAACGTGAGTTTGGCGCTTTGGAAAAAATAGAAGATAATTATCCTAAAATTTTATTAACAACCGATGGATTTACACAAGATAGAAACGGAATTAAACATATAAATGTGTTTAATTGGCTACTTGGGCTTGATTAAGCTTGAAGCGGAATATGCTTAATGACAAAAAATCTGTAACAGTAAATTATTAAAATTTGCAATTTCTGCAAGTTTTAATAATTCTTGAGGGTAGAAACGGTCAAATTTTTCCGTTTAACCTAATTTTTCTCACTCTATTTGTGACTTCTAGGTAAACGAAGCACTATCCACTTTCACTATTAAATTCCCAAATTGGGGACTAAATCTCCCCCTTTAGCCGAGTTTTCTAGTACGATGAAGCTTGAAAATCAAAGGGGGATTAAGGGGGATTTCATGATGCAATAGTCTTTACTCTGGTACTAGAGTTTTAATTGGTAAAAGCGTGGACGCTTTTTCTTTTTTTTTAAGCACCAGCGAGGACGCTGTCGCTATGATTGCGGCTATAATTCGGCACTAAAACTCCCCCTTTAGCCGAGTTTTCTAGTACGATGAAGCTTAAAAATCAAAGGGGGATTAAGGGGGATTTCAAGATGTAATATTGTGGCCTCTGGTATTCGAATTGTGGTTGGTAAAAGCGAGGACGCTTTTTCTTTTTTTTGTAAAGCACCAGCGTGTACGCTGTCGCTATGAATGCGGCTACAATTCGGGACTAAAACTCCCCCTTTAGCCGAGTTTTCTAGTACGATGAAGCTTGAAAATCAAAGGTGGATTAAGGGGGATTTCATGATGCAATATTGTGGACTCTGGTACTAGAATTGTGGTTGGTAAAAGCGTGGACGCTTTTTCTTTTTTTTTTAAGCACCAGCGAGGACGCTGTCGCTATGATTTTTTTTTTAAATCATGCCTATTCACGAATTGCAATCTTATAAACTGGATTATGTGCCGAAAAATATCCATATCCATTTTCTACGTTGCTTGGGAAATTTATGGGTTCGTTGAAGATTCCGCCACCGCCGTCTTCGTTACGTTTTCTTGCGTCTAAGAAGCGGAAATAGCCTTCTTCTATGTGAGATAGAACGGCGATTAGCGTATCGTTAGATGGGTTTTTTTCGATGGTGTAGCTTCGTGTTATTAAGGTGGAATCTATCCCAATATCAGAAAAAATGGATTCTATTTGTAATAAACTATCTGATTGAACTAGTAGAGAATCGCTGTTGTTTAAGATGTTTAGAAAGGACGAACTTCTGTAAATATGTACTACAAAATAATTGATTTGAGTGGTATCAGGATCAGTTAAAAAAAGTTTTAGGGTATCTAGAAACGTGTTTTCTGCTACATATCTGAATCGAATGGAATCGATGTTTACTGAGGGCATTATTTTCGTTCTAGCACTTATTTGTTGTGTACTTACTGAATCATAAACTGAAATTTCTAAAGAATCACCAAGTGAATAGTCACTAAAATCTGCGAAGTAAAATCCTGGAACATCATTAAACTTTTCTCCTAAAATTGTATTTCCATTGCTTTGAAACTGAATATTTCCTCGAGATACAAATAATGCATCTATCGGATTTTCTCGTATTTGTGCTAGTGAAGTTCCAGAAAGTGCTGAAAAGCTTTTGCTCACACTTACTAAAACGCCTTCTTCCCCAATCAATAAACTGGAAAGACTCATTTTATCCTCGGCAGGTTCTACTTCCAAAGGAACTTCTATCAATTCACATTGATAAAAAAGAAGAATCATGAATAAAAATCGTGTTAGTTTCATTTGCTCGAAAAGTTAAAATTGTACGAAATTGACGGTATAAAACCGAATAAGCCGTGTTGTTGGTAGGCAAGTGCATTTCCGTTCTGCCCAATGCTGACTCGAAACGGGGATGCTGCATTATAAAAATTATAGATACTGAAACTCCATTCTCCTTGTCCCCAAGCTCGAGCACGTCCTTTTATAATCAAATTGATATCTAAACGATGACTTGGTGCTAAGGTAACTCCGTTTTTTGAACTATAAATCGGAACTAGATCAATTCCCGTTAGGGAAGGATTCGGCATTAAATATTGACCCGTTTGAGCCGTGATTTTTGTGCCTGACATATACACCCAAGTAAAGGAAGTAATTATATTAGGAGCTAATTCAATCATCGCGACAGCTGAAAAATTATGTCGACGATCGAAGCGATCAGGAAAACGATTGCCCTTATTTAATTCTGGGAAATAGCGATCTGTTTTTGCCAAAGTATAACTCAGCCATCCACTTATTATTCCTTCATGTTTACGAACAAAAAACTCGATTCCTTCCGACTTACCCGAGCCTGTGAGTAATTCCTTTTCAAAATTATCATTAAAAATTAAACTCGCACCTTCTCTGTAATCAATCAAGTCATTCATGGTTTTTGAAAACACTTCTATACTCCAACTGTAAATGCTTTTGGGAGATGCTCCAAAATATCCCAATGAAAGTTGATTCGCTGTTTGTGGTTTAACATTTCCAGTTACAGGATACCACAAATCAGTCGGCAAGGCAAAAGATCCTGAAGAAACGCGATGCATATACTGGCGCATTGTACTGAATCCAATTTTCAAGGAATGATTACTTGAAAGTGAATAACGTGCAGAAAATCGAGGTTCTAAGCCATAATAATGTGTATTTACAAAAGCGCCAGAAAAACGTACTCCATAATTTAGTTTGATTAAAGAACCTAAATCCCATTCATGAGAAGTGTGAAAATGATATTCATCCGATTGCAATTGTGGTCCAGCTTTCGAGGCAATAAATTCATTTATTTCACCACTTGTATTCAACACATTTGGCTGAAATTGATGCTTCACTAATCCCAAACCAAAATACACACGGTGATTTGTTATAGGAAACCATTCCCAATCTGCTTTAAATCCATAATCTTGAATAGTAGATTCGATCGTTAGTGAATTATCGCTCGTGTTTCCAAAAATAGAATAATTAAAATTTGTTTGATGAAAACTCACGTTTGAAAATAATTTTCCGCTTTCATAAACATGATTCCAACGTAAAGAAGTCGTTAGGTTTCCGAGATCAAATCCCAGTCCAAATGAATCGATTCCTTCATCCGTTTCGCTTTCCCCATTTGCGTATAAAACATCACTTCCTAAATAAGCCGAAAGATAAATTCGATCTCTTTTTGAAAGTTTGTAATTCATTTTTCCGTTAATATCATAGAAATAATAGGGGAGATTCGAACCAGCTAATTGTAGAACTTTATCAATATAGGTTCTTCTAGCGGCCAACATAAAACTCATTTTATTGTTGATAATCGGGCCGTCAATTGTAAATCGTGATGTGAGTAAACCTATGCCGCCCTTTACATTCCAGCGTTCCATACTGCCTTCGTTCATACGAATATCCATTACGGAAGAAAGTCGTCCGCCATATTTTGCAGGAAATGCTCCTTTCATCAATTCAATATCTTTTAGCGCATCGGAGTTGAAAACGGAGAAGAAACCTAACAAATGTCCGACATTGTAAACCACAGCTTCATCCAGCAAAATGAGATTCTGATCGTCCGTTCCACCACGAACGTACATTCCTGTGGAACCTTCATTTCCTTGGGTGATTCCGGGCATCAACTGAGCGATTTTGAGAATATCGGACTCGCCCGCAAAAGAAGGAATCCGTTTAAGTTCAACAGGTTTAAAGCGAATAGAACTCATTTGAGTTGATTGCACTTCGTCTTTAACTTCACTTCGTTCGGCGCTTACAATCACATCTTCCATTTCGGTGATTTTTTCTTCAAGATCGATTTCTAGGAGAACATTTGAACGAGCATTAACTTGCAAAATTTGGGATTCATAGCCGACATAAGAAAAGCGCAGAACAACGTTTTCTGAATTCACATTGATGGAGAAAAAGCCATAAGAATTGCTAGAAACGCCGTATTTACTCGTTGTATCTTGAATGGTGGCGCTGGGCAAACTTTCTTTATCCTTGGCATCATAAATATAGCCACTCACACTAAATTGCGCCCAAGAAGGGATTGGAAGTAGAAAAAGTAAAAATACTAGAGCCTTGAATTTCATGGTAAAAACCTTATTTCAAGACCAAAAGTAAGATTGGAAGCTTTGGGATTAAACCAAGTTCCATCGTATTTAATTCGCGATCGCTGGTTTTCAAGCTGAATAATAAAGGAAGAATTCTGCGTGATTTTTAAGCGTGTTCCGTAATAGATACCCAGCATAAGCCCGAAACTTCGATGAGAAAAAACGGAAGTTTCAGAAATAGAGGAATTTGAATCCATGTTCTCTGTTTGATTATAAAAAACTTCTCGGGCTTTACTTGCGGTTCCAAGGAGAAGGGAAGACTGAAATCCCGTTAGGAATTCAATGCGTTTCTCACGACGAAACGTGTAGTTCCAAGCCGTTAGGATTCCGAAATATTGATTCAAACTTTCATAAGATGCAACATCAAGATTTAACGTGTCTTTTGGAGTGATGGAATACCAAGCTAATTCATGCTGCGATTGCATGTAAGAAAATCCAAGATGATAATCAGATTGTTTAGAGCTGTTATGAGTGAAACGTAGTTTTAGCTGAAGTGTAGCAAAAGATCCTTCAAGATTTCGATCTAAAAAGGAACTTGTATTAGGATCAAAAGAATAAGCATCAGGAGTGTACGTATTGGTAAAAAAAGATGATTTAGGCAAAGAAGGCTGCAAATTTCCGCCTTGAATAGAAATGGAAATAGCTTTTACGTTCCAGTTTTTTGAATTAAAAAAGGAGAGACTATCTTGCGAGAATGCATTTTGTGCCAAAAGCATTAGATAGAGAAAAGTAAAAATACGTTTACTATTAGCATCAATCATAAGTTCAGAAAGTAAAGAGAAAAAATGACGAAAAGAATGAGAAATGATTAAGGAGCAATGAGAAATTCAAAAAAAGAAGTCATGTCGACCGGAGACTATTCAAAATTGTGAATGTTGAATTTTAAATTTTGAATTAAAAATAAACGTCATGTCGACCGGAGATGAGAGAAGAACCATGTATTAATGCAAGAAATGAGAACGAGTCGAAGTGGAGATATCTTCCTCTTAAAATTCTGAATTTTTAAGTTTGAATTTTAAATTGAATCGCCCAAGCGCAACATTCATTGCTATTGCCTTACCCTGTAGTAAAACGGAAGATTCTTCGGCTACGCTCTGAATGACTTTTTTTATTACGGTCATGTCGACCGGAGACTTAATAAAATTGTGAATGTTGAATTCTAAATTATGAATTTTAATCTTTTGACCATCATGAAATCTCCCCGCCCCTCTTTTATTTCTCCCTTCTTTTTTAGTATCTCAATTTTGGGCGAAAGAGGGAGTTTTGGGTTCCGTGTTTCGGATAATGTTTGTTTTTTGACAAAATGTTAAGACCAATTTTAGAGACCGTATAAGGGAGTTTTCGTTTCGTGGTACTTCTAAAATCCAGCTTTTGAGTCTAAATAAGTTAATGTTGACCCCAAAAATAAAATTATTTTTCATTCTCTTGTAGCGTTTTCGATTTTCTTGCATCTAAGAGTTTAGAAAGGCATGAATCAGTTTACTGTGGACTGCGTAGAGCCGCCACGGTTTTCATTCTAAAAACAATCGACTTATGAAAAAACAACATACTATATTATTCTTTCTATTTGTATTCTGCTTGCAACCCTTATCTGCTCAAGACACCTTAAAATTCTATGAGCCATCAAAAAAGGAAGTATCACACAAATCGTTAGATCTAGGAATTAATTCAGTTGGCCTAAGCTTTGGGAATTCAAAAAACAATACTGGATTTCGTTTCAATTTTCGCGATGATCATATTGGCACCATCAGAGGATTAAATTTTTCAATTTGGATGCCTGGGCAAAATCCCGATTCCAGAATTGATGGAATAGCTTTAGCCATTGTTTTAGCAGAAGCCTCAAACATAAATGGAATTTCTTTTGGTTTAGGCGGAGTAACTGGTGATCATATTAGCGGTTTATCTGCTGGAGTGGTCGGAGTTGGATCTATGAAATCAATAAGAGGTTTTTCAGTTGGTGGACTTGGAGTTGGTACTCATGGAAATTTATCTGGATTTGCTCTTGCAGGTTTAGGAATTGGTGCTGGAGAAAATTTATCTGGTTTTGCACTTTCAGGCGCAGGAATTGGAGTTGGTAAAAATCTTTCTGGAGGCTCATTTTCATTTGTAGGAACTGGAGTTGGCGGCAATTCTAGAGGTATTCATGGTGCCTTAGTAGGAATGGGAATCGGTGGAAGTGCAAAAGGAATCCATATTGCAGGAATTGGTATTGGCGCAGGTTCTGGAATGAGTGGAATTAATATAGCCGGTATCGGAATGGGTTCAGAAGGTGAACTATTTGGATTAAACGTTGCTGGTATCGGTATCGGTGCAGGTGGCAAAATGACAGGAATTAACATTGCCGGAATGGGAATGGGAGTCGGTGGCGATGCCAAAGGAATCACATTTGCCGGACTTGGTTTTGGTGTTGATGGAAACTTAACAGGTGCTTCTGTAACTTTTGGTGGTGCTGGTATTGACGGAAATGCTACTGGAATCACATTAGCTGGTATAGGCTTAGGTATAAGTGGACACGCAAAATACATCAATGTCGGAGGAATTGGCGTTGGCGTTGGTTCCTCAACTGGTTTTTTAGCGGCTGGTGTTGGTCTTGGAATCGCAAAGTCGGCGATGGGTCTTAATTTTGCTGGAGTTGGAATTGGTGCAGGTAAAAGCTTAATCGGTTTGAATTTTGCAGGTGTCGGAATGGGCGCAGGTGAATCGATTCGAGGTATCAATCTAACTGCTGGCGGAATGGGTTCCAAAGAAATCAGCTTTTTTAGTATAGCTGGTTTAGGAATTGGCGCCTTGAAAATCAGGGGATTTGCTGCTTCAGTTGGAGGCATTGGAACGAAAGACTTTTCAGGTTTTTCTATTACTGGTTATAAAACAGAAGCAACTGCATTTAAAGGAATTAATATTTCGGCTTTGCGCTTTAAAACAGAAGGCATGACAGGTGGTTCTTTTGCTGCATTGAACCAAGTAAAAGGTCATCAGCATGGTGTAACTATTGGCATCTGGAATTATGCTAGAACTATTAAAGGATTTCAGTTAGGTATCATAAACGTAGTTCGCAAAAATCCAACTTGGGCTCGAGTATTACCTTTATTTAATACCAATTTCAATTAAGGCAAGAATGCAAACATTTGATGATATAAAGTTGATTGATTTGGCACTTGATGGAAGTCAGGCAGCATATCGGATGCTTTATGACAAACATGTTGACTCATTATTCCGATTTGTGCAGCAATTTCGGAATACACGAAGTGACTCAGCCGATTTAGTTCAACAAAGTTTTATCAAGTGTTTTACCAAACTCCATGCATTTCAAAAACAATCAAGTTTTAAAACCTGGTTATTTGGGATCGCGGTTCGTGAAATGCAAATGGATTGGAGAACTTGGAAAAATACATTTTTTGAACAAATTGATGAAGATCAGCTTCAACCAAACGAAGACGAAGACAAACTGGTAACAGCTGATATTTTTAAACAAGTACATAAGCTTGATGAGCAAAAAAAAATGGTTTTCCTCTTGTTTGAAGTAGAAGGCTACTCACATAAAGAAATTTCAGAACTGCTCGAAATAAAAGAAAGCCACTGTAGAACGGTTTTAACCCGTGCAAAAAATGAATTGCGAAATCGACTAAAGGAATCACACTCATGAAACCAAAATTTTATACTCCAAACGATTCCCCTTCTGAAATGGAAAGAGAAAGCATGTGGAATCAGATTGAACTCGCTGTTGCTGAACAGAAATTACACACACTTAAACCCTTGCACTGGAGAAGTTTCTGGTTTGGCTGCGCAGCCTCTATTCTCATTTTGCTTTCTGTAATCGGTTTGTATGCCGTAACTAAAACCTTATTTAGTGAAAGTAGACCACAAGCATATATTCTTGATTCAACGTATGAAAAAGCAATGAATCAATTGATTTCAGTAACTCCAAATTTGGTAAAACAAGCCGGTGAAATTGAACGCCCCATTTTGGAATCAAAAATCAAAAACATTGAAGACTTGGATGCAATGATCGACGAAATCCGAAATGATATGTTGCTAAATGGTTCGTCTGATATAAAACGCAGACAATTAAAACGTCTTTACGCCATGAAAATGGATCATGTTAAAGAACTATTGCTACTTGATGAAGTATCGATGTAAAAATGGAGATTAACATGAAGAATAATATAGATAGAACTGCCAAACGATCTCATCACATTTTCCAAAAGAATTTTTTAAATCAAACTGCTATGAAATTTAATTTTTTAACTGTAATTGCCCTTGTTTTCTTTGCATTTACTTCTGCTAATGCACAGGAAATCATAACGGTTCAAAACGGCGATACCATCAAACTAGATTCAATAAAACAAGTGTATATCTATGGACTTAAAGGAGTGAATCTTACCATAGTAGGAACTGACTCTAAAGATCTAAGCTACAAGGTTTTTATTCGTGCAAATGAAGATGCTATGTTACGAAATTTTGGTGGCGGTCGTTTGCATAACAATCTAAATGCGCAGGCTTTGGAACTGTTTTTTAAATCAACTGATTCAGAAGGTAATTCTTCATCTAAAG
>Ga0210025_1005477_pt1 | contig 10287 bp, 10 predicted proteins | sample CryGeyme20150102_FD_183989 | JGI IMG/M metagenome (GOLD analysis project Ga0210025, IMG submission 183989) | Groundwater microbial communities from Crystal Geyser aquifers in Utah, USA - Crystal Geyser metaG 2015-0102 (SPAdes) (version 2) | ecosystem: Environmental > Aquatic > Deep subsurface >...
GTCAAGGATAGCTCCCCCCGGGCTATCAACTATTGATGCTGCACCTATACTTCTTGTCTGTTGGGCCTGTACTTGATCCAGTGGTTACTGGCTGTTGTTCGTCCCCTCCTTCGTGGCTCCTGTGGCTGTCGTTCGATCGACTCCGGTCCAATGGCTTGGTAGTTGGTCCAGTGGCTCCAGGAGCTGTGGTCGTTCGTGGCTCCTGGCTGTGGCTATCGTTCGATCGACTCCAAGGCTGTCGCTCCCGTGGCTCAGTGGCTGTTGTTCAAATGACTCCAGTGGCTGTTGTTCCAGTGGCTCCAGTGGTGTCGATTGACTCCCGTGGCTGGCGTTTGATCACTCGGTGGCTGTCGTTTGATCACTCCAGTAGCTGTTGTTTGATCGAATCCGGTGGCTGTCGTTCCAGTAGTTCCAGTGCTGTCGATCGCTCCGGTGGTGGCTGTCGTTCGATTTCTCCGGTGGTGGCTGTCGTTCGATCGCTCCGGTGGTGGCTGTCGTTCGATCGCTCCGGTGGTGGCTGTCGTTCGATCGCTCCGGTGGCTGTCGTTCGATCAACTACGGTGGCTGTGGTTCGATCACTCCTGTGGCTGTCAAGCTGTTGTCCCAGTGGCTCCGGGGGCTGTCGATCCGGTGGCCCCAGCTGTCGTTCCACCAGTGGCTCAAGCGGTCGATCGCTCCGGCTCCAATGTCTCCAGTATCTGCTGCCGTTTCCTCAGATCCAGTATCTGTGGCGTGAAGCTCCGGTATCTGTCGCCTATCTACAGCTCCAGTATCTGTAACGCCAGTGGCTCTAGTACCTGGTGTCGATCGCAGTTCCAGTATCTGTCGTTCCTGTCGCCGGTGTCTGGCGCTTGAATGCCCCTGTGGATATTGATGACTATCAAAAACGAAGCCCTGTAGAAATTGTACTGGAGTCTACAGGGAATTCGCACGTAATTGTTAGTAATCGGGTTCGCGGTAAACACTCAATTCAAAGTAAAATCGGTTGTGGTTGTCGTTGAGTAATCGGTAAAGCTGTTCTTAAGATAGTTGAGATATATAGTCTAGTGTGGTTGTTGTTGTTAGTTGGTTAAGTTAATAGTTAAGGTGTTGTAGTAGTGGTAGTAGTAGTAAATTCGCGTTTAAAGTTAAAGCAATCCGAGATTGTGTGAGCACGTTTATTTCCAGCAGCACTGGTATGGTCTAAAATACCAAGAACACGGCCTTCCCATACAGCCTTGCATCTCGTATTGCTTGGATAAGCAACAAGATGACACTTCAAGTATCGTTTACTCTTATACACCTTCTTACAGCAAGGACATTCCAATTCATCACCCATGATACATAAAATAGACATGTAAATACCACAATGAATAACACGTGAAGCACGTTGTAGTACTCCGTACACTGCAAGCACTAATTACATTGGTTAAATGTGATGCCAACGAAAGGGTAACTGATACAGTGACTTGCCTAATTAGAGATCCGATTCATATCTTCCTGTATATTTTCATTTAGCCACTAGTACTTGGCGCAAGGTGAATTCGCCTAATTACACAATCCGATCTTCGGAGGGTAAAAAAATTACCTAAAAAGGACAAAATAACTCTAAACCTTACGCAAGAATTGAGTCATACGTAGGGTTGGCGCCTCTGATGTCTTCCAAGTCATCGAACGTCCAGCCTCTACCAAGATATCAAAGTGCATAAAGTACCAATAGACTTATGGGAGCTGCAGGTGTTCCATCAAGAACAGCTGCGGCTCCTGGACGCCACCTCTTAAAGTACTTGGAATCCAATGAGACAGACTCGTCAATGCACATTGAAACAAGTTCTTGGTAGCAATTGTAAGGAAGCCTGAACCGCTTGCAAAACTTTTCATGAAAAGAAGACATGAGAGCAGCTCCAGTTTCTTTGCCTTGACAATAATGATTATACCACAGAGACATCGTGGGTGGCATAACTGCAAGGTTTCCATTCTCATCACGGTAGTATATGATACCTTTCTTTCTTCGAGACTTTCTCTTTGCCTTCACTGATTCCAGAGGGGGTGCTGCTGCGGCTTGTTCATCATGATCCTCATCAACATCAAACAAGTCAGATCTCCAAAAAATGGAACAAGAAAGCTGAATTGATCCTGAAGACGATGATACAGCAACGCAAACTTCCTTTCATCCGACCTTTTCTGTTGCAGAGCAGCAAGGCGTCGTTTCTGCATGTCCTTCATCCAATTATCCAGGTAGATACGACCACGACCACCAACCATTCCAGCAGAATAAGACATCTTATCTTCTTGCTTGTTGCATAAAGTAGTACTTGTAGTAATACAGGTACTTGCCTTCTCAAATACTAGTGTGTGTTTGCAAGAAAAACTTTCATACTAGAGCGAATGGGCTTCCTGTCTGCAGATAACTTCTCCTACAACTGCGTTACAGGAAATAGGTAGGTTGTCTTTCGTTGAAGGAAAAGTTTTCCCAAGAGAGGATGCCCTCTCTCGCTAAAAACGGATGGAAGACAGACGTTCACGAGCAAGGTCTCTCATTCGTATGCCTCATAAAAGGATTGAATCGTGCAAAAAAAGCGAGAGAGGGGTCTCTCTCGCACGTTTTCGCGCACCATAAGGATTGGCCTAAGGTCCCTAAATAGTGTAAACGACGGAAAGGCAGAGCTGGCTGTCTCCGTCGTTAACTAAAACCATAAGGAATGGCCTAACAAGTCTTGAAAGTGACAACGTCGATATCCCTTCTAAAACGCTTTGAACGGATGCCATGCGAAGGACTACGAAAAATAATAGTGTTGAACTTCTTTTGTTCTTAGACCTCGGAACTTTTACAGAGGAAGAGACTGATAAAGCATGGCGTCTTTCTGTGGCACACTCAAAGATACAGTGAAATAGAAGGAGCACTGAAACAGATCCTGCCACACTTGCTTTGCAGTAGAAGGACAGAAACGGACGTGGCAATTGTACCTTGTTCTAGTAGCATTTGTGTGGACAGGAATATCGGGGCAAAAAAATTCAGATACCATCATACTATAACCACTGTCAAGAATCAGAAGGAGAATAATTTCAGTTCAGTGCTAATTTTAAGAGAAGGCAAGAGGAAACATGTTTCGCGCCACTGGAAAGTGCAGCGCTCAGAGCGACAAGGCAGCGACAGTAACAACCCTGCGAGGTGATACCAATGTCAGTGATAGTTCTTCTTCTTCGGCAGACTATCGACAATTGATTGCGCAAGAACAAGTGCGATCTTTGCGTCGTCGACTGTGGCGCGCTTTCCAAGACGAGGATGCGGCGAGAGCACTACGTGCCTATAAGGCCACGGCGAGGGACTTACAAGCGTGGGTACAGGAAGAAATTCAGGAGTCGAAAAATGCACAGTGGAGACGGGAGAAAGAAAAGGTAAGAGAAAAATTCATTTACATCATTCTCATGTTGTATTTCATTGCAAGCAGAAATGCATGATAATTTGGCTGCCATATTCATAATTTCTTTTTTCACGTCAACTTGCAGAAAAAGACAACTGGTAAGCGACCAAATGTGATGAAAAGGTTGAACTTGGTTAAGAAAACGCCGTTGGCAGAGTCCGGAGACCCAAGGGATACCGCTAGTGAGGACAATCATCAACGTGATCGACGAGAACGTAGTACTGGTATTTTAAAGATGACTGGACAAGCCAATGGATCGCCCGTCTTTTCTCTCAAACTGAAAAAGCCGATGCTCATAAGCAACGTATTTTCTAGCCCGATCGAAACAGCAATGACGTCCCAGAGGGAGTTAGATCTTATCATGTCAAAGACTGCCGCAGAGAGTTCCGCTTTATTGCCTACGCATATGAATCCGTCCGAACCTTTTTCTTTCGACGATTACGAGAACCCCACTTTTGAAACAGATCCTGACACTGGTTTGGCTCGATCGATGGCATCCATAGAAAAAGCAAACAATTATGCTGCGACGCAAACAAGAAGCACCGATAATTTTTCAACTTTTAAAGTTTTTCAGAGAAGCACCAAACAGAACGATTCTGTATCCTCTCACCAACAAAGACAAATTCGGACGCCTGCTTCCATTTTCTGGGCCAGCAATATGGAACGTCAACACGGAAGAGATACCATCGATGCAGGCGACGAAATCGGTGCCGTCGATCCCTCTGAAAGCACGACTGCCTCTGATATCGCCACTCATAATAATTCAGAATCTCCTGGTCCAGGTGCTCATACAGCAGCCTTTATGGATCCCAATATGACAAGTCCTCTGCACGAGGCATCACGATTAGGATGTGCTGAGTTGGTGCGATTGATGCTCTCGCATCCCTTCGCGGAACCTAACTTCAAAAATGGTCAAAATCGAACGGCCTTACATATGGTTGCAGGAGGTTGGACAGAAGAAGAGGAGCGGTTGTGGCACAAGCGACAGCGAAAGATAGAAGCACAGCTCAATCACAAAAGGCAACAACATGGACGGAAAGGAATTCTCAAAACGGAGGGAGCACAAATTGGAATATCTGCGCCTCTTCCTGTAGAAATGGAAAGAACTGCAAAGGGGGAGAAAGACAGTCATCCTCTAAGGGCAAGTAAAGCCGTAAAAGTGATGGGCCGACTTTTCAATTCAGCGTTTGCTGCCGCCAACCTTAAAGATTATGGCGATTATTCTACTAGCATAAAAATGAAACCCCTCCCCTCCGAATCGCAAATATATTTGGTATGGGACGAAAAGCTGTGGAATACATTACGGGTGGAACGACTGGATTGTCTCTTGGCAGTTATGTCATGGTGTCACCCCGATGATGGATCACCGAATGCTGGTGAGGTTACATCTATCAATGCGGTTGATGCTCAAGGGCGCACAGCCCTGCATTATGCAGCCGAGCTCGGCCGTGAAGACATCTGTTTGGAAATCTTATCTTCTTTTGGGGCCATGCTGACGATTGTTGACGAGCATGCACGCACTCCTTGTGAATCAGCCGCGGAACATAATCACCTTGAATTGGCAGCGCGTTTAGAAGCTCGTGCATTATTGTATTCTGATCCTTATGGTATGGATGATGAGTTATTGGCAGCCGTGATGGATGAGCGACAATTACCAAATGACAACGAATTGAAGATCCGCGAAGGTAGAAACATTGCATTAGAAAAGTCAAGAATGCATCTGGCGGCTCCATTTTCTTGGTTCCAAACACTATCCATGGATGATGTCAATAGCGAACGCGAGGAGAGAATTGCGGCTTGCAGTTTTGGTATGATGTCGTTTGTCAAAAATAAAGAGGAAGAAAATGAGCTTGAGAATCTTATGTACGGCATGAGGGATGAAAGCTGTGGTGACAATGACCACAGAGCTGCCTGCAGTGACAACGACGGTGTCGGTAATAATGCGGAAGACTATTCTGGTCAGCAAGAAAGCAAATCAAAAGGAAAACTAAGTCCAGCAAGCTACGACGCGGACAGAAAAAGCCGTCATGAGACAATAGATAATGTAGAAGCTCAGATAGCTAATCAATACGGCGTCAGTCATGATCAACAGCTTGTCCCTGCTTCATCTATAGGGTGGAAATTTGAGCTTCCGACATGCCAAGACCAATCATCTCTCGGCCCCCGACAGACCAGAATAGTGTTATTAAAAAAAAATCCCACAGGAGAATCAAGAATGAGAGTGGTGAATGATTCAAAGCTAGTTTTGGCAGCCAAGAGGAGGCAGTATGCAGGAGATAGAGAACGAAAACTGACGGACGAGAACCTGTCTATATTGAAGACGATTCAAACTGCCCACGTTGCTCAATTTCTATCCCATCATAAATGGATTGTCGATAACGCCCTCGCCAAATTCGCAGAAAATCCGCTCAAGGCAATAGAGGAGGCTGGGGTTCCAGTTGAGGCCACATATCGAGCACGAAAGCGAACTGATAACAAGATGGAAACAGCTCAGGGAGATAAAAATTCAATCAGCAACGACATGTGTCTCATTTGTCTTGACTATTTCTGTAGTGACGACGGGGAGAGTTGGACGTGTCTCAGAAACTGTTCCCATTCATTCTGCAAGAGCTGCCTTGGCGATTACATTGATAATCGCGCCAATTCGAGGTCCGCTGGATTCTCGGTCACGTGTCCCCACCACGACTGTTTGGTACCCATGGCCGAATCAGATATCGAAAAGCTGTCTGTCAACGAAGGTGTTTTGAAGGTGCTACAAGGTACTAGAAACAGCGATTTCATTGCGAGCGCAGCTGACCTACGCTTCTGTCCCCATCCGGGTTGCGCCGGCATTGTCAAAATGACTATCACAGCATCGATGAAGCGACTCGGGGTGAATTTTGGCCTCCTCCATTGTGCAGATGCTGTCTGCACCGCAGTTCACCCAGCCATCGACGAATCCGAGATTGATGTATTCGGTGAAACAGCTCCAGTAACTTACGAAGGCGTCGTTGATCTGAATTTGATAGAAGTAAGAAGCAAGTCTCCTCCCTTGAATGCTCATCGATTTTGTTTTGGCTGCGGCGATTACAGCCGTCATTTTCCTGTTTCTTGCGGTGTATTGGAGCAATGGAACAAGAAGGTTAGAGATGAGGTACAGCAGGTAAAATCGGCTGGAGACAATCAGAAGTCGGGCGACAGCTACGAAGACGTCGCGCAGCGTTTATGGATGAGAGCCAATACGCGTCCTTGTCCCAAGGTAAGCCAGACTTGGCTCTCTGGCACACTGCGCTTCAGCTCTCTCTAAATCAATTTCTACTCTACTACAGTGCAAAGCCCCGATTGAAAAGAATGAAGGTTGTAACCATATGAGTTGCCCGAATCCCCAATGCAAACACGAATTTTGGTACGTCCAGTCAAAATGACTCTTTTCTCTGTATGCCTTCATGATATTTCGCGCCCTCTCGGAACAAAACTGACCTGGTTGCATCAATCGCAATGACTTGATTTCGTAGCTGGATTTGTCGAAAAGAGTGGAAACTCCATAATACCGCCACCGGTGGATTCTTTCGCTGCAATCGCTGGCAAGACGAAGATCAGCACGAGTTTTACGTCAGCGATAGGATTCCACACAGAATTTCTGCTGAAGAAACTGTGAATGACGAGCTTTTAAGCAACCCTGAGGTCATGGCGCAGACATATGGTACTGCCATGCATGAGCATCGAGTTGCTTGGAAAAGATCAAAGGAAATGCAGCGATTCTTGCACCACTACACTCGTTACTTCGCTCACACTGAAAGTGCGGAGTTGGAGAAAATGATGAGCGCAACAGTTTGTGATCGTCTGGCTCCGGTAGTTGACGCCGCTTGTGAATTTATGTGCGACGCCAACTTTAACTTTCGTGGAAAGGGTTAGTCTGATTGGATCTTGCACGAAACACTTCTCCGCATTTTTTTATCTCAAGTTTTCTCATATTCATCAACCTTCTTTGCAGGGCTTTCATTTGTGCACTCTGCGTTCAAGGAATTGTTGGAATGTCGGTCTATACTCCGATATAGCTATGCCTACTCCTTTTTCAAGTTTGAAAGCCTTGCCTTCAAACGAAGAAGACCTGGGAAGCGTGCTTGGAATGATTTAAGTGCCTTTGAGCAACTACAATCGGAGCTTGAGACTATTACAGAGCAGATGAGTGACATTGTGGCCCGATCTCATTTGCGGGCAAATGAGACACAGATACTCTTCTTGACTGTCAGTGCGGCTGAGCGTCGGAATGATTTTTCGCATCTCATCATGTCTTTGCTGAAGGGAGAAAAATGTCAACAAAATGATTTTGAGACAAAAATGTCTGAAAGCTTGTATACGGCGCCCGTCCCTGCTACTGTCACAAGAACTGGCAACGATGGCTTGAGAGATGCTGCTACTGGCGTCGGCAATGATGTACAACTTCTTGTCAGGGAAGAGTCCACTGGCGGCGGACGTGAGGATCTACCTTTAACAAGACCTGTTCGAGAGGCCCTCACGGCAAGCTTGGAAGCGTTTATGGCAAACACCGACGAAGAGCCAAGCTTTGTTTCTCAAGTAAATCCTGATAGCGAATGCGACGAAGGTGAGGACGCCGATGGCAATGAAAATTGTACTAACGATAACAACGATGACGACGATACAGAAGCTTTTGAAGATAATATCAGCTGGGCATGCGCTGTCTGTACGTACGTGAACACCGGAGGGCGGCATTGTGCGATGTGCGGAACACTCCCGTCAACCACCTGACGATTCTTTTGTAGAAGGCAATTCTGCAGAGTTGAGTTGTTGAATGAATTAGTCCTGTCAGAGTGAATCTCAAAAATGCATCTAGAATTTTCAATTCTTTTGATCCCGGGCATGTGCAGTGGCGCTAGGTCCCTCCGATTTCGAATAATAAGTGCTTGGAAGGAATGAAACAGAAGGGTTTACTCTTATAAGAGTGTATCCGGATGGCGTACTAGTTTGCTTTCTCCTTCAAAGTCATTCCTTTCACGAAGTCCAGAGTTGCCGGGACAAGAGTAGCGGAGAAAACTGAATAGCAGATTATTTATTAAGATTTGCAGTTTTATAATGGCGCTCGCTTTGAAAAAGTGTACTTTCGTTCAATTACACGCCAATGGCAATTCCTCCATCGACGTTGAAAGTGTGCCCGGTAATGTAATCACAAGCAGGATCGAGAGCCAGGAATCTAGTCATACCTGCAACCTCCTCTGGTTTTCCCAGACGTCCCAGTGGAATCCCCTCGCAGACCTTTTTCAGGTATTCTTCATCCAATTCAGCCGTCATGTCTGTAGCAATGAATCCAGGGCATATGCAGTTCACAGTAATATTCCGCGAAGAAAATTCCTTGGCATTGGCCTTGGTGAGGCCCAAAACGCCTCCTTTGGCGGCAGCGTAATTTGCCTGTCCAGGATTTCCAATCTGCCCAACAACACTGGAAATGTTGATGATTCTTCCGGTGCGCTTTTTTGAGGCCACCTTGAAAAAGGCCTTGGTGCAGTAAAAGACACCCGTCAAATTGATATCAATGACTTCTTGCCACATTTCAGGTTTCATTCTCATGACGAGTGTGTCTCTTGTAATACCGGCATTGTTGACCAACACATCAATAGTTCCAAAAGCATCGACGGCCGCTTTCATCATGGCATCCACCTGATCAGGATCGGAACCTTGACCATTCAAAATCAAATACAATGAATCAGTAAATTGCATTTAAAATAACAAATTCAACTTTATTTCATAGTGGGAATTTAGTCAGGCTGAGCATAGCCTGAAATGAATCAATCAATTAAAAAAACGAACAAATAAATCATACTGCAACGTACTGTCGGCTTGGACGGCAACGGCATCTCCTCCGAGTCCTTTGATTTCTTCGCATGTCTTCGCAGCAGCTTCCTTGGATCCGTCCGAAACGTAGTTGATGACCAACTTTTGTCCCGCCTTTCCAAGTTCAAGGGCAATGGATTTTCCAAGACCACGAGAAGATCCTGTAACTAGGATAACTTTGGCATCTTCGGCAACCATTTTGAGACGTGTTGCACTACTACTCGAGGACGATCGGGGGGTGTCGAAACTGGCGTACTTAGCGGGAGCAAAGGACGAAGCGCTAACAAAAAGAATAAAGAGAAGGGGGAAAATGGATATAAACTTCATGGTGGACTTTAGTACTCGTGCGATGTAATATTGTGCATCTTTTCTATTAGTGAACTAAGGAGTTGGTTGGTACTGGTATGTTTTGTCGTTCAAGACGAAGTTGATGATGAGATCTTTTCATGTTGACACATCGCAAGCAATAGTTGGACACGTACGCGTCTGTCGTCAATCATCAAGATTTCAATTTGCTGTTCGAACACTTATTTTGTAGATACTGTAGTATTGAATTACCGGTACGTACCACGAAATAATGTGCTCAGGTGGCGACAAAATAATTAAATAATGATGACTTTATGTAGAGCTCAGTACATTTGCTACGGTGATATTATTATTATTAGTAATATTATTATTTTAGTACTCCAGCTCGAGTAGTAGCCTAGCTAGTAGTAGTAGTAGTACTACTACTACTCTAGCTAGTACTAGCTACTAGTACAGTAGTAGTTACCCTGTTAGACCTACTCTAGCTAGTAGTAGATACGACCTGCTGGTAGTAGTCGCAGTATTCTCTAGTAGCTAGTAATAGACTACTAGCTAGCTAGCTAGCTAGCTAGCTAGTAGCACTAAAAAGACGTGTTACTCTGGTCAAAATTTGTCTGCTGGTCAAAATCTTGATTTTTTTTGACTAACTACTACGATAATATATGGTCTTTGAGAGGACCCTAGAGGAGACTATGTAGAATAACTACTAAGTTCTACAGGGATCACATCCCAACGAGGCAAAATCACT
>Ga0210025_1005485_pt1 | contig 10278 bp, 5 predicted proteins | sample CryGeyme20150102_FD_183989 | JGI IMG/M metagenome (GOLD analysis project Ga0210025, IMG submission 183989) | Groundwater microbial communities from Crystal Geyser aquifers in Utah, USA - Crystal Geyser metaG 2015-0102 (SPAdes) (version 2) | ecosystem: Environmental > Aquatic > Deep subsurface >...
GGAGACTACATGAATATTAGATAAATATTATGACTAGAGTATTGAGACTAGTGGTTGGTGTGTGTATAGGAAGCAGGCATAGGCACACGACCTAATAGAGTAACACCTAACTCCTGAGTCCTATGGCAGTCCACCTGGGCTTAATTTGATTTGTCAACCACACAAATACCCTGTAGAAAAATAAAGTGAACTATTTTATTTACCAAAGTGCTGTATGAAGTATGAACTATATAGTTGATTGCTGTTACAGCATCTATTACACTGTGCTACTAAAAACCGTAGAACAGAACCGCAATGGTACGCCAAATGACTCGGTAGGTTGCCTACTAAATAGCTAGTAGTTGGTGTAGTCAGTCCAAACGTCAAGACAAAAACCATCATGAAAGTGGGCTCGAAGGATGTCCCCCTCTCGCTGCCGAGAGTTCCAGCTGCCAAATTGGTAGGCCACGATGGGCCGATCCAAACTGTCATTTACTCCGGTAAGTAACGTTTGTGTGCTGTTTAGCACAACCCTCCACGACACTTGATAGCCCAATGATGACATGTACCTCGCGCTTGGACAGAAGCAAAATCTAAGGATTTATTGTTCTTGACGACACCTTTGAGATACAATATTCCTTCACTTTGAGCTGAGGGCTATCACTTTTGTGTGGATTTTGTACTTCGACCCGACCTGCGTTTGCAAAGCACCTCTGACTAAAGCACTTTCTTTGCTGCGTTCCTTTATTCACAGCAAGCGGAAAATATTGTTTAACGGGAGGTGCTGATCGCACAGTCCGTTTGTGGAATCCACTTCGGATTGATCCGGCTTATCCTCCACCGCCAGGGGTGCCTCTACCTCCACCTCCTGGGAGTACAGGCGTTCCAGATCCTGATGATATTCCCATGGAAAGCTTGGCCCGAGCGCTTCCCATTCAAACCTACAGCAACGGATACACTCATCCCATCTCGGCAATTGCCTTGGACCCGGCGTCTTCAACTACACTGGCAGCAGCCTCCAACAAAACCATGGTCATCACTGATGTCGTCACACAACAAGTCAAACGTCGCTTTCAGGGTCATTCTGGACGTGTCAATGCAGTTGCTATTAGCAATGATTCTGAGACATACCTGTCGGCCTCTTACGATGGTACCGTCAAAATCTGGGACGGTCGCAGCAATTCCTATGAACCCATCATGACATTACAAGACGCCAAAGATTCCGTGTCGGATGTTCATGTCGTCCAAGATGGCGCGAATGGGAAGAAAGGTTCCAGCAATGTGACGGCCATCATTCGGACGGCTTCGGTAGACGGCTTTGTTCGGACGTATGACATTCGACGCGGCAGTCTGGCAGCCGACGATTGTGGCAGCGCCATTACTGGCATTGCTCCGACGCGGGATGGCCAATGCCTTGCAATTAGCTGCCTGGATGGGACCATTCGGCTGATGGAATTGGATACAGGGGAACTCTTGAATACCTACACGTCAGCACACGTGGCAGGACAGTATGGACTGCAATGTTGCATGACAGCGGACGATGCTACCTTGGTGTCTGGCAGTGAAGACGGACGGGCCGTCTTGTACGATATTGTGCGCGGAACGTGTGTTCAATCACTTGAAGGTCACACACGACCAACTTGTTCCATTGCAGCGCATCCCAAGCGAGATGCAACATCAGTCTTGATTACAGCAAGCTACGACGGTACGGCAGTAGTCTGGGCTAATCACGAAGGTTACATGAAGTGGGAAGAATGAACTAAGCAAGGTTCCGAATAATGGGACAAATAATCAATGAAATTTTATCATTTGGCTTTACATTTCTGTTACACTATTATTGCTTACAGATTTTTTAATTTGTCAACAAGCTGACCATTTCTTGTGCTATTGCTTGACATATTTCTGCGTCACTAACGTTGCCTGTTGTCGTGATAGTAGTATTTCCAGAAGCAGATGCCAGTAGTTGCAAAATTTCAACAAATCCCAAATCCTTTATGAGATTTTTTGCTGCGACGTTGGTCGTTGTGGTGGTGGTGGCGGCGGGAGTACTATTTTTCGCCGTAGGACGTGGCTGAAGGATCCTGGCCGCCACCAAAACCCGCCGCAATCGCGTCGTCGCATCGGGTTCGGTATCAATACTTTCCAAACTGGCACACAGTAGTGATACGTGATCATCTGAAAGATCGTCATCATCATCATTATAGGCACTGTAGGCACTTTTGTTCTGCTTTGTCATCGATGCAATAACATGATTGTAGGCCAACGCAGCCGCTGCCTGACGAATTTCTGAACGAGGTTGAGAAATTACGCTCCAATTGGAGAGTAGAGACGTTTCCATTAAGGATGGAGGAGGTGTCCACCAATCGAGTGTGGTTGCATTGGCAAGTGTCAACCAAGCCATGGTTTTGGCGGCGGTGGATGGGAGCAAATCGTTAGTATTGGTATTATCTTGTTCCTGCTGAAGTTGATTGCATATCCATTCCAAACACATTTTTGCCGATGGTTCTTTGTCTGTAGCATGAAGTAACACGACTCGCAGAAACATCAAAACAAAGGTCACTGGTGTTGCTGATGTTGTTGCAGCGTTTTGTGGCAGAATTTTGTCTACAACCACATGACAAGCCATTTCAACTTGATCGCTCGTTGGTGATTTTTTGGAGACCAGCTCATTGCTAATGGTCTCGAAAGCTTCCTTATCTGCAGTATTGTCAAGACCAGCCACCAACTTTTTGACGCACAGTGGAATAGTTTGAGTATCGTTGGATAACATGGGTTTACAAAACGAATCCAGTGTGGATGTTTCCTGTGGTTGTTTTGGTAATGCTGGCTTTGCTTTGGTTGTTGATGTTGATGCTGTTCTTGATGACGATGTTGCTGCTGGACCTGATGATGCCGGCGCCGACAAATTCGCCCAAGGATTGGCCATAGGAGGATTCGGTGCAGTTGGAGCCATTGTCGCCGCAAAGCTACTGGTTGGTGCTGTACTGGAAAAAGGTGCAGCCATGCCTCCATTTCCAGTCCCGCCACTCACCTGCATCTGCTGCAACATAGGTCTTACCATCTGCCCCATAGGAGAGGAAAGAAACTTTTGTGGTACATCCAAAATCCACTGTGGAACACCTTGTGAAAGTTGCAATCCTTCCAATGCGGCATCGTGACTAAAATTGTTGCAATTGCGTTCCAACAAATCGTACGAGGCTGCTGTGTACCTACCGGAAGCCATTGCACTACGACACCATTCATTAAAGTGAGCCTGCGTAACGTTCGTTCGACCCAATGTTATGGTCTGTATGGGTCGCATGCCCGTTGCTGTGCGAAATTGTTGTGGATCTTCGTGTTGAATGCCTCCACCAAAAAAGTACTCTCGCCCAAAGACGACGAGAGCTGTGTGTGGGATAATCTCAATCGCATGTTGGGCACCCAGAAATTGAGCCGACAATTGACGCGCCATGCCTTGGCTTAAATCGTAAACGACCAATTCAACTTGTGACATGGTTGTCTGTTGTTGTTGATTTATTATTATTATTATATGTTCGAGCTTAAAGCTATCTTGTTTTAATGATGTTGTGGTTTTGGTTTTTGGTTTTGTATCGTGCCGATGTGTTTCGAAGGCGGGTGATCGAAATCATTTTATTTTTACGGGTTTCTAAGGTCCAATATTCAGAGTGTAGGAAGTCGTAGCTCCTCCTCGTGAAATGTAATAGCAATCTCATCAGAACTTCAGATGACTCTACCCCAAACAGATCTTCCAGAAAAGCTTGCAGCATAACCAATTTTATAATCAAGTCTTTAGCGTTGTTGTAAAATTATTTCCAAAAGATAACATGACATGGACTTAAATATCCTTGGCCAATATCAGGGTATCAATGTTCGTTTCCACAAAGCGTCCATCCCGCAGGTCGACACGAAAGGCCAGGGCACCCGGTTCCTTGTACAACGATCGATAACCCAATTTGCTTTCGTATAATCTTCGTGCCGCGTGATTGGTAGCTTCTACCTTTAATAGCATCGCGTCGAAGCCCCAATCCATACTGGCCACTCGTTCCGCTTCTTCGCACAATTCGGCAGCAATTCCAAGCCGCCGCGCTGCCGGTAATACGGCCAAATTCGATATAATACAAACCGCCACCAATTCACCCCCCAACAAATCACGGGCAATGACTTCGGCAGAAGCCCGACGATATCGTTGTCGGTCTTGACTTAACTCTAAGGTATTGACGGCGGCCTTTAAAAGAGCTTCGGAATCTTCGTGTAGCAACAATTCTTCTGTTTTGGTATCATACAAGAGGGATGAAATGCACAACAATCCCAAGGTTTCGCCAGTTAACGTATTGGTGGCCTTTAATATGCAATTGTTGAGTATCGAATTGGCTTGACGTCCGTATCGTTCCAATAAGTCATTGGCTTGCATATCAAATAAGTTGCGCTTGACATGTTGTGGAACCTGCTGGGCAGGACCGGGGCTGTTGTTGCCTCGATAACGAGTCATTTGCTGCTGTGGCTGTTGTAATAGTGGTTGATGGGGTTGCATATCACGATTGTTACTTGACATCATGCCTTCATTGATAGTATATTGTGACCTGCCTTGCCTATTGTAGCGTTGTTGATTTGGGGCTTGTTGCTGATAATTTCTGTTGCCATTGTTCCTCTCGTAACCATTTTTGTTGTAATCGGATCTCTCGCGATCTATTCCAGCATTCACATCATCCTGATCTGGACCATTGTAATAATTGTTTCGACCAGGACCATCGTTACAATTGGTGTTTGGACGACCCGGATATCGACGATGCCGTTCCAGTCTAGCGTTGACCGAATGCCTGGGATCCAACCAAAAAGCATCGACCAAAAACGAGGCTGCCTCACAAATCGACCGTTCATCTTGTCCAGCTTGAACAATATCAATCGCAAAGGAATTCGTATTAGGTGGGGGGCTGGGATTGCTCGTGGTCTGATTTCTGTTATTCCGTGACGTGGACGCGTAATAATTGCTATTACTTTTGTTGAGATTGCCGCTGCCTCGTTGTGGTGAATTGTTGTAATACTGGTGCAAACTTGTAATGGATGATGATTGGATGTTCCTGGAAGATATTCTTCGATCGTTGGAAAGTGAGGACAAAGTGGGAGAAAATGCATCGCAGTAGTACGGCAGAGCCAAAGCCAGGATAAACAGTGTTGCTGGATTCTTGTTGTTCATCTTGATGATCTGTGGTGATTGCGTATTCATCTTCGAAACCAAGGAAAGGAAGGAATAGTGGAATAGTGCTAGGTACTAGGTACTACTAGTAGTGTCAAGTTAAGCCTATATAATCAGCTGTCTTTTTCAGCAACAACTTATCTTGGCTTTTAATCTGTTCTGCTGGGCGTTTGCTGCGAAAGTACGAGGGAGAGGGATGTTAAACGGGGGAAATGATCCAACCTTGGGTTAATTCTTGAAAGGATAACAAGAGGTTTTTTGTCTCAGAAGAGGCTGTCTATCTTGAGAAAATTCAATGAAAGCAGCTGGGCCTATTATTTATCGGCCAGTGAACAACAAATAATTTGTTGGTTATTAACAACTACTCCATCAAAAGTGCGATGAATGACGTCATTCGTTTTCTTCCAGATTTGAGGACGCGATTAAAATCAGTCCAGAAAAAATGCTTGAGGCCAGTAGGTACTGCCTGAGGTAGTAGACTAGTCTGGCTCTAGTGCTCGAATTTACTCCACTTCAACAACTTCAACGGCAGGGCAGGCATCAAAAAAGTGAACCGCAACAAATCCTGTCCCAAAGAAGTAACAAAAAAACGACTCCTCCTCACAAACCGAACAGCCCCGCACATACGTCGGAATACATCAACTGTTCCGGTACAATAACAAACGGGATACAATACCTACTACTTTGTTTTGTCTTTGTGTGAATCTTGTACGTGCCGACAAAACTACTACTGAATTGCTGTACTTCGTTAGGAAGCAAACATATTTTGTGCAAGAAGACGCAGCGGAAAGCATCATGGGGATGACCGCAATTGTGAACGCTGAACAGCAAAGACATGAACAATATCCATCGGAATAGCTTCACACTTTCAGTTCTTTTTTGAGCTAGCCGATAAATCCCGGCACGACTGAAATCATATTTTTTACTTCGTACTGGAGCCCTATCTTTGACCTCCTTTCACTTTCGCCATAATAATACTGGTAGTAGAGATGTTTGACGACAGATTAACAACTTCATAACAATATACATTTTACACACGAGATAACAACGCAACGGCTCTTCCTTATAAAAAGCCATCACAAGCGTTCACTTCCCCGCATGCAGACTTCAACAACAACAATCCGCACATTGAAAAAAATACTTGTTCGTGGAGCGTTTCTTTCGTCCTCTTGTCGAGCCATGTCGTCGTCCACTTCCAGTTCAGCCCGGGCTGCCATTGCCCAACTAACGTCAACCTCGAACAAATTCGACAATTTGATGAACATAGCAAAATGTGCCGGTTGGGGGCAGCGAGAAGGCGCTTCCATGCTGTTTTTGCCCGAGTGTTTTGGATTCATGGGTGAAAACTCTGGAATGACACTGGAGAATGCTGATCCTCCTGTTGTGGTCGGCAGCAGTGATTCAGGAGCCAACAAAAACGACAGCTCTTTGCATGATCTTCTGCGCAAGGCAGTCGCTGCATCTTTCAAGGGAGAGACACTCGAAGATTCCACCAGCACAGGTAACGATTCCAATATCTGCATCCTCGATGGTCTTCGAGTGATTTCCCGAGAAAGTGGTCTCTGGATATCGGGTGGTGGCATGCACGTGGCAGGAGCCCCTCCCGCCGAGAAATCGGATCGGTCTCGCGTCTACAACACACACATTATTCTCGACAATCAGGGTGTTGTAAAATGCCTGTACCGTAAGATCCACCTCTTTGATGTTCATATTCCTGGCAAGGTCAATCTGTGTGAAAGTGCTACCACTGCACCAGGAACGGAATTAGTCGTGTGCGATTCTCCCATTGGTAGATTGGGTCTTACGACGTGCTACGACGTTCGATTTCCAGAAATGTACGTTCCACTTGTACACGACATGGGAGCGCAAATTTTGTTAGTGCCTTCCGCCTTTACAGTACCAACAGGACAGGCCCATTGGCATACGTTACTCAAGGCACGCGCAATCGAACATCAGTGCTATGTCCTGGCAGCTGCTCAATACGGGCAGCACAACGAAAAGCGAACAAGTTACGGTCATTCCTTAGCTGTTGATCCATGGGGGGCGGTGGTGGCGGACGCTGGTGGCTACGCTGACAAGGATACTTCAACAGACCCTTCCTTGACAACTCCTAGCATTGTACTGTGCGATATTGATCTTCATAAGTTGGAATCCATTCGACAACGAATGCCCATACGGCAGCACCGAGACGATGCCAAATTTTGATTTCTTAAATTAAAAGTCATAATTGTTACCTTTGATAATTTTATGGAAAAAAGATGTTTACTATTGTGGTTGCACTTGAGATGATACGTTGCTTCCGTCAATCAACGCCAATAGCTCATTTCTATGTATGAGTGCATGTCGGGATTGGATCATTAATTGAAAAGTGCTGCCTTTTACAACGAAAGCAGATGTGTCAAAAACTAAAACATCTGCCAAGGCAATCACAATCTGGTCCAATAGCAAATACGCAATCTCGTCTGCTATCCGAGATTCCTTTATCATTTTTTGGAGTTGAGGCTGCCCTGAAATCAAGCTTTCGACCGTGCTGACATGGCCATATCGTTGATCAATGTCAGTGGACTGAGAGCGTTGGCGAAAGCACTCCGCAGCTGCGGCATAATTCGAAGCAATCAAAACTGGTGTGTTTGTAGACACGTTCTGGCTGAATAGGCTTTCGAATACATTTCCGAATGCTGTCTGCACGGCCGGCGAGTTGCAGTCAACATTGAAGTCTCGCAGACGAATCTGGACGCCTGTATAATGCTCCGGCAACAGCGCATACATTTGCTTTAGGATAGGAATAAGTGTTGGACTGGGAGGGTAGGATACGAACAGCTCTTCAAATGGTATGGGGTGACTGCTATATGGCGGTTCAAATGTAAAATTGCTCCTGTCCAGGTACCGAAGGTGGCTAAAAGCAGATCCGATGGCTGCGACTGGTTCGGAGCCAAAATTCTTCTCAAAGCGGTCCGCAATTTCTTTGTTGGTTCCGGGTACACCCCGATTACAATATCCATCGAGATCCAAGCTAATGTTTCGACCATACGAAAAGGACCATTTGTTCTTGGTCAGGAGGTCCATAAACTCCGGTAGATCCATAAATTCCTGACCTGTGATTTGAGTAATTCGCTCAAAATCAATGACATCATAAAAGGACGAAAAATCCGAGGTATTTTGTCTCGAGCTTAATTCACCCTCGCGGTGCATGATCTGTAGCTGTTTTTTTCGGATACTGGGACGAAGACCCATACATCCATTTGTGTTTTCTCTTCCAGTCTTTTTGAGTCGTCTTCGACCACCATATGTTTGCCCAGCAAACCCCCGTGCTACATAACCTCTTATATTTCCTTTGTGAGGCAACAATGGAGGCAAGACCAAGACACGGTGTGTCAAGTACGCGAGATGCGCAGCACGCAGCATTCCCTGTATTTGATTGGCAAAACCAGAGTGTGAAAAATATATCAGATATTTTTTGGTGTTGGGTGGTGGTGATTGGTTGAGTACTTGAGTCTCGCTTGTGGATTGCTCCTCTTGGTTCGGTGGCTTTATTTGAACGGTTCTACTGTCGAGTGATGCCTTGAGTTGTTCTATCGTGGTACTATTATGGGAAACCTTTTCGTGAGGTATGATCTCATGCTTTTGTACTTTGTCGTGAAAAGAGTTCTGAAGTACGTAGGTAGCTAAAGTTTTCGATTCATTAATGCAAAAGTCACAAGAAGTTTTGGAATGATTATTGAAAACTGCGACCTTTTGCTCCTTGATCTGGAAGTCTTGACCTAGCAAGGTAAATAGTACGGTAGTCAATCCAAACCCTGCGAGGATAACTAAATAGACAGATACCCTAGACCATGACCGTGCCATCGGTTCTTTTGCAGAGAGTTCAGAAGGCATTATCCAGAACTTATTACTTGTATCATTGTTCTGTGGCTCGGCGGAAAAACAAATATTCAGTAGAGTAATAAATCTTGGGTCTTGCAACCACCATCCCATGTGGTTCGGTTTCAAAGGTTTTGCTCATACTCCTCGAATGAATTTTTCGTGGATTTTCAGTCTTGCTACATTGTAGTTCGAGCTAAAACGAAAATCTGCAAGTACTTGTCGTTGGCAGGCAGGAGGAGGAGGAGGAGTGGTAGGAGTACTAGAGTAGCCTACTACTAGTAGCTACTACTATCTAGTAGACTAGTAGTAGCTAGCTAGAGTAGTAGTCTATAGCTACTACTAGTAGTACTGGTGTGGTAGTAGACTAGACTACCATACTAGTAGTAGTAAGCATGTGTTATCACCATTCCCGGGATATGGAGAGACCCCGGGACTGTGCAACCAATTTTCCGGGATATCCAAATCCCGGGCTTGTTGTTTGACGATTTAGTAATCACCAATTCCAGGATGTTGAAAAATCACGACATATATTTTATGCTCATATTCAGAATGAATAGTTTAATGTTACATCGTATTTAGATTAGTGTTGTCCAATCTTTTCTTACTAGTTTTGTGCAGCTTACATCTATAGTGGTACATTATGGGTGAACGGGTGGGTGAACGGGTGGGTGAACGGGTGGGAAGGAATACGTTTATTCGAATAATGAATTAAATTAAAGTGGTTCAGCACCTACCTGTTAAATGCTAGCTTAAAAGGGCTCGACCATTTTATTTTAATTTGTATAATGAACTTATTGGAGATCGTATAATATTTTAGAGACGAATAATGAATTAAATTAAAGTGGTTCAGCAGCTACCTGTTAAATACTAGAGTAGCTTAAAAGTGCTTGGCCACTTTATTTTTATTGACAGCCAATGGGCCATTATATAATAAAATCGCACTGAGATAGTAATTAGATCACATGCTGTTCTTAAAAATAACGGTTGATATTACTTAAGCCCAACAAATGCTATTTCCAGAGGGAAAAAAGGGATTGTATTTTTTTACATCCCGGGATAATTTTGGAAATCCCGGGGTTGGGATATCCCTGGTTTGGTGACAACACATGTGTGCGTTATCACCAATCGAGGGATACGGCGACCCCGGGATTTGGAAAACCATCCCGGGATATGGGAAAAAAATATCCCGGGGTAGTTTTGGCCAAATTAACTTTTTGGGGCTTATGTATTATGAACAGTTA
>Ga0210025_1005490_pt1 | contig 10273 bp, 10 predicted proteins | sample CryGeyme20150102_FD_183989 | JGI IMG/M metagenome (GOLD analysis project Ga0210025, IMG submission 183989) | Groundwater microbial communities from Crystal Geyser aquifers in Utah, USA - Crystal Geyser metaG 2015-0102 (SPAdes) (version 2) | ecosystem: Environmental > Aquatic > Deep subsurface >...
GGTCGGCTGGAGGCGTAAGCCGGAGGCCGAGGGGCGCCGCGTCATCGACGACAGCGCAGGATCGGCGCGCGGTCGCCTGGCGGACGCGTATCGCGGCCGCCGGGGGCAGGCGGCCGCGGGTCGATCCGACGCGGGTCGGATCGACCGGGCGCGCCCCGCGTCGATCAGAAAGCCACGCCGACTGATCGTGATTGAGCGCGCGCGCCGCCCGGCTTCCCTTGACACGGCTTCCCTTGACACGGCGGCCCTGCGGCGGCAGATAGCGCGCTCGACTTCGGGCGCGCATGGGGCGCGCGCGACGCATTCGCTCCGGTCACGGGGCGCGCTGTCCAAGGCCGCGCCGCAGGGCGCGACGAAGCGCCGCCGCAGGGCGGCCGCCGCAGGGCGCGGAACTCAAGGAAGGGACCACGCGCGATGTTCGCGGTGATCAAGACGGGCGGCAAGCAATACAAGGTCGCCGCCAACGACAAGCTGCTGATCGAAAAGCTCGATGCGGCGGCAGGCGACACAGTGACGTTCAGCGACGTGCTGATGCTGGGCGAGGGCGACGCCATCACGGTCGGCGCGCCGCTGATCGCGGGCGCGGGCGTGACGGCGGAAGTGCTGGAGCAGACCAAGGGCCCCAAGGTCATCTCGTTCAAGAAGCGCCGCCGCAAGCACTCCTCGCAGCGCCGCAAGGGGCACCGGCAACTGCTGACCCAGGTGAAGATCACCGCCATTCTGGCCGACGGCGTCTCCGCCGCGGCGCAGACGACGAAGGAGGACTGATCCATGGCGCACAAGAAGGCGGGCGGTTCATCCCGCAACGGACGCGACAGCGCCGGACGGCGGCTCGGCGTCAAGAAATACGGCGGCGAGGCGGTGATCTCGGGCAACATCCTGGTGCGCCAGCGCGGCACCAAGATGTGGCCGGGCGTCAACGTCGGCCTCGGCAAGGACCACACGCTGTTCGCCACCAGCGACGGCGCGGTGAAGTTCCACAAGGGGATCAAGGGGCGGATGTTCGTCTCGGTGGTGACGCCGACGGCGCAAGCCGCCGAGTAGGCCGCACGCCCCTTCCCCGCCCTGCCGCAAAGGGGGGATCGGCCGCGCGGCCGGTCCCCCCTTTTCCTTTGGAGCGCGCCCATGCGCCAGACCGTCGAGACGCCCACCCTCACCCTGCGCGCGCTGACGCCCGACGACGCGGCTGCGGTGGCGCGCATCCTTGGCGACGCGCGCGTGGCCAAGATGCTGCGCGTCGTGCCGCACCCGCTGCCCGCAGGCGCGGCGGAGCGGTATATCGCGCGGCTGGGCGGCGGCGTCGCGCCCGAACATGCGCTGGCGATCCGCGGCAAGGGCGAGACGGCGCTGCGCGGCGTGGTCTCGGTGAAGTTCTTCGCCGACAGCGACGGCGCGCGGATCGGCTTCTGGCTCGACCCCGCGTGGCAGGGCAAGGGCGTGATGTCGGAGGCGGCGGCGGGCGTGGCCGACGCGCTGTTTGAGGACGGCGCGCCGTGGCTGGCGGCGGAGGTTCACGCCGGCAACCCCGCCGCGCGGCGGGTTCTGGAGAAGCTCGGCTTCGCGTTTGACGACACGCGCGACCCGGCGCAGGCGCGCCTTGACGCAACCCATTGGCGCGCGCGACGGCTCGACCCGACGCGCGCGAAGGCATAGAAGGCGGCGCATGAAGTTTCTCGACACAGCGAAGGTTTATATCCGCTCCGGCGCGGGCGGGCGCGGCTGCGCGTCGTTCCGGCGCGAGAAGTTCATCGAGTTCGGCGGCCCCGACGGCGGCGACGGCGGGCGCGGCGGCGACGTGTGGATCGAGGCGGTGGACGGCCTCAACACCCTGATCGACTTTCGCTATCAGCAGCATTTCAAGGCGCAGAACGGCCAGGGCGGCATGGGCAAGCAGCGCACCGGCAAGGATGGCGAGAGCGTCACCCTGCGCGTGCCCGCCGGCACCGAGGTGCTGGACGAGGACGCCGAGACGGTGATCGCCGACCTCACCACGACCGGTCAGCGCGTGCTGCTGGCGCGCGGCGGCAACGGCGGCTGGGGCAACCTGCGCTTCAAGACCTCGACCAATCAGGCCCCGCGCCACGCCAACCCCGGACAGGAGGCGGTGGAGCGCACCATCTGGCTGCGGCTGAAGCTGATCGCCGACGCCGGGCTGGTCGGCCTGCCCAACGCCGGGAAATCGACGTTTCTCGCCGCCACCTCGAACGCGCGGCCAAAGATCGCCGACTATCCGTTCACCACGCTGACGCCGAACCTGGGCGTCGCGGCGATCGACGACGTGGAGCTGGTGATCGCCGACATCCCCGGCCTGATCGAGGGCGCCAGCGAGGGCCGGGGCCTCGGCGACCAGTTCCTCGCCCATGTCGAGCGCTGCGGCGCGCTGCTGCATCTGGTGGACGGAACCAGCGAGACGGTCGCGGAGGATTTCCACGTGATCGAGGCGGAGCTTGAGGCCTATGGCCACGGGCTGGCCGAAAAGCCGCGTCTGGTGGCGCTCAGCAAGATCGACGCGCTGCAGCCCGACGAGATCGCGCGCAAGCAGGCGCTGCTGCGCGCGGCGGGCGCGCGCGGCCCCATCGCGCTGTCGGCGGCCAGCGGCGCGGGCGTGCCGGAGGCGCTGCGGCTGCTGCGGCGCATGGTGCAGGCGCAGCGCGACGCGCAGGCCGACGCGCTGAAGGAACCGGACCCGTGGACGCCCTGAGCGCGACGCCGCGGCTGGCCGACGCGCGGCGCGTGGTGGTCAAGATCGGCTCGGCGCTGCTGGTGGACGCCGCGACCGGCGCGCTGCGCCGCGCCTGGCTCGACGGTCTGGCGGCGGATGTCGCGGCGCTGATCGCGGGCGGCGCGGAGGTGCTGATCGTCTCCTCCGGCGCCATCGCGCTGGGGCGGCGGGTGCTGGGCCTGCGGCGCGGCGCGCTGCCGCTGGAGCAGGCGCAGGCGGCGGCGGCGGTGGGCCAGATCCAGCTTGCGCAGGCCTATGTCGCCGCGCTGGCGCCGCATGGCGTGACGGCGGCGCAGGTGCTGCTGACGCTGGCCGACACGCAGGACCGGCGGCGTTATCTCAACGCCCGCGCGACGCTCAAGACGCTGACCGGGCTGGGCGTGGTCCCGGTGATCAACGAGAACGACACGGTGGCCACCGACGAGATCCGCTATGGCGACAACGACCGGCTGGCGGCGCGGGTGGCGCTGATGGCGGGGGCCGAGGCGCTGGTGCTGCTCAGCGACATCGACGGGCTCTACACGGCGAACCCGCGCGAGGACCCCGCCGCGCGGCATCTGGCCGTGGTGGCCGAGATCACGCCCGAGATCGAGGCGATGGCGGGTGAAGCGGGCGAAGGCGCCAAGGGCGGCATGATCACAAAACTGCTCGCCGCCAAGACGGCGGTGCGCGGCGGCTGCGCCATGGTGATCGCGCGCGGCGCGGTGGACCGGCCGCTGAGCGCGCTGGCGGAGGGCGCGCGCTGCACCTGGTTCCCCGCCTCGCACACGCCCGCCGCCGCGCGCAAGCAATGGATCGCGGCGATGAAGCCTGCGGGCGCGCTGGTGGTGGACGCGGGCGCCGCCGCCGCGCTGCGCGCCGGGCGCTCGCTGCTGCCTGCGGGCGTGCGGCGCGTCGAAGGCGCCTTCGGGCGCGGCGACCCGGTGGCGGTGGTGCGCGACGACGGCGCGGCGCTGGGGGCGGCGCTGGCGGGCTACGCCTCGGACGAGGCGGCGCTGATCGCGGGGCATCGCTCGGGCGAGATCGCGGCGCTGCTGGGCTATCCGGGCCGCGCCGCCATGGCGCACCGTGACGATCTGGTGCTTTGGGACTAAGGGGGGCGCGGGCGATGGACGGCGGATCGGGCGACCTTCTGGCGGCGATGACCGCGCTGGGCCTGCGCGCGCGCGCGGCGGCGGCGGACCTTGCCTGCGCCGACCCCGCCCGCAAGACGGCGGCGCTGCACGCGGCGGCGGACGCCGCGCAGGCGCGGCGCGCCGCGATCCTCGCCGCCAACGCCCGCGACATGGAAGCCGCCGCCGACAAGGGCCTGTCGCCTGCGTTGCTCGACCGGCTGATGCTGGATGACAAGCGGATCAATGGCTTGTGCGACGGCCTTCGCGCCGTGGCGGAACAGCCCGACCCGGTGGGCGCGGTGATCGCCGACTGGACGCGCCCCAACGGCCTGCGCATCCGCCGCGTGCGTCAGCCGCTGGGCGTGATCGGCGTGATCTATGAGAGCCGCCCCAACGTGACCGCCGACGCCGCCGCGCTATGCCTGAAATCGGGCAACGCGGCGATCCTGCGCGGCGGGTCGGAAAGCTTTCATTCCTCCGGCGCGCTGCTTGAATGCGTGGCGGAGGGGCTGCGCGCGGCGGGCCTGCCCGAGGATGCGGCGCAGCGCGTGCCCACCTCGGACCGCGCGGCGGTGGGGATCATGCTGGCGCAGATGACCGACCATATCGACGTGATCATCCCGCGCGGCGGCAAGAGCCTGGTGGCGCGGGTGCAGGCCGAGGCGCGGGTGCCGGTGTTCGCGCATCTGGAGGGGATCTGCCACGTCTATATCGACGGCGCGGCCGACCCGCAAAAGGCGCGCCGCGTGGCGCTGAACGCCAAGACGCGGCGCACCGGCGTCTGCGGCGCGGCGGAATGCCTGCTGATCGACCGCGCGGCGCTGCCCCTTGGCGCGGCGGTGATCGGCGATCTGCTGGCGGCGGGGGTCGAGGTGCGCGGCGACGACGCCTGCCGGGCGCTCGACGCGCGGGTGACGGCGGCGGCGCCCGATGATTATGGCCGCGAGTTCCTCGCCATGATCATCGCCGCGCGCGTGGTGGACGGCGTAAACGGCGCCATCGCGCATATCCGCCGCTATGGCTCGCAACACACCGACGCGATCCTGACCGAGGACGACACGGCGGCGGCGCGGTTCTTCGCGCGGCTCGACAGCGCGATCCTGATGCGCAACGCCTCGACCCAGTTCGCCGACGGCGGCGAATTCGGCATGGGCGCCGAAATCGGCATCGCCACCGGCAAGCTGCACGCGCGCGGGCCGGTGGGCGCCGAACAGCTCACCACCTTCCGCTACATCGTGGAGGGCGACGGCGCGGTGCGCCCGGTCTGAGACGGTGAACGCCGCCCCGGCCTTGCGCCGGGGCCGTCAGCAACAGCGCGCCTCAGCGGCCCCACTGACGCTCCGGGCCGCTATCGACATGCACGAAAGCGGACCGCGAATAGCGCCCCACCCCGCCCGCGCCAAGCGACCGGGCGGCGGAGGCGATCTGCCCCACCGAGCGGCCCTTGAGATGAAGATCCGCCGCCATGCCTTTGATATGATAGCTATCCCGCGCGACAGCTCGGCTACGGCGGCGCAGCATCTTGTTGGTCTGCGGGCTGCGGTAGCCGGAGTAGAGCGTGAACGGCTCGCTGGTGTCCAGCAGGCGGTGCGTGGCGGCGATGATGTCGATGGTGGCGGGGCTGATCTTCTTCTTCAGATCGAGCCGCCAGTCGCGCATCAGGAAGTCGACCTCGGCGAGCACATCGGGGATGTAGTCGCCGTCCGCCCAATAGACCGCGCTCAGGCGATCGCCGGTGCGCGGGTTGTCAAGCCTAAGGACGCGGACATTGCCTGCGCCCCGGATGATCGACGGCGACGCTACGGCGTTACCGGCGGACAGAAGGCCCGAGGCCGCCGTCACGCCAACCAGAAAAGCGCGCCGCGAAAGGATCGCGGAGTTATGTGATGTCACTGTCTTTCGCCCTCGTTTTCACCGGGCGAGCTGTGCCGCTCGCTCCGATAGGATCATTTCCTGATCTCTATTTACTTTGTCATAATGGCGAGAATGCAGGCAAGTTGCGAATTTGCAGCGCGGCGCGCGCTCAACCGCCGGGCGAGCGGCGCCGCAGCATTTTCGCGGGAACGGGCGGGTTCTCACCGAAATGTGAGATGTGAGACCTAAATCCCACGCCTGTTGAAAATTCCCGGACGCCGCGCGCTGTTGATGGACGGTTATGCGACCATATCTCAAAAGGACAGAAGATCGGTCGCGGTTATGTTGCGCGGGAGCCACAATGTCTTTGATTAACCTCACTCGCGGTTTTTTTCTCGGCGCGGTGGCGTTCGCCTGCGGCGCATCGCTCGCGCCAGGCGGCTTGCGCGCCGAACCGGTCGCGTCAGGGTCTGGCGCCGCAGGGTCTGGCGCTGTCGTCGCGGCTGCACGGACAGATTTCTCGGCCGCGCTGCACGCGGCGCTCGATGACCCGGAGGCCGGCGCCTTCTACACCGCGCGCGGCGACGCGCCGCTGTGGACGGCGGGCGACGGCGCCCGCGCCGCCGTGCTGATCGCGACGCTGCGCGCGGGGCCGAGCCACGCCCTGCCAGCGGCGCGCTATGCGCCCGACGCGCTGGCCGCCGCGCTGACGCGCAGCGACGACGCCGGGCGCGGCGCCGCGGAGGCGGCGCTGACGCGCGCCTATCTCGCCTATGCGCGCGACGTCTCCTCTGGCGTGCTGGAGCCGCGCAGCGTGGCGCGCGACATCAAGGTGGCGCCGCCCCGTCCCCGCCCCGGCGTCCTGCTGCGCGCGGCGGCGGCGGCGCCGAACATGGTCGCCCATCTCGCGGCGCTGGCGCCCGCCGATCCCGGCTATGCGGCGCTGCGCGAGCGCTATCGCGCGCTGTCGGCGCTGGCCGCCGCCGGAGACTGGGGCGCGACGATCCCGCCGGGCGCGACGCTGCGCCCCGGCGACGCAGGCCCCCGCGTCGCGGCGCTGCGCGCGCGGCTGAACCGCCTCGGCGATCTCGCGCCTGACGCGCCTGCGGCGGACGCGGCGCGGTTCGACGCGGCGCTCGCTGCGGCGGTGCGGCGGTTTCAGGCGCGCCACGGACTGAACGAGGATGGCGCGGTCGGCCCGGCGACCCTGGCGGCGATCAACACGAGCGCGCGGTTTCGCGCCGGTCAGCTTGCGGTCAACCTTGAGCGGATGCGCTGGATGAACCGCCCGCTCGGCGCGCGGCGCATCGTCGTCAACCAGCCCGATTACACCGTGACGCTGTTCGACGGCGACAAGGTGCTGTTTCGCGAGCGCGTCGTGGTCGGCCAGGTGCGGTTCAAGACGCCGGAGTTCTCCGACGAGATGGAGTATCTGGTGCTGAACCCGACCTGGCACCTGCCGCGCAGCATTGCGACCAAGGAGCTGCTGCCGCTGTTGCAGGAGGATCCCTCGGTGCTGGCGCGGCGCGGAATGCGGCTGGTGCGCACCGATGGCGGGCCGCTGCCGCTGGACCCCTCATCCCACGATTTCAGCGGCTATACGGCGCGCAACTTTCCCTATTCGGTCAAGCAGGCGCCGTCCGGCGACAACGCGCTGGGGCGGGTAAAGTTCATGTTTCCCAACGGAGATTCGATCTATCTCCATGACACGCCGACAAAAAGATATTTCGCGCGCGACGTGCGCGCGCTCAGCCACGGCTGCGTGCGGGTGCAGGATCCGCTGAGGCTCGCCACGCTGCTGCTGGCGCCGCAGCAGGCCGATCCGCGCGGCTTCATCGACGCGGTGCTGGCGAGCGGGCGCGAGCGCTTCATCTATCTCGATCGCCCGGTGCCGGTGCATCTGACCTACCGCACCGCGTGGGTGGATGAGATCGGCGCGCTGCAGCTGCGCGCCGACATCTATGACCGCGACGCGGCGGCGCTGGCGGCGCTGAGCGCCGCCGGGGTGGCCGCGCCGGGGGCGTGAGGCTGGAGGCGTGAGTCGCGTGGAACGTGCGCACCCGTCCTAGCGCCCGCGAAACAGGCTCCCCAGCACGCCGCGCACCAGCGTGCGGCCCGCCTGCGAGCCGATGGTGCGCGCCAGACTCTTGACAAAGGCCTCGCCCGCGCTGTCAGAGCGGCGAACGGGCGCGCGGCTCGGCGCGCGGGCGGGCCGGGGCGTCGTCGCCGGCCGATAGCGCCGTCCGGTCGAGAACGTCTCGCGCGCGCGGTTCCAGGTCTCGGCGGGGTCCTCCGCAGGCGGCGCGGCTTCGGCCTCGGCGGCGGCCTGCGCGGCGCGGCGGGCGAGCGTCTCATGAGCGCTGTCGCGGTCGATGGCGGTGTCGTAGCGCCCGGCGAGCGGCGAGGCGGCGCACACGGTGGCGCGCACGTCCGGGTCCGCCGGGCCGAGGCGGCTGGCGGGCGGACGGATCAGCGTGCGCTCCACCACGCCGGGCGCGCCCTTGTCGCCCAGCGTCGAGACCAGCGCCTCGCCCACCCCCAGTTCGGTGATCGCGGCGGCGGTGTCGAAGGCGGGGTTGGGGCGGAAGGTGGACGCCGCCGCGCGCAGCGCCTTCGCGTCCTTGGGGGTATAGGCGCGCAAGGCGTGCTGGACCCGCGACCCGAGCTGCCCCAGCACCGTGTCGGGGATGTCGGCGGGATTCTGCGTGACGAAATACAGCCCCACGCCCTTGGAGCGGATCAGCCGCGCCACCTGCTCGACCTTCTCCACCAGCGCGCGCGGCGCGTTGTTGAACAGCAGATGCGCCTCGTCGAAGAAAAACGCGATCACCGGCTTGTCTGGGTCGCCGACCTCGGGCAGCTCCTCGAACAGCTCCGACATCAGCCACAGCAGGAAGGTGGCGTAGAGCCGGGGGCTGTTGATCAGCCGGTCGGCGGCGAGGATGTTGATCCGGCCGCGCCCGGCGGCGTCGGTGGCGATCATGTCGGAAAGCTGCAGCGCGGGCTCGCCGAAAAACCCGGCGGCGCCTTGATTCTCCAGCACCAGAAGCCGCCGCTGAATGGCGCCGACCGAGGCGGTCGAGACGTTGCCGTAGCGCAGCGACAGCTCCGCCGCCCGCGCGCCGACCTCGCGCAGCAGCGCCTGAAGATCCTTCAGGTCAAGCAGCAGCAGGCCCTCCTCGTCGGCCAGCCGGAACGCGATGTTGATCACGCCCTCCTGCGTGTCGTTGAGCTCCAGCAGCCGCGACAGCAAGAGCGGCCCCATCTCGCTGACCGTGGCGCGCACCGGGTGGCCCTGGTCGCCGAACAGGTCCCAGAACACAACCGGAAACGCTTGCGGCGCGTAGGCATCGAGGCCGATTTGCGCGGCGCGGGCGCGAAGCCTCTCGCCCGTCGCGCCTTCCTGCGCCATGCCGGAGAGATCGCCCTTCACATCGGCCATGAACACCGGCACGCCCGCGTTCGAGAAGCCCTCGGCGAGGATCTGCAGCGTGACGGTCTTGCCCGTGCCGGTGGCGCCCGCGATCAGCCCGTGGCGGTTGGCGCGTCGCAGCGGCAGGGTCTGGCGCGCACGATGCTCGGCCCCGCCGCCGCCGATGAAAATCTCGTCCATGCGCGCTCCGCCCCGATTATCTGAAAACTCACCCTTATTTTACGATTCACCATCATTGTGAAACTGCGTCGAGGGGAATCTTCCGTTTCCTTTCGCCGTCTCCTCCCTGTCGAACTGGCCGCGCCGTGTGCGCGGCCTTTTTTTTGGCTTTCCGGTGATCCGCGACGCCCGGTTGGCGGCGGGCGGCGCCCTGCCGCAATACGCTTGACCCGCGCGCGGCGCGCGCCTAGCCTCCGCGCAATCGTTCGGCCAGTCCGACAGGGAAACAACAAAAGGGGCATCCGGGAACTGGTTTTCCGGATGCCCCGACAACATTAACGACGATGCGTCGGCCGGGCGCGTCAGCCCGCATCATGAGAGGTCGCCTTGCTCCGCAATAGTATCGCCGCAGCCCTGTTCGCGCTGCTTTCGCTCGCCGCTGGCGGCGCCTTCGCTCAGCAGGCGGCGCCGAAGGAGACCGTCAAGGCCACCCATGGCGACTGGGAGGTGCGCTGCGGCGCCAACGACGCCTGCTACATGAATCAGGTGATCAACAACGACGACGGCGCGCCGCTGATCAATGTCGCCATTCGCCAGATCAGGAACAATGCGCAGGCGAAAGCCATCGCGGTGTTCGTGGCGCCGCTCGGCGTGGTGCTGCCGCGCGGCGTGGAGATGAAGATCGACGGCGGCGACCCGATCGTGTCGCCGTTCCTCTATTGCCTCGGCAACGGCTGCTATTCCGAACTGGCGATGACCGACGAGGGTCTGAACCGGCTGCGGCGCGGCGCGGCGGCGACGCTGCAGATATTCTCGGTGCAGGAGCCCAAGAAAGCCATCCTGCGCAAGATGTCGCTGTCGGGGTTCACCAAGTCTTACGCCGCGCTCTGATCGCTGCGCGGCTGGCGGGGCCTCAGACCCGGCGCACCGCCAGCACCGCGTTCAGCCCGCCGAACGCGAACGAGTTCGACAAAGCCAAGTCGATGCGCC
>Ga0210025_1005493_pt1 | contig 10264 bp, 9 predicted proteins | sample CryGeyme20150102_FD_183989 | JGI IMG/M metagenome (GOLD analysis project Ga0210025, IMG submission 183989) | Groundwater microbial communities from Crystal Geyser aquifers in Utah, USA - Crystal Geyser metaG 2015-0102 (SPAdes) (version 2) | ecosystem: Environmental > Aquatic > Deep subsurface >...
CCTGCCTTGCTTAAAATGGGAGGAGGAGCAATGAAAAAAGGAGAATCTTTTATAAAACGCGGCCGAGGGAAAGTTGCTGTTTTTCTTTCTGGCAATAAACCATTTTATGGAACTTTAATTTTAGACATCTGGCAGGAAATTCAAAGGGATTTAAAAGAAAAGGGGGGGGATTTGGTGGTAGTAGGAAAAACGGGTAAATATTTTGCTGAAACTAGTGGATGGGGGATGAAAATGTTTTATTTTGAATTAGATGATGAAAAACCGGAAAGAGAAAGAGTTAAAGAAATCATTGAGTTTCTCGAAAATTATGAAGAAATTATAATTTTTCACGGAAGGTTCCACACTGTTTTATCTCAAAAAGTGGTACAAACTAATATCTCAGGAATCACCTTAGAAAAAGAATTGGGTGAAGTTAAAAGTTATTTATTTGAGCCACCACTAGAAGCTATTTTAGAATTTTTTGAAACTGAATTGATGTCCGCTTTTTTCAATCAGACTCTTTTAGAACATCGGTTATCAAGATATGCAACAAGAATGGTAGCAATGTACCAAGCTACCGAAAATGCTGAAAAAATAAGAGAAAAACTTGAAACAGAACAAAAGAAATTAGAACGTCAATTATTAAATAAAAAACAAATTGAAGTATTTTCTGGGTTTCAATTATGGACTTAGGCTATATCCTTTCAATCCGGGGAGAAGTGGTTGAGGTTGAATTCTATAAAAAGCCTCCTTTTATTGGTGAAATATTAGTATTGGAAGAAAATCCTAAAGCTTTTCTAGAAGTTCACAGCGTATCTACTAAGAATACTTTTTTGTGCCTGGCTCTTTGTGAGTCAGATAAATTATATCGAAGTGCTAAGGTTAAAAGAACAGGGAAGGGCTTGGAGGCACCGGTGGGAAAAGAGCTTTTAGGTAGAATAATTGATATCTTTGGTAATCCTCGAGATGGATTGCCTCCCCTTGAAATTAAAGAAAAGAGGTCAATCTATCAATCTCCTCCGGCTTATGAAGAGATTGTCTTTGGGAAAGAACTAATGGAAACAGGAATAAAAGTAATTGATTTCTTCACCCCCTTGAGAAAAGGTGAAGAATTGGGACTTTTTGGGGGAGCAGGGTTGGGGAAAACTATTATTCTTTGCGAGTTAATGCATAATGTTGCTTTTTTTAAAAAAGAAGTCTCGGTTTTTGCTGGTCTGGGAGAACGAATCAGGGAAGGACATGAACTTTATGAAACATTAAAGAAAAGTGATATTTTGCCCTCGGTGGCTTTAGTTTTTGGACAAATGAATGAATCGGCAGTAATTCGATTTAAAGTGGGGTTTGTTGCCGCCACTATTGCTGAGTATTTTCGCGATTTCCATCATCAGGATGTTCTTTTCTTTATTGATAATATTTATCGATTCTTGCAGGCAGGCAATGAACTTTCAACAATGCTTTCAGTAATCCCATCCGAAGACGGCTATCAGCCCACTCTCTTAAGTGAGATTGGGAGACTCGAAGAAAGACTGGTCTCAACTAAAAATGGTTCGATAACCAGCATTCAGGCAATTTATGTCCCGGCAGATGACATTACTGACTCCGGGGTTCAAGCAGTCCTCCCCTATTTTGATTCAGTAGTCATTTTGTCCCGCGATATCTATCAAGAAGGAAGATATCCGGCAGTAGATATTTTAGCTTCTTCTTCCTCGGTAATAGACCCGATTATTTTAGGTGAAACCCACTACGAAGTTTTACTGGAAGCAAAAAAAGTCTTGGAAAGATACAAAAACCTCCAGCAAATAGCCTCGATTGTTGGTGAAGCCGAACTCTCAGTAGAAAATAGAATTATTTATTATCGAACAAAAAAACTTCTAAATTTTATGACCCAAAATCTTTTTACGGTAGCTGAACAAACCGGAGTGCCAGGACAATATGTAAAAAGAGAAGAAACTATTGAAGGAGTGAAAGCAATTTTAGAAGGTAAATTAGACCAAGTTCCAGAAGAGGCATTTTTGTATATTGGTGGTTTAAGTGATTTAAAATACTAATTATGGAAAAAAAATCCCTTCTTGAGGTAAAAGTATTTTGCTCACCGGTTATTGAAAAAGAACCCTTTAGAGGAACAGCCGAAGCAGTTTCTTCTCAAAATAAATTGGGTAAATTTGATATACTCCCTGGACACACCAATTTTATTACTCTTATTTTTAATAATTTAACTATTCACACCCCAGATAAAAAAACGCTCAATTACCAATTTGAACGAGGAGTTTTGGAGGTGAACGAAGATAAGGTGAGTATATTTTTAGGGTTGTGATTTTTGAATTTCTGGGGGAGTTTCTTGGATAGGAGGTTGGGAAAGAGTTATTCCTTCTAAAGCTGGTAAACCTTTTTCAAGATTCGCCAAAATTTTCTTTATCTCCTGGTTTTGGGGATCCAATTGGGCCAATGCCTCAAATTCCTTTTTGGCTTTTTCTTTCTCCCCAATTTTATCATAAACTAACCCTAACATATATTTAGCATTAGAATAATCAGGATTTAAATTTACTGCCCTCTCGAATTCTTCTTGGGCTTTTTCGAATTGCTGCGATCTCCAATAAAGTAACCCCAATTGAAAAGCTACTCCGGGATCTTGAGGAGTAATTATTTTTGTCTCTTCTAATTTTGAAATTGCTTGATCTAAATTTCCTTGTTGGTCATAGACTACTGCCAGAAGATAATGGGCGGGGGCATAATCTGGTTTTAATTCAATGGCGGCCTCTAAATCTTCAACTGCCAGATCAAGATTTTCTCGGCGAAGTGGCTCTTGTCCTTTTTGAGAAAGTTCTTGAGCTATTAAAATATAAACTCTTCCCTTTTCCCCGAAAGCGAAGGGAGAGGCAGGTTCCAATTGGGTTGCTTTTTGATATGAACCCAGAGATAGGTCCCCCGCTCCTTCAATTCCAATTAAGTTCCGGTAAAAAAATCCTCTCACATTCCAATTGGCGACATTCATTGGGGCTTCCTTTATCGCTCGGTTTATGGCTTCGGCTCCATCGACAATTGCCAGATTGGCTAACCTTCTCTTTTCTTCAAGAGATAAATTAGGGTCTTGGGAAATTAAATTAGTTTTAGCTAGATAAAGTTGAGAGAGGTCTCGCCAATAAGTATCTACGGAGGGATTTAACTCTCCTGCCCTGTTTATATAATTTAGCGCTTGAGTAAGATTTCCAGCCTGAGAAGCTTCAACCCCTTTTAAATATTTCATTTCGGCGAAATATTTCTGTCCTTGAAGGAAAAATAAACTCAAACTGAAAATAATAATTATTATCAAAATTGAGTTTGCAAAAATCATTTTAGAAGGAGTGGAAAGATTTATCTGAATCAATTTTGGGCTAAAATAGAACAGAAATCCACCGACAAAAAACCAGAAAATAAAATAAAGGACAAAATTAAAGGAATAAAAGAAACTGGCTACAATTAAGCTTAGAATTCCAGCCACCAGTCCAAGTTTTATTTCAAAAAAATCTTCTTTGCCTTCAATTTTTCTTAAATATTTTAAAACCGCATAGATTATTAAAAAGTAAAGAAAGAGTAAACTGATCCCTCCTAAGGCCCCTTTAGTTAAAATCCAATCTAAAGATGTTGAATTTCCTTTCAAAAATCTTGTTCCCCAAAATAGCGTCTGATTAAGTAAGGGAGAACGATATTGAGAATAGTCAAAAACGAACGTTCCGGGCCCTGTTCCTAAAATTATATTTTTCACTCCTTCACTGAAGGTACCTTTTAAAATATAAACTTCCGAACTAGGATTGAGAGAAACTTCAAGGGGCAAAATAGGAAATCCTGGCAAGGGAATTGGAAAGAAGTAGAAAAAGATAGAAAGAATTAACCCAGCCATCAGAAAAGCTACCAAACTTGGTTTTATCTTCTCTTTTTGATTTCCAAAGCTAAAGATAAATAAAACTAAAATACCAACTATTAAACTAATCCAAGCAGTTTTAAAATTTACTAAAATAACATTCAAAAAGAGAACAAAAGTAATTACTCCTAAAATTATTTTTAAAAAACTTTTTGCTCTAAAGGATAGGAGCAAAGATAAGGGTAAGATAGCTACTGCAAAAATAGCAAAACTGTTTGTAGTTCCAATGGTATTAAAAGAAGAGATTCTTGTAAAATCAAATGGAAAGGGGAAGATTTTATAAAGTTGGAAAATATTAATGATTCCACAAATTCCTCCTGCCAAAAGCAAGGGAAACAATAGAGGAAGGAATTCAGTTTTTATCTCAAAGGAGTTGATAATGAGAAAAGCTAAAATTAAAAAGGAAAAGAAGGTGAGGAAACTATCGCCAACATCTAAAGGGAGACCCCAAAAAGAGGCTTTTGGCCAAAGAGAAAAGAGGCAAGAAAATAAAAGAGAGAGAAAAATTAGAGAGAAAGAAAGATAAAAAATTTTATTCTCTCTTAAGACTAATTTCCCTTCGAATATCTTTTTCCCCAGCCAGCCAATTAAACTCAGAAAAATCAAGATTAAAGCTAAAGATTGTTTTGGAAAATCCAAAACATTTTGAGTAAAAGGCAAAAAGAAAATAGGAATTAAAAATAAAAGTAAGTAAAGGGGAATTTTATTTAATTTATTGAAAAAGAAGGCCAAGTTCATATACTTTGATTTTAATACCCTGCCTGCAGGGTGTCAAATTACCGGGTTTTAATGCTTTGAAGGATTCCCAAGCCGATAAAGATAGCAATTAGACTACTCCCGCCATAACTAATTAAGGGTAAAGGAATTCCAATAATTGGTGAAATTCCAAGATTCATGCCAATATGGATGAAAATTTGAGAAATTAAAAGAATAGAAAAGCCGGAGGCAAAAAGGCGAGAAAAATTGCTTTGACTATCAATGGCAATTTTTATAATTCGCCAAAGCAAAATGGAAAAAAGAAAAAGTAAAACCGATACCCCAATTAATCCCATTTCTTCAGCAATGGCTGAAAAAATAAAATCGGTCTGAGGTTCTGGTAAAAAACCATATTGAGTCTGGGAACCTTTGCCGATACCCTGACCAAAAATTCCCCCCGAACCTATAGCAATTTTAGCCTGATTCTGACTCCAACTAACTCCCAGAGGTTCAAAAGGTATGAGAAAACTTAAAATTCTTTCTTTCTGATAATCCTTCAGCAAAAAATTCCAACTCAAAATAAAGATTAAAAGAAAGCATAAAATCAAAATTAAAAAATGGCGGAGCTTTATTCCTGAAATAAGTAGCACCCCTACCCAGAAGGCAATTAAAATTATTACCTGACCTAAATCTGGTTGAAGAAAAATTAAAATAGCTGGCAGCAGCAGATAAAAGCCGGAAAGAAAGATATGTCTTACCTGATACATTTCAATATGTCTCTTTGAAAAATATTTTGCTAATAAAATAATTAAAACAATTTTGGTAAACTCTATCGGGTCAATTGAAATTGGGCCTACTTTATACCAACTTCTTACCCCTCTAATTTCGGGGGCGAAAAAGAAAAGCCCGGCTAAAGAAAACAAACAAATGAGATAAAGAATTAAAACTAAATAGGGGTCTTCTCTCAGTTCTCTCCAATCGAAAAAACTCAAAATAATCATTAAAAAAAACCCAATTCCAAAAAAAATAACCTGCTTTTTAAAATTCAAAAAATCTCCCTTGCCAAGGGAGCTACTATAAATTGATAAAAACCCAATGCCCACCAGCAAAATAGCCACAACAATCAGTATCCAATCCAATCTTTTAAAATGAACTAAGATTTCTTTCATGCTAAATTTTCCTTGTTTAAGGTTCAACCTTAAACATTCTTTATTCTTCTAAAAAGAATGGGTAATACAGAACTAAATTTTTATGAAGATAATCTTTTATGAAATTTACAAAATCTTCATTATTTATTGTTATTTCTTTCCCCAAATATTTTTCGATTATTTCTCTCAAAGCTAAGATTTTAGAATTTCTTTTTCCAAATAAATCCGGGAAGCTAGAGAGTTGATAATTCTCTAAAAATTTGAAAGCCAATTTCTCATCTTTTAATCCTTTTTCTCGCCAACCCGGTTGATAAACATCTAAAACATTTTTTACATTTACATAACGCAAAACCGCATCTAATTGAAAATTGGTTTGAATCGGAATAATTTTATAGGGTTTTTCAAATAAGTTGCCATTTCGATTGTGTTTTAGATTAAAATACATAGCAAAACCAGTATTTAATTTTTGCATATATTTCGGAATTCCATATTCAATATTGGGAACTAAGATGAAGTGGTGATGATTAACCACTAAGACAAAACTTAAAAAATTAACAAGAGGGGGATGTTCAATAATTAATAATTTTTCAGGTATCCTCTCTCCATTTAATAAATCCTGGCCAGCTTTTATCATATCTCGACGATGTAAATTAAAAGCCGGTTTACCAATATTAGCTGCGTACATTTGAAAAGCAAAACGAAAACAATCTTCTTCGGTGACGAAGATTTTCTTTTTCTCAACTGTTCGAGAAAGCACATGATAGGGTATAGATTTTTCAAAACTAATTTCTTTTCTTGAAACCATATCCCTATATTAAATGTTTAAGGTTGAACCTTAAACAGGACTATTTTAGCATATTTAAAAATTCTTTTTCGGAAATGGTTTTTACTCCCAATTCTTTGGCTTTCTCGAATTTTGAGCCGGGTTCTTTGCCCAAAATTACGTAATCGGTTTTTTTTGAAACTGTTTCCGAGATTTCTCCACCCAAAAGGCGAATTTTTTCTTTGGCTTCATCTCTGGTCATTGTTTCCAAAGACCCAGTCAAAACGAAAGTTTTCCCAATCAGTTTTTTACTGACTTTTTCTGGTAGTAAAATTTTTACTCCCACCCTTAATAAGTCATGAATCAATTTTTGATTTCTTTTCTGTCGAAACCACTTGTAAATGCTTTCTGAAACTTCCGGCCCAACATCGGGAATTCTTTCTAATTCTTCTTTGGTTGTTTTTTTTAATTTTTCGATACTGCCGAGTCGATGAAATTTCATTTCATCTCCATCTTCGCTAACGCTCGATAAATAATTAGCCAAGTCAATCGCCGTTTCTTCGCCAACATGACGAATTCCTAAAGAAAAAATGAAATGAGCTAAGGAAATTTTTTTACTTTTTTCAATAGCCTCAATGATGTTTTTAGCTTTCTTTTCGGCAAATCTCTCTAAGGGAATCAAATCTCCTTCTTTAAGTTCAAAAATGTCGGGAGCCTGGGAAATTAAATTCTCATCCATGAGTTGGTCAATAATTTTTGGACCCAAACCAACAATGTCAAAGGCTTTTTTTGAAGTGAAGTGATATAAAGATTCTCTTTTTCTTGCCGGACAATTTGAGTCGGGACACCTCCAGACCACTTCCCCTTCTGGCTTCATTAATTTCGAACCACAAACCGGACAATTTCTTGGAAGGCGAAATCCCTTCTCTTTTCCAGTTCTTAGTTCTGGCAAAACCTGAATAACATCTGGAATGACATCCCCTGCCCTACCGACAATAACCGTATCGCCAATCTTTACTCCCAATCTTTTTATTTCGTCTTCATTATGAAGCGTGGCTCTGGTAATCGTTACTCCGCCAACCTGAACCGGTTTCAAATGAGCAACCGGAGTGATGGCTCCAGTTCTTCCCACCTGGACCGAGATCGCTTCAATAATGGTTGTTGCCTGTTTTGGCGAAAATTTAAAAGCCCGACACCCTCTGGGACTTTTACCCACCACACCCAATTTTTGAAAAAGGGCATTGTCGTTAATATTGACTACCACCCCATCAATTAAGAAAGGAAGAGTTTCTCTTTTTTTGGAAATTTCCCGCCAAAACTCAATAATTTCATTTAGATTTTGACAAATCTTTCCCGGGTCAGTTTTAAATCCGAGGATAGGTAAAATTTGATGTTCTTCAGAATGTTTTTTTTGACCGAGGTTAGTATTAATGCCATAAGCCAAAAATTTTAAAGGACGGGAGGCAGCTAATTTTGGGTCTAGTTGCCTGATGGAACCGGCGGCTAGATTTCGGGGGTTGGCGAAAGTTGGCAATCCCTTTTTTCTTTGTTCTTCGTTAAATTTCTCGAATTCCCTTTTATCCATGTAAACCTCGCCCCGAACTTCAATTACCCGAGGGAGGCGAAGCCGAGCGAAGGGTGGAGATGAAACTTTAGTTTCATCGACTCTTCCTTTTTCTATTTTTCTATGAAGCTCTAATTTCAAAGGAATGCTTTCAATTGTTTTTAAATTTGAGGTAACGTCTTCGCCGATTTTCCCATCTCCCCTGGTTGAGCCGCAGCTAAATAACCCATTTTCGTAAATTAAGGAAATGGCAAAACCATCAATTTTTAATTCGGCAAAATATTCATCGACTACCGAAGGAACCAGCCGCTTTAAATAATCTTCCCAATCTCGAAGTTCCTTCTCGGAAAAAACGTCCTCCATAGATAACATTAGGAGAGCGTGAGAAACTTTTTTAAATCCCTCCAGGGGCTTGCCAGCCACCCTCTGAGTTGGGGAGTCAGGAGTAATAAATTCAGGGTAGATTTTCTCTAACTGGTAAAGTTCATGTTTTAGGGAATCTAAGGCGGCGTCAGAAATCTCCTGCCTATTCAAAACATGATAAAGATAACGGTGGTAATTAATCACCTTTTTTAACTTTTCAATCCTTTTTTTTGCCTCCTCCTTTGTCATATTAATAATTGATTTCGATGGCTCTTTTTACTCTTTTATAGCTACCAAGAGATTTTAGGCAATAGTTTTTGGTATTGCATTGGGGGTCAACATTGGTGATGCCCAAAAGGCATTCTTCAGGAGAGGTGAGAGAGCATTCCTCTAAATCAGGATTACAACATTTGGCAAAAGTCTGATACTGAGCACCATTAAGATCGCCGGAATGCTCAGAATTTGGCAAAAGGTGTTGGTAGAGGTCGTAGAGGGCTTCTTCAATTCCATTGTCAGCAGCATAGAAAGCGGAAACGGAATAACCAATTTCGGTCATCAGTCCCATTTCTTGAATTAAAATAGCACAAAGCCCCAAGGCAATAGCCAAAATTAAGCCGGTAATCAAAACGATAAAAAGTAGTGAAATTCCTTTTGGATTTTGGTTAATATGGCACATCTAAGTTCCTTTGGGAAATAGTAGTTTGGATTTTGATTTCGGGTCGGAGCTCTGGCATTTGGCCCTTAGCTCCCTTGATATCTAAAGAGAGGGTTACCCGGGGTTGGTCGGTGTCATCTTGCGATTCTCCAAAAAGATTAAATTTCAAGGAAATTATCTCCAGCTCTTCAGAAGTTAAATAATTTTCAAGACCGGCTTTAGATTCTTTTAATCTGCCTTCTCCTAAAAAGAACTCCTGGCATTCTCCTTTATAATTGATAAATTTCAAACCATTTCCTGACCGAGTGATTTGATAATTATAGCCATAAAGAATTGTGCTATCTTGGAGAAGGCAGGCACTAGCAGGCTCAGTCGAGAGTTCTTTCTTTGCCATCCTTAGAGCCCGACTTATGTATTCTAAAGCATAGGAAGTATTATCTAAAAGTTTTTGAGAAGCCAAACTTTTTATCTGGCTTTTAAGAGAACCAACAAAAAAGCCGGTGGGAGCAGCAATGACAATGGTAAAAATAGTAACCGCCACTAAAATTTCAATTAAAGTATAACCATTTTTCATAGTTATTTATTCCAATTATATAAAAATTCTTGAGTTGAAACTGAGTGAATTTTTACTCTTTCTTTCCAGAGGACTTCGACTACAACCTTAAATTTGTCTATCTTTCCATCAGGTGGGTCATCTAAATCCACTTTATCGGAAATGGTGATTTTTCTCTTAAATCTGGTGTCTGCACCTTCTGAATAGTTATAAAATTGACCATCGATTTTTAGAAAGCGAAGGTTATTGTTGTAATCGCAGGGAAAAGGACAAGAGGTTAAAGCTGTGTCATTATAATCTATTTCCCAGTCTCCGGCATCTAAGCCCGCCTCAAAATCATTCCCCTTTAACCAGTTACCATCACGAATATTTTTAATTATTTCTATTCCCTCCTGGAGCAAATAGGATGCAATTAATCTCGATTGGACTTGGGAGACTGAGCCAACCGTTTGTTGAATTAAAACGAAGCTGCCGCCAGCAGCCAGAGTTAAAATAGTAATGGCTAAAATTACTTCTAACAGGGTAAACCCTTTTTTACTTAGCGGGATTGTCATGGTTTTTTAGTTTCAATTAGACCAGCTTTATTAACAGTAATAGTTCGAGTGATGGCCGGATTATCTTTAAGCGAGAGGGTGATGGTGGCAA
>Ga0210025_1005494_pt1 | contig 10263 bp, 1 predicted proteins | sample CryGeyme20150102_FD_183989 | JGI IMG/M metagenome (GOLD analysis project Ga0210025, IMG submission 183989) | Groundwater microbial communities from Crystal Geyser aquifers in Utah, USA - Crystal Geyser metaG 2015-0102 (SPAdes) (version 2) | ecosystem: Environmental > Aquatic > Deep subsurface >...
CCTTCCGATGATATTTTTTGTTTTAAATTTATTAAATTTTTTGTTTTAAATTTATTAAATTTATTAAATTTATATTTGTATTTTAAATTTATTTATGAAAAATTTAATATAAAAGAGGTAGCTCATCAGTCTAAGTACAGCGGTAGCTTTTAAAAAAGCTCCATAAAATTTATATAGATGTAGCCACCACATATACACGGATTATTACACAAGAATACGATCTACTTTGTAGGCAGGTTATTATAGCAGTCTAATTTATTATTATAAATCCCTTTTTCCGCACATCTAATTAAATTTTTTTAATTTCCACTATAAAGACAAAAAATAATAAATGGATTTATTTACTTTCCATTTGAATTAATAACTGAACGGACTCAATAAAGGATGCCCATTGCTACTGTATTTAGCTCCAAAATTTAAATTTGATAATTCCAATTTTTGATTTAAAGGTGCGGAATGCAAGTAATAACTTTAAAATTTAAAATTTAATGGATACAACATATCGTTAGTAAACAATTATACAATTATAGCCATTTTGACATCTTTTGATAATATTGTTTTTATCCCTACATTTATTCTTCAAATCATAATATATAATATTGATGTTCAAAATAAATAATTAAAAGTTGAAAAATTCACTATAATTGGTAATATATTTAAATTAAATAATCAAAAGTTGAAATTTTTACTATAAAATGAAAACGAAAATTTTTGTCTGGGTTTTTGCAATTGCATCTATATGCATCTTTGCAAATGTGGCATTTTCTGAAGAATTAAAGGAATATAATATTTTTGAATTATATATCGGGGAGAGTCAAAATAACTTATATCACGAGCCTCCGGGAAAATACGGAAACGGGTATGAAACAATAGATACATCCTTTAAAATTTCTCTAAGAGAAGTTGAAATTTTAAATAAAGGTGATGGTGATTTTATAAGCATTCCGGATTCATTCTCCTTTGCTTCTCCCGGGCAACCTGACTTGCCGATGAAAACAATTGTTCTAAAATTTGATAAAAATATTGACATTGGTGATGTTTTCATAAAAGACGGCAGTTATGTGAAATTTCCACGAAGATTTGATATGGCAAAGGTTAGCGACCCGAAATCCGCCAAGTTGTATGGTGATAGTTCTGATTCTAATTCCGAAAGCAAAGACAATTATTTTCCGGGAAAGGTCTTTTCTTATATTGCTGGAAAGGATAATAATAACACATATTTAATTATAAAAGTTTTTCCCGTTCAGTATATGGAAAGTTCTGGAAGTACTATTTTAATAACCGATTTGAAATTCGGGATAAGTTATAAAGGAACTTCGCATTTCGCCAAGCAATCCCCTCCTCCGTTATCAAGTTATACTAAATGTCTGATAATTGCACCGGATGAATTTTATAATGCATCAAAAAATTTAAAAGATATTCATGAAGGTTACGGAATGAAAACAGAAATAATAAATTTATCAGCAATAGAAAATTATTCCGCAGCTGACTTTCCTTCTTATGACGGGTGCGACGAGTATTTCTGCAAGGTCCATTATAATTCAACACTCGCTTTAAAAATTATTTCATTTTTAAATTCAACGAACAGCGAAAATTTAACATACATTGTTTTGCTTGGAAGTTCAAAAATAGTTCCACCAAGTTATTATGCTTATATTCCTCATGTTAATGAATATGAATCATGGATTCCAACAGACTTCTTTTATTCATCCCCTGACTACGATTTAATTCCGAATTTTGCTGCTGGGCGACTTCCTGCCAGAAATTTAAACGAGGCAAACAAAATTGTTGAAAAGATAAAGGATTATGTTAATGAAAGCAATAACGGAAATTTTGAAAATACCGCTGTTGTTGGTGGTCGCCTGTGGAACGATGAAAGTTTTTATGCTGAGATGTTATCCGCAAATGTAATAAATAATAATTTGCTTTCGGGAAATATAAGCAAATTTTACAGAACAGATGATACATTTAAGAAGGATGATGTAAAGAAAATTTTTTCAGGAAATTATAGTGCTGCATTTATTTTTGCTCACGGAACAGGAACATGCCTTAATTTGGATGATGGAAATTTATGCACTGATGATCTGAAAAATTTAAATAAGAGCAGTAAAATTCCGGTAATATTCAGCGTTTCCTGTAAGAACGGGGCGTATGATTCTGAACTGACAGATGAGAAAAGATCAATGTCCGAAGAATTAATAAAGTCAGATGCCGGAGCAATTGCTTATTTCGGAAGTTCAAGAATAGCATATGATGAACATGATATTTATTTGAACAACGGCTATGTTAAGAAAATTGTGAATAGATATATTGGTAATTTGATTGAAAAACTTTTAGAAGAATACAAAGAAAAGGAAGTGCTTGGGGATATGGAAAAAGATGCAATGTTAAATTATGTCATTGAAAATGACATTGAAAACATGTACTCCAAAATAACCTTATTTGAATTTGTGCTTATCGGAGATCCGGCATTGAAGATAAAAAAGGCAAATAAAAGCGATACAGAAAATAAACCATCAATAACAATCAACAGCAATATTTCTGTGAGATATTCTGTTGATGAAATAAGTAAAGGGAAGATGCCTGCATTTATAATCAATAAAGATAAGAATGTAACTATCTTTTGTAATTACGATTCGGAAAATTTAACTTTAAAGATAATTGATACATCAAAAAATGAAAATGAAGTCGTTGAAAAAATTTCACAAAAGACGCAAAATGACATGATAAATTTTACATTTGTCCCAAAAAATACGGGGTTGTATTTGGTTAGATGTATTGCAGACAATGAAAAAGAAGGATGGAGTTATTTCAGGGTTAATGACGGGGTTTTCTTTACTGATGATTATTTTGATTTCGGAATTGATAAAAACAATAATTCACTTTACGATAATTTAATTGTTAATGTCAGCGTATATGCAGATAAAGAAGGAAATTATAAAATTTCGGGTTATTTATATACCAAGGACTGCATGGACTGGTGGTGCGATCATATTTATGCGTTCAATGAAACATATTTGAAGCAGGGAATCAATATAGTTCAGTTAAAATTTGACGGGGAGAAAATTTATAAGAAAAAGTACAATGGATGGTTTGTTTTAAAACATTTAAGTTTAAAAAAGAAAGAGGGTGGGAAGTGGAATGAAATAGATCATAGATCAACTGCTTACATAACTTCAAGTTATAATTACCCACAGTTTGAAAGAGCATCTGAATTTACAGGCAATTATTCTGATTTTGGATTAGACACAAACAACAATTCGCTTTACGATGAGCTTGTAATAAATGTAAGTGTTTATATTAAGGAAGAAGGGGATTACAGAATTTATGGAAATTTATATGAAGATTGCGGTTATTACTGGTGTGATTACATAACTTACGCTCAGAATGAGACGCATTTAAAAAATGGAACAAATATTGTTCAGTTAAAATTTGACGGAAAGGAACTATACAAACAAAAATATAATGGAAAATTTGTTTTGAAAGATTTATATTTAGATAAAAAAGAAGGTTATTATTGGAATCAAAAGGATTATAAATCAACTGCTTATACAACTTCAAGTTATAATTACACACAATTTGAAAAAGATACATCATTTACAGGCAATTATTCTGATTTTGGAATTGACTTAAATAACAACTCACTTTACGACTATCTTGTTATAAATGTAAGTGTTTATATTGTAGAAGAAGGCGATTACAAAATTTATGGGGATATTTATAAAGATTGCGGTTATTACTGGTGCGATTACATAAATTATGCATCAAATGAAACGCATTTGCAACAAGGGACTAATATTGTTCAGTTAAAATTTGACGGAAAAAATATATATAATTCAAACTACAATGGAAAATTTGTTTTGAAATATTTATATTTAAATAAAAAAGAAGATTATTATTGGAATGAAAAGGATTATAAATCAACGGCTTATACAACTTCAAGTTATAATTACACACAATTTGAAAGACCTTCTCATTTTACAGATAACTATTCTGATTTTGGAATTGACTTAAATAACAACTCACTTTACGATTATCTTGTTATAAATGTCAGTGTTGATATTAAGGAAGAAGGGGATTACAGAATTTATGGGTATATTTATGAAGATTGCGATTATTACTGGTGCAATTACATAACTTATGCATCAAACGAAACGCATTTACAGCAAGGAATAAATATAGTGCAATTGAAATTTAAAGGCAGTAAGATATATAACTCAAATTTTAATGGAAAATTTGTTTTGAAATATTTATATTTAGATAAAAAGGAAAAAAGTGATTGGGGGTATTGGTGGAATCAGGAAGATTATAAACACCTTGCATATACTTCTTCTTATTATAATTACACACAATTTGAAAAATACAAAAAACCAAAGGGAAATTTCACCGGAAATTATTTTGATGAAAAAAACGATGTAGACGGTGATGGGCTGTATGATTACCTAACTATAAATATTCAGGTTAATGTCAATGATTATGGAAATTATATAATTTATGGATATCTTTATAAAGAAAACTGCACAACAATAGGATGTGAAAATATATATGCCACAAATACAACATATCTTAATAATGGAACAAGTACTGTTCAGTTAAACTTTGACGGGCGGAAAATATATACGCTGCAATATACAGGAAAATATGTGCTGAAATATTTATATTTATACGATGATGAATGGAATCAATTGGACTATAAAGAAGTTGCATACACTACCTCAAAGTGTAACTTCACTTTTTTTGAAAGACCGCCTGCTTACTTTACAGGCGATTACTCTGATTTTGGAATTGATTTAAACAACAATTCATTCTATGATTATCTTGTTATAAATGTAAGCGTTAATGTCAGCGAAGAAGGATATTATGCGATTTCTGGAGAACTTTATAAAGAAAATATCTCAGCATGGGAAAATTATATTGGTTATTCATCAAACTGGACATATTTAAAGAACGGGACAAATATTGTTCAATTGAAATTTGACGGAAAAAACATATATAAGCAAAATTTCAATGGAAAATATATATTGGCATATTTAAATTTGAGGGATGGTAATTATAATACCTGGGATCAGAAAACAATTGCGTACAATACTTCTTATTACAATTACACACAATTTGAAAGAATAACGAGTTTCACAGGAAATTACACTGATTTTGGAATTGATTTAAATAATAACTCACTTTATGATTATCTAATTATCAATGTAAGTGTTTATATTGACGAAGAAGGCGATTACAAAATTTATGGATATCTTTATGAAAATTGTTCTGATTATTACTACTACTGTGATTACATTTATTCATCAAATGAAACACATTTACAGCAGGGAATCAATATTGTCCAGTTGAAATTTGCAGGGGGAAAAATTTATAAATCAAACTATAATGGAACTTATGTTTTGAGAAATTTATATTTAAATAAAAAAGAGGAAGATTATTGGGGGTATTGGTGGAATCAAAAAGATTATAAATACAATGCTTACACAACTTCGAGTTATAATTACACACAATTTGAAAGACCTTCTCATTTTACAGACGACTATTCTGATTTTGGATTGGACACCAACGACAACTCACTTTACGATTATCTAATTATAAATGTCAGCGTTTATATTGCAGAAGAAGGCGACTATAAAATTTCGGGTGATCTTTATGAAAATTGTGGTGATTATTGGTGCAATTATATAACTTACGCATCAAATGAAACACACTTAAAACAAGGGACTAACATCGTTCAGTTAAAATTTGGCGGAAAAGAAATTTATAATTCAAACTACAATGGAAAATTTGTTTTGAAATATTTATATTTGGATAAAAAAGAGGAAAGTTATTGGGGATATCTGTGGAATAAAAAAGATTATAAAAAGCTTGCTCATATGACTTCAAAGTATAATTACACACAATTTGAAAGACCATCTAAATTTACAGATAATTACACTGATTTTGGATTGGACACCAACGACAACTCACTTTATGATTATCTTATCATAAATGTAAGTGTTTATATTGTAGAAGAAGGTTATTACAAAATTTATGGAAAGCTTTATGAAAATTGTAGTTATTATTACTATTACTGTGATTACATTTATTCATCAAATGAAACACATTTAAAGCATGGAATCAATATTGTCCAGTTAAAGTTTGACGGAGGAAAAATCTACAAATCAAACTACAATGGAACTTATGTTTTGAGAAATTTATATTTAAATAAGAAGGAAGAAAATGATTGGGAGTATTCGTGGAATCAAGAAGATTACAAATCCATTGCTTACACAACTTTAAAGTATAACTACACACAGTTTGAAGAAAGACCTTCTCATTTCACAGACGACTATTCTGATTTTGGAATTGATTTAAATAGCAATTCACTTTACGATTATCTTGTAATAAATGTCAGTGTTAATATTACTAAAGAAGGCGACTATAAAATTTCAGGTGATCTTTATGAAAAGTGTGATAATGATTATTGTGATTATATAACTTCTGCATCAAATGTAACGCATTTAAAACCGGGGATTAATGTTGTTCAACTGAAATTTGACGGAAATATAATTTATAATTCAAACTACAACGGAAAATTTCTTTTGAAATATTTATATTTATATAAAAAAGAGGAAAGTGATTGGGGATATTCGTGGAATAAAAAAGATTATAAAAATCTTGCTCATATGACTTCAAAGTATAATTACCCACAATTTGAAAGACCTTCTCATTTTACAGATAACTATTCTGATTTTGGAATTGATTTAAACAATAATTCACTTTACGACTATCTTGTTATAAATGTCAGTGTTTATGCTAATGCAGATGGAAAATATAGAATTTATGGGGATATTTATGAAGATTGCGGTTATTATTGGTGTAATTACAATTACATAACTTCTGCAGAAAATGAAACATACCTAAAACAGGGAATAAATATTGTCCAGTTAAAATTTGCCGGAAGAGAAATTTATAAATCAAAATATAATGGAAAATTTGTTTTAAAATATCTAAATTTATATAAAAAAGAAGAAGGTGTGTGGAATTATAAAGATTCTAAATATGAGGCTTACACAACTTTAAGTTATAATTACACACAATTTGAAAAACCGCCAGCATATTTCACCGGAAATTATTCTGATTTTGGAATTGATTTAAACAACAATTCACTTTATGACTATCTTGTCATAAATGTCAGCATATATGCAAACACAAAGGGAACCTATCAGATTTCAGGAGAAATTTACGAAGATTGTAACTCGTGGGATTGCAAACTTATAGATAAAGCAAAAAACGAAATAAATTTGACGGAAGGAATGAATCTTGTGCAATTAAAATTTGACGGAAAAGAATTTTATAAATCAAAATATAATGGAAAATTTGTTTTAAATAATTTACAGTTAATAGATAAAATAGGTATAGTTGATTACAAATATTATGCCACCAGGACAAATTCATCTTACAATAGTGTGCAATTTGAACATTCTGATGTTTTAATTATCGGAAATTGGACATCCGAGCAGTATGGCAATTATAAGGATGGAAACAAAACATATAAATTTTTGCTCATACAGGTTGATCTAAATGCCTCAAAATTAGGAGAATATATTGTAACCGGGGAAATTTATGATGAAAACGGAACTTATGTCTCAAATTATGCGGCAAACTTAAATTTAACAGGAGGCATCAATAAAGTAGCGATGAAATTTGCAGGAAAGGATATATACGATAATGGAATTAGCGGAAACTTTTATCTTAAAAATTTATATGTAAAAAATACTTACGGGAAAAATTTGGACTATAAAGATGATGCTTATGCTTTGGGATATTATAATTATACCTCTTTCCTTCTTGCAGAGGAATGTATGGACTTTGATAACAGCAATGGAATGGTTGACATTTTTGATGTTGTAGCAGGATTGGAATATTTGTCAGGAGAAAAAGATAGTGTAGCGAATTATGAATGTCTGAAACATAACATGGGGGATTTGAATTTATCGGATATGTTTAAAGTAATGCATAAAATATTAGATTTATCATAGAAATTTAAGTTTATAATATGGACAAAAGAATAATTTGCATAATTTTTATTTTTTTAATTTTTGGAATAAATTATGTAAATGCGTACAACAATTTAGGAAGCGGTGTTTGTGAATGTAATTCTTGTCAGGACTGCACAAACGCATTAAATGATAACTCGTGCAGCAATGTATTATTAATTCAGGATATTTTAGACTATTCCGGAAAATGTATTAATGATCCTTCAAATTTCAACAACAAAATTTTTGACTGTAAGGGACATACAATTGATGGGGATGACAGTAGTAATGACTATGGAATATATCTTTACAACAAAAGTAATAACTTAATAAGAAACTGTATAATTACAGATTTTTATGGTGGAATTTATTTGGCGCACTCTACACATAATACTCTTGTAAATAATACTGCAAATTCAAATAGTTATTATGGAATTCATTTATATAAATATTCAAATGATAATGTGGTTGAAAATAATACTGCAACAGAGAACGGACTTGCAGGAATAAGATTAGAAAAATCTGATAACAATAATGTTTCAAATAATTATTGCGCTTTAAACAAGGACTATGACGGAATTTACATGACAGATTCTTCAAATAACAAAATAATCAGCAATACATTGACAATGAATGATGATTCCGGGCTGTGGATATTAAGTTGCTCAGATAACTATATATTTAACAACACCATAACATTGAATGGAATGATTAATAATAGTAGTAGTCCCACTGGTTATGGAATGTTTATGAGGACTTCAATTAACAATACAATAGAAAATAACATATTCTGTGATAATTTAAATTTTGATATTTACAGCGATGATGATAGCAATAAAAACAATATAAAAAGAGATAATTGGTGCGATAATACAAGTAATTATGCAGATGAGGGAAAAAGTTCTGGATGTACTTATAATTGTCCAGTTATATGCACATGTGAATCATGCAAGGAATGCAATAAACGACTGACCCGAAATTGCCCAATTGTTACACTGATAGCAAACATAACAAATTATGACAGGTTGGGAGGAACATGTATTAATAACCCGGAAAATTTCAATAACAAAATTTTTGATTGTAATGGAAATACAATTGATGGTGATGATATGGAAATGGATTATGGAATATATTTAAACAACAAACAAAACAACACAATAAGAAATTGCATAGTCACTGACTTTAAATATGGAATTTATGTTGAAAATTCCTTAAATTTTTCTGTTGTTAATAGCACAATAAATTCAAACGAATATGGAGTATTTTTTTCAGCTGATTCTTCAAATATTACTCTGCTTTCAAATACGATGTGCGAAAATTTGAATTATGATATTTATGCTTATAATAATACAAACGGAACAAATAATACCTGTGGTGCAACTTATAATTATAATGACATTAATAAATCCAAATGTACTTTTTCTTGTCCCGTAAACTGCACATGCACATCATGTGACGAATGTAAAGAAAAATTGAACAGTTACGCCTGCAGCATAGTTACATTGATTTCAAACATTACAGATAAATTTGGACACTGCATCAAAGATATAGACAATTTCAATAATAAAATTTTTGACTGTAATGGAAATACTATTGATGGGCAAGGAGCAGGATATGGAATATCTTTAAATGGCAATACAAATAGCACAATAAGAAATTGTACAATTACTGATTTTGCCAATGGAATTTATTTAGAGTCCTCATCAACTATATCCATTTTCAATAACGAAATTTTAAATAACTCTCAAATAGGGATATTTTCGCTTTTCTCAACCTTAATTTTAATAAACAATTCTGTCTGCAATAATGCCAATTTTGATATTTATTCTTTAAACTGGATGTCAAGTTCTGGAAATAACAATACATGCAATAATGCAGATGGCTGGAATGATGACAACAAAACAGGATGCAGTTATTGTTGCGATGGAAGCATTCCGAAAATTTATTATAAAGACAATGACGGAGATGGATATGGAAATTTAACAAACAACATAACAACATGCAACTTAACTTCTCCATCAGGATATGTAAATAACAGTAATGACTGCAATGATAATAATGCATCAATTCATCCAGGAGCAACAGAAATCTGCAATGGAGTAGATGACAACTGCAATGGTGAAATTGACGAAGGAGTAAAACTAACATTTTACAGAGATGCGGACAACGATGGCTATGGAAATCTAACTAACACAATTCAAGCATGCACATCACCAGCAGGCCACACAACAGATAACACTGAGTG
>Ga0210025_1005509_pt1 | contig 10232 bp, 7 predicted proteins | sample CryGeyme20150102_FD_183989 | JGI IMG/M metagenome (GOLD analysis project Ga0210025, IMG submission 183989) | Groundwater microbial communities from Crystal Geyser aquifers in Utah, USA - Crystal Geyser metaG 2015-0102 (SPAdes) (version 2) | ecosystem: Environmental > Aquatic > Deep subsurface >...
AGGACTCTGATATCACTACTTGATATCAGTCCTACTAGATACTACTAGTAGTGCCTTGAAACGTAGGATTCATAGGACCCATAACCAGTGGGTTAGGTACTTTCGCCAACATTGGCAACAACGGCGGATCCAAACCGAGAAAGTTCCTCATTTATCCCAGTGAAAACCTTTTATTAGACTATGTCACCGAGAAGAAGTGGCAATGCAACGACTAATCGATCTACATGGACACGGAATGCTTGAATGTTTGGAATTGGGAGGAATCGCTCTAGCTAGGATTCGCAGTGTTTTATGCTTCAAAGAATGTCTCGCGATTGTCGTGCAGAAGGCCCTTGCATTTTACTAGCTTTCCATTCTTTCCATTATAAGAATTTCCCTGTCATGGTATATTGTCAACCTTGCAGGTTGATCATGAGATGCAACTTCTTGCCATAAATCCAGCACAATTGGAACAACCCCTTTAGAATATCCGCCATTTCTTGGAACATCCTTGGAGGGAAGAAGAAAAATGCGTGTCCTTGAAAATGAAAGGGTTTGTGGGCGTTTGTGCTAGTGTCTTGCTAGGTTTTCGTGCAAATTCAGAAAGGAAGTTGCTTACCTGGTAATCGGAGTATACTAGATCAAGGAACGGATTAGAGTATAAAAATTCAAATCACTTCGTTTCCGGACCTGCCCTGAGGTCTTCAGGTTGAGTATTCGCCAAGGCTCGCAAAACTCCTTTTTTGGGAATCACTGCTCGCACACCCCACAAACCTTCAACTTCGCTATATTTATTTCGCGATTCTCCTCCGAAGTCTCATGGTTTGAATGATAATAAATATTCCACTGATTAGCCTCAAAGTACCTTCAAAACACTTTTTTGTGCCTCGGTCGTTTCTCGGAACGATCTACTACTAGCATTTGGAAAGTTAGGGGTTGGGATAAATTATTATAATTTTTTGTTTCAAGAATTAATGAGATTGTTGATGGTTGATGCATTGATCGTTGATGGATGATGTATTGATTCGGATGAACACATTGATGCCCCCATAAGTTTCGTAGAACTCGACCCATTCAGCAGCAAGAGGCGAGGCAATGAAGCAGCAGCAATGGCGAATACAGACATGGGAAGAACTACCGCATGCTTGGAACGGAGACAGTCGAGAACCGATCATAATCATTGGAGATGATGATGGTAATCGCTATGGATTGTATTTCCCTAGCCTGCTTCAAAACATGGAGATTGCCTTTATATTGGGGATTACCGCTGCAATAGCCGTTGCAGTGGCAGCCATGTTATACATCCTTATTGTATCGAAAGGGAAACACGATACCACATTAGCCTATTTGCTGGGATACGGTATATTCCTACCGTTCTGGGTTCTGACACCCATGTATCTTATAGAAACGCTTGGCATCACAAATACCGTCTTTCGCTTCGTCATTGGAACAATTCCCACTGTAACATTTTTTCGCACTCTGGAAGTTATGTATGGATATTACCCTGCTTGCGCTACACAGTCACTTCCAAAATTTGCTCTATACTACGCATCGCTTTTTCCCGTGCGCGTTGACGAGAAGGGCAACGACTATGTCAAAGCAACCTCGTCGGCAATACAAACAAACTTTTACTTGTATCTTCGGGGAAATATCTTAACAGGGGGCTTGCATTCACTGTACTTGGCGTATCCTGATATTTTTATTGATTTCGGCGTTCCTCTGACGGCACTTGAAAAAGCAAATCGATACAGTATCGCGACAATCTTTCAATGGCGTACTTTGTGGCACAACCTCTGCTTTGCTTTCTTTTTTAAAACCTACATGCAGACATGTGGCTACGGTTTGCAGCTCATGACCATTCTCATCACGGGTCGGCAATTGGAAGAGATGTGGATTGATCCGTTGTCGGGATCCATATCGTTTTCTGACTTTTGGAGCCGACGATGGAATCAAGCGGTTCACAGGACTTTGAAGCGGGGTGTCTTTCTACCGGTGAGACGGTATGCTCCTAAGTATGTAGCAATCTTAGCAACGTTTCTAGCGTCGGGGATATTCCACGAATGGCTGTAAGTGAAACAAACGAACAATTTGTTTCGGTTGTGTGGTGAGATTTTTGTAAAATTGGCAATGTTTCTTTTACGGGTCTCACAGACACTATATTGTAGCACTTGGGTGTCATTTCATCCACTAGCAGACTCTGACTGTGAAAGAATAAGTTGCTTTGAGCCAACGTACGGTCCAACCACTGTCTTTTTTCTGTTTCAAGCGATCTTGATTGCTCTGGAGTTTTGGCTTGGCAAGTCCACGACGAGGTATACAGCGAATATTCCACGGCCTATCGCAACCCTTCTAGTGGTTTGCATGGGCGCTTCGATGGCACATTGGTTCTCGGAGGCCTATGTACACTCACGCTTCTTTCTTGACTCAAGGGTGGCGTATATCCTTGTCAAGAGGGTTGAATAGAGAGTGATGGGATTCCTACTGTCACTGTCATTCTAGGTTATGAGCCTTATATACACTTTAACGCACATCGAGTCCATTTGTCAACCGCCACCAAAATCCTTCATTTTTCCTTTAATAAAAAAATCTCAAATTCATCACACCGCATCACAGCATCAATTATTTCGCGGAGAACACATAAATACTCCATGCGACACTATGGCGTCGTCAGGTCCCATCGAAAACTCGGACAATCAGCGTCCTCGTCGTCCAAGCGAAGAAACACTTTCCTATATTAAATCGTTGCCCCTCGACCTCAAGATTTCTAGTGAGGAAATAGAACAATTTTTGGCGGCAAAAAAGAAGGACACAACAACAAGCGACGGCATCAACGATAGCTATCCCCAATTGTTTGCGGCTGCAATTTCAGCCATTGCCGAAGTCAAAGCAGAAATAGCGTCCCTTGCAGGAGACGAGGATGGTTCACAGTGCATCGAGCTTCTGGCCCGCATCACAGCACCATATTCCGAATTGGCCGTCCGCAAATTGCTGCAGGGATGTACTGGTTATTCCTTGCACTTGGCGACGCATCGATACGGATCCCATGTGCTACAGAGCATTCTACAATTGGCTACAGCTGGAACTTATGACGATGATTTGGCAAAGGACGTTCTGGACGAAAGCTTTGCGGATGAGCAGGAAGGACTTCCGTCGCTTTCTGACTTGATTATGATGGTCGTGGATGAGCTGACACCGTACGTTTCCCAGTTGGCGGTTCACATCTGTGGGTCTCATATCTTACGAACTTTGTTGTGTGTGCTGGCAGGAATCGATCTCTCGGTAGCTCCCGGTAGTGGTCCTGCTGCAGAAAACAATAATCAAATGCGACGTGGCAAAGCCAAGGGCAAAAAGAAGAAAAAGAAAAAGCCAACCAACATGGACAACACACCATCACACGCAGGACTCATGCACATGGTATATCGACGTCCGTCTGATTTGAGAATAAATGTTCAAAATCCTTCGTTTTTGGCAGCTCTGGATGCCCTGACATCTGCCCTGACAGCTGGAAGCTCCCATGGTCCAGGTGAATTGCAAAAATTGGCCAGTCATTCAAGTGCTGGTCCACTGCTGATTATTTTACTTCGAGTATTGACCTATGTTTCTTGTCCCGATAAGGAACAATGGCAGGAAAACAAAGTTTCATTAGCCGAGGCGGCCAATCAGCGACAGCTAGGAAACCAACCACCGCAGCCAAAATTTGAGTTGGACTCGACCGCTCATAAATTGGCTATGAAAATTTTGTGCTGGCCCGAAGAGGGATCATCAACGGACGAGGTCTTTGTGCCGACTGTTATTTATGGATTGGCGGGAGAAGCGAGAGGATCGCACATGCTGGAAGCTCTTCTGCGTTTGAGCCCAGAAGCATTTTATGAATCGCTCTTGACGTACGGTGATTTTTATAACCGAACAACACTTGACGAGTACATTAATGACGATGTGAGCAATTTTGTGGTACAAACACTATTGTGCACAATCCAGACAAAGGAGCAGGCGGAGACAATTCTCAGAGCTATGTTGCCCATTATCTCGACTGGCTCGATCATTGACCCTACCAAGAAACGACGTGGCATTTTGTGGAGGTCTGTAGAGTTAGCTTCGAAGTACCGTGTCAGCCAGGAAGCTATCTTGAAAGCAATTAGACTTGGATTTGTAGCGCTACAAGAAGGTGATTCTACAAAAGCACAACAGGAGTCGACTGGTCAAGAAGACGATGTCAAGGCTAAGAAGAAACAAAGACGAAAAGCTTCCACGGCAGATCTCTCCAGCTGCATACCGTTGTTGTTGAATGCAAAAGCATCCGATGAAGATGGTGGGCGTGTTTTCTTGGATGTCTCTGGTGCTCGAACGGTTTACTGTCTGCTGCGGTTTGCACCTCGTCTGTGCGAAGAAACAATCAAAGGACTGCTATTGTACGATGCAGAAATGCTAGAGCTTTTTGCTAAGGACGGTCTAGGAAGTAGATGCTTATGGGATGGACTCTTGGACGGCTTGACTGATAGCCCGCACTTCTCCAAGGCTCTTCCGGAACTCCGAGAAAAACTCATTGGTCGGTGGGTGGCACTAAGTTGCGATCGCGTCGGTCAGCATGTTGTCAAGAAGATATTCCGGGTATTACCCGAACAAGAACGAGCGAACCTTTCCGAAGAATTATCACATGGAATACCCCGACTGTCTGGTAGTGCAATGGGCCGTAGTGTTATGGATGTCTGTGCGGTCCGTGAATTTCCACAGGGAATAGAAACGTGGAGGCGGGCTGTGAAGAAGGCGAGTATGCAGGATGACTGGTTATCAGATGTGACAAGCAACAACAAAAGAAAGCAATGCAATAACGATACCATCAATAACGACACCGACCAGGGGCATCCGAAGAAGAAAAAGAAGGCGAGAGCACAATGAATAGGCTTGCGATAAAAACAGATACATTTTTCGCGCTTATATTTAATCTGCTATGATTCACCCACGCTTAACAAATAGAGTAGATGTTTTTTGTACCATCCCTTTCTGAAAAAGATACATGCCGCGATTTAAGGAATCTGGTATACATGCTCCGACTTCGGGCTTTTCATCAAAATATTGTCCGAGCCAGTCTTCCGTCTAGAGTTTTGGAATTCGAATTTGCAGTTGTACAAACGAGCATTTTCTTTCGTCCGCATCATCTCGATACTACCCTCCAGGCGCGTTGTTTCCCCCTTCAACAGCGGCAAGGACGAAAGAAAGTAAAATGTCTGCTGACCCCAATGTGTGTAGCCGTTTTCTGGTCCAGTGCTGAGAAAGGAAGGATTATTGATCTTTGGAGCGTTCTCTTGAAGGTCATCGGTTCTCGATCGGAAATCGGAGGTAAACCAACCCGAAACGGCACTTACAGGGCCAGAATTTTCAGTTCCATCAATATCAAAGCTAAACTTGGCGTCTGGCTCACCGGGAAGAATACCACGAGCATCTTCAACTGTGCAGGTAGCCATATCAAAATGCTTGATCATTTTAGGCTCCGCCAAGACAGCCTCGGGATGCAGTTCGGTCCATCGACTCGAGAGCAAATAATATTCCTTCTGTTCTCTGTCGAATTCCTTTTCCAAAATACTCATATCCACACCGTAAATGTTTCTTGTCGTTTCGGCAAAATCATTCCAGTCCGACATGGATCCTGCGTATTCGTTGTTGTTTTGTTTTCGCTCTTCCTCATCGCGCACGGGAGCCAAAAACATGGAGCAGTGACTGGGAAACATCAGTCCCGTCTTTTTGTTCAAAAACTTATCCCTGGCTCGAATCAGGGAATCCATCATACTCTCTCGCAACAAAAAGTAGCCCATCCATTCGCTTTTTGCGAGGGAGAAAGAAAGAAGAAAAAAGGTTAGAATCCACGCTACTAACAAGTGTTCATGATCAAAGCCGGTAGACGAATCTTACCTGATCATAATATCGACAGGTCCATCAGGATTCAGTCCATCTTCTTCAATGGGTAACTCGACTTCTTCGACGGCGCCCTGAATGACTTTGACAATACTGTCGACTCCATTAGCAACCATAACCTTTCGAGCATGTTTTGCCATGTCCGTATATTCAATGGCATACACTCGACGAGCTCCTGCTTGAGCTGCCCAGGCAGCAAGGATTCCGCTTCCTGTACCAACATCCATGACCACCTTGTCCTTGAAAATATCTGCATTTCCTAAAATGGCAGAGTGGTAGGCAGCCATTCGGTTGTGATCTGCACCCCCCAAAAAATAAGTATACCCAGATGAGAAAATTATATGCAAGGGCAACCTCTAGTTTTTTTTTTTAATAACAAGAAATTTTAACGATCTACTTACCCGTCAACATTTGCTTTTGGTGGTACAGCTGAGCATAACTGCAAAAATAATTGGCAAAGTCCGTGGCCTTGGCTTTCTCATCACCATTGAAACTGGGAATCTCACCCGTTGCCGAGGCATTGACAAACGTAGTAGACGTTTCTTGTTCTTCCGTCATTTTTAAAAGGTGCTTGTATTTGTTGTTGAAGTGGGTTAATAATGGATAAACGAAAGCCTTTGTCGGTACTACTACTTGGAAAAACAGACTCAGCAACAACAATGGCTGCATGACATTTTATGGATTCATCTCTCCAAAGCACGGCCGTTTTGCAGATTCTAGATCTTTTGGGTGGTGGAGAGAGAAAAGTAAATAATAATAATTAAGGTAATCATCATCATCTATCTATCTGTGGTCGGAATGATATTAGTGACTGGATTGTGACGAGTCATGAGTGCGGGAAAAGAAACATTTTTTATTATTTGGAAGGTCTTTCTCCCTCAGTACGATCAAAGAAACCTTGATGACTTTGAACATCCATGGTGATACCATGTCTACCTGCTGTAGTTCCAATCGTCCATCCTCGCTCTACTGGTGCTAGAAGTTCACTTGCCACTGGTTCGGTCCACGCGACTTGCCATGTCAGCCTTGACGTGAAATCGTCCTAGAGGTGGTGCGCTCATCTTTTCGCGTTCTGTTTGCCAATCATTAGCGTTGAACATGTGAAATTCCTTGTTCAATTCCAGTAAGTGGTAGAACCAAAAACTTTCAGGAGACTTTTTGGGATTTGCCAGTGACAAATCAGAAGGCATATCGCCTTCCCAAGGCTTGGATCGGCCAGTGAAGTGGTAAAAATGCCGATACGGTGGAGGTCCCTGTGCCCATTTGTAGATTCGATCACTGTAGTTTTGAAACGGACGTTCAAGTATTTCTTGTAATATGGGATATCCATTCGTCCCCGGTCCCCAATTCTGCACTTTATTGTTAATGATAATCGAAACGTTTTGTTCTACGTATTTAGCCCATTCGTACAAGAGTCCTTGGTCAGCATCGGCAGAATAAAAGGTCCAGTTGTTGCCGCTGCGCGTCGATAGTCTCGTTTCCCAGCGATCCGGTGGTCGAATAATATGACCCCAACCTTGTTGGATATTAAATTTGGGAAATGGCAAGTTCATAGCCTTTCTTTCGCGTTCTGCTACAACATGTTGGAGGCGCTCCCATTTTCCTGGACCGGGAGCTAAGAAGAAAAATCCAGCAGTACTAGGTTCTTGGACTCCCGCAACAACCACATTCTGTTTAATTGGTGAGGAGGGATCGGCCGAAATATCCAAAAGATAATCCAAATTTCCAAGAGGCATGACATCAGCATCCAGAAACAACACTCGTTCGTATTCGACAAGACTTAGGATTCGAAATTTTTCCAAAGTAATTTCGTAAAAGTTCTGATGCTTCGTTTTGGGAATGTACAGGATCTTGATCTGCATGGCCTTCAAGAGTTTAGCATCGTTCTGGGGCAACTGTTCCAAGTTTGTGGCATGAGACATTTGAAAGAAAACTATTATATCTGCGCGAGAACCAGCAGCACGAAGAATTTTGGCAGCAATGAGCAGATTGTACAGAAATCCTCGGTAGGCTGGTTTTTGAGGATCCACTCCACCCAAAATTGAGGCGTATGCAATTTTTCTCTGGTTGTTTGTGTTGTTGTAATTGTTTCTGCTGACGGGAAGTGCGGATGGAGCATTGGCGTCTGCAGGGTATCCGGTAGATTGAGAAGATGAATCTGTATTCCAACTTGACCACGAAAGAGGAATGGAGATGGTCCAAGTTGCAATACTTAAAAGCAGCCAACACAAAGGCGTAATGTTGTGGAATTGGCATTTCCTCATTCTGTAGTGTAGGATTATCTCTACATCATCATTATTATTTCTCAAAGGATACTAAAAAACTGTTTCCACCACGAGCGAGCAAAGCATGTCGAAATGGCTGTAATAATATGTAAAGGCTAAGGATGAGTTGGAGTGGAAGACTGTACACACTACTTTTGCGGTGGTGGTAGTCTATGACTGCGTGTAGTCAGCCCCCGCATTACTACATGTACGAAACAGATACTTAACGAACAAAGCTTTGTTTCTTTGAAGAGGTGGTGCTGTCAAGGGAAAGATTTTATCAAAACCCGTTTTAATAATATATTTCACCTTTTCCAGACGAGCTCTTCCCACCTCAAAAATAATCCATCAGCATTTCATATTATTTTTTCATTATTTATTTCAAAAACTATTATTATAATGAAAACGTGCGTTTGCTGGCTTCCATGTTCAACCATGAACCATTGACTAATTCAACGCAATCTAATTTTCTTCCGTACGTTCACCGTTGGTGCAATAAAGTACTAGACTACTCTCTATCTTACTTTCACGCAGGTTGCTGGCATCGAAATAATATCCTTCGCGCAGCAGATTCAAGATTCGATCAAACAATCACAAAGAGACGAATAAATAGATACATTATTATTATTTGATCAGGCTTTCTTAAGACTCATGACTCATGACCATTGTATTTATTTATATTCTATTTGCAACACCAAACACCAATGACTGGATATCAGAAAAGAAGTAGCCACGAAACGAATAATGTCCAACATGCAACATGAGGCAGATATCGTCGCAAATCTACAGGAGGAGGAAACCCGAAAAAAGCTTTTTCAAAAGTTGGACCAACAGTACAACCACATGGAAGAATACTGCCAGAGACAAACTATCGTTGGTAATCTTCTTCTCACTTCTACCAATCAGCAGCAGCAGCAGCAGCAGCAGCAACAGCAACAGCAACAGGAACAAACACAGTATTCGAAAGACAGTGGCGGAAGTGGACGTTACGGTCACGATGATTTGATGCTGCAAGAATCCCTGCATCATCTCCAACAATCACGACGACAGGTCCAATTCGATTGGAATTCTTGGAACATCATGGTAGCTAACGTAGATCGATATAGTGCTCTTACTGCTGAAAACAACAACGACAACAACAACAAACAATATACGGAGGTACTGCGATTGTTAGAGCAACACGTAGCCCTCACGAAACGAGTTTTGCTAACAATATACGAACCACGCCACGTCAATGGATTACCCATTCCTCAAGCTTTCAATCAATCTTCTGCGCGTCGTAGTGGGTCTTCGTCGTCGTCGTCGTCGTCGTCAAAGCACCAAGAACGACATCACGCCAATACAATGGCACTCGCAACATTGCGTGCTTCTCAGGCTCGAATGACACAAAAACTGCAGGAGATCTTTTTGTCCTGCTAGTCGTTACTCGTAGCTTGACAAGCTAAACTGGAAAGCTACTAGCTAGAAAAGCAAAGCAAGCATCTAGAGAAAACAAGCTACTAGTCTACTACTAGCTGGCAACAAGCTACAGGAGAACACAAAAAATACTAGTAATAATACTGAGTAGACTAGAGTAAGGCTGACACTACCGTAGGATTTCCACATGAAAAATTAGTTTGGAGGCATTAAGGTCTCAAATCACTTTTTGAGTAGTTAAATGGACAGCTCTTGATGAGGGCTTTTCATTCATAATCTATTTATTGAATTTGGACAATCACTTAATGAGCTAGAGGACAAAATCAAAATCATATATCCTGGGGCTGAAAAGCAAATGGCTGACCTTAACGTTATACAGTGAAAACACTAGTAAAGCATATGTGACTGATTCAATCCCTTATCTCATGGTGATTGAGAGTATTTAACAAGGCGATTAACAGTAGTTAACATGGTAAAAAATATGCAAGTTTTACTGCATAAGTACTAGTGAAAATTTAGAATCCCTTAAATGGTAACAGTCAGCCAACGTTAACAGTCAGCCTTACTCTACTATGATGTACTCGTTCACTAGCATGTTGACGCCGTCAAAAACAGGGTTAGAGTTAAACAATATCCAAAAGTAAAAGAAAACAATAATATGTT
>Ga0210025_1005512_pt1 | contig 10230 bp, 10 predicted proteins | sample CryGeyme20150102_FD_183989 | JGI IMG/M metagenome (GOLD analysis project Ga0210025, IMG submission 183989) | Groundwater microbial communities from Crystal Geyser aquifers in Utah, USA - Crystal Geyser metaG 2015-0102 (SPAdes) (version 2) | ecosystem: Environmental > Aquatic > Deep subsurface >...
TCTCAAAATCATAGTCTGCTAAAGTTTGCACTGGCACGCACTTGCCAGATTCCTGGGTGACTGGGAAGCTTGTACTGGGTTCAGTAGATGGGCTGGCACTTGGTCTAACACTTGGATCTATAGAGGGTTGTTCAGAAGGTCTAGTAGCGAGACTTTGATCTGATGACTCAGAGCTGGGAAACACCGATGGCGACAAATGGGGTAGCGGGGTCGGTTCTACTGACGGTTCGCCTGAAGGCTTTTCTTTCTCTAGAATGTTTGGTAGCATGGTTGGCGCAGTTTTTATTGTCGGTGGTAAAGAGCGTTCTTGGGGGTGATCGCATGTTGGTGCTGGACTTGGTGAGTTTGTCGGCTCTTTCGTTGATGGTGATTTGCTTGGTAAATTTGACAAATATATTGAGGGACTGTCACTTGGCTCTGCTGAAAGACTGATACTAGGTGCAACAGAGGGATTTGCAGATGGAGCAGCTGAGTGACGCGTACTAGGTCCAGTTGAAGGTGCAGTAGATGGACTAACAGTCTGTCCTGCTGATGGAGTAGCTGAGGGCTCGGCGCTAGGTTTTGTAGATGGACCAGCTGAAGGACTGGCACTGGGATCAGTACTGGGTTTTGCGGATGGTCCAATGCTGGGCTCAACTGGTTCTTCTTCGGCCGGAGTCATAGGCTGTGGCGTGGATCTTCCAGGAGATTCGGTCAGTTCTGAATGACATGTCGAAAAGGTTAGTATGCAAATATGTCTGTTGAATGAATGTTTTTAAAGTAAAATCGCAGGATAGTTGGTGGTTAATGAACTTACGAATCGGGACAATCGGCAAAAAGCAGCCGATGTCACTACCTTTTCCTTTTCCATTACAATTGACTGTGTGATAGACGGAAGACAATAAGCATTACTTTCAAGTATCAATAAATCTGAATTTTCAGAAGAAAACTTACATCCCTTCAAGTTGAGATTTTCGTTACGAAGTTTGCCTTTGCTACTGTTTAGGTTCACGCTAGAAAACCCACTCGCATCTACAATTGTGAAGCCATTCGCATTGACAATGTTTTGATCATTACTCTCCGTGCCTTGGACTGCAGCGAAACCAAACAATCCTCCCCCTTTTCCTTTTCCTAGCTGTCGGGATCGTCGGTGTTTCTTTAGCTTTCGTTCTAGACGGGGGGACACCGTTCTTTTTTGTAAGGTCTTTAACTCTCGTGCTTCGGATTGGCAGGCATTGCTGAAAAGCAAAAAGGACAGCAAAATGATTCTCATCATGGAAGCGGGGGGTCAATCTCGAACTTATCGTTTCGATGAAAATATGTGAGTGTTTAGAACTTCTGTATTGGTTATCCAGTTAAGCTATTACTGTATATTTTTATTGCAATGCTAGTATGCAAGGCTGATGTGAGATATCGAAGGTGTGGATGCCGAAGTGAAATTTCGAATTCAAATTGTTAGGCTAGATTTTAGCCAGTACTCTAACGTTTTCTATCACTTAAACGAAAGGATGTTGTGTCCAAAAAATAGCTGCCTAACTACTGGAGCAACTGCGCGCTGTAATACGGAAAGTTGTGATGATTGCGCCAACACATGCCCTCCTCCAAAAAGCAGAGGAAAAATACTGTACCCGGGTACCTAGAATACAATTATTGTATTCTTGGCTCTTAAAATACTTATTCATATTGCATATTGTCTATTGCATAATAACAAATGCTGTATACCGCTACCTATTCATTTGGCTCGTCAAAATCACAATAATAATATTGGAAAGGTCTGCTTCCTATTACTACTCGTACAGTAGCCTACAGTACTTGTTACTATTATTTTGGACAAGGCATGCGCAGAGGTCAAAATCCCTTTGATTGTTTTGACTGAAACCAAAAATAATTATCCAAAAGAGTTCATGGCATGAGAGTAGCGAGCATACTGAAAATGAGTGGAGTAGGTGTTATCTGTGGCCTAAACGGTGCTTTGCAAAAACGCTTCGTCCTTCCTGATGCCTCACGGCTCGTGCCTGGAAATGTTCATCGTATTCAGAAAGTACAGGTGGGGGTAGGAGGGAAAGGTCAAGGTAGGATAGAGTAGAACGGCGTGCATTCCGCGTCTCTTTAGGAGTCGACAATATTGTATAGACTAACTCTAGCGATATGAAATGCCTAATGCAGTGGTAATACCTGTATCATCTGACATCTGACATAACATGTCAAAACTTGCTTTCTTCGCGCACCCCAGACGTTGCCATTGCTCTATCATGTTTAGGTTACGAAAAAGTGGTAATCGCTCAGTTTTTAGGCAATGGTTTCGAAGGAGATCAAGTCATGAAAATGTTAAAAGAAAAAGTTGGAAAAGGCGGAATGGAATTGACTGTCCGTACAGAAAGTCCACTTCGAACATGCACCTCTGTCGTGGCATCCACTACAACAACTGAGCTCATTGAAGCAAGCGGTGATATTTCTTCTGATGAACTGAAAGAGCTCTTGACCAGACTTGACAAAATAAAAGGTTCAGCAAGATCCTTGTGTGTGATGGGATCCATGCCTCCAGGATGTCCTGACAGTACGTATGCGGATATTTATCAAAGGAGTGCCAACCCGAAAACATTATGCTTGATTGATAGCGTTGCCGGATTAAAGCCTCTCTTAGAAACCATTTCTAGAGAAGACAAGCGAGGCCCAGCCATGTTGAAAGTCAATGCTGCGGAACTTTGTGCATTGGCGAGCATAAAGAAAAGCAACGACGAAGTAGGCGGCGTCAAAGAGGACGAATTGGTTGCGGCTATACAAGAATTTTGCGCCAAATTCCGGCAGAAAGACAGTCAAGCCCTGACAGCTATCGCTATCACTGACGGGTCTCATGTTGCCCATTTAGCTGTTCTGAAAGAAGTCAGTTTCGAATTATTTCAAGTACCCGTCAGTGTGTTGCCATCGGACGTGACGCTCTTTCCTATTGGCGCTGGGGACGCTGTGGCCGCAGGTACGCTGGCGGCATGGCAGAGCCTGACTGAAGGAACGGAAAACGGTGCTGCTTGTTTACCGGATAACATTAAAGCTTCTCTGGAAGCCTTTGACAAGAAGGTGGATGTCTCGGACGATCCAACTACATCTATCATGCTCTCTGCCTTCAATTTTGGCTTGGCATGCGGCTCTGCGAGTTGTCTGCAAGAGCAAAACTCTGTTGTGGAGACGAGTGATGTTCTCCGACTTTTTCAACAAGGGACGCCGACATTTTTGTCGGCCCATTCATTTTGAGGAAACAGACTAGCGAAGATAAAAAAAGATTGAACATCTAATTTACGGGGATCACAACTATGGTGCCCGCAGGACGCCAAGGTCACCCGAAGGCAACCATTGGCACCCGAAGGGTGACAGAGTTGATCAACAGACTAGCGAAGATAGATATTTGAAGCTTGAAAATTTGCACAAAATAGTGCTACCTTGCGCATTCATTCACGCTTTCTTCAGTGACTAGACTACAAGCTCTGATAATTTAGGGACTGCTGTGTAATTAAATCCTAAGCGCGGCCACAAGCTAGCTAATAGTAGTTGTAGTAGTAGCTACAATATCTAATACTACTACTAGACCTACTTCGTTCATTCCAAAATAATATTAGTAGACTAGTGGTAGTGGAGCTCCCTACTACTCCGAGTACTACTTTATTAAAATCTACTAGCTAGAGTACTAGTAGTAGTCTAGTAGTGTCAAGATCTCATGTGCGAAAAAGTCAATTGAGGTGGCTCACCCCAAGCGCGCCTTTTATTATTTAAGCATAAAAGAATACGATAATAAGGCTTGAGCTAGTCAAATCCCGGATGATAAGAATACTGTATCCGAGTGCGAGTAGAGTCTACTCATGTATTCTCATCATCACACGTCTCATCTTCTTGACAGGTTTTTGCTATTCTCTCATCTTCCATCAATTCGTTGCAGGACAATATTATACGTTTGCCTTCACGACTCTTCATTCATAGGAAGGAGAGAAAGAAAAAAGCTTATATTTCAAGAACTTCGTGTTAACTATCACCATTGTTTCAATCCAGTGGTAGCGGTAAAATAAAAGGAGCAAAGAATGAGTCTAAGCGACGTGACAGTGACTACCAGGTTTTGCGAAACAGACGAGCACGATGAGATGCTACCATTTGCCCTTTGCGAATCAGACGTCAAAGCGCCCCTAAACAAGACGCCTGTATCTGTTTCATCAGCATATTTTTTAAATGATTCACAGCCAGGATCATTAATGACAGTCCCAGTATTAGATTCGATCTATCACATTCATCAATCAGGTCCGCCGGGACTAGCATCTTCCACGACGAGTTGCCGGTCGGACGAAAGCACCGAGACATCATCAAATGCGAGCCAACTCGTTATCAGTAGTGGCACACCTCTGCGCGAGACAGAGCTCTCTATATTGCCAGATGATTTGCGGTCATCTAGGCATCTTGACTCGGCTGCATCCATCATGGCAGGATTGCTCTCGCCGCCAATCTCAGCCTCATACAACCAAACACTTCATTATCGGCGGTCTTGCGTACCACAGGATGACGGTCATTTCCAGTACCGTGAACCTTTGACGGCACCTATACCTGGATCCTTCTCTTCCATGGGATTCTCACGGCTGATGCAGAATGCGGATGAAGCCAATCAAAATTGTAACAACCAAGGTCTTGAGCCAGACCAACCTGGCCTGCCTGAAGAACCGGAATCCAATCAATCACAAAAGAATGAACCATTCCACAACATGCATGGTGATTCTCTGTCACCATTTCCTTCCAATATTCCCTCAACATCTTCCCGGATCTTGAAAACGACGTCTGATTGGACAAAGCTATCGCTGGCGTGTGCTTTTTCTGGGTATCAGCCGCCACAACTAGATCAACAATGTATATTTCGAAGGGGACAAGTGCAAATTCAAAGGTCTCATGGATTAGATCGATCTGTGTTGAGAAGAAGTGGCGTAGAAATACGGCAAGTTGACCCTATGGCCTTCGAAGTCTCGTTTAATCTTTTTCCAGGATGCTCTAAAAATGACGCCATGAGTGTGATTGCCAACCCGGCCTATTTAGTTCTTTGGAGTGAATCCGTTCAATCCATTGTCGTTACAAATAGGAGCGAGGGCGCCAGGAGTTCCGCTTCTGGTGGCGGAAATGGTGCCAGTGAACGACAATACGAGGGTGAATGGGTGGAAGCTTCGACGACGGATCTGAAGTCGCCTCCTTCTGCGTCTAGCTGCTTTTTTAATATCAGCAAGGCGATTTGGAACTGTGTAGGGTTTCCTGTTAACTACGGCACCGTTTCAATGTTTGTCGAGCGTTCGAGAGGAAAAGTAGGGCTATCTATGGGGCCTTTCCAAGGTGACATTACTGTGACTCACTCCTTTGCAGTGTCCGAAACCAAAATTGTTGACATGGTGACACTTAGCCGGGGACCATCATCCTTGGAAGTTTGTTGCGGCATCTTTGAGTGTTTTCAAAATGCTTTGCTACCTTCCGTGAAAGGATACATGGATCAAGCAGTGTCTTCCATCATTCGACTACGGCTTCTCATCGAAGCAGCTCGTAATGAAACTATGAAGTGATGCGCCCAAGGACAAACTCTTAGTTAAAAACATAAGACAATTGATGGTAACATGTGTTTGTTGTGGATAGCGCATTCCCGCCCGCAAAAGTATTACTAATAGCTACCACAGTACTCAGTAGCTACTCGACTTTTTTAAGATTACCTGGTACAAACAGTAGCTACAAAAGTTGGAAGCAGCAGAAACACATGCTGTACATATTCCCACTGAAGTTTGCACAAACAGGTCCACTCAGTGAGGATTCACTTCAGGTGTTTTACCAGTAAATCCGGGATGATTATGCACACCATTATCATCCTCTGATCCAGCAGTAGGCCACGTGAGACCACGACACCCAAGCATGACATCATCTACGATGACCCAAATATCCCATCCCATCTCCCACCGAGGAAACAGGAACAAATCGGGAAAATTTGGATACAGTGATTCCCACTTTGGGGAAGAAGATCCACACGCCAGGTTGCCGAAACCAAGGCCTGACTCGTAGCCCAGCGTCAAATCCCTACCAAAACCAGGAAGGGCCTAGACCTGGATCCAGCAATTGAGAGGATCAAAAAGACAAAAAGGAGCAGAAAATTTTGTAACAAATTTGCCGTTTTGTTAAATTTGAAAGCAACTTTATATACCTGAAATAGTGGCTCTAGCTAGTAGCAATAACCTGAACACTACAGCAGATTGCAGTGGTGACAGTGACCCAACGGAACGGAGGCAGGTGCAGCAGCGCAGACAAAAGCAACTGTGCCGGAGTCTCGGAATATGAAAGAGTTGATGATTATAACACAACAACTTTACTCTGTTACCAGCCAGTATTAGTTTTCTCAAACAAATTGTACACTTTTCACTATTCACACCGATTATAAAAACAGCAGAGATACCAGACTAATATAAACGGCATTATATGCACCGGTAGAGTGTTTTATTAGAGGAATATATTACTTGACTACATCAAACAATAGACGTTTTTTTCAAGTGGCTTTTGATTATTTCTTATTTTTGAAAACCCTGCAGTACGAGTTAAAAACAATGGATTATTTCTTGAAACGCATTGCTGGAATTGCAGTACTTGTGCTGAGCTTACGATCATCGTATGCACAAACTGCAGGAACAGCCGCAACAAACGTTCCTGTGACGGCCACAGGAGCACCAACAGAAGCAGGCTGGGGCGGCTGCGTGGATCCCAACAACCCCAGTGCCAAACTCGAGCTGGGAAAGCTTACAACGATCTGCATCACGCTTAGCAGTTCTTCCGAATGGAATATTCCACCCCCCTCTGCAAGGACACTGCGCTTGAGTTTCCAGCCAGAAGCCGATGAATACTCCCGCTTCCATGTTCCGAGTTCCTACAAAGATCTCATCCAGGATCGAGCTACCAATGTCCATGACGGATTTGGCAATGTAACAATACACGCATCCTCTCAGAACGTTTTGTCATATCAAAGAATGTTCTACGAGACTAACGGTGGCGCGGGTCGAATCTACCCTTACTTGACGGCTATTATTGACGTGCGCGAAGGCGATGTCAAGGGAATTACTTGGGACGACGCCTGTTTGTTCTGCTCAGACGACAAGTGCGTCGAAAACACTTACGACTTCGATGGCAACCTTGGAACCCGAGAAGAATTTCAACAGCCGGTACGTATTTCATGTGATGGAAGCCGAAACTGTCTTGGAGAGTGATTGGCGACCTAATACTCTTACTGTACCTTTTCCCCGCCTTCTGAATATAACAAGACCAAGGGATGCTATATTCAGCAGACCCAGTGCTTTGCTGCTAGTGGAGCTGCTTTGGAGGATGTGAGCAATGGTGTGGTCCCGGGTCCCCATCCTTGGTATGTTCAGAGATTATGGTGAATTCAGTCTCGGTCAATTTTCTGGCTCACTTTTCTCCTTTCTTTCTCTATAGCGATATCTTAGTTTACGTTGTCTGGACAGGAGACGACAAGAACGGCAAAGCCTTTCAATCTTCCAACTTCCGCTATTCTGCCTTTCCAGAGCAAAATATCCAAGATAGAATTACTGATAGCTTGCCCGACTTTCCCGACGTCCCTGGCTTCTTAGGAGGTGGTGACAGCAACAATGGTGCCTAGCTGGGCTCTACTTATTTTTCGAGTGCCTTATTACATAATTTTGGCAGTAAAAAATTGGAGAATAGTCTGCAAGGAATGCCAACCAAATAAATAAATAAATTAAGTAGCACATCTTTTCATCTGCTGCTTAGAGTATCGGCAAGTTTTGAACAGTAGCTGGCAATGGGATCGATCCCTTCTGCCGAATACCTTGGCATACAGAATGTTGCTAACGACTTCTATTACAAAAATTAAATAAAAAATAATATCGTCATTAGATAGGAAATTTCCAATTATTTTGTTTTCACGTAGAAGCCGTCATATAGTCCCGTCGGTTCTTCATCTTTTACAGCGTCCACTGTGACAACTTGGGATAGACCAACGTTACCTTTCCTGCACCAACGAATGAAGCCATCGACCATTTTTTGTTTCCCCTGTAGGTTCGAGGTTGATTGATGGTATTGTTGATTTACGAATGGTTGCCGTTGTTGCGCATCCAATATTGTGTCAAACGAGCCAGTAACTCCGTTAGTTGATATGAGAAACGCATTCGAATAAGCAGGTGCACAAACTGAACCACAGACCAAAGCAAACATACCTCAACGTAAATCTGAGCTGTTTTGGTATCGTCAGGAGGGGACATGGTGCCGACCAGGTGGCGAAACCTACCAGCCTGATCGTCATTATTAAATACGAGTACACAACAGTCCACAAAAATATTGAGCAACATTTCCATGCACAAGAAGCGGCGGATTTCAAACCTGAAATAGCAACCTTTCAATTTCTTACCTCGTTAAGGACACAGGCTCTGTAGTATCCTCCTGGAACATGGGAAATGATGGGAGGATGCAGTGGATACCTATTGTGAGGTGACAGCATCCTGTGGCAACATGCAGCACGAAAGCAAACACTCACCTTGAACGTCTCCTGTTACCGTTATTGTCTTAGCAACGATTTCATTGCCATCAATGGATCCATCACCCGACGGATCCACTGGAGCAGATTGCGATGCCAATCTTCTCTTCCTGGCCACTCGTGTTGGTTGGTTAATGCTGAAAGCTTGAACGCCAATCAGAAACGCGACGCAGATGACGGTCAAGAGAAAATATTGTCTCATCTTTCACCTTTTTAAGCAAATTTATGGACTTTGCTGCAGGCTTGGTCACACTTCACAGCTGATTGGACTGGACTGCTGGTATCTGTTATTATTATTTGTTGTGTCATGCTCCGAGTAAAAAATAAGAATATCGGCTTCTGGCCTTTGTTTGCTCTCAATAATCGATGAGAAAACTTCCACGTGTTGACAAGGTTTTTGGGGTCTATAAGGTTAGGGAGTTTCTAGTTCAAAACAAACGAAACTGGTAGAAAAACAAAAAATAGCTGGAATAGACTACTGTATTCAAGAAGGCAACTATCCGTGACGAAAGTGAAAAGTTCGCCCCCCTCCACCACCTCTCTGTTGGAAATGCTGATGAAAAAATTGATTTGCATTTCGAGGGCCTCCTCCGCCTCCTTGATTCTCAAAGACTTCCTCTCCTCGATCATATTTTGCCTTGAGCTCGTTATCACTGAGAACTTCGTACGCTTCTCCAATATCTTGGAATTTCTTTTCTGCCTCTTCTTTATTTTCCGCAGTGACCTTGTCGGGGTGCCATTTCAAAGCAAGTTCCCGGTATGCCTTCTTGATTTCTTTAGCAGTCGCTGTCCTCGGAATGCCAAGGATTTTATAGTAGTTCTTTTCTTTCGATTGTTTGTAAGCCACCTCTCCCTCGCGAACCTTTGCTTGGGCTTTCTTCTTGTTCTCGTCCGTTGCAATCTCTTCCGCTCTTCTGTAAGTTCGGATTGCATCTGGGTATTTCTCGGCTGCCTGTTGAGCATCTCCCAACGCCCAGAGTCCCTCTACAGTTTCTTCGTAGTTGACGTGTTTTTCGGCCTCTTCGATGGCCTTAACATGTTCCCCGAGTCTTGAGTGAGCCTCCACAATTCTCAAGAGAGTGGGAAGAAAAAAGGCAACATGAGTATTGTCGATATTTATGGCAGACCAGAAGAGATTAATGGCTTCCTTGTATTCCTTTCTTTCGAAAGCAGCTTCAGCTTTATTACGCTTTTTCTCGAAGCTCTTCACTAATTTATGCCCAGCTTTGCATCCCTTGTGTTCAGGGTCGAATTTGAGCCCTTCACGGAAATGTACAATGGCTTGGTCGTGTTCCCCTAGACGAAAGTATGCTTTCCCTCGCAATTCATATGCCTCAAGGTGGTCTGTGTGCTGTCTAAGGATCTTTCCAGTGTCACTGATAACTCCATAGAAGTCTCCAGAGTGAAATAAGCTTTGAGCCTTCATCCACATCAAATCCGATCCTTCTAAGTCGACGTTGAGAAGCGCTTTTTGAAACAAAGTAGCTGCACTTTCGTACTCTTCCGCGAAGTAGGCTTTCTCCGCTTCCTGAATATCTTCGGCGCACTGTCGAGCTTGTCCCGAAAGGATCTTATCCACCTCTACCTTCGTTTCGTCGGCAAGAGCTCGCGCCTGGTCACACTGTCCAAGCGATATCATAAGTTGGATCTTTTTCGTGGTGCATTCTATGTTCGAAGGATCCATGGCCAAGCATTTT
>Ga0210025_1005514_pt1 | contig 10227 bp, 6 predicted proteins | sample CryGeyme20150102_FD_183989 | JGI IMG/M metagenome (GOLD analysis project Ga0210025, IMG submission 183989) | Groundwater microbial communities from Crystal Geyser aquifers in Utah, USA - Crystal Geyser metaG 2015-0102 (SPAdes) (version 2) | ecosystem: Environmental > Aquatic > Deep subsurface >...
ATGTATAAGGTTAAAAAACAATATATCAGTACTTGTTCAACAGCACTTTCCTTTTGTTTTAGCAGGTTTGGCGTCATCTTTACCCAAAACCATCGATTGAGTCCTTTCAGGCACTTGCCTCATTTCGTATTAGTTTATTAGGCGAGCGAGAGTCATAAAGCTTTCTTCGACGTTGGTGTTGTTCTTGACTGAAGTGCTGAGATACTTAATCTTATGCTGACCACACCACTCCATGACTTCAGCTTCACTGACCCGTCGCTCCAGATCGCTCTTATTTCCCAACAGCATTATGACAGCTTTATCGGCCTTGGCACGACATATATCATACCATTGTTCTTTTATGTTTTTGAATGATCGTTAGCTTGAGAGGTCGAACATCATCAGAACTCCATGGCACCCCTTGAAGTAGGTAGACACGATAGACCTGTATTTTTCTTGCCCGGCAGTATCCCAGATATACAATTTAGCTGGCTTATCTTTCAAGGTAATGTTTTTCATTTTGAAGTCAATGGTGGTGACCTGAGTATCTTTTTCGGCCAGGAAGTCTCCTTAGGTGAATCTCCAGAAAAGGGCAGTTTTGCCAACATTGCTGTCACCAATGATGATTATCTTGTATTTTTTCTCGTCCTTGTTCACCGACAAATACCGGTCTTCTATCATTCTTATATTAATCAACAATAGTCTCAGCTGCACAAAACGACCTGGTCAAATGGTATCAGGGCACCACAAAAACAACCATTTCAAAATGGAATTTTTGACTTCAAGGAGAACACAGAGAACAAAAAATGTTGGAGTATTTAAAAAATATATAAAATAATAACTTTGGTCGAAAGATGGAGGGAGGCAACAAAAAAATAGCAATGCTGCACATCAAGAAACAGTTCGAATGTACTCTTTTCATCCACTCAGTAGCTCAGAAGTGCTAAGGCGACCTCTCTATTTCGGTTGGCCTCGATGAAGGTGATATGTTTATCTGGAGAGTTTGTTTCCAAGGCCCTGAAAACACACCATTCGAAGGAGGACTCTACTAGGCAGTTCTGAGGTTCCCTGATGACTTCCCATATCAGCCTCCTAAAATGATCTTCAAGACCGAAATGTTCCATCCCAACAGTACCAACCATTCTAGTCAGTTTATCCAAGTGGAGAGGTATGCATTTCGATCCTGCATCCTCCTGTCGAAGATCCTATGAATCCTCAGTAGAAACTATCATAGAAGTGGAACCCTATCCTGACCATCGAGGCTGTTCTCGTTTCAGTGACTTCCATGTTGGTAGATCCCAATCTCGATTCCCCCGCCAACGTCGATGCTGCTAAATTATTGAAAGAAAACAAGAAATAGTACGATAGGAAGTTGAGATATTTGGCTCGCAAGAGTATCGGAGATATCTGATCCAATTAGTTATACCAGCTACACTTACAGTTAAATTTTAAAATATCAAACACTATCTATGCTTTCCTATAGCTACAACCCACACCCAGATCAATAGTAGCTGCAACTCATGAGTCAAAACCTCATCAATCTGCAGAAGTAAATCAATATGGGGCATACTCGTTAAACAGAGCCAATCCAGTAGAGCAGCAATTCCAAATAGCAAACATAAAGATAACAAAATAGCTATAATCATAGTACCTGTAGAGATGATCCTTCTATTGTGATCAGACAACTATACGAGGAATACCTGTCATCTCATGATTTTTCGTCTAATCACTAGGAAAAGATAGAGCAGTTGTTGGAGGAGGAAAGTTCGCTTGGTAATGCGGTTGCAATGTTCTAAATGTTGTATTATTTCAAGTAAGCACTTCATGAAGACATTCTCTGTGAAATTCAGGCGAAATCATTCAAAGCTATGCTTAGCACATCCGTCTTAGAAGAGAGGCGTTGTTATGGTTAATTGATAGCTTTGTGTGGAGTATAATGCTAGGAGATCTGTTAATTGATGGCTTAAAATTTGGTTGGAGAGGTCATCGATTTTGAGCTTGGTTTCTATGTGCTAGTTAATCAAGGAGTAATGGGTTTGGCATACTTGCTTGATCTTGCACACAGAAACATATTCAACTTGTCCAATCAGATTCTTGATGAACTCAGTCGCAGTGAGACTGTGGTCATGGGAGTCCTCATGCCTACTTTGATGCAAGATGTGATGGATGAGAACTTATCCAGACATCGCGATCTATCGTTGGCTGCTCTCAATCGTTTGGCTCCTTTGCTAAACAACAGCCCCGATATTTTGCTCCAACTCACTTCTCTTCTGCATGACAACACAATCGACAAAAAATTACTTTTAGCCACCATTCGAAGTGCTGGTATTACAGGCGAGAAAACTCTCCTAGATATCATTAACTCTAGACAACTAAGCGAGACTGCTCTGAGTCTTGCTCTATCCATGCTATCATGGAGAGTCCCTTCTCGACCTGTCTTGAGGGTGAAGGCTATCTAGTATACTTTAGATTACTGTTTTATGAGATTGTATCAATACGAAGGAGGCCTCTAGCCTTGGGATTTCTCATAAAAACATTGTGGGGATACACTGTGTGTCAGTGCTAGGGATTTAATGGCTCATCTGGATTTATTTCTGAGGGAGAAGGCACACAAACAAAGAGGAAAAAGTTGTTCTAGACATTTAAGCATATTGGGGCAGGTACTCGGATTAGAATAAGATTAAAAAATTGGAGTCAGCTAGGAAGCAGTGAAAACTCTTATGTCTGAGCTCAGAAACAAATCTGTGAAAATGAGAGAAATAGCTTTGTTGGAGTTGGGCAATATTGGCAAACCAGAAGCGAGTGCGGCTATCTAGCATGTTGCAAAATGTTTGGGGGACGGAGATAGCACCATCAGAAGTGCAGCTTGTTGGACCATATCTCGCATTGTATCGGCTCCTTCTCGAAAAATAGAGACTAAGCTGACCGAATTGCTCAGAGACAGCTATTGGAAGGTAAGAACCTCAGCCTGTATATCTCTCGGTCTCATTCTTGTTCATCCTCAACCTTCAACAGTATAGGTACTTATAAAGGCTTTGCAAGACGCTTCCATTCCTAAACAAGTTGTCTGTGAAACTTTAGCTAGAATGGGGGCTGAATAACTTCTGTTGTACATTATGAAAGGTTCAGGTAGAGGTAATTTCAAGCTCAGATAAGCAATTATCAGTAGTTTTGCTTTCGTTTCAATGAGTTCGTCTCTTTTGGGAGCTATCGTGGAGGAATTGCTCAGATATTCCAGGGACAACCGGGTGGAGACAAGAGAAATGTGCTTGTTGACTTTAGGAGTATTGAGAGAAAGACAAGAATAAGGAGTCAACTGCTTCCAGGGAAAACAATTGCTTCCCTTCTACTATTGCTTCTTGGATGATTCATCAGCAAAAATACGGTCTTTAGCTGCCAAAAATATTCTTTCTTTTGGTGCTCAGGCAGAATTGCTCTTCATCTAAGGACTCACGAAAGGTCAACCTCTGGCCAAAATAGAATGTATTCGGTGCTTGGGTCAACTTGGAGTTCAGAATTTCAGAGCCATCGTCTTAGGGCTGAGAGATGCTGACGACAGAGTCAGAAGGGTGGCTGGGGATGTCATTCTTGACTGTTATGAATTAAGAGAGGTATTGAGAGAATTTGGAGGTGCCAGTTACTCAATGGGTTTGGTTTGTAACCTGAGAGAAGTACTGAATTCTTGCAAAAGACCAGAGTTGACAACCTTCATAAAACAAATTTTAGAGGGATTATAGGGAGCCAACAAATTCAACTAAATATCTGTTGAAGCACTCTGGGACGAAAATTCTCGACTAAATTGTTGATTTAATTGCCATTTTACTGCTACTTTATCATTATTTTCATACCCTATGTTTATGATTAATAAATTGATTCTCATGAAAAATGATATAATAAATAAGTCAAAAGTAAGAGTATTTACGATCAGAGTCAGCAGGAAGGAGCCTTGAAGGTGGGAACTTTGAAGGTAGGAGCTGTGAAAGTGGGAGCTTTGTATGTGGTATAACTGAAGGTGGGTGCAGTCGGTGCAGAGGGAGCAGGGCATGAGGGAGTTGAGCAGGTGTAAGTCACGCAGCTGGGTGTTTGGATGTTTGGGGTAGGGCAATCACATGTAGGAGCAGTAGGGGCAGTGGGAGCGGGAGCAGGTCCACAGACTGAGTAATCACAGACAACAGGTGCAGGGGGTGGTGGTGGGCAGTTAAAGTCAGAAGCAGCCTAAGATCCACTAGATGAGCTCAAGACGGTATTACCACTTCCATAGACCAAGTTACCTCCTCCACTGATAGCATTGGTATCACCAGTGATGACGTTGTGGTTTCCAAAGACATCATTTTGATTTCCAACAGTCTGAACAGATGATCCAACAACGGTGTTATCATTACCATAGGTGACAACATTGGATCCGCTGATGGTGTTACTATTACCAACAGTAGTGGAGGTGGTGCCGACGACGGTGTTGCTGTTACCAATAGTGTTGAGGTAATTACCGGCAGCATAGTTGTCATTTCCGTATGTGTAGGTAGCTTGACCAATGGCGACATTATTGGATCCGACTTGAGTGTTGCAATCTCCAATGGCAGTGTTGGTATAGCCATATTGAGTGTTGGCGTTTCCAAGAGCTGTGTTGTCATTTCCATATTGAGTGTTGATGTTACCAGCTGCCAAATTGTTATTGCCGACTTGAGTGTTAGCAGTCCCGACAGCAGTATTGCCATTTCCGTAAATATTATTCAAATCTCCATATGCAGAGTTACTATCTCCAGCAACAGTGTTGAAGCCACCAATGGCAGCATTATTGTTTCCTATGATGTTATTCACATCGCCAACAGCGGTATTGTCACTGCCCCAAATGTTATTGTAGTCACCGACGGCAGTATTGGTGTTTCCATTGATATTGTTGACATCTCCGTAAGCTTGATTGCTGTCACCAACGATCTGATTATGGTTTCCTGAGGCGACATTGCTATCTCCACCTACGTAGTTGGCATTTCCACCGACAACGTTGGTATTTCCAAGGACTGTGTTGACGTCACCGTTTAGCAAGTTGGAATCTCCTTGAACGAAGTTGGCGTTACCCAAAACACCGTTGTAACTTCCATCATTTATAGTGTTTTGATTTCCACCGACAGTGTTGTAGTTACCTTCATCAATGGTGTTGTAATTTCCACTGACTGTGTTGACATGACCTTCGATGTTGTTGACTGAGCCGTCAACTGCGTTATAGTTGCCTTTGAGGTTATTGTAATCTCCACTGACAGTGTTGACTGAACCGCTGATGGTGTTGACTGATCCGCTAGCCAAGTTGTAGTGACCGTCGACGTTGTTGTAGTTGCCAGCAACTGTGTTGACTGAGCCGTCGATCTGGTTGACTGATCCAAGAGCGGTGTTTTGGTTGCCGAGCAAAGTGTTATAGGTACCAACAACAGTGTTATCTGAACCGGTCAAGCAGTTGAGATCACCTCCGACAACATTGTTGTAACCATTGACGACATTGTTGTCCACAACAATGGGTCCACAATCGCAAGGTTGAGCGGTAACGCATGATCCAGAGTTGCAGGAAGTGGTGGAAGTTGCGGTGAGTATTCTGGCAGCTTTGGAAGATGCGAAGAGGAAGGCGCCGAGGAAGATGGCTTGCAATTTGACCATTAGAAGATTTATGTATATGGAAAATTCCATTAATATCCTTCTATATAAACAAACTTCACTGGAAGTCATTTCATTCCATTAACAGAAACCCTCAAGCAAGCACTCTTGATAATCAGTCACCCACAAGGGACTCCTCCCCTCACTCCCGCGTTCCTACCGGTGAACAAAAATCTTAGCTTTTGTGTTGTCAAAGAGAAAACATAATCGATGTGCATTGTCAAGAGCGATATTCAGTAGGATTGACTGATCTTTTGCTCTATGTTGAAAGAATTCGATAGATGCTTGCTAGTCGGAAGAAATCTTGTCGAAAATGATAACAATGAGGAGAATTAAGTGGATTGAAACTAATGGGGCGGAGGGTATAAAAGGTATACAAATAAGATCTAACTAGAAGAGAAGAGAGAAGAAATGATAGAAAAGAACATCGTAATGTTTAGGAACTCGAATGAGTCTTCTTAGTGAAATGAGATCAACCATAGTATGGCAGGATCACACCTCAAAACTTCAAATAACAATCCCTTAGCCTTCTCAAAACCTCGAAAAAATCTGATCTCACTAATCTCCACTACTCATTGGTATATCAATGATCTATACTCACTATCCTCATTTTCTTCCCAAAAAATATCACTTGCACAAACAGTACAATCTCCTTCTCAATAGTTATCGCATACTTTTTTTCGGTCATTCCTCCCTCTTTCTTGATAAATGGAGGATTTTGACTTGGATTAATTATGTACTCCTCATGACATAATAATCATATCACAAAAATAATTAATGATTCTAGATGATGACATCGAGATTGATGGACAAATCTACCTCACTGGTGGATAAATTGGCGAGGGTACCATGGGCAAAGTGGTGATTGTTTAGGGTAAAAACAACAAAAAATATGCCTTGAAGATCATCAGCTAATACGGTCGCAACCCTGTTGTAAAACATATGGTTGATAAATAAATTGAAAGCCAACGAGTATTCAAGAAAAACCCTTTTATTATCCAGATCTTCGCCAGTTAGTAGCTACCTCTTGACTTAGGGTTCGCAACAAGACTATGTATATTTTGTTCGAATTGGGGACTTGTTCCCTGCATCGACTCATCGAGATGAACACGCATATCGAACTGAGATAATTTCTGGATATTTGTCTAGATACCACCAAGGGGTTGCATGCGGTTCATGGATATGGACTTATTCATCGAGATATCAAACCTGGGAATATTATCTGTGTTGAGAAGACCTACAAAATAACAGACTTCGGGTCGCTCTAAAGTGGTACGGTGGGGCAGGGCCAATTAGGAACTCCTCTGTATATACCTCCCGAAATCCTTTTCTACGAAGGTGACAAATAGTACAGTCAAAAGATAGACGTATGGTCCCTAGGCGTCACTCTATTCTAAACCTACTTCCGCCTACATCCATTCTACTACAACCCTGGTGAGCTCTAAGACCACAAGATCGTTTATGAGTAACTAAAGTACAACATCAAAGCATTACTGCCCAACTTCACCATAGACAAATGGTTAAAGCATATCAGCGTGAGTAAGCATGTAACAACTGAAAAATACTAAAGAGTAATGAATGTGTTGATGGTGACCCCCAAAGATTTGGTGGAGATGTGGGGATGGTTTTTCAGGTATGATAGTGATAGGCCTGATATTGGAATGATTGCGGGGATGTATGAGAGTTTGATTGATTTGGTCAATGATATCAGACCTAACAAGGTGAGATTGCTGGTAGAGGAGAAAGATTTACCTTTTGATATGAAGTATTGGGTGGAAACTATCAACTTGTTTTATGACTTGAGCCGTCGTTATGGCACTCAAAAATTCGCATCTATCGAGTTCCATCTTGAACTTGGCATGTGGTACTGGAATTTCTACAACTACCTTGGCCAAAAATACCTCTAATATGCTAACTACGACACCTTAAAGACTTACAAAAAAGACAAGAAGATATTGTGGGCTGAGGTCAAGAAAGTTCTTTTTGATTATTGGTTGGAAATAAGCACTAATAAAGAGTTATAGTTTTATGGGCATTTGGCGGCTCTGAAGGTTAGAGTATTGCTGTGTGGGGCGATGTATGACGTGAATCCTAAATTGCAGGAATTCTTGAAGACAATCAGCAAAAAAATAGATATGGAGGTTGAAACATTCGAAATGTTGATATCTTACCTCAGTATTTTAGAAGCTCACCAGTTCAGAAAAATAGAATAACATCTCAGTAATCTATACACCTGATCCTTTAATCATATCATAACATTAGCAACTAATTAATCGATATCAGGTTTATCCGTCTCATCTGAGGTGGACTGTGTTGGCTGAGAGCAGACTGCCAGCGCCTTGTTTGTCTTTGTTTGAAGGAAAAACTGACCAAAATCTAAGAGTTTCATCACCTGCGCCTGTCACCACTGTGCTTCCATCTGGACTCATGCATAGGTAGAGCACTCTCATTGTGTGACCCATCAGTGTGCCGACTTTTTCCATTTTAGGATACTTCCATATATTGACCTCGTTGAAAGAATAACCGTGAGTGCTGACAAGTTCATTCACTGTTTTGCCGAATGCTAAATTGCACACTTGTGAGCCAGTATCAACAGCATTGAGGGTCTATCCTGTCAGTGTGTTTCTGAATCTGATATGTCGATCGGCAGTTCCTCCTCCTGACACCATCAGACCATGTTGATGAGGAGACCAAGCCACAGCTTTGACTGCAGCTGTATGATCAGAAAATTTGAATAGAGGAGTAGAAGCTCCTGTATTCCAAACCAATACTCTGTTATCATTGCCTCCTGAGCAAAGTTGCTGCTAATCTGGTGACCACTTCAGTCCACAAACTTCCTGCTTGTGTGCTTGAAGTTTTTGGATGTAAGGCGAAACACAGCGAGGATCTCTGTTGAGGATAGTTTTATCTCTTGACCCTGTACTGCAAATACTTGAATTCCAAGAAATTGAGCTGACTCTGTTGGTATGTCCTTTCATGACTCTGATCTTCCTTAATTTGGTTACATCCCATAAATGAACTTAGCCATTGTTGGTTCCTACAGTGAACTGGTGTCCTTTTAAGGCCCAGCCAACTGAGGTGACAGTGTCTGTTAATCCCAAATCGCATAATTTTGTCACTTTACTATTATCTCCATTCCATAAGTATACGTTACTCGCCAATCCGACAGCCAGAAAGTTCTGCTGACCCCAATCGATCAAATTAAGATAAAAGTCATCCTGAAGAGCAGGAGCATCCAGCACCTTATATGGCATTTTGTTCAACTTTCTCTTGCTTTTGATTGAAGCTACGAGTTAATTAGTGAACTCAAATTATTCGTGGTTTTGAGTCTATAGGGGTTGAGGATGACGAGTGTGATACTTGAGGGTGTTGTTATTGGTGAAGTGGGAGATGGGAGTGTCAATTTTTATGCTTTTTTTGGGGCAGGTCATGATACACTTTCTATATATTTCGGCCAGTGACAAGGAGGATGGGTCTGTTGGGGGAGGTGTGTTCTCATTTTGGGGTTTTTAGGGGACATCGACAGGTTCAGAGGTCATTTTGAGACCTCTCCGATATGGGATAAACCGATCAGTGACAATTCCTTTCTCACTGCTGAACCCATCAGCCAAACAGTCGTTGTATTATCCATACCCATCAAGCTCTATATCCATCCAATTGTCTAACTTTCCCTCCTTCTGTCCCATCATTCCCTCACCTCTTTTTCTAGTCTTAGTCCCAGCAGACTCAGGGTTGTGAGTATTGTTATCGGCAAACATATGAGCGTATGTCCTATCGTTCGTGTAGTTATTGGGTGTGAGTAGCATGAGTTAGTGATGTGAGTTTTATTCGATTAGAAATTATAGTGGGATATTGCTATAATCGAAATTTAAAGGTAAATTTCGAATAAAATTATAGGAGCACCTCACTCCAAAAGAGAGCTTAGAAGAACGAAGATCAAAATGAATAGAAAGGGCATAAAAAGTTGGAAGGATGGTGGAGATGAGAAAAAGGAAAGAGGATCTTGAGCCTTGATTATTTTTTAATTATGTCGTGGGCTTTCTATCTCGAACATCTAGTGCTACTGTCAGGCTTAGGAGGTTTCGCAGCTAGCATGTACTTCCGACATAAGTAAAATTATTTCCAGCAGCTTTTCAAAGATCTCCAGAAGTGCCAAAAGTACCACCTGGATTACATCTAATAATTATCACATCTTCCTCTTGATAAAAAAGCTATAGTTTTTGGCACGGCTCGCAGCCATGATCCAAACATTCTAACCATCAGCAAATCAGTGATCAAAAAGAGAGAAGAAGAAGAAAATAGGTTATGGAATTGTGAGCTCAACTCGTCATTTGATATGGAGGCAGCTGAGGGGAAATTATAAGTTGCTAACCCGAGCTAAAAAGTTTTGGCTTTTAATTGGTTGAAGGGGGAAGGACAGTCTGCCACTCATTAGGAAAGAATCCTCTACCACAACGAGCCAGTCTGTATCTATGGTATCTTTCAAGCCAAAGACAATGGAAGCCGTCGTATTGTTCCATAAATTGTCATGGGCGGCCAGCATGAAAAATTGCTTCAATATCTCGATGCAGAGATAGTCCAACTGAGTTCTAAGGGCAAAACTTG
>Ga0210025_1005520_pt1 | contig 10220 bp, 10 predicted proteins | sample CryGeyme20150102_FD_183989 | JGI IMG/M metagenome (GOLD analysis project Ga0210025, IMG submission 183989) | Groundwater microbial communities from Crystal Geyser aquifers in Utah, USA - Crystal Geyser metaG 2015-0102 (SPAdes) (version 2) | ecosystem: Environmental > Aquatic > Deep subsurface >...
GATGTCCACCAGCACCCGATCCGCCTTGCAGCCGCTGGCTGCGGGGCGTCGTTGCATGTAAAGGCCACGCACGCGCACACTGCTTTTGCATTGTTGCTGGGCAAACGCGGCCAAGCGGGCGTCGATGTCGCTGCTGCCATCGTCCAGAATGGCAGCAGCGCAGGGCAAGCAAACCGACGTTTCAGTGAAATCTTTCTGGGCATTCATGGCCGCGATGATCGCGCAAATTGCCCAAGGGGACAAATTTCAGGCCTAACAAAAAAGCCTCGATGAGCATGAAATGAGCCTGTAGCCCTTATTAAATAAGCGTAAACAGCTATTGAAATGATATTTTTTGCTGGTGACTCCATGGTCAAACCGCTTGTGCATAGTAGCGCCGCAGGCGGTCAGCCAGATGCACATAACCCACCAGCAGCACCGCCTGAAACATGGGCAGCGTAGCGGCGGGCACGGCCACCATCGGGCCAAACCCGGCGGTGGAAATGGCAATCGCAATCGCCGTGGCGTTGTTTTTGCCGCTGCAGACAAAGGCCACCGCCATGTGCTCGGCATACGACAGCCCCATGCACCGGTTCAACCAGGTCATCAAGGCCAGGATGACCACCAAAAACGCCAGCGTGGCGGCCATCAGCGGCAGCAGCATCTGCCAGTTTTGCGCCAGCATGACCCCTTTGCTGAAAAAAATCAGCATCATCAGGACCAGCATCGTCAATGCCGGAATCACCCCCAAAAAGGGCTTGAGGGTCATCAACACGGCTGGGCCATAGCGGCGCACCAGGGCGCGCCGCGTGACGTCGCCCAGGGCCATGGGCAGTATCAGCACCAGCACCACGGTGGTGACCAGACTGCCCAGTGGCACCACCACCGCCTGCGACTGACCTGCCCAGTGCATGAAAAATGGCAGCGCGAAGGGCACCACCAGAAAACCTGCGGCTTGTGCCAGCATGGCCACTTCAAGGCTGCCGCCAGCCATGCCGGTGTAGGCAATCGCCATGGACGAACCCGGGATCAGCATCACCAGATAAAAGCCCAGCGCCAGTTCGGGCGGGGCGGCCATGGCCTGCACCAGGGCGTAGCTCAGCAGGGGCGTGATGACAAAGTTGTAGAACAGCGTGAGCAGCAACGGACGCGGTTGCGTCAAGGCTTTTGGCAACTGCGCCAGGTTGAGCCCGATCATCATCGGGTAGATCATCAGGAACACCAGGGTGTTCATGATCCAGCCCAACGCACGCTGGTGTGAGTTGGCGACATCAGGCAACCCGATGCCAAGCACCCAGCCCAAAGCAATGGCGCCGCTGGCGTAAAAGAACAGGCGGTGACGCAAGTGCTCACCCAGGTGGGCGGCGTGCTGTTTCATGGCGAGTGACGTGTTGCACGAGGTTGCAGGCCTTAGCTGGACGACTTGTTTGCCAGCGCGCCAAACACCGCTTCAGCATCACCAATGACTTTGCTGGTCATGGCAAATCGAACGATGTGAACGGTTTCCAGCGCTTTGGCCGCCGACATGCCTTGCTGGGCGATCTTGTTGGCCATGGCTTGGATGCAGGTGCTGCTGCCCGCAGCCAGCGCGGCAGCCAGGTAAATCATGGTGCGGGTTTCTTCGTCCATGGCGCCGCCTTCAGGGGGCATGGCATAGGCTTTGGAGCGCACATGCTCCTGGATCAGCCCGGGGTCAACCTGTACTGATTTTTCGATGGCGGCGGGCACCTGGCCCATGCCTTTGCGCATCATGTCGAGGATTTCGTTGGCTGTCATGGTGAATTTCTCCTGTGGAATCAAATGACAAAGTTGTCAAGGTTGGAGACGCAGCGCTTGTTGAAAAGATGCAGGCGACAAGACCAACGCGCTGCAAAGGCAAAGGCCATCCAAAACCAGCAAGCGTAATTTTCTTAATGTTTTTGGCCTCTAGCCCTTACGAAATAAGCGCAAGTAGCTATTGTTTTGAGTGTGCGGCGGATTGACCAGACATCCACACATAAAACAGCGGCAGGTAAAACAGGCTCATGAAGGTGCCCACCAGCAGCCCGCCAATGGCGGCATCGGCCAGCGGCGACAGGCGCTCCAGCCCGATGGCGTTTTCCATGGCAATCGGGATCATGCCGGCAATGGTGGCCAGCGCCGTCATCAGAATTGGGCGGTAACGCAGCAGCACCGAACCTTCGGCCGCTTGTTGCGAACCCTGGCCTTCTGCACGACGCTCCTGGATAAAGTCCACCATCAGGATCGAATTCTTGATGATGATGGAAAACAGCAACACAATGCCAAAAATGGCGGGCAGCGCCAACGCCTTGCCAAAGGCCAGCAGACCCCACATGGCACCAATGACCGACAGCGGCAGGATCGCCACCGACAACAACCCCAAGCCGACACTTTGGTAAAAAGACACCAGCACACCGAGCAGCAGCAACATGCCCAGACCCAGTCCCAAAATCATGCGTTTGCTCGATTCTCTGGAGGCTGGGTAGTCGCCCTCGTCACTGAAACTCACGCCGGGCGGCAGCACTTTGGCTACGGCTGCCACCGCTGCGTCACTGATCTGGCTGATGGCCTGTGTGTTACGGTAGGCAAAAAAGTCCAGCGAGTAGCGAATGCCATCCGTGGTCAGCAGGGCGACCGAGGGGTGGTGCTCAATGCGCGCTACCTGACCCAAGGGCACGCTTTGCCCGTTGGCCAGCACGATGGGCAACAGCAGCAATGCTTGCGGATTGGCACGGTAGCTGTCGCTGAAATAGGTGCGCACCGGCAAACTGCCCACACTGGGCATTTTGCTGAGGCTGGCCACGGCCAGACCTTTGAGCGGCAACTGCCCCACCACCTGGTCTGGGCTGGCTCCCAGCAGGCGCAGTTTTTCTTCATCCAGCATCAAGAGCGCTTCTTCACTGTTGGCATCCCAACTGGTGGAAACAGTGGTGATGCCCGGTACCGCTTGAAGCGCCGCCACCACGGCCGGTGCGCTCTGGGTCAAAAGATGCCAGTCGTCACTGCTGAGCCGAATGTCAATCGGTGCCTTGATGGTGGACAACGCCGTGGCACCCGAGTCAAACACATCGGCACTGACAACACCGGGTACCTTTGCCAATTGCGAGCGCAGATCAGCCTCAATACCCCAACTGCTTTGTGCACGCTTCAACCGGTCCACATAGGTCAGGGTAAAGGTCGCTTCGCCCGGCAGTTGGCCCGAACCAAGTGACAGCGTGCCCGGCTCAGACCCAAAAGTGGCGCTGCTGCGCAAAAGGCGCGGGTCCTGAGCCATGGCTTGTTCAAAGTCCCTGAGTCGTTCTTCGGCCTGCGCAACCGGCACATTGCCCCCAAATTTGACGTGCACCTTCACAATGCCTGTGTCCATGGGCGAGAGCGCGTCGCGCCCGATCAAGGGCACCACGATGCCAATGCTGACTGCCAGCAGCAGCACGGCCGGCAGCACCAGTAACGCACGCTTGCGCCAGCCCCCAGTCATGGCGTAGCGCAACAGGCCCACGTACCACCCGGCACCGCCGGCCAGCGTTCGCTGATAGAAGCGCTCTAGCGCCAGTTCCCAACGGTTCTTTGGTGGCAAGCCATTGCGATACCAGTAGGCCGAAAGTTTGGGGATAAAGGTAACCGCCAGAAAATAAGACACAAACACGGCGATCAGCACCGGGCGAATCAGGTGCGAGAAGATGGCCTCAGAAAAGCCACCCACATACAGCAGCGGCCCAATCACCGCCACTGTGGCCAGCGTGCCCACCAACAGCGGTGAGAGCACTTCTTCAGTGCCACGCCGCACGGCAACTTCAACCTCTTCATGCAACTGCTCCAAATGGCGCTCGATGTTTTCAAGCACCACCACCGCGTCGTCCACCAGCATGCCCAAGGCCAGAATAATGCCGGTCATGACGATGATATTGAGCTCTTTGCCCATCAGCCACAGCACGGCCAGGGTCAGCAAGCAAACCAGCGGAATACTGATGAGCGCCGTCACCACCGCGCGCCAGTTGGCCAGAAAAAGCAGCATCACCAGCATCACAAACACAATGGCATCACGCAGCGCCTCGATCATGTTGGTGTTGGAGGTTTCTATTAGCTCCTGCTGGCTGTCGGCCACAGCAAACTCAATGTTGGCGTAGCGCTGCTGCACGTCCTGCAAGATGCGGTTGGCATCAGTCAGAGCCCCTTGGACGCTTTGCCCGGGTGCACGTTGGATTGACATGGCAATGGCGGGCTTGGCGTTGCCATGGAAGGCTGAAAAACGCTCTGCCTGGCTTAGTTCCACCTGTGCCACGTCGGCCAGCGTCAAGCCATTGCCCAGCGGCAAGCGGCGCAAGGCTTCAACGCTGACGCGCTCGCCATAAACACTTAAGGCCATCAGGGACGACGCTTGCTGAAACAGGCCAACGGGATAGTCCCGCCCCATTTTGGCGATCAGGTCCTGCAATTGCGCTGGACTGATCTGGTGGCTGGCGAGTTGCAAAGGGTCAAACACTACCCGCAGCGTGGGCTCAAAGCCGCCAAAAATTTCCACGTTGGCAATGTTGGGCTGGGTCAAAAATGCCGTGCGCAAATCGTTTTCGGCCAGCATCCGAATCTGGCTCAAAGACACCCCGCTGCCAGACTTGGGCGAGAGCGCCAGCGTGAGCACCGGGCTGGTGAAACCACCGACACCGTACACGCCCGATGGTGGGGCATCAGGCGGCAATTTACCGCGCACCCTGGAGAGTGCGTTGTTGACCCCCAAGGTTGCGGCATCCAGGTCCTTTCCGTACTCAAACTCGGCTTTGACAATAGAGACTTCGTTCTTGTTGGTGCTTTGCACGTCCCGAATGCCCGCCAAAGCGTAGAGCTCCTGCTCGATCGGGCGCGAGATTTTTTGTGCCACGGTTTGCGCTGTGGCACCGGGCAACTGTGTGATGACGGTGACTTGTGAGCGCTCGACATCCGGGTACATATTGCGCGGCAAGTTGACGTATCCGACCACGCCCAGCACTGCGCCGATCAGCAGAATCATCGCTAGCAGCAGCGGGCGGGGGTAAAAAAAGCGAAACAGCATGGCTTAGCGCCCCATGGCGATGCGGTAAGGCACACCTGCAGCCAAACGGGTCAGCACGTCGGCCCCGCCACAGGCGATGGTCTGGCCGCTCAAGCCTTCATCGGTGCTGACGGTGCCTTCGCTGCCACTGGCGATGAGGTTGACTTTGAGCGCTTTGGCCGGGCCGTCCTTGGGCAGCACAAACACCGTGGCGGCATGACCATCATTGCCCAGCAGGCAGGCATCGGGCAGCAGCACGCCGTCAGCCTTGTAGGTCAGTAGTTGCACGCTGGCGCGGGTGCCAGGGGTCAGGCCGGTGGCGCGTGCCTCCATGCGGCGCATGCCTTGGGCCGTGGCTTCGGGCCAGGGTTTGAGCGGCAAGTCCTGCTTGTTCAGGCGCAGCGCTTGGGCTGACGCGCCCTCGGGCAAGGTCACCAGCAAGCGCTGCTCACCCAAGCCCACCAGGCGCATCAAGGGCTTGCCCGGTGTGGCCAGGTCACCCATTTGCACCGGTCGCGCGGCCACCATGGCATCAAACGGTGCGCGGATGTCGGCATAGCCCAGGTTGATTTGCGCAGCCTGCACACCTGCTTTCACCGCACTCAGGCTGGCCTGGTAAGCGTTCAGCGCCCCGCGCGTGCCCGCCAGTCGGGCCTGTGCGCTAGCCTGGTTGGTTTGTTCGGTTTGCAGTTGCTCCAGCGACACGCCCTTCATGTCGTACAGGGTTTTGGCACGCGCTGCGCGGTCGTCTGCCGCCCGTGCCCCGACTTCTGCGGCAGCCAGATCGGCCTTCAAGGTAGCTTGCTGCTGGTCCGTGCGCGCCAGGTCGGCTTGTGCGCGCTGCAGGTTGGCCAGGGCGTCAGCGGTGTCGATCTGCACCAGCAGCTCCCCTTTTTTGACGCGGTCGCCTTCAGAAAACCGCAGCGCCGTCACATAGCCGGTCAGGCGGCTGGCGATGTTGGCTTCTTGCACGGCTTGCACTTCGGCAGCCAGTGGCAAGGTGAGGGTGACCGGGCCGCGGGTTAGCGCCAGCGGCTGCACCGTCACTGGCGTGGCTTTCGGGACGACCTCGGCAGCTAGGCGGGATTTTTGTTTGACCACGGCCAGCACGGCACCGGCGACCAGCACCAGCACGACGATGGCGATCAGGGTTTTTTTGGATTTGGGTTGAGACATGGCGTTGCTCGCATTCAGAGTGTTGGGCGTGTTCATGGTTTTTGCGGGTTCAAAGTGGCGATGTATTGGGTGACCTCGGTGCCGGCCAGCACCTGGGCTTGCGACCAGGCGTTCAGGCTGCGAAAGCGCGCGTCGGCCAGCCGGTACTGGGCATCGAGCAGGTCACGGCGTTGGCGCAGCAGGTTTTCCAGGGTTTGGGCGCCAAGCTCCCATTTTTTTTCTTCCACCGTCACCACTTCGGTGCGGTAGCGCACTTCTTTGTCCAGCGCTTGGGCATCGGCTTGCGCGCTGTTGTAGGCTGAATGCAGGCTTTGCCATTGGCGGCGCGCGGTTTGCCGACTGGCGGCCACATCTTCTTCTGCCGCCACCGCGCGGGCGGCATCGGCATTGGCACGTTTGAAGCTGCCCACCTCCAGCGGTATGGTCAGCCGCAAGGCGATGGCGCGGGTGGTCATGTCGCCGCTGCCGCCGTGGTTACTGAACACATCGGCACCGAGGCTCAGGGCGGGCAACAAATTGCGGTTGGCTTCGCGGCTGCTGGCTTGCAAGCTGAGCAAACGCGCTTGGGCGATGCGCACCGCCAGGGTCTGTTCAGGTTCCACATCTTGCCAGGCGGGGGTGGCAACAATCTGCGTGCCGACTTCGGGGTCCTGCCCGCTGGCGTCGCGCAAGTCGGCGCGGGTGTCGCCCAACTGGCCTTGCAGGCGGGCTTCTTCGGCTTGCAGGCGCGCCAAGTCACTTTCGGCCAAGGCCAAGTCCACGCCGGCGGTGCGGCCCAAATCCACCTCCTGGTGAATCCGTGCCACCGAGGCTTCAACCCGCTCGCGTTGGGTTTGCAGCGCCTGCGTTTGCAGTTGCAGCGCTTGTTTGCGTGTCAGGGCGCTGGCCGCCTGGTTCAGGCGCAAGAGCTGCTCTTGCCGCGCCAGCAGGTCCTGGGCATCGCGGTTGCCCTGCGCCTTCTCGCGCGAGGCAGCGATCACGCCAAACAAATCAATTGGCAGGCTGTAGCTGATGCCAACGCGGCTGATGTTGTCGTCCAGAATGGCGGGGGTCGGTTGGCCCGGGTAAAAGTAGCCCACCACATGTTTGCCCTCGTAGCTGGTTTGGTCCAGCAGCAGGTTGCCACGGCCAAAGTAGCGCGCAGTTGCGGCCGATGCGTCCTGATCGGCGGCTTGCAGCTGGGCTTGGCGCGAGCGAACGGCAGGGTGATCCAGCGCGGCTTGCAACACATCGCCCAAGGGGTTAGCGCTGGCGACCAAAGGTACAGCAAGTGCCAGCAGCAGGGCAAGGATGGCGGGTTGAGATAGTGAGCGCTTGACGCGTAGACGTGGCAGTTTGGAGAAGATGGGTGGTTTCATGGCAGTGGGGACGTGCGGATGCGCCAAAAGATGCAACCGACCTAAAAAAATTTGTCATCTTTTTGGTCGATCATGACCAAAAAGAGAATGTGCAACCTGGCCAGAAAAGACGCAGCGAACCGAACTCAGTTGAGTAAAACGTCAAACCCCAGCCCTTGCGCCACCCACCACGCACCGGCCAACAACATCACTGCGGCAAACGTGCGCCGACCTGGTAGCCAGGCATCCCAGCGCGAAAACCGCGCGATCATGGCGCTGGCTGCTGACGGCATGGCACCAGCCAACAGCAGCAAGGCACTGTGACCGATGCCGTAGGCCAGCAGCAGCGCCGCGCCCCACATCATGGACGCACCCAGGGCTGCACCCGACCCAGCAATGGCAAGCGCTGCGCCCAAGGCTGGTGTGGCGCACGGACTCATCACCGTGCCAATCAATGCCCCCAGCACCAGCGCGCCCCACAAGCCTGAGCGCGCCAAATGCTGTTGCAGGACGTTGGGTAAGCCGACGCTGCAAGAACTGCTCGCACGCCACAGCCAAACCGCCAGAGCGATCACCAAAGCACCTACCACCACCAGCCAAGGGCCAGGCAGCGTGCCCATCATCAAACCCAGTCGCGCAGCGGCCAGGCCCATGCTTAGCAAAGCGATGTTCATGCCCGCCACAAACGCCAGCGACAAGGTCCAGGCGCGACGTGGGCTGTTGGCCTGGCCGCCAACAAAACCCACGGCCACCGGCACCGCGGCCAGCACGCAGGGTGAGGCGGAGGTCAGCACGCCGCCTGCAAAAGCTGCGGCTAGGCCTTCAAGGCCAGTCACAGCGCGGCTTTCGGTGTGATGGCGGTGGTGGTCACGGCAGCTGGCGTCATGCCAAGGTTGGCCAGGATAGCTTCAGCGCTGATCTTGCCCATGTGGCGACCGGTTTCAACGCCTTGGGCGTTGTAAAACACTTGTGTGGGCATCAGGCGGATCTGGTATTTGCCGATGTACTCGCGCTCTTTCAAAATGTCGACATCGGCCACGGCAATGCGTGAGTCCTGCGCAAGTGCATGCAGGATCGGTTTCATCTCGCGGCAACTCACGCAGTTGTTGGCACCAAACTCGATGATGGTCGGCTTGCCAGCACGCAGCACCCCCTGAACCGCATCCGCAGCGCCCATACCGACAGCCACTGGCTCATTGGGCTGTGCGTTGCTGCTCGTGTAAAGCCAAAAACCAGTAAGCGTGGCGGCGACGGCAACCATGATGGTGGATGTTTTTCGAACAGACATGGTGTTTCCTTGGCGAACTTTGTTTAGTGGTGACGGTGCACTGGACAAAAAGACGCAGCTGAATGCGGGCTTTGCAAAAAAATCGATGCGCAGTAATGTTTCGAAAACGAAACAACGCAACACGTTTTATTACGAAATTGATACATCCCAGAAGGGTGACTCAGGGCAACTGATTGATTTAAAACGAGATCGTTTGTTGCGCCCCACGCTATTTACGACTTTTGATCCCAAGCTATTCGAGGTTGGGACAGTCGGTAATTTGCGCGTTTGCACGACAAGCCGAACGCGGCTAATGTGCGACATTCGGCCTGCCGTGCAGCGTAAGAGGCACTGTGGCGGCATCAAGGGTTCGCTTCGCCGGGCTGCGCCCGCCCTTGACCCCACCACAGTGTCTCTTGAAGACCCCGGGACAAAACATTCCAGTGCTTCCCTAGATTTCGACGGACGCAACAGGCGACCCGGTGCAAAAACCGGTACTGGTGGCTACAGGGTACAAAAAGAGAAAAAGCTTGCTACTTTTTTGTATAGCAAGCTTTTCTTGTGTATGGCTGGTGCCCGGGGCCGGAATCGAACCGGCACTCCTTTCGGAGGGGGATTTTGAGTCCCGGGCAAAAGTGAAATTATATGCGGGTTTGAGGCCGATTACTCCCGCATGATTTTCCCGTTTTAGCTCTGTTATCGCCCCAGGCATGCAGGTAAATGCGGGAGTGACTTTTGCATACATGCAGGGGTATTTATCGCACAGCGGTGAGCTTGGTCGCCTTGGTTCGATAGTGAGTCTCCGTCGTTTTTATGCTGCCGTGCTGGAGAAGTTTCGATGCAGCGGCCATGTCATCGGCCAAATCAGCTGCCCGCTTGCGGCAATCGCGCAAAAACATTGCATTGATTTCATCAGCGAGTTCAGGGTGCTTCTCTGCAGCCAACATCCTGGCCTCGTTGTATCTCACATTTAACATACCGTAACTCACCGTGCGCCCGTTTGCAGTTGCCAGCAGTGTGACGCAATCCATGCTGCCACGGCGCTCCAACAGGCGAGTTAAAACTGGCGACTCTGCCACCTCAAAATACCCCCACTTACCTTTTTTGTTGGATTTGAACCGCAACTTACCGTCTACTGGCATCCGCACAGTGCGTGCATCCTAAAGTGGACCCCATTGTCAAGACAATTTTTCAGTCAATTTAAGCTGGTCCCGTTTTCACTCGCAACTGCACGACGTTGCCCCGGTTTTTGTCTTGGTCTTCGGTATCCCTTTCTTCAATTTAAAACGGCGGTTGGCAAGCGAAGCGCGTCAGGCCGAAGGCTTACTCTTGTGGGTAAGTGCGGGTGGGAGCTGTGGGGATGTGGGCAAGCTGGGCGTTTTGCGAGCTTGTCCACATGTCCACAGCGACCCCCCACTTATCCATCAAGTGGCAC
>Ga0210025_1005530_pt1 | contig 10205 bp, 11 predicted proteins | sample CryGeyme20150102_FD_183989 | JGI IMG/M metagenome (GOLD analysis project Ga0210025, IMG submission 183989) | Groundwater microbial communities from Crystal Geyser aquifers in Utah, USA - Crystal Geyser metaG 2015-0102 (SPAdes) (version 2) | ecosystem: Environmental > Aquatic > Deep subsurface >...
CTTTCCAAGCTCCAGGTTCCACAGTTCGAAGACAATTCGGTTGTGAACATTCTAGTCTTTTTTGGCCTTAATGATCCCAGAAATGAGATCCTCCAAACTCTGGGTGTTATCTTCATCCATATATTGATTTAAGGTACACTCCTATTTACTGCAGTAAACACTATGTATATGAAGTATTTTTTCCTTTTGCTCTTCCCAATTACTTTAATCTTGCTTGGAGTTATTGTTATACCGATAATAGAAGTCATAGAATTTTTAAGGTTTATTTGAGCAAATTGGAAGATAGATTTCAAATTATTTTATATTGACTATTGTCATCCCCATTTAAGTCAAGATTGCTACCAGCAAAACGATCCACAATCCGAGAGCGACTGTCGGTTCGGAGGTAAGAATAGAAACTATGACTGCAAAGTCGGTTGCTGCGATTATATCTCCCGTTGTTGACAATAATTTACTTTCATTAACTCCAGATAAGGCCGGAAATTGTTTTTGGTAGAGCCATACAATTAGACCGATTGAGCACCAAGTCAGCTAAGGTTATCCCAGTGATATGACAGCAGTTTTGTAAATTTGATACATCAGCCCATAGGCATATATTTTTGCTTCAAAATTCCAGAACATAGTTTTTCTCCTCAGTATTCGAATTTCAAAGAAGGTAAGTACAATGATAAGACAAATAGTTGTAGCTGTCAATGTAATCACTACACTGCCTGTTATCTTACTTATGAGTTGCTAGGCCGGATTTTGAAACCTTAAGTAGCATTCGACAGCATAGTCGGTAAAACTAACTATCAATATACAGCTTAATTTAGTCCAAATACCAAGAAGAAAGTTAATCTGGGATGGTACTGAGTCCATCAGGAAGTTCAGGGTTGTAAGGATAATGATTAGCAGAGTCCATAGAATTATGAGCATATCTAAAATTACTGGTTCTAAGCCGATGACAGCTGTTGCTTAAGAACATAGAATTAATCGCAAAACTATATCCAAATATGTTTACCTGATGAAATTTGCTGAGGAAAATGATTAGTGTGTTTGAAGAGAATAGAAATGTATGGAAGTGATATGATTGTGTATAGGATTAGCATGTAAACCAAGCTAGATGCCTCGGTAGAGAAGTTCGAGTTTATAGCTTTCACCACTTGATACACTCTTGTCTTTGTCTCAACAAAAAGATCATGATGTTTCTGGTCTTTGATGATCATCTTCCTTTATTTTTAAATTAAAAATTTCAAATACTATCATCATAAAAGACCAATAAGAGTAAAACTCAATTTAGAAAAAATAGGGATAAATGAACGATTGTTTTTGGAACTCATTTCAGGAAGCAATCAAAATATTATTAAAAACAATTTGAGATTAAACAAAGGTTAGGATAGACTTGTAATATTGTTTATATTTAAAAATGAGAAACACTTTACTCGCCAATACTGTCAACTCTTTTTCACTCGGCAGAATATTTTTCGGACATCTTTTTGTCCCGAAGAGTTTCATAGCCCCTTTCGACCCTTCCATAACTGCTCTTTCCGTTGGCCAAACCGCCATATAGATGGGTTGTTCCTTTATTGTTACCACTCGTAAGGGAACCATGGAACAAGGGATTTTCTTCAAAATGCTTGGTAATTTATCTACTTTTTGGAGCGTTGGTTGTTGATGTGATCAACTTAATTCCTGCGTATTTGCTTCTGTTGGTTCCTTCGGTATCGATAGTGTTGGTTTTGATTTGATTGAGAGGAGGAGAGCTTGTATTTTGGATAGATTTGTTGAGATAATTGTATCCTCCTGACTCATGGTACATAGTGGTGTTGATTCCTCTAATACCTGTATGGATAGTTTTGGCATATCCGGGTTCTCTGTCTGTTGAGTACCCCGGTTTCATGTTAAGACTCTGATTCAGAGCAGATGTGTTATTTTTGAACCCTTCAATTTTGTAACCTGAATAATTTTTATGTTACCATTGGGCTTAAAGTAGTTATTGAGCAATCTATTGGAATTTGCCACTTCGTATTCACTTTTTCTCTTAGGTTCTGCTACTGAGGCTTGAGACGTATTTTATATCTTCTTATGTGTTCCTTTTTCGTTCATGATGAAGCCGACCATGCTATCAATCGGGTCCAGGATATCACCAACCTGAATACTTTGAGGATGAGACGACGCTAAGTATTAGAGCTGGATGTATGATTGGTTTTTATTCTCAAAATTGATATACCAAAACAGACTTTTTCGTTCAGCTGAATCTTTTATCAGTTACTGTCGGTGATTGGCTGTTTGAGAAGGGTGAAAACTTCCTTAATATTTTTCGACATGTCAATAGTGACTGTATTTTTGGCTCGACTGCTTGAAGGGCATAGTTTAGTGTTCAGTGCTATCTGATTAAGCTAGTATTTACTCTACCTGGCACTGTGGGTATATTCATGATGGTACAAAATTTTTCCTTCAGCGGGTTGTTATTATACAGGAGTTGCGAAATAAGCAGCAACGATATTTTTCTGAGTCCTAATTGGTCGAACATATACTTTGGTTTTAATCTTCGAGGTTGGATATTATTTTTTTGAAGTCATTTTTACTCAATGACGCGAATATTTCTTCCTGATTCTTTCTGCTCACCACAATATGACTAAATCGAACAGCTTGTACTTTATCAACTTCTCCATCGAGTTTATCAACAGGATTTTCTATTACATCTGGTGTTTGAATATATTTTATAACTATCTCAATCAACCATCTCATACTCATTCAACTTCAATATGATCATCATATCTCAGAGATAACCTGTCGAGGGATATTTTGTTTTGTCTATTCCTATTTCTACTCAGAAACTTCCTCTTTCTACTATTAGTTCTCCTTTTCTTCGCTTTTGGAAGATTCTACTTTGGTCATATCCATTTCAGCATGCTAGTGCTATGAGGTCTTATTTTATTATTTTTTCCATCGTTTGGGAGCTGCAAAGTCAAAGGCAGTCTTCCAGCTTTGACATTCGGCATATTTGCAAACCATATTGATAACATGATCAAGATTCAAACAAAGTCTTCCCTTCATGAACTAGCATATAGGAAGCCTTCTGGCCTCGATTCCTAGATCTTGAGCTCTCTTTAGACTGGCATTTTTGAGAATACTCCTATCAACAAGTCCTCCTAATATATAAGCTGTATCTTCATATGGATAAATTGTACTGTTTTCTATGCTTTCCAATTCAAGAGAAGCATCAGGACTCAGATATACAGCTTTCTTGCCTAGCTTTGCTGCGGTTTATAGAATATTTTCTTGGTGAGGAGTTACGGCCCAATATTGGATTCCCATTTTAGTTAGGTGGTTTTCAATCTGTCCCTGAACACTGCATAAATGAATACTTGGAGGATGATCGAAGTGCTTAATGACTCTCATGATCAGCTCCACCTGCTTAGCCAACGATCTGTTTTCTTTTTCATTCATCTGATCTTCGAAGCTCATGTCGATCATGAAAACCTGTCCAGTGGTCATCGCTGCTCGGACCTTTTCCTTAAGTTAAGCTTTGTTTTTCTTGATGTTGTCTAAGTATATACGAGCCTCTTCATTTGTCATTTTGTCAATTACTTAATGCAATTTTTCTTTTTGGATTTTTCTCTGCTCTTGCTTTTTGAGTTTTTTCAGCTCAGGATCATGCAAATACTTAGTAAGCTTGTCGACTCTCTCCTTTCTTTTCTGGGCTCTCGATTTATAGTCGGAAAGGCACTATTTCTGGTAAAGAGAAAACTCCTCAACTTCAAATTAAAAAAACATGAAATCTTGAGGAACTTCTTCCTTTGTTGACTCCTTTTTCATGATAAATCAATTATAGAAATATTGAATAAGAAAAAATCAATGATTCTGGAGTCTCTGCCGTAAGTTTTTCCTGCAAAACTTAAAAAAGCACACAGCTTTATATATATTTTTTGAAGGATAGTCCACTGATTAGCCCTGACTGTCTATCCAATCTTATTGTGATTGAAGGTAGAGTTTATGTCGAAAGATTCGCTGTTTCTCCTTATAACTCATTATGTACACAGAAGAATTCCAGTTTGAATAAAACAGCCTAGACTTACTCATCAAGTTTCCCAGCGATACAGAATACTAGCCAGGAAGAGAGGATCTATTCCTGCCACTTCCTTTTGAAGACAACCACATTTCATATATGAATCTTCCCTTTGATGATGACACCTCGATGCTGGACTCTTACGAGGAATCATCTGACGAGTAAGAGAAAAAACTTGAAAAAATCAGGAGTGCTTGTGACGTGCAAGAGGCAATGCTCAAAGCCTGCCTCCCCAAGAAAGGAAAGAAGCTTATCAAAAATTATGGACAGAATAACAAAGTGGAATAAATACATCAAATGGAGAAAAAAGGAAAGGGAAAAACAAAAAAGGTTAAGAGAAACAAATATTGATGATCATATTCTTGTTTTCAAAAAAAATCCGAATATTTCTCCATCTTTGAGGTTATGAATTTGATGTGGCCTGGCTCGTGGCAACTTACTGACCCAACTAAAAGCTAACCTTTGAGCTTGTTATTGCAAAAATGCATCTTTTTGTTTATCTTTACCGATATTTTTCTAAAATGATAATGGTATGCTCTTTATACAGAAAGTAGCACGGCAGCCTTTGAAACAAGAGAATTCACTAAGTTTAAAGCTGGTTACTACGCTAGAAGAACGAGTTGGATCGATCTGTACCACAGATGGGTAATATTAGAATACGCTAGTGTTTGTTTGAGCATGGAGCCTATTGGTAGTATGAACGAATAGATTAGGTAAAGAGCTTAACAAATATGAATATTTTAAATAAAGTTGGTCTCACTTTGGTTCTTTACCAAAAGGTGATACTTAGTTCTAAAAAGGAGCAATAAGTCATGCTGACCTTAGAACAATACTTTGGAACTCTAGAACATATTGTTGATCTCAATGCTGGCATAGATCATTGTATGATGCTGGTTTGAACTTTCTTTTAAATTAACTAGGTAAGATTGTGTCGAAGATTGATCAAACAGAGAGCACTCTTTCTTTTTCTCTGAGTAAAGACTCAATATCAATCACAACATTCCCTCAATTTATTTGAGCTTGACCATTAAAAAATATGTAATAGTCACTTGCCCTCAAATATGAGAACTTTTATAGGGAATATGAGTGTATTTGGTATTTGGGAGTGGCTTTTATGATATAAATAATATTAATAGTTGCATGTCGAAGACAAATCACAAGAAAAATCTTCAACTCTAGATATAAGAGGTGAAGATGCTTCTTCAGAAGAAGGAAAAATTTTACCTGGTTGGTATCACAGGAAGAACCAGCTTCATTTTATAAAATATCAATGGCACCAAGTTCAAAATCACCATTGGTAATGAACTTAAATGCTCATGCTAAAGAGTAAACGGGAGACAATGCATTCACACTCTCTACGTTCTTACAGACATCTTCTATTTGCCAGAAGATCACAACCTACTTTTTAGACATATCTATGACGATAAAGAACTGAGGTACATTATCGCCAATCGACGCATTCACGACAACAAAGTCGAATAATTTCTAAAATACACCAAGATAAAAATCAACAGAAGAAATGTGATCGTTGAGGAGGAGGATGAGGATGAAGATAATTTGTGTGCCATCTGTCACATGCAGATTGTCAAAAATGATGCGACAACCTCCTGTGCAACTGTTTGTAGAAACACATTTCATTTGGAATGTTTCAGTCAGTGGGCTAAGCATGAGATGAAAAATAATAATGTAGTTAAGTGCCCTCTTTGTAGAGATTAAAAGACACCCGATATTATCAGGTAAATCAAATAAAAGTAATACATGCTCAAGGAGCAGCAGTTCAATAAAAAAATAGGCAAATAATTCATGTATTACTGTGATGGGTGTCAGCTCAGATAAATTGGAACTTGTGAGGCTGTATACAAGTGTGTCCTTTGTGAGGATGTCACACTCTGCTAAAGCTGTTTCAAGCTTGGTAGGCACATCAAACATTCATTCATTTGCAAAAGTGGAGGCTAAAAGAAATGGAGAGAATGTGAGGATCGAAAAATGAAGAAAAAGTTAGATAGTTAACAAGGATTTATCAGAACCAAGCTGAAGAATTCAAGAAGATTGTATAACTTCCTGGCAGCCACACTTCCTTGCTACTTTAGCAAGAACACAAGATGGAATATAATTGAGTGCAAAAAGCTGGACATTAAAGTGTAATAACTATAATGTATAGCTTGTGCTGATAAGCAAAAGGCATTCTTGAGGAAACTCAGTTGTGGGCATTTCATACATCACCGTTGTCTCAGGAAAAGGATAGAGAAAGGTAAATTTTACTGCAAAGTCGATGGTCAAAAATATCTGCTGGGGTATGAAGCATTGTTAAAACATGAGATGCTAAATAAGAAAACAGAGGAGATTATAGAATAGCGAGATGATTCAGAATAAGAGGAAGAGGAAAAAGATTAGAGAAAGTCACCTCTAAAATCATCACCTTTAAAGTCAAGGACCTCTTCTAAAATACTCCGGACCTAGAAAAGTACAACTTCCTGTGATTCTCGCAAGAAGGGAAAGAAAGGAAAGAATTCAATCGAAGAGAGGAACAAAAGTTTGACATCAAAATTCATGAACCCGGAGTGATTATGTTTTTAATTTTATCAATCGATCTCTGCAGCATACTTATTAACTTAAATTCTAAATCGAAAATGAAGATGCACAATAGTAACACAACAACTTACATAAAAAAATTAGTCAAGATAGTGTACTAAAAAGAAAAGCAAATCGAAAATATGAAGGCAATCCTCAAGGAAAGAACAGCGCCAGCTAGCAAAGAAAATATCGATGTGGAAATTGATGACAATATTCGAATGGATCTCGAATATGCCTCTTCACAAATGAAGTAGCTCAATATGCATGTGTTGGGAATGGAAATAAAAGTGACTGAGCTGGAGAAATAGCTTGAACTATAGACCAACAAGAATTTCTAAGCCCAAGCCGAAAATTAGAAGCTAAAATTAAAACTAGAAGAAGCAAAAAGAGTTATGGTCCAACAATATCAAAGTTTGGTATAGTTTGAAGAGATTATCAAAGAAAAGACTGAGGAAAAATAGAATTGTGAATCTAAAATGGCTGACATGAATAAATTCGAATCTGAGAGGCTTCAAAGCATCAAGTTTCAGGAAGAAAAATACCTGCAGATTATCAATCAATTAGAAGGAGAATTATCTTAATTCAAGCTCACTTATCAACTTAAGGATAGTGAGTTTAAGAAAATCAAGTAGGATCTTGATTAGAAAAAAGTGGAAAAAGGTGTCTTGAATAATAAGATATAGATAAAAGAACAAGAAAATCTCTCTTTGAATGCATTGCTGGAAACTCAGAAAGAAACCATTATTTCTCTAAGAAACGATGTAAGCTTACTGAAATTATAATTGGAAACCTTACAAGATAGCCTCAATATGAAATAAGGCCAAGCCAAATTGTTGAGCGAAAGTCTCAAAGATTATGAAGAATTTGCCTTCTAAATTGCTCAACACATTGAGGCTGCCTATCACAAACACTGCTCTCAAGGAAAGCTAAGAAGTTCCAAAAAATTGATCAGTCGCTTAGATAATTGCAGAACAAGATTTGAGTTTGCATTCTGCAAAATGGATCAAATTCAGCTTTGGATGGATGCTACAGCTGAGAAGCTTGAAAAAATTATGAAAATGAATGAATTTCCAAACGAGACTCTCGATAATTTATCAATAATTGCTGAGTCATTTGAATAAAAGCTGGATTTGTGTGACCTGACAGAAAGGTTAGAAAAATTAAAGGAAGAGCAAGACAAAAATGAAGAGATGCTTCTTGATAATTTACAGAAGGAAGTATAAAAGAGTGAGTTGCGTGAGAGGAGTAAGTTGGTAGAGCTTGATGAGATTAAAGAGGTTTTGAAGGTCACAAAAGATATCAATCGTGAGCTGTTGAACTAGATCAATAGTAAAGAGTATGTGATCAGTTAGTGTCGCAAACATTATGAACCTTTGCTTGGCAATAAGGCTAGTAAATAATACCGCAATCTGAAAAATCTGTTGGATCTCCTCAATTGACTTCAGACAAAATTATGATTAAAGTTTTTTTAATTGCTATCAATCGAAAATATAAAAATACTGAATCAGTCATTATCAAGCTTTAAGATAGGCATATACAAGCTTTTTCTTCTTGAGGAAGGCTCCTTCTCTGTTTTCTTTATCTTTTTTGTATGGACGCATCTGGGTAAATATATCCCCAGAAGACTTCTTGATTGAGTCAAAGCTAGTGCCAAATTTGGAACGAATTCCGACTTTCCCAAAGTTGCTATCCTTCAATTTGCGAGATTACATGGATTTATTCTTACGCTTAGGACTTTTGCTTCGAGAAATTTTAGTGTGGCTTGTGTCAACAACTTGAATATAAGGAGAACTGCTTTGACGCTTTAAACTTCCTTTTGAGGTGCTTTTTTTCAGTGACTTGGCTGATGAGTAGCTATGGAGAGGCCTCTTGACCTCTTTATAAACCTCAAAGATCTGTCGAAGCTCAGGTCGAAGCAAGGGCTCATTAAGGAACTCAAAGTCTCTAAACAATAACTTTTCCTTTGAAGCAGGAATCAAATGTTCGTTCATCAAGGCTTCACTAAATTCTTGTTCATCATCACCAAGCTCGTTCTAGTCAAAGTTAAACTAGTCGTTGGTGGGAACATAAGGAGGTCTGAGTTTTTTTGAAAGGACGGTTTATGAGTTAATTCTGCCAATCCAAGGATGGAATAAAATCTCTTTCAGACCTTTCAGTGATCCGATTCTCATCTTTGGATTTTTGTGCAATAGACCTGACAGTAAATTTTTAATTTCATTTGAGAGCTCAACGTGGTCTGGGAATGTGAGCTCTTCATTCACAATAGCATTTTTGATCTATTCTTCGTTTCTCGAATAGAAAGGAGGTAGTCCTGTCACTAATTCATAAAGAAGTGCTCCAAGAGTATAGAAATCCACACCATAGGAATGCCCACTCTTCTGAATCATTTCAGGAGGCATGTATTCAGTGCTACCACAAAAACTGTATGTGACCTCCCTAGAATCAAGGCCAACTTTTGATAGCCCAAAGTCAGCAATTTTGACGTGGCCATCGTGATTAATCAACAAGTTTTACGGCTTGAGATCTCGATAGATAATATTTTGTTGATGCAAGTACATGAGACCATAAAGGATCTCGATAAAGTAGAATCTAGCATCTTCTTCAGACATTCTCTTGACGGTCTTCAAGTAGTAGAAGAGCTATCCTCCAGGACAATCTAAATAAAGGGAAATGTACAATCTAGCACGAAACAGACGAAGTTATGAGTTTCGAAGCAATGGTTGAGTTTTACAATAAAGGGATGATTTAGCATTGCCATTATCGATTTTTCATTTTCTATGATATTCTCTTTCTGGTTTTCGCTTATGAACCGTTTCAGCATAACTTTCATGGCATAGAAGTTGCCATCTCTGAGGCTCCTTACTAGATAGACCTTACTGAAGCCTCCAATGGCAAGGCATTTGCAAATTTTATATCTCTTGAGACGACCTTCAGCAATGTACTCTAAGCAGTTGAAAGATGTTTTTCTAGAAAGAACCCCTTGCCCAATTGAGATCTGATAATCCAAGAGGATATCCTGGTCGATAGATTAGAAACCTACAATTTGAGCTGTTTTCAAGAGGGGGTTCGCATCTCGCATATTGAGTAAATATCTATATATTTCTTGATGAAAGATGTAGGAAAGATTCTTCGTTTAGATGCCAGTAGGCAACTTGACTTTGAGAAGAGTGCCTCTGTAATTGAGTGCGACGATGAAGAAGGTCGAAGCAGTGGTGATGGGTGGAGGCTCAGGATAGAGCTGTTGGAAATCTTGTTCAGTCCATTGATAGACTCCATCAGAGTTTATTCTTTGCTTGAGTTTAGATCCACCTTGCTTTTCTTTTTTCTATTTCTACATTTCTAAATTAATTTAAAGTCGTATCAAAACAGCTCTACAAAAGATGTTAGAATGATTCCCAAATGCCAAACTATACGATAATTGTGCAACGGGGTACTCAAATTTAAAAATTATAGAAATGACTGTGGTTTAGCCATTAGGATGGTAAAAGATTAAAATAGCTATGACTTTTTGATGTTAATTAAGATTATAATAAGCGATGGGATCTCATGACGACAAAGGAGGGCATGTGAAATCAATAAG
>Ga0210025_1005540_pt1 | contig 10188 bp, 5 predicted proteins | sample CryGeyme20150102_FD_183989 | JGI IMG/M metagenome (GOLD analysis project Ga0210025, IMG submission 183989) | Groundwater microbial communities from Crystal Geyser aquifers in Utah, USA - Crystal Geyser metaG 2015-0102 (SPAdes) (version 2) | ecosystem: Environmental > Aquatic > Deep subsurface >...
GACTAAATTTTTTATCAAAATATTTGATCGAAGACATGCTTTATCCTTGGTTAGTGACTGCTTTTGACCAAATTTTGAGGATAAAGTTATTCTAATCCCTATTCTGTCAAGTTAGTGGATGCTCTTATCATAATAAGTATCTCACTAGTGGTCCACTCCTGGTACTGGTACTACTCAAGTACTGTTCTGCAACAACAGCAACAATAAAAGCAATGAGGACTCCTATCCCCCGCTTGTATTTGGGGACCATGACATGGGCATGGTCTGGTCAGACGTCGTCGATCGTCGACGAAAAGATCGCTCTGGAAATGACGAAGAAATTCATGGCATACAACCATGCCACGGGTGAGACGACACATCTGCTAGATACGGCACGCGTCTACGCGTCCGGCAAGACCGAGCCCATGGTCGGTGATGTTTTGAAGAAATTAGGACCTGATTCTGCGAAACACGTTTTCGTCGGCACCAAGGCCAATCCTGCCGTCGAAGGAGGATTGACACAAAAGGGCATTCACGATCAAATCAAGACTTCCATGGATGCCATGGATTTGTCGAATTTAGGAGAATATTATCTCCACCAGCCAGACACGGAACATTCGTTGCTAGAGAGCCTGCGAACGTGTCACGAGCTAGTGACGGATGGGACCATACAGACGATTGCCATGAGCAACTACCACGCACATGAAGTAGACCGTGCATTTCAACTCTGCAAAGAACACAAGCTCACGCCACCCAAAGTGTACCAAGGGCTTTACAATCCGCTCAATCGATTGGTAGAAGATGAGCTGCTGCCGCTATTGCACAAGAATGGCTGTTCGTTCGTGGCGTACAATCCCCTGGCAGCGGGTTTGTTAGCTGGAAAACACAAAAACGTGAACGAGGTGTCAGAAGGGCGTTTCAAGGACAACAGCAATTACCTGCCAAGGTTTTACACCGATGCTAATTTTCAAGCACTTGAATTGATTCGTCAAGCATGTGAAAAAGAAGGCATTAGTATGATTGAGGCTAGTTACCGCTGGCTATTGCGACACTCGACACTCAAAACTACGGATGGAATCTTGCTGGGAGCTAGCTCCTTATCGCAGTTGGACGAAAACCTTGCGGCATGCAATGCAGCTGCCGAGAAAGGTCCACTCTCCGATCAGCTCTTGGCTGCGTTTGATAAGGCCTGGGAGATTACCAAGGCAGGGGCCTTTCCGTATTGGAGAAGCTATTCTTCCGACTTTCCGAATCGAGAAAACCTAGATCCAGGTGCCTCCTACACCGTCAAAAAATGAATGATTGGAAAGCAGCCGTCACGATAAAATAGAACAGCAAATAGCGCTATTATTTTTCCATTTGAGCTGCAACAGCAATGGTGACGCACGTACAGTACAGTATTTGTTAGCATCGTTACTTGGAGTCGGTAGCGAGCCGACGAGCCATCGTTCCTCCTTTACTATCTAACCATCCTGCCTTCATCATAAAGGTAATCACATCACCGCGCTTTTCAATATCCAGCATAAAAAGAGTTCGCTTGCCGTTGCTGTCCTTGTCTAAGAGTCCTTTGTTGAGCGATTCCGTAATCAAGACATTTTTTATCTCGATATATTGTTTCGGCGTCAACCGAAGCCTACGGCAGAGATCTTGCTCCTTCTTCGAAAGCAATCCAGCCCATTCCATTTTCTCGACATGAAAGTCATCTTTGTCCCCGTCGCTGTTCTTTCTGTCACTTTCTTTTGCGTCGTCATCACCTGCAATCTTCATCACGTCCTTATCAGTAGCGGCGGATTTGGAACCTTCCTCCTTCTCGTCGGTCCCATCCGTGTTGGCCTCGACTCCCTGAGCAGCATTTGCATCCACACAGTCCGAACGACTGTCGCTTTGGTGACGTGATACAGACTTGTTGTTGTATTGATACCACAAAGAGTTGATACTTTCGTCCGGCCGATCATCCTTTCCACCAGCAGCACTATTGGTGGACATGGTTTCTGCCGCGGGTGCTGCCTTTTTATTGGCCTCCTTTTGCAAGCTGGCGACTTTGTGAAAGTTACGTCGACTCTTATCCAACTCATACTTTTCAGCTTCGGCGAGCGACGTAATCCCCAAACGACGGTACATCTGAAACTTGGCGATTTCCTTGCGGAGACGCTTGGCTTTGAGAATATCTTCCAAAAACTTTTTGTGCTCTGCAGGACTGTGAAAGCGTTCAAACAGACGCATGCGGCGAACCAAATCCCTTTCATCGCGTGGTAACTTTGCGTCTTCTTCTTGATTCTTGCGATAATCATGCAGATTACGCTCACGAATAAAGTCCTTGCGCTTTTGACGTTCGTCCAATTTCTCATTGTAAATTTTCAAAACGGCTAGTTTGAGCCTTTTGTCTTCTTCCAAATCACCTGGCAGAAATTCCATATCAGCGAGGGCCTGTTCAGCATCATTTTCCCATTCGATATCAAAGTCACCACGACGAGGCATGTACCCTGCCAGCTCGGCCCCGGGAAGCTGTACAACATCTTCGGCTCTCGCGGGAAGGACCGTAGGCCCTCCCTGTTTCATATACCTCGTTTCCTGCCACTCCTTTCGGATCTTGTCGGCTTCTTCTTTAGGTAAGGAAGAAATCGCCCTGACAAAGAGCTGTTCCCCCTTTACCGACTGATCACGTCCCACTTCTTGCCCGGCTACGACAGGTGGATTGGGGACGCCATTCGATGATACCTTGTCGGGAACAGCTGGGTTGGGATAGAGTTCCGAGACGACCTTATACTCCGGCAACGATTCCGTTGGAACAATCTTGACCTTTCTGTTGAAGCGCTGGAGTGATACGGTACTATTGGCGACATTGGACCGCGATGCAATAGCATGCTTGCGCTTTGAAAGACGGGTAGGGTCAACATCCTTGGTGACACTGCCAATACTTGCAGCACCGATACTGGCTGTTTCGCTGGGTGCTTCCTTGACAGGTGTACTCATACCATCTTTATTGTTGGCATTATCGTAGACATTACCACCTTCCTCCGTGGCACTGGCATCTTCCACCAGAGTATACGGTGGGAGAATGTGTCCGTAGCGTCCTAGGAAATCGTCAAAATAGCGTTCCATGCAACGCCTAGGGTTTTTACCCGCAGACCCAACACCGGCAACTACTTCGGCAATGTCAGACCAATTTCCCAATCCGTGAGATTCGATACCTTCCAAAAGGCGCAGATCTTCTTCCACCGTCCAAATAGCTTTGACATCGTCCGGGATGAGCACTACATCAGTTGGAACCACTGTATTGACCGGATTGTCAGCGGTGGTAGCCTTTTCCAGTGTATTTGTGTCCACTGCAATTTCATGCGCATCATCTTTCATGTCCACATCACCATCTTGATCCTTTTCTTGGTTCTTCTTGTCTTCCTCGCTTCCTCGGGGCGCCACTTTCCGCACTCCCGGAAACATGGGATACCGCGTATTATCGCAGACCCGGTACCCGTGGCTGTCGTCGTGGTGAATCGCTCCAGAGGCCGAGTGCCACGATGATGTCAGATTATCTGCATCATTTTCCGTGGATCCTTGCCTACCCTGGACCTTCTTGCCGGCTTCGACGGACGCTCTCAACCTGGCAATGGCCGTGGTGTGATCCGTCGTCAGGAAGCAGTCGAGACACAAATCAAAATCGAGACACTCAGCACAGCGAATTCGCGGCATGCGACTAATATCGGAATGGCAGTAATCGCATTCGTAGACACCACGAGGTTTCGCACTGGTCAAGACGAGTGGTGGATTGTTGGCGTCGTAGTCGTCTGTCCCGTTGTCGGCATTCTTGGTAGCGTCTTCTACATCCATATCCATGGGACCAGGAGACGAAGCACCGCTGGCTAGGATAGGGGAAGATGCTCTCGAATTGGATCGCGATCCGCTCTTGCTACTAGTCTTGCGTCGCTTGGCTGCTGGCATGGTTGGTGATTAATAATGGAACAGATCAAAATAAAGATCTTCTAAAAGATTCACAATGGGAACTTTTTGATTTATTTCGGCCTTTCTTTAATAATAAAGTTTCGGGTTGGCAGCGATTGTGTTAAACAGCAGCAATGAGTGTTAGCACTGTTGGTTTAAAGTGAGAGAATGCAAGTACTATGCTGGAGCGGCTCTTGTGCCATGGTCAGTTTCAGCTTTTGATTACCTGGTATTATTCAAACATAAAATTCCGTCTGGCATTCGTCCGTTGCGCTACCTAGAAAGAAATCCGCGTACAACGACAACAACTAACTGAACTAAAAAACAATAGCACTCTTAACATAATTCGTTCCCTGCCTACGCTGCTAGTTTTCGCACAATAATGTACAAGCTTTGTTTCCCCTATTGATTGACTATTACAGTAGCAAATTCATTACCTGTCGTTAGCCGCCGCCCATCTTTCGTTTTGGCTGATAGATATCGTCCACAGAGAACTCGGTTTTGCGGTCCTTCACAGGTCCACTGCACAGAGCTAAATTAACGTCGGTTCGCCGCAAAGCAATGAGTCGAGCCCGTTCCAAAAGCTTTTCTTCCTTAGACTTGACAGGGGTCGTTTGCTCCTTGATAATGTCCGCGGCATCGTCAAACATACTAGCATCGGAGCTATCGTCCTCGTCCGCGCCCTCGGCTTCTTCAGCCGATTCGGCATTTTCAGCCGATTCGTCTTTCTTGGCATCTGCAGCTCCCGAAATGTATCGATCAGTGATCTCATTTTCAGTAACCATAACATTGTTGGGATCATCGTAGCGTGTCTTGACCTCATCTTGGTTCAAAAAAGCATTGTGATCGAACGCAAAGGTTCTCTGTGTTTGTGACAATTCCATGTCGTCAGGTGCATCCTCCTCTTCGTCCTCAAGTCGTTTTGCATCTTTTCTCTTGTTAGCTTTTGATACATCAATCGCAGTAGCAGTGACAGCCTTGCAACAGCTCACTCCAGTACCCGGAGCGGCTTCATCGGCGTTCTTGAATTTTGACTTGCACAACTCGGTGGCTTCGGCGGACTGTTGCGTTCGTTTGCTAGCAGTAGAAGTCGTAGCAGCAATAGCAATAGCAGGCGCCGCAGCAACGTTGGTAGCTGCTGATACTTTGCTCTTATAGAATGTCTTGGCATTTGTTCGGACATCACCACAATCACTAACGTCACTGTCACCGTCACTATCCTCGTCCTTGTCGATCGAAGGCACATCTTCAGGAGCTGTGGTACCGGCTTGTTCAGCAATTTGTTTGCTAATCCAAGACTCACTCTCTCCGTTTAGAATCTTCTCACCATCGGACCCCCAGTCTTCGGCTAATTCTATTGAGTTGAGACCCGTGAGACCATCCGTGTCAACCTTCTTTGACGATTTCTTCTTCGTCTTCCAGACTTTCTCCATGAAGGCTGACTCTTTCGAAAAATTTAGCAAATTCTCCATTCCAAATAATTCACCCTTTCGTTTAGTGTCTCTCTCGACACCCAAAAAAGATCTCGGGGCAGCTTTATTCCCCGAACCTTCCGAACGAAATGCCTCCTGTTTTAAATGTAGCTTATAAATCTGGCGGAGGTATTTAAGTTCGTCAATGGTACCCTGCGCAATTAGTCGGTGGACCGTAACATCCTTCTTCTGTCCGATCCGAAAGCTACGATCCTGTGCCTGTTCGTCGTTGGCAGGGTTCCATTCACAGTCAAAAATGATTACTTGATTGGCAGCCGTGAGATTCAGCCCGACGCCTGCTGCTCGGGTACTGAGCAGAAAGCAAAATATACTGTCCTTCGTTTGAAATTCATTCACAAGGCCTTGTCTATCCTTTGCGGGCGTACTGCCGTCAATACGAAGAAATCTATAACTTTGCGATTCCATGTAGTTCTGAATGACGTCGAGAGTCTGTGTGGAATAGGAAAAGAGCAGCACTCGTTCCCCATTTTTTTGAATTTTCATCAAAAGCTTGTGCAATTTTTTCATTTTCCCGGACATGGCAAAGTGGTCTTCATTTAAGAGTGCGGAATCACAGCGTTCAAACGACTTTCCGGGGAGTTTCCTGATTACATCCTTGGGAAAAGCAATTTTTGCAAAAGCCTCTTGCTTTTCCTTCGATTCCTTGTCAAGCCTCTTGTCAGCTTTGTTGTACTGAAGCAGAGCAATTGAACTGGACAGCTTGTACAGCATGGTGAGTGCAGGCAGTAGTATGCACGTTGGACACTTTTTGCATTCTTCATAATTGGAATCCGCGTGCTGATGGCGCCACAGAACTGCTTTCTCCTCGCCGGGCGGTGGACTACTGTAGCAGCACTCTTTCCGCTTTTTAAAATGATTTTTCCGCTGGTACTCAATCTTCTCTGCTGCCGAACGGAGCCGCCTGTATTCGGCAAAATAATTCATATTCACTCCGCAATCGCAAGGCGCGTTCGCGCCTCGAAGGAGAAGATAATCGGGCAAATTTAGAATATGATCGTACACATCTTTTTGCATATCCGAAAGTTCGCACAGTAAAACATTTTCAGTTTTCAGCGGCAACTCCTTGAGAACTTCCGTTTTCAATCGTTTGATGTATATTGGCGTGTACAGAGCCTGAAACTCTTGCCGCTTCCGTTCGCCGTATTCCTGAGCATTTTTTGAAGCATTTGCGGTTCTGTTGGGAATAAAAAGCAGCCCTGTGAGCATTGCATCGAGTTGACTCTTTCCATTCACTCATTTTGAATCTCGCACGTACCTGGAGAGCTTAATAGGCTCCCCGAATCTTTTCATAAAGGGCTTGAGCTTACCCAAACGGTTGTCATCGATAAGATCAACAAGGTTGTGAAATCTGCGAATAAGAGATGGAAGTGTGAGAAGGTATATATTATTTCTATAGATATTTGGTAGGCGTTTCCTTCCGAGGACGACTTAAGAAACGTTTCTAGAATTGGGGACTTACTCTTCAAACCTATTTTGCATCACTGTCCCAGTCATTCCTACCAGTTGACAATCTTTGTGGGTCAGCGACAGCTTTTTCAAATGTTTTGACATATACGCTGTAGGTGACTGAAGAGGTTTAAAAAGGCACAAAAGCTGAGATCACTCAGATCAAAACATATCACCCACGGACAATCGACAGAGATACTATACCCACTTTGAACACGTGAAATTCATCGATTACACACAATTTCCAAGGAATTTCATTGAGCCTTGCAAAGTGTTCGGGTTTTCCAAAGAGTGTATGCCCCATCACCATCACTTCTGCTTGGCTGAATTCGATTGCCTCGAGAGCATCGTCTCGTTCCGAATCGCGATACATAACGACGAAAAAATGACCCCAGAGCTCAAACTCGTAGGCCCAATTATCCAGTACCGACGCGGGTACAATAAGAAGGATGGGCAACTTCGCAGGCAAAGCGAGGCTTTCTTTGAACTCTCGAAGTCGTTCATCTTTGGATTTGAAGCTTGCAATACCCAACCAACTGTCCATTTGCAATTTTTGTAGCTCTCTTTTGAATTCTCTAATGTTTCTTTTTCGTTTCTCCAAGACAATATGGTCTCGACCTGTCCCTGTCTTACCCAACAATGCCGAAATTACGGCAATTACTTGGACCGTCTTTCCAAGTCCCATGTCGTCACCTTTGCCACGAAGAAGAAAGGACGAGGAAAGCGTATTATTTGTAAGTTTCGGACTTGCACGCCACGATATGAAAATTATAAGCAGAAATACACTCGATTTTTGTGTATATTACTCATCCTTCTGCTACGTACCCAAAATGACACCCAATCCGTTGACAATATTATTGTAGAGAAATTGTATTCCTTCTCGTTGATAGACTGGCAGGTACCGACTTAACGAAGCCGGAACTTGGTGCGGTCCAACGTCGCCCGTTTTCAAATTCTGTAGAACGAATGGTTCATTGGCAAAGGGTCCAAAATGAGGATTAGCAAATTCTGGATGTTGTTTGTTTCGCATTGCCTTGGTTTCAGCGTCCATATTTTCGTCATCATCATCATCATCATCATCATCATCATCGCCCACTGGAGGACTTGTGGTGGTGCTAAATTTCATCACCGGATCGGAAGTAGCAGATTGTTGGGCCTCTCTGGCGCTATCAAAAGCAGAAGCAGGAGACGCTGCTGCAGCTTTTTGCACCAGAGCTTTCTGACCAGTATCGCGTCTTCTCGATTTCAACGAGGTTCTCGCAGTCTTAATAATGGGTACCTCATCAAAATCATCCTCCCATAATAAATCATCTTGCTGATTTTGCTCCATACGGTATTCTTTCGAGGACGATTGTTCTTGTAGTTGTTTCAGGAGTGCCTCATTCTGTTCTCGCTCCGCCTTTTCCATAGCAATGGGATTGACCAATCGGCTCTTTCCTTGTTTCGGTATCGTACAGTTATTGTCAGTTTTCGGTAATGGAACCATTTTCTTGTTCGTCTCATCATTGAATGCGGGTGGCGAGTCATCGTTGTCGTTCACGAGAAAATCGTGCTGACCTGCTGATTCGGGTAATATCTTTTTTTCTCCATTCCTCATAGATTGAGTTTGTGGACTTTTTGGGTCGACACTGGTGAAAAACTCCTCCTGTTGCTCTGGTTGCATCTCTTGTTGGTGTTGTGGATGATCCTTTTGTGTTTCTTGCGGCGGCGTTTGTCGTTTCTTTTTTAACAATGCCAGACTCGGCTTTTTTTGCAGTATTCGGTTGATATCCTCATCGGAACTGGAATCATTATCTGAGGAATCCAGGCAAACAACGGAACGTTTCTTAGTAGTGATATTCGCAGCAAGCTCGAGAAACCTGTTCTGGATGCCTGGTGTGTGTGGTAGTTTTCTTTTTGAATTTTCATCCTCCAGCTCCAGCTCCTCCTTGTCGTTGTCGGAGGAAGAAGAATCATCCGAGCTGGATTCCACCGGGACACGTTTGCGGAACTTAACTTTGGGTGCCGTAAATTTTCTGGTGCTAGCTAGTTTGGTTGTAGTGGTTGCTGTTGCTGCTGCTGCTGCTGCTGCTGAAGGAGGAGAAGGAGGTTTTCGGTCTAACATCATGTTCGAATCATGATTCTTTTCATCATTCGACGACAATTGTCTTCGAGTACACCCCAAGGGCAAAGCATGTTGAGACTGTGACTGTGACTGTGACATGGAAACAGAAGATATGGGAGAAGCAATATTGACATTGATATCCTGCGTGTTGCTGTTGTCTTGTTGTTTGCTCAAGAACAACTTTGGAGTTTTTCCTGCACTCTGCTGCTGGTAGTTGTTGCTACGACCAGTATGCCTCGAAGAAGCAGACGGCGACACAATATCCTGCTGAAGCTGTTGATGTTGTCGCAGTCGTTGTTGTCGTAATCGATCTTCTTGCAATTCTCGTTGACGTTCTTCTTGTTGGTGTCTTTCCAGCCGTTTCTTTTCTTCTTCCGCTTCCTTCCGACGATTCTGTTCCTTTAATTGTTCCATGGATTCTTCATACATCCGCTTGGCCTCGGGATCGGCAAAGTGTCGTCTTTTCCTCCGGTGTGACAATGGCATTGTTAACGGATTGCGTATGGAGGTATGTGATGTGTACCTTTAAGCTTTAAGAGTACTAGTACCGAGTACTAGCTAGTGTACATACACTGCTGACTGCTGCTCCTGGTGAAGCTATTAAATCAAGTGGAGTAATAGATCGAGTTGGAATGCGTGCCTGGTTGGCTGATTATGAATGTTTGTTTCAATTGCATTGCTTTGTGTGGTAAACAAGCTCTGAATGGATTTCTTTTTGGTGTGAAGTCCTGTTTTGTTGCTCCACTCGTTCACTCACTAATACTGCTTTCGTTCTTGTTTTATGATTAGCTAGACTACCATGGTAGTCATAATACTGTACTACTACTACTACTGGCTGCTAGCTAGCTAGCTACGAGTAGATCAGAGTAATAGCTCTACTTGCTAGTAGTAGGCAGTAGTACCATGGTAGTACCAGTAGTAGCTGCTACTAGTAGCTAGTGGACATACACTTCTGTTGTTCATTGGTGTCTCTCATCATCACCCACAGTTCTCGTTTTGCTTCGCTCGCTCGTCGTGGCCGAATGAGCTAAGATTAGGATTCATCTGTTTGCAGGGGGTATTTACCCCCTGCAATTCCAGGGGGTATTTACCCACTGTGCCGAATTTTTTGCTTTTGCACCACCACAACATAATTTTGTTGTTGCACCACAATGACACACATCTGCACATCTATAATTCAACCACCTAGTACTACACCTTATACTTATTCTCACCATAGGCGCACCA
>Ga0210025_1005541_pt1 | contig 10188 bp, 12 predicted proteins | sample CryGeyme20150102_FD_183989 | JGI IMG/M metagenome (GOLD analysis project Ga0210025, IMG submission 183989) | Groundwater microbial communities from Crystal Geyser aquifers in Utah, USA - Crystal Geyser metaG 2015-0102 (SPAdes) (version 2) | ecosystem: Environmental > Aquatic > Deep subsurface >...
ATTTGGATTAAGGGTTTTTTATTTAATGCTTTTCTTCTGTGTACATTTTTTACTATTCGCAGAATTGATGTCCAGAAAGATGATAATGAGGATTTTTATGGTTTTCTATGGAAAGCATTTGGTTCAAGTATTGTTTCGGTTGCACTTTCTCTGATGCTCAATGTTTTTATTAGTGTTGCTTCAAACTACCTTTTAGAGCATACAATGCTTTATAATTTTATTTATCATATAGATTTTGGGCTTTTTGTAGGTTTTTTACTGACGGCGTATCACAAATGGAAACATTTGATAACTTATCAAGCCATTAAGTTTATGCGTACTTTGATGAAGACATTTGAATATACGCTTTTCGTTACGCTATTTTTTCACTTTTTTGGCTTTGAGTTTTTTGTGCCTTATTCACAAATTATCCTTTTGTTTTTGGTCTTGATGACCTTTGTTTTATCAATAAATATTCGCTGGGTTGCTTATTTAAACTTTAACCAAAAAATTCGTTCGATTCTACTTTTGTTGGTTATTTTAGCTGTTCAATTTTATTTTTTGTTTGAGTTTTTGCGTTATGATAATATGTCTCAACAAGCTACAAAAACACAAGCAATTACAAATTTAGTAATTGATTTACAAAACTCTGTTTTCTTTGTAGCTACTTTTATTTTTACAGGAACATATACTGTTACAAGCGCACTTCTTTTACTTTTCAACCTTCCAACCTCTTCTGTTTTTGAGAAAAAAATTGGAGAATTAGCCAGTTTTCAAAAACTTTCTGAATCACTTTTGAGTGGAGATAATGAAAAAGAAGTATATAAAGTTTTGTTAGAAAGTGCAATTCAAACGCTTCATGCAGATGCTGCATGGTTAGAAATTTGGAATACACAACGAGATTTTATCACAAAAGATATTTCAAACAATGAGGCTGTCAAGCTCAAAAAAGTCATTTATGAAAAAGGATTAGATAGAAGCAAGCCAAGAAAATACGCAGCTATGCAACTCTTCGAAAAAGACTATGAAGACCAAACCTATCAATCTATCTTATCTTTGCCTTTGATTGCTAATAAAAGCTATTTAGGTTCACTTGTTTTATTAAAAGAAATTGATAATGCTTTTGATAATGTTGTCATGACGACACTTACTTCGTTTGTAACACAGGCAAGTTTGGCAATTTATAATTTTAGACTCATAACAACTGCCGTCGAAACGCAACGTTATCAAAATGAGCTAAAAATTGCTCACAGAGTACAAGAGAGCCTTTTACCAAATGTAATCGATGTCGATAATCAATTTGAAATTTGTGTAGAAGCAGGTTCTGCTGATGAGGTAGGTGGAGATTATTACGATTATTTTCAAGTTGCGCCTCATCGTTTTGCTGTTATTATTGCTGATGTAGCAGGAAATGGAACTTCAGCAGCTTTTTATATGGCACAAATGAAAGGTATTTTCCATAGTTTGGTTCGCTTAGATTTAAGTCCAGATTTATTTATGGAATATGCTAACAATGCACTTAGTTCGTGCTTAGAACCTCGTCTTTTCATTACGGCTACTTATTTGATTATTGATACCGAAAAAAGAAAAATCTACTCTTCTCGTGCTGGTCATTGTCCGACTTTATATTACAACGCTAGAGAAGAAAAAGCTGATTTTTTAGAAGAAAAAGGAATTGGTTTGGGAATAATTAGAAATGGAACGTATGGAAAACACACCCAAGTTTCTATTTTTGATTATGAAGAAGGAGATACTTTTTTCCTTTATACAGATGGAATAAATGAAGCTCGCCACCCTGTTTCGAAGGAAGAATATGGTTATGATAGAATCAAAAATTTTGTAGAAGAAAATGCACATTGCAATGTCGCACAGATAGCAGAATTAATCATTGATGATATTTACCAATTTATAGAAGGCGATGATTTGCGTGATGATTATACCGTTATGGTGATGCGTTTTGATTAAAATATTAGAGATTGGGAAATGGAGAGTGGGGAATGAGGAGCTACAAACTACATTTTTGTTCTTGATTATACACGAAAAAGCCTTTTAATTCAATAAAGAATCAAAAGGCTTTTTGATTCAATTAATAATTAATCGTTGATAATTAACCATTAAAAAAATTATTATTCATTTTCTTTAGCACGACGAGCGATAAGCTGAACTACTTTCATAGCCATTTCCATATCTCCGTTTACTTTTACTTTTCCAGTCATATAAGCAGCCATTAAGTTCAAAGAACCATCAAGCATTTTGTTTGCATTGTCTTCTGAAATCTTAACTGTACAATCTGCATCTTTATCTTGGTGAGAAACCACATTAGGAGTTTGAGTTGCATCTACAAATACAATTCCGTCGCCTTTAAGGTCAAATTTAACCGTTTTGCCAAGACCACTATCTGTTCCTACTACTGCTTTTACACGTTCTGTGAAAGATTCTAAGCTCATAATTTTATTTTGCTTTTGGGGGTGAGTAAAATGATTTATACTGCAATTTAACACAAAAAACTCGGCTTGCAGCGTTTTGTTGTGCCTTTAGGGCAAATTTTCAACTTAATTTTGAAGTTTTCTGTATAATTCTGCGTGTGCTGGGTCAAGTTGGAGCAAAATTTCGGCAGCTTTGAGTTTTTCCTCTCTTTCTGCATTCGAAAAAAGTTGATAGAGTTCTTCTCCTTTTGCATCAAAAAGTGTTTGAATAAGTAAAGCATTCAAACGAACGGCACTTACTTCTTTCCATTTTGTCAATACTTCCATTGTTTTTTTGCGTGCTTCTGCTGGTTTTTCTAGCATCAAATCAAGCCCTAAACGATGATAATCATACAAACCTTTTCGCAAATCGATAAACTGAGGACTATTCAAATTTTCGCCCAACCAATATCTTGAACGAACATCATTATTCTGCCAGCCTGCATTTCCAACTCCTGTACTTTGTGCATTATTGATGATATTTTGTGCTTTTTCGATATAAGGACTTCCACCCAAAGAAGAGAATGAATCATAATCTAAAGCCAAAATAATATACGAATAATACGCCAACATCAAAGTCAGATTATTATTTGTAGAATTAGGAATATAAATAAGAGGTTCACTTGGTTTATAAGAAAAATCAAAATTCTTATCAAAATAATTTAGCATTGGAGAAGTGTAACTCGTTCCATAGACAGGACGATTATATTGGATTTGTGCATCTGCTGAATAACGTCCTTGTGCAAGGTCTGTATTCTTGTCTAGCGTAATCAAAATATTACACTCTATGCGCTCCCATTCTTCATAACGGTCTTCTGTCCATTGTGTCGTATTCATAAATTTGGTCAAGGCTTTGGTAAGCTGACCAACAATTTGCTTGTTTTGAGCTTCTACACGAGAATCATTAATGATTACATTACAACGAAACTCTTGTGCCAAAACTTGACTAGCAGATGATACAAAGAGAAAACTAAAAACTAAAAAAATATATTTCTTCATTGATTATTTTTTTATAAAATTCAAAAAAACGCTATAAAGAAATTCTAATTTTTCTTTATAGCGTTCAATTTACTAAAAACTTATGATTTCAGAATTATTTTTTATAAATACTGATTAATCAAACCTGCAATTACTTGCCCCGAACTAGGACGAGGTGCATCTTGATTCACTACTTTTCCAGTTTTATCTACAAGCATATAACGAGGAATTCCAGAAATTCCATACTTCGTAGAAACAGCTTGATTGGCATCAGCAGCAGGATAAAAATGAACTCCTTTGATGTCCATTTTCTCAATTCCATTTTTCCAAGCATCAGCAGCTCTATCAAAAGAAACGTATAAGAAAACTACATCTTTTCCTTCAAACTGACTGTGTAATTTTTGTGAGCTAGGCATTTCTCCACGACAAGGAGGACACCAAGAAGCCCAAAAATCAACATAAATAACTTTTCCTTTGTATTCTGCTAAAGCATCTTCAAACATTTTTACACTACCATCAGCATTAGTTTGGTCTAAAAACACTTTTTCTGCATTAGTAATTGATGCTGTTGTAGTATGAGTTGTTTGTGTTTTTTCTGGTCCACCAATTACTACATGAGTGCTAGAACCATTGCCATTACCTTCTGAGGCATTTGCTTGTTTTTTTTCACTCGCACAAGAAGCGGCCGTAGCAATAAGGGCAAAAAATAAGATAATTTTTTTCATCATTTTAAAAGTATTTGTTATTGATGTTGTTTTTGCTAAAACACCAACAACGGTGTAAATAACTGTGTAAATAATTTTTCTATTGGATTAATAACTGTAAAATCTTTCCTAAAGTTTGAGTTTGGATTATTTAAGAATCAGAATAACAAAAATACTAAAAAATTTAGATTTTATTCCCTCTCAAAAACTCATCTGTTTTCATTCTTCGTTTTCCTTCGGGTTGCAATTCATTGATTTTGATATACCCATCTAAAGTCTTAACGTAAAGATAACTCTTTTGGTCTGTAAGTGGCTCGCCTATCAAAAGTTCATTTGATTCATCGTAATCAGCAATTTCTACATCAAAAACCTTGTACATGGTATCATAAAGGCGCATTCTTGCAGCAGGATAGGGTGTAAGTCCACGAACAAAGTTTAGTATTTTTTCACTTTCATTATTGAAGTTTATGAAGGTATCTTCTGTAAAAATCTTTGGCGCATGAGGTGTTTTTTCTTCCAAATTCTGTTTTTTGACTGCATAATCATTGTCTTGAATTGCTTTTACGGTTTTCAAAACAAGCCTTGCACCTTTATTTTTTAGCCTTTCATAAAGCGTTCCGACATTATCATTGTCATAAATTTCTTCTTCTTCTTGAAAAAGAATATCTCCTGTATCTATTTTATGTTGTAGAAAAAAGGTTGTTACTCCAGTTTTTTCTTCTCCATTGATGATTGCCCAGTTGATAGGCGCAGCACCACGATAATTAGGCAACAGCGAAGCATGAAGATTGAAAGTTCCTATTTCGGGCATCTGCCAAACTACTTCTGGAAGCATTCTGAAAGCCACCACAACTTGAAGATTTGCATTATAACTTCTAAGTTCTTCCAAAAAACTCTCATCTTTTAGATTTGTTGGTTGAAGAATAGGCAGATTATGCTTTAAAGCTGCTTTTTTCACATCAGATTCGTTTATTTTCTGACCTCGCCCTGCTGGTTTATCAGGCGCAGTAATAACAGCGACTACATGGTAGCCATTTTCTACTAAAATATCTAACGAGGAAACGGCAAATTCAGGCGTTCCCATAAAAATAATACGTAATTGGGGCATATTTGATTTTTTATTTGTAGCTCATTCAAAGTCAATTTGTAGCTCAAAAATACGAAAAAGTGAGCTACAAAACGGTGTAAAGTGAGCTACAAATAAAAATTGGTTAATTTTTATGATTTAAAAAATCACCTAAAAAGACATTTTCTTTACCTCATCAAAAAGCCTTTTGACCTGCAAATCTCCAAAACCATAAATAGATTCTCTTTTTGAAAATTCTCTAAAAACAGGTGCAAACTCTTCACTTTTGAGTTCATTCATTATCTGAATGAGTGATATTTTAGGTCTTCCTAATTTCTCTTTATTTGTCTCTGTCTCACTTGGAAAGCGTTGAAGATGTGCATGGATGGCAGGAAGCATAAACGCATAACTTTAACCCAGTTCTTTAGCTGTTTGTAGTAATTTTTTGGTGTCATTATTTTTGTAATGTTCCCAAAGCAGAGAAATTTGAGTGAGTTCGGATGGAGAAATAGGACAAACGATTTTCATAAATAGAAATCAATTCAGATTCATCAAGACCACCAAAACCGTACTGCGTATGTTCTTTCGGACGAACTAAAAAACAGAATTTTTCTGACCATTTTTATTCAAAAGATGCACCACAAACCAAAAATTTACTTGGCAAAACGAATCCATCTTCAAACCAAAGATGAATAGCTACCTCACTAGGAATAGCCTTTATTTTCTCAAATTCAGAAACCGTTTTTTCAAAATAATCTTCTTTGCTATATCCTGTGTAATGGCTACTAATAAATCTAGCCCTCGTTTCATAAAACTCCTCCAAACTCTCTCCTTCTACATTTCCATCGACCAAAGCCTCTCTAGCAACGATAATTTTGCCTTTTATAGATTTTGGAAATTGCTCTTTTGCAGCATCTCCGTTTAGAATGTGGTAGTTTTGGGGTTTCATTTAATTCAAATTATTTAAAATATATTTCAATTTACGAGCTTTTTTAGTTCCTTTCTGAAACTGCTTTACTTCTGAAAAAGCTGTTTTGAGGTCGCTTTGAAAAACAGAATGTTGCTCAATTTTTTTTAATTCTTCGTGTTTTATTTCTTTGATGACTCTGAATAGTCTGTCTTTTCTGTGTTCTAAATTTTGCATTGTTTTTTGATTTATCTCTTACGAATTTATTTGCGAGGCAATTTCTTTAAACTCTTTCCTGTGTTATCTAAGCAAAATTCTCTGTTTCCTTTTTTGAATACTAAACCTTCAAGGTAACAACATATATTGTCGTATTCAAAAGGAATAACTTCTTTATAATTTGAATCTATTCCACCCCATTTATTTCCCTTTTTGACTCCAATTATTCCTCTATAATAACATAAAACATCTTGATAAGAGTTTGGAATTAAGAATTCTTGTCCCTCCTCTTCGCCATATATTACATTTCCTTCAAAACGAGTACAAATATTTGTATTTAGCCAATCAGTATTTTGTACTGATGATATACCATTTTTCGTATGTTGTGTGTTTTTGTTATCATCAATTATTCCAACCAATATTGTTATAATTATGAGTAAAGTAAAACCTACTGTAAAGGTGTAATTCCTATTAGCAAAGTCTAATGTACTAAGTAGTTGGACAAAATAAAAACGACTTGAACTTATTGGTAAATGATTTTTATGATCTATGTAATGAATGAAGATAAATACAAAGAAAATTGAATGAGCATAAAAAATAATAATTAGTAATTGTAATTTTATTTATCTTGTGTTTTATCTTAAAAATCACTCGCTAATCAGTTATATGTATTATTAATTTTGTACGACTACTTACTTGTAGTTGAAGCATCATTTTGTTTACTAACAGTTTTATAATTTTTACAGTTTTTGTTGTATCTAATTTTCTCTAATCTCTCTTCAATTTCTTCAATACGTTTTTTAAGAGCAAATTTTTGTTTTGCATCTGCTTCAATTGCGTGTTCTCTCCTAAAATATACTAGCTTTTCTAATAAAACATCTTCTTCACTCATAAATTTAAAAGTAAGTTTTAAGATTCTAAGATAGAAAAAAATACTTGTATTTATTTTGAATAAACACAGGTATTTTCAGAAAAATTGAAAAACCTACCCCTCCAAAAGCTCATCAAGAACTTATTTAATAGTAAAACTAAGTTGTTTACCTAAGCCAAGTTCAATAATACGAAACAACGTAGTCATTTGTATATCACTTTGTCCATTTTCTATGCGAGAAATATAATTTTTTGTTGTTCCTGCCTTTTCTGCAAGTTGAGTTTGTGTTAATTGAGCTTCTTTACGAGCTTCTTTGATAAGTTCTCCAATAGCAAAAGCCTTTGAGTTTTTATCAAATTCTTCTCTTGTGGGAGTTCCTACTTTTCCGTATTCTTTTTCTAAATGTTCTTTAAGTGTTTTTAGTTTCATTTTTCATAAAATTTAATTAAAAAAATACTGTATTCATCCTGCAATTCATCATAAAAATCATATAAATCACTCGCCAATCCTACCCAAGTAATTCTCATCCCTCCAAAAGCTCATCCAAAATTTTCATAGCAGCCTTTGCAATCACGGTTCCGGGTCCAAAAACAGCCGAAACTCCTTTTTCATACAAGAAATCATAGTCTTTCGGAGGAATCACACCACCAGCCACAACCATAATATCTTCTCTACCAATCTTTTTGAGTTCTTCAATAAGCGCAGGAACAAGCGTTTTGTGTCCAGCAGCAAGCGAAGAAGCACCTACAATATGCACATCATTTTCGGCAGCTTGTTTTGCCACTTCTTCAGGCGTTTGAAAAAGTGGACTTATATCCACATCAAAACCCAAATCTGCAAAACTGGTCGCAATTACCTTCGCACCTCTATCGTGCCCATCTTGTCCCATTTTGGCAATCAAAATACGTGGGCGACGACCTTCAATCTCTGCAAACTCATCAGAGCGTTTTTGAGCCAATGCAAAATCACTATTTACATTTCCATTTTCGCTTCCTTTGTCCATTTCATTGGAGTACATTCCTGCAATAAGTTGGGTTTGTGCTTGATAACGACCAAAAACAGTTTCCATCGCTTGCGAAATTTCGCCTAAAGTAGCTCGTTCTCGTGCAGCATCTACGGCAAGTTCTAATAAATTCCCTGTTTTATTTTGTGCTGCATCAGTTATTTTTTGAAGAGCCATTTTGACTTTTTCGTCATTGCGCTTTTCTTTTACTTCTTTCAATCGTTTGAGTTGAGATTCTCTCACAGCCACATTATCGACATCCAAAACATCAATTTCTACTTTGTCTTCTTCATTTTCATCAACTATATATTTATTTACACCCACAATCGTATCTTTTTGTCCGTCAATACGTGCTTGTTTTCGTGCAGCAGCTTCCTCAATTCGTAATTTCGGAATTCCTGCCTCAATCGCCTTTGTCATTCCTCCTAAAGATTCCACTTCTTCAATCAGTTCCCAAGCACGAGTAGCGAGGTCATAAGTTAAGTTTTCCACATAATCCGAACCTGCAAAAGGGTCAATCGCTTTTGTAATATCAGTATTATTTTGAATAAATAATTGCGTATTTCTTGCAATACGAGCCGAAAAATCCGTCGGAAGTGCAATCGCTTCGTCTAGTGAATTGGTATGCAACGACTGCGTTCCACCAAAAACAGCCGCCAAAGCCTCAATCGTTGTACGAGTTACATTATTAAAAGGGTCTTGTTCTGTCAAAGACCAACCCGAAGTCTGACAATGCGTTCGAAGAGCCATTGATTTTTCACTTTTCGGATTAAATTCTTTTATCATATTTGCCCACAACCAACGCCCAGCACGCATTTTGGCAATTTCCATAAACGTATTCATTCCAATTCCCCAAAAAAATGACAAACGAGGCGCAAAATTATCAATATCCAATCCGACTTCAATTCCTTTTCGGACATATTCCAAACCGTCAGCCAACGTGTAGGCGAGTTCGATATCAGCCGTCGCACCTGCTTCTTGCATGTGATAACCACTAATACTAATCGAATTGAATTTTGGCATTTTATCAGCCGTATATTCAAAAATATCAGCAATAATTCGCATACTCGGTGCTGGTGGATAGATATACGTATTACGAACCATAAATTCCTTCAAAATATCATTCTGAATCGTTCCACTCAGTTTTTCCGTCAAAACACCTTGTTCTTCTGCTGCCACAATATAAAACGCCATAATCGGCAATACTGCGCCATTCATAGTCATCGAAACCGACATTTCATCAAGTGGAATGCTATCAAATAAAATCTTCATGTCTTCTACCGAATCAATCGCTACACCTGCCTTTCCGACATCTCCAACTACACGAGCGTGGTCAGAATCATACCCTCTGTGTGTTGCAAGGTCAAAAGCTACCGAAAGTCCTTTTTGTCCTGCTGCCAAATTACGACGATAAAAAGCATTCGATTCTTCTGCCGTCGAAAAACCTGCATATTGCCTAACCGTCCAAGGGCGAACAGCATACATAGTCGGATAAGGACCACGCAAAAAAGGAGCAATTCCAGCTTGATAACCTAAATGAGGTGATTTTTGGTTATCTTCTTTGGTATAGAATGGCTTTACAGCAATTTTTTCAGGCGTTTCCCAAACAGGAAATTCTTTTGGAAGTTCTTGTGCTTGTTGTTCTGCTTTTTTTGCAGCTCTATTTTTGAGGTCTTGAAGAGTAATGTTTTTAAAATCCATATATGTAGTCGACAGCTTCCAAGCTGTCGTTTAAAAGTGTCGTTATTATATTCTAAAATTTTCCTTTATAAAGAGAAGAATTTACTAATTTCAAAATAACAGAATCGTAATTTTTAATTAGCTTCGCTGCTTTTGCAGGTTGCAATTCGTAATTTCCATCATAAAGTTTGTTTAACAAATTAGGTTTTCTTATTTTGGTCTAAGTAGTCAGACAAAATTATCGTAACAACTTTCCTTTATGGTAAAATCAATTTTGTATTCTTCACTATTGTAATTTTTTAGAATGTTTTTTATAGTT
>Ga0210025_1005544_pt1 | contig 10185 bp, 4 predicted proteins | sample CryGeyme20150102_FD_183989 | JGI IMG/M metagenome (GOLD analysis project Ga0210025, IMG submission 183989) | Groundwater microbial communities from Crystal Geyser aquifers in Utah, USA - Crystal Geyser metaG 2015-0102 (SPAdes) (version 2) | ecosystem: Environmental > Aquatic > Deep subsurface >...
CATAACCAAAATATACAATAAGTCTTTCTAAGCATCTTCAACACTTGAATAGATACCAATAAAGTTTGTAGTCTGAATATGAATAATGGTTAAACAGTCCGGTCATATCAGATGAAGAAAAAGGATAAAGGCAAGAATTTTCTCTGACATCTTTAGCAAATATGGAATTAATTGATGAAAAAATATAATTTTATGAAAGAGCCATGGCAAAATATGAACATATACTATCAAGTTTGATCTTGATTCATATGATAAATGAAGAAGTGAGAACATTCCCTCAGTTTTTCCATCTTAAATTCATCAACTGGCTTAAACTGTACAACTATATCAACGATCCTGTTCACAACTTTATGGCACCAACTGTAGCTACAATTCTCAACCATTTTTTCATACATAAATGCTAATTATTCATCAAAAATACTCAATCTTACATAGTAAACCTAAAAAATATCCTTAAAGATCAACTGATACCTCTTATTATGGAAGCTCTTTAATATCATTCAAACAATTTAGCGATGAGCAGCGAACTTCTTGTTCTTTTGATGAGAGTCTAAAATAAAAATAATATACTTAGATTATATTATCCCAATCATCTTATTGAAGGTAGAGTCATTTTATGTGAGTCGATCGTGTCATGGCTCGATCGGTAAAAATTTCCCAACAATAGTGATAAAAATTTAGTGATCAAGATTGAGTAAATATGTGTAAATATGCTTGATGAGTTGCAACCAATCTAATAAGAAGACAAAAATTACATTTATCTTGCTGAACAATAAAATCGACTAATTCACTTTGAGTTGGTTTTGTTGAGTGAGTGGCACTTATTTACCTCGAAAAGGATCTATTTCAAATCGAAAGTATTCAAACTATTCTTATTCAGAAAGAAACACTAACTATACTGTTTCATTGAGGAAGATATTGATACAAAACATAAATAAACAAATAAGTCAAGTCATAGTTACAATATATTGATTGATATCAAAGTGAACAAAATAGCATATCAGCATGCTTTTGGATGGAATTTCACCCTGCCTTCTCATTCAATCGGCTTCAAATTAGCAGTAGGTTATGAACAAATTCTGTATATATAATGCGAAATATATATGAAAAAGTAGATGATACACTCAGCAATATTCAATCACTTGAGAGCTAGGTACTCATAAATGTTGAATTTTCCTCTATATATACAGCATGAAGAGAATAGTAGACATAATTAATGTTTGAGTCACCGAACTAGCACCCTGGCTCTTTAGGAGTAGCTTCATCTGGAACATCGTAGAATAGAGGTAGAATGTTATTTCCATAAAGAATGTAAAGACTGCTATCGAAAATTTGACATCCCCAGCATCTTTAACATGACTCAATTAGACATGCTTTCCTTCCTCTATGGCCTGCCTTTCAACAAGGAGCATCATTTCCTTATGATATTGTTCAAGTACCACCTTTTGAATAATACTATGAAGGAGTGCTAATTAATGTCGAGAACGGTACGATTAGATTTCCTATAAGGTACTAAACTATTTGACTTCTTGAACACTTACAAACTTGACTCAACCGTGAGATAAATTTTTAAAAAATTAATTGAGGGAAAAGTAAACTATTCTCAAATGATCCTTAATAGCAAGCAAAGGTAGATTTACCCCTTTCGAAGTCGAGTTCGTGTCTATGAGCAAATTTGCAGACTTAGAGATGGAGCATTTTATGAATAATATTATTCATTATTTCTTAGGGAGGGTCCTCGAAAGTGAACCTTTTTTGTTCTGATACGAATACTTAAACTATTTAAAATAGTTAATAGAAGAATTATAATTGCCGATGGCTAAATATCTATTTTGCCTATAAGTTGAAATCCTTCTTCATTTCTTCTATATTAGTTATGAAATTCGAAGTTGTGAAGTCCGACAGTTTCTTCCAAACTAGCACCTATATCATATTCTAAAACAGATTCTTCCTCAAACGGCTTCTCAGGAAGTATCCCAGATTCTATCACTACGAAGGTATTGACACCACTGCCAATAAATTTGTCTCCATCTATGTCAAAAGAGTAAGAACAACTTTATCCAGGCCACGAATAACTTCAACTACTCCAAGAAAGTCAAGGCCTAGTTGAAGAACAAACTGAGCCCGCATGTTCTTTGGGAGGGATCGCATAAACAGGAGTCAACAATTTTAAATGTGGAAATTCATGAAAAATATGGACCTTCATTAAAGCAAATGTTTGAATGTGTCAAGGAAAAAATCACTCTGAAAGATTTCTTACACCTCATGTATCAGATGGTACGGCAATTGTTTAATTTAGATAAAATTAATTGAGAAGTATAGTTCAGTCGGCTATGTTTGCCGTTAACTTGACCTTGAAGAAATAGTATTCGATCCCAAACCTGAGAAGTGCTAGCTGTACTTGCTAAACACCTTTTCGTTGAGGAAAAAAGGATAAAACTGCCCTGAACTTTTGGGTAAATTCAGTTCGAAAGGAGCTCACCTTGGTTTAAGTAATTTTATGCGTTATTTCAGGAGCTAGTTACAAAGATGACTTGGAATCAATGTGTTACATTTTGCTACACATCTATACTGGAGGATAATTCTTATCAAATGTCACCCCTGGGAACTACATACACGAAAAGGCGAAAATTGACTTCAACTCCATGGGTCGACCGATTCCTGAAGTATTTCAGTAGTTCTACCATTATTTGCTTAATCTCAACTTCAATGATGAAATCAATCTCTACATCTGGAGAAACAGAATATATAACATGTTGGGCAAAGATACTGTCAATGAGGCCTATGGTTGGCTTCGGGCCAAAAGTAGCACGATGTCTGTCAATAAGTAAGCAAATGGGCAGAACTCAAGCCTAAATGTTAAGCTGGAATAGCAGGAAATACAGGACGAACTGGATGATGAATTGACCTTGGATGAGAGAAAAATGTTATCGTCAGTTGGTTAAAAATTGTACATAGATAGATGCACTTTCCAAAAACACTGATTATTTGTATGATCTTAAGTATATGTCAGTACCTATGAATCCATATGAATCAATATTTGAATGTATTGATTGTGTAGACATTGCAGTTTTTTTCTCTCATGACCTCGAATTGCTCATTGATGTTCAGCTGGTCTCTTAATTTTGCTATTTATTTCATGTACGATACATCTTTTTCTCGCAGTTGGTACTCATAGGATTAAATGAGTTTGTCTTTTTCCAGTTTGTTCATTTTGGAGGAGTCTTCCCGCTATTACTTGAATGAGATCATCATTTTGTTTATTTGTTCCATTAGTTCCTTGTTCACATCTTTAGGTTAGGCTTTCTTCAAAAGGATTAATTTTTCTTCAGATACAGTTTAAATCTAGTTCTGCAGCCTTTTATTCAAGGTTTACAAATAGTTAGTTTCTTATCTTAGAGAGTTGATCAACTCATTTAATCTTTTGGTTTAGAGCTAATACTGACTGCATCTATCTTTTTGATATTTTAGTTGAGATTGGCAACTATTTAGATCGTTAGTGATACTGCTCAGCTAATCTTGTTGTCGGTTTAGCTAACTTTGAAGTTTGTTGATGATTGATTGAAGGTCATTCTTGGTCTGAATGGATTATTTCAATTCCATCCATGTGTTGTTGTAGCTATGCTAAGATTCCTTGATCTGTCTGGTTAAAATGGTATTCTCTTGGATAAGATTAGCTGCATTTTATTGAAAATTCTTAGATTATCTGCGAATTGCATCTTCAAGAGTTGACCATTTTTATTTGCAATAAGCAAGTTATTAATCAGTTGATTTTAGTTGAGACAGTAATTTTTGATTTTGTTTGTGAAGTTCTTCATTCTAATCCTTCAAATGAACCTCTCTTCTTTTGGCATCTTCCAATGATTTTGTAATGATTTAGTTGCTTTCCAGCAATTATTTCTTCTCAATAGCTGATTGTTCACCATAAACATAGAGATCCTCAATTTCATTTTTTAATTTTCGAACTTGAAGGTCATGTTCTTCATCATTATTTGTGATCGTTGTTTCGAGTTCTTTGGTGTAATCTGCTAACAGAAGGTTATCTTCTTTTAGTTTTTAGATAACAAGGGTCAAACGATCGATTTCTTCATTCAGGATATAGTTCGCTTTTTCTTCTTATTTTAAAGCCATCTAGATATAAATACTCGTACATTGAAAGTTTATTTATCTTTACATCTTTCAGCTTTCTCAATGTGTAGTTCTCGCTTCTGTTCAGTTATTTATCTCTAGCAATTGATGAACTATGTCTCATAATTTTGCATATCTTTGTCATATCTTAAGGTCAGCTATCTTTGGGCATCAATCTGCTATCTGATATCTCTTTGGAGGTTGCTAATGATAACCTTGTTCTTATCGAGTTAGCTCTCAGCTCGATCAATTTGGCTGTCTTTCTCTGCAAAGATTCTGTCATGTTGAGTTAACAAATACCTCATTTCTTCTGAATGTTTTTCAGATTAATCTTCCAATTAGTAAATAGTCTTCTTCAATCTTTCATTATGAGAGAGCAGATCTATCTCTTTTGTTTTTATCACTTCCAATTTATGCAGAAGTTCATCGTTGTACAGCTACAGGTCATCATATCCTTTGAGTTTTCTTCGTAATTCTTAATTCTAGTAAATCAGATCTTGAATTTGCAAGTTTCTAAGATGTGGAGCATTCATGCCTTGTCTTTTAATACTAAAATATATAAACAGGCATATCTTATCTACTAAAGACTCAGATTTTATAAATTGCAACTAAATCATTTGAATCTCACATTTTGAATCTTTCCTCAGGTTTTATCAAAAAAGCTCTCAACAGTTACTTTTCATTTGCACAGTTTGCACAAGTAGCTATATACTTTCGATCGACGCATAGAGTTATCCTGACTGTATCTTTTTTATCATCAATTTTGATCAAATCGTAGCATTAGAGTTGATCAAGCCATTATTTGATCCTGATTTTGGAGCAAAACAAGCCAGCATCTGAACAAGCTCTAGTAATGCCAGACACAACCCTTTCTTCACTAACGTAAAGTGAATCTTAATTTTAGAGAATTTAGCTGATCCCGCGAAGGAGAAGCTGTTGGGTGAAGGGCATTTTTTGGATGATGCCATCTTTGGGTTTTTCCATTCCACTGAAAATGGTATCAAGAGTGTCGATCGTAATGCTGAACTGAAAATTTTACTTGCACTCTTCTTACTGAGAATCAAGCTGTTGTTCATTGATGACAGTTGAAGCCAGTTCTTTAATGAAATCATTGACCAGTCTCATATCACCTTTTGTCAAAAGGACAAGTTTACGGGTCACATAATTGAGTAATTTATCAGCAATGTCGATTCGAATCTGGCATCTTTAGTTCAATTCTGATAGTCGGTCAAGAATGATTTTTTTCAAAGTTTCATAATCGTAAGGAGCAAACACAATATTTTTAACATGATACAAGGAACAAACTTTTTCATTGTATTTTTCCAAGGCATCGATACTGTTGCTCACTCCAATGAGATTGATATTGAGTTGTTTGTTGCTGAATAGAGACAAAAATTCGATATCATAATCGCTTTGGAATCCACTAAGAGCAGTTTATATTTCTTCCACATAGACAAAAACAGGTTCTGTTTTATTGGCTGCTATCAATTATCGGATGATGTGAGCAGTGGTCATAGGTTTTTAACTTTTATGGCCCATCAAATTTTCATAGATGATATCTTGAACTTCTTTTAAGGTTCTTATAACGTTTGAATTTAGTGATATAACGAGACAATTTATCCTAGAAAGGATAGTAGTCACTGATAGAGTCTTTCCGAGTCCAGGAGCTCCAGTAATCATCAAGAATCGACATCCTTTCATTTCTCGTTTCAAGCAAGAAACTACAAAGGTATTGATCTCAATCAACTATCTCTATCGATGTCTGAAATGCTTCGGGTATTCACACCCACTCAATAAATGGATCGCTTCTGCCTTCCTGAGCTCAGATGACTTGGTCTGCGAAGATGGAGGCTCCTAGCTGTCCTCATAGTATATGGCAGTTTATGAATTTTTGGACTTGGGTGAGGTTTGGCTGCCGTTCAGATACATGAGAGAAGAGGTCTTTTGACTGTGAGTCTTTTTTTGGGTGAGTTTGTTCTTCGAAGGCTTTGTAGCTCTTGGACGGGTGCAACCTGTCTTTTTTCCCATTTTAGAATTATGCGTTGTGTACAAATTCTTGATTTTTAATTTAGAAATCGAAATTCAAATTTGGCACTGCCGGCCTAATCACGCGGTTCCATCAATAACAATAAGAATCCAATGATTTCTAATCATTCACTCTCCGTTTGTTAAAAGATAATCAATCGAGTCCCTTTCCTAAAAACATATAACTGACTTTGAAAAATCGATGTTTTTTCTCTATTTTCTAAAACTGATCCAATAAAGTTTATCAAACAAGGTCAAATCCACAGGCAGACCGATAATCATGCCAGTTTGAGGAAAGTAATTCATTTTGGGTAGATATAAACAAAACTATTAATATTATAGATGTAGCTAAGCCCCGAAGGACCAGAACATGAGGCAATCCGATAGACGGGCAAGTTCAAACCCATCTTAGAATCTACCTATCAGCAACAATAACAACATGCCAAAATAAACATTCAATTAACCTAACTTACCTCCATTTCACCACAATAATCAAACCTGATCGCATCATAGATTGACTACCCTGCTAGTTTGACAGATTAGAACAATAAAGATGTCACCTATATTGACGATTTTTAGACCTTGCTATTCTAAGAAACAAGTGAAGAGAAACAACTATCCCTTAACGATAGTTTTGAGTAGTTCTAAAAAAAGGAAAACTCACCACAAAGAAGATAAATTTTGGAGACTCTCAACCGCAGAAAATAAAAATAGATCGAGTAACAAAGATAAATATAAGGAATGAAGGAAAAAGTGGGTGAGCTGATGAAAGAAGAGAAATAATTGATCAATCAAAACTTCACACTGAAAATATAAATCAAAAAATTGCATAAAATAGCCTGTCAAAAAGAGGAGTTTAAACAACTGGAGGAGATGAAGAATAGTTTGCATTCATTGAAGAAACAGGAGAAAAAATTATTGGATTAAATTGCAGGTATTAAAGTCAAAAACAATATCTAGGCTTTGGTCTTTGGAGAGCCATCAGCTGACAAATCGAGCTCGAGTCAGAGAAATAGAGAAAAGAACATATGCAGCTCGATCAGTGGATTTCCAATTAGAATTAATTAGAATAACCTTACAACTTCAATTCGCAGCAACCAAGGAGATGGATCAATCAGACAGTTCTATCCCATGTCGCCCAAAAGCAGCATCAAAGGTTATCAGCAACCTTTCAAGTTATTCAAGCAAAATGTAACGCCGAAAGAGGTGAATCTTCCCATAAATATATAAAAATCTCGAGAGTTGAACATTTATTCTAGCATTCCTGTCAAAAAAAGTTTAGTTCAACCAACCAACATTCCCAAAGCAACAAACTTCAACTTAAAATTCAAAGGGCTTGCAAACACACCAGGAAACTGTACTCCATACAATAGCCCTCCTTCGAGCAACAAAAGTTTGCCTGAAGGACCTATAATGACACCTCCAAGTAAACCTTCCTCAATGGTGACAAGTCAACTTTCAGACAAGAAGCTAAAATATCCTGTTGCTTAGGCAAGTAATGATTTATTTTGATATTTTCAATGCCAATATCAAATAGTACTTTATCAATTGTTTTGACTTAGACTTTGCTCTTAGGGAATTATTGATGGTTTTAGGCTGTTTTAGCGAATATGGGAACTACCGTTTTATCTTTGTGAACTTCCACTTTTAGAATCTTTGTCTTTTGGTCTACTTTTTGATCTTAAAGTCATGCTGTGACTAGGAGAAGTTATTGAATTTTATAAAACTTCGAGAGTTGTTTATTGTTAATCAGAGTAGGCTTCATCTTTCTCACCACCTTCTTAAATTACATAGGGATGTAGCATATTCTTACGAAAATAGACCACTTTGTTATTTTTTCTCACCTTCTGAAAATCATTTTTGAGCAATTCTTCAATTTTGCTTTTAGATACATGTTTCTAACTTTGGATCACTGATATGATTTCTTGTTTGCCTTTGCCTTCAAGTTTCTTTGAAAATGATTCATTCAGGATATTCTACTCATAGACATATGGCATAAGAGAGGGAGAAAAAGGTAGTATGATATCGTATTGATCAAGGTCCTCTTTATCCTTTGACCATCGTTCGTAGCCGATGTTTGGCATATACTTATACACAGGGTCAACCTACTCATCCTCTGAGTCTTCAATGACAAAAGAATTCTAATTTGATAAACTTTATTGTGAAGAAAGTTCATTATCGCTATTTAAATCTTCAGCATTGAGCTCATCGTACTAATCTTCAGAATTGACTTAATAGTTAATTGAGTCATAGATCTGAAATGGCTGAGTGTAATCCATTTTTTGGGTGTACTTTATTGGAAATCCCCAAAAGGTAAAAAAGTAATCTTTATTCCAGATAAAAGTATTCTGTCCATCTATTGAGCTGGATTCAATATCAAGTTTGTCCTTATTCATAAAACTAGCAAACTAGTTCCTCACATCCTCCATCTCATATTATTTGATTTATTTAGGACTCCGAGGAAAAATAGATTCGGAAGTCTAACTATAAGCACTTTGTCTTTGAGATTTGGTGGTCATGTACAAGTTGGAGAAAATATTGTCTAGATCTTCATATTCGGCACCTTTCAATAATTTTGACTCATTTTTGCTGTCGGTTTATTTATTGAATACAAATTTGTAGTTGGCAAGAGTATTGGTTTTATCCTCTTTGGGCTTCAGGAACAGAAATAGATTATTTTTAGCTTGCGTTTTGCCCTTCAAACTGATGTTGGTTTACTTTGAAGTAGCCACGTCCTATGTTTACTCGATAAAGGCATAGTATTTCTCCTCAGCTTTTTTAAGCTTCTTGAAGCTATCATCAATTTTGAGCAAATCTTCATGAAATGGTTTACTCTTATCGATCAACTTACAAATGGCGCCAAGGCAATTAAGGTACTGTTTGGCCAAAGACCTTTTTTTCCTCAAATTATTCAAATATTAAGGTGCCAAACCGGTATATTTTTCAAATGGTTTGCTGATTTCCCAGATAGTAAGCTCACTATGGTAGACAACGTTACCAGCAATATCCAATATCTTATTTTGCCAATATTTCACATCACCTCCTAAAGTGCTAGCTAATTTTGAGGCCAGTTCCATCAGAGTCAGATTGATTACGTTGGCTATGTGGTGTACAAATATTTCATTGAAGGCTTAGTCTTACTCATAGGTATAGTTGTAACGGAGGTATTCTTTTAGCTCTTAGAGTTTGGAGTCGAATATGGTGGAGGGGACAAATTTGATGGGTTTCGATAGTTAGGCGATGACCTTTTTGACGGAGGCCTCATAGTTGACCTTTTATTGACGCCATGTATGCAGCGCCATTTCTATAGGATTCATGGATTAAAATTTGAAATGACTCATACAAAAACTTTTCTTAGTCATAAAATTCAGAAATCAATCGCTGTTTGATGCAACTCGAGCCATCATTGCAGCAGCCACATTTCCCTCTAAACCTTTAACGATAGTCATAATCTTCTAGGCGTTGTCTTTGCTACAAACCTACATTATTTTTTTAGTGGTGCTGGCGAGAATTTTCCTTACTTCCACTTCATTTTGATACAGATAATTCAATATATTTTGCCTGTAATTTGAACTGTGTTGTTCTTTGATTTTCATGCTTTCAATTTCTTTGGTGAGTAGTTTCTCTCTATTTTTGCTTTGTTAGAGGGTATAGGTTGAAAACTATTGGGTTCTTCCAGCTGATAGTTTTAGCTGTTATAGTTCGAGGCTTATTCTTCTGGTTTATGACTCTTTTTCATGAATTTTGGACAGATGTATTTTGATTTATTCTGATAATTGTTTGATTTAATTATTTTTGGAATGAAGTTCGCTCATTAATTTTTTATCCAATTTTTTTATTCTCTCCTCATTATGTGCAATCAATTTCTCATGTTCGATTTCTTGTGATTTTTTCTCCAGAGCCAGAGTGTTATAATCTTCCTCCAGCACTTTGAGCTTTTTGACAGCATAGTCATATTCTTTTGAGATCAATTCAATCTTATTTTCATGTTATTTTGACAAAGATTCCAATTTGAAGTTATACTCATTAGTC
>Ga0210025_1005545_pt1 | contig 10184 bp, 9 predicted proteins | sample CryGeyme20150102_FD_183989 | JGI IMG/M metagenome (GOLD analysis project Ga0210025, IMG submission 183989) | Groundwater microbial communities from Crystal Geyser aquifers in Utah, USA - Crystal Geyser metaG 2015-0102 (SPAdes) (version 2) | ecosystem: Environmental > Aquatic > Deep subsurface >...
GTCAGCAGAGGTCATCGGGCAAATAGAGCAAGTACATCTACGCTACCCGAATCCTGCCCCGTAAGTTTTGATTGAATGGCGGTTTCAAATCCCCCTTCAACAGTCAACCATGCCCTACACCAGCTACCGGCCTTCGCCAGGGGGACGAGTATTTAACGTGAAACTCGCGCAGCGATTCATTTGCTCCCTCGCCCACAACGCGGGAGAGGGTTGGAGAGAGGGAACGGGTATGGCAAGTTTAATTATCAGGGGTGGCAATATGCCATGCCCGTTAGAGATTTTCTCAATTCCGTTCGCTGCCTGTCGGCGAGTAGCGCCCACCCTGCTGTCTTAACTGGTTATAATCTGCGCTCTTTAATTCACGCGTATTCGGAGTCTTTGCCATGTCGCATAATTTATTCAACACCCGCTCAACCTTTAATCTAACTGGCAACAAGCAGGGCACGCTGTATTCCCTGCCCGCGCTGGAAGCGGCGGGAATCGGCAAAATCTCACGTCTGCCGGTGTCTATCCGCATCGTGCTGGAAGCGGTGTTGCGCAATTACGACGACAAGAAAATCACAGCACAGCATGTCCGCCAACTGGCCAACTGGCAACCGAATGCGCCGCGCACGGAAGAAATTCCCTTCGTCGTGGCGCGCATCGTGTTGCAGGATTTCACTGGCGTGCCGCTGTTAGCCGACCTGGCGGCGATGCGCGATGCCGCTGCCGCCCAAGGCTGCGACCCGAAAGTTATCGAGCCTTTAGTGCCGGTCAATCTGGTGGTGGATCACTCAGTACAAATTGACTACTACAACCGCCCGGACGCGCTCAAATTGAACATGGAAATGGAATTCGAGCGCAACAACGAGCGTTACAAGTTTATGAAGTGGGGAATGCAAGCCTTTGAATCCTTTAAGGTTGTTCCGCCAGGCGTCGGCATCGTCCACCAGGTTAACCTGGAATATCTGGCGCGCGGCGTGCAACACAAGGACGGGATGTATTACCCCGACACGCTGGTCGGCACCGATTCCCACACCACCATGATCAACGGCATCGGCGTGGTCGGTTGGGGCGTGGGCGGCATCGAGGCGGAAGCGGGAATGCTCGGGCAGCCAGTGTATTTTCTAACCCCTGACGTGGTCGGCGTGCATCTCAAAGGCCGACTGCGCGAAGGTCTGACCGCCACCGATCTGGTGCTGACCGTCACAGAATTGCTGCGCCACCATAAAGTAGTCGGCAAATTTGTCGAGTTCTTCGGCGCAGGGGCAGCGGCGCTGACCGTACCTGACCGCGCCACGCTGGCCAATATGGCACCGGAATACGGCGCGACCATGGGCTTCTTCCCGGTAGACGAGACTACCGTCAATTTCATGAAGAACACCGGGCGCACCGATGAAGAAGTGGATGCCTTCGCGTGCTATTTCAAGGCACAGGGCTTGTTCGGCATCCCGGCGGCGGGACAGATTGACTACAGCAGCGTGGTGGAACTCGATCTGTCTGGCATCGAACCGTCACTGGCAGGCCCCAAGCGCCCGCAAGACCGCATCGCGCTGTCCCGGATGCGCGAGACCTTCAATGAATTGTTTTCCAAACCCGTCAACGAGAACGGTTTCAACCAACCCGCTGCCGAACTCGGCAAGCGCTATACCACCGGACTGCCCGACCGCAGCGGCGCGACCTGTGTGCCCATCTCCGGCGGCGGTGAACAAGACAACGCCAAACATCGCAGCGAGATGGAAATGGCGGGCGACCATCCCAGTGCCTCGGTGCGCTGCGAAAGCCCGGACGAAATGCTGCCTGCGGTGGAAATCGGTCACGGCGACGTGCTGATCGCGGCGATCACCTCCTGCACCAACACCTCCAACCCCGGCGTGTTGCTGGCGGCGGGTCTGCTGGCGAAAAAGGCCGTCGCGCTGGGGCTGTGCGTCAAGCCGCACATCAAGACCACACTGGCACCCGGCTCGCGCGTCGTCACCGGCTATTTGACCGCTGCCGGATTGCTCGAACCGCTGGCGCAACTGGGCTTTAGCGTGGCGGCTTACGGCTGCACCACCTGCATCGGCAATTCCGGCCCGCTGGATGCACAGATCGAAGCCACCGTTGTCACCCATAAACTCATCGCGGCGGCGGTGCTGTCCGGCAACCGCAATTTCGAGGCGCGCATCCACGCCAACATCAAGGCCAACTTCCTCGCCAGCCCTCCGCTGGTGGTGGCCTACGCCATCGCTGGCCGCATGAACATCAATCTGGACACCGAGCCGCTGGGCGTGGGTCACGACGGTCAAGCCGTGTATCTGAAAGACATCTGGCCTTCTGGCGCGGAAATTCAGGCGGTCAGCCATTTCGCCACCAACCCTGCCTTGTATCGCACACTGTATGCCGACCTGACCCGCGACCTGCCGTTGTGGAACAGCATCGCAGCGCCGACCGGCGAGCAGTTCCGCTGGGACGATTCGACCTACATCGCCTGCCCGCCGTTCTTCGACCAGTTCAGCATGACAGCGGGTGACATCAAGGAAATCCGCAACGCCCGCGCGCTGGCGATCTTCGGCGATTCCGTGACCACCGACCACATCAGCCCGGCAGGCAGCTTCAGCCGCACCAGCCCGGCAGGCCAGTATCTGCAAGGCAAAGGCGTGGCGGTCAAGGACTTCAACAGCTACGGTTCACGGCGCGGCAACCACGAAGTGATGATGCGCGGCACGTTCGCCAACGTGCGCGTCAAGAATCTGATGCTGCCAGCCGATAAGGACGGCAACCGCACCGAAGGCGGCTACACGCTATATAACGGTGAACAGACCGACATCTACAGCGCAGCGATGAAGCACATCGCGGCAGGTACGCCGACGGTCATCTTTGCCGGGGAAGAATACGGCACGGGTTCCAGCCGCGACTGGGCGGCCAAAGGCACGCAACTACTGGGCGTGAAGGCAGTGGTCGCCAAATCCTACGAACGCATCCACCGCAGCAATTTGATCGGCATGGGCGTATTGCCTTTGCAGTTCAAGGGCGACACTACCGCTGCCAGCCTGAACCTGACTGGAGATGAGCGTTTCGACTTTAGCGGCATTGATAACGACCTCAAACCGCAACAGGACGTGACGCTCACCCTCACGCGCGCCGACGGCAGCATCCAACAAGTACCGCTGCTGTTGCGCATAGATACGCCCATCGAAGTGGACTACTACCGCCACGGCGGCATCCTGCCCTATGTGCTGCGCGAGCTGGTAGCCCGCTAACCCCGTGTCCCGCCCCAAACAGGCCGTGCCGCAACACGAGGAACGACACTTCCGCTCCTCGCAGACGGTGCGCGACATGGTCATCGGCATGGCGGACGGGTTGACCGTACCGTTCGCCCTGGCGGCGGGGCTATCGGGTGCCGTCGCTTCCAGCCACCTCATCATCACGGCGGGTCTCGCAGAAATTGTCGCAGGCTCAATCGCCATGGGACTGGGCGGCTACCTCGCGGCGCGCGGCGATGCCGAACACTATGTCCATGAATTAGACCGCGAACAACAGGAAGTAAACACCCTACCGGATCAGGAAGCCGCCGAAATTGTCGGGATATTCGCGAGTTACGGCGTATCGGCAGCGCAATGTGCGCCGGTGGTTGCGGCGTTACGCACTGACCGGAAAGCCTGGGTGAGTTTCATGATGCGCTTTGAACTCGGTCTGGAACGCCCCCAATCCGGGCGCGCCCTCAAAAGTGCCGCGACCATCGCCAGCGCCTATATCGTGGGCGGACTGATTCCGATTGCGCCCTATTTCCTGGCCTTTGGCGTGACTCAGGCACTGCCCTGGTCAGTCGCCATTACCCTGGTTGCATTAGCCCTGTTCGGCTACATCAAAGGCCACTACACTGGCGCTGCCCCGCTGATGAGCGCCTTGCACACCCTGCTAATCGGCAGTATCGCCGCCGCCGCCGCTTTTTTGTTGGCACGAGCCATTTCGTAGCCTGCGCGGCATCCACAAAGAGGAAATACCATGCATACCAGAACCGAAAGCGATTCGTTCGGCACTATCGAAGTCCCTGCTGGGCATCTGTGGGGCGCGCAAACGCAGCGTTCGCTGGCACACTTTCACATTTCCCGCGAAACCATGCCATCAGAAATCATCATGGCGCTGGCGCAAGTCAAACGTGCCTGTGCGCGGGTCAACGGCAAGCTGGGGTTACTGGACAGTGGCAAAGTCGCCGCCATCATGCAGGCGGCGGACGAAGTGCTGGCAGGCCAACATGAAAACGAGTTTCCGCTATCCGTCTGGCAGACCGGATCGGGCACGCAGAGCAACATGAACATGAACGAGGTGCTGGCCAACCGCGCCTCGGAGTTGCTGGGCGGCGAGCGCGGCATGGCGCGCAGGGTTCATCCCAACGACGAAGTCAACCTCGGCCAGTCTTCCAACGACATCTTCCCCACCGCGATGCATGTCGCCGCCGTGACCGCCCTCACGCAAAAAGTGCTCCCGTCATTGGCCGGATTGGGCGCTTCGCTGGAACAAAAATCTGCCGCATTTGCGAACCTCGTGAAGATCGGTCGCACCCATTTGCAAGATGCCACACCGTTGACGCTGGGGCAGGAGTTTTCTGGCTACGTCGCTCAACTGTGCCATGCGGAAACAGCCATTCGCGCCGTGCTGCCGCCCCTGTATCAACTGGCGGCGGGCGGCACGGCTGTCGGCACGGGGCTTAACACCCACGCCGAATTCGGCGCGCGCGTCGCCGCAGAACTGGCGTGTGACTGCGAGTTGCCTTTCACCAGCGCGGACAATAAATTCGCGGCACTCGCCGCCAACGATGAGCTGGTCGCGGCGCATGGCGCGCTCAAGACACTGGCCGTCGCGCTGATGAAAATCGCCAACGACGTGCGCTGGCTGGCTTCCGGCCCGCGTTCCGGTCTGGGAGAGATCAGCATCCCGGCAAACGAGCCGGGCAGTTCCATCATGCCGGGCAAGGTGAACCCGACCCAGTGCGAAGCGCTGACCATGCTGTGCTGCCAGATATTCGGCAACGACGTGGCTCTCACGGTTGGCGCAGCTTCGGGTAACTTCGAGCTTAATGTATTTAAGCCTTTGATTATAAACAATTTTTTGCAAAGCGCACGGCTGCTTTCCGAAGGTATGGCGAGCTTCGAGGAACATTGCGTGCGCGGCATAGAGGCTAATCCGGCGCGCATCGCCGAACTACTGAACCAGTCGCTGATGCTGGTGACTGCGCTGACCCCGCACATCGGCTACGACCGCGCTGCCGAAATCGCCAAACTCGCCCACCGCGACGGCAGCACGCTGAAGCAGGCGGCACTGGCGCTGGGCTATGTCACGGTAGCGGATTTCGACCGGTGGGTGCAGCCAGCCGAAATGGTTCATCCCGCAAAAACATAGCGCCAGGAAAACTTATTTGGTCACCAGCCCCGCTAACCGCGAATGTCCTCTTACCGTGACCATCGCGATCAGCACGTCGTCTTTTTCCAGCAAGTGTTCGGGGGCGGGGTTAAAAATCATGCCGTCAGGCCGTTTCAGCGCAACGATAACAGTGTCCCGATTCGATTTGTAAAGCACGCTCAAGGGCTGTCCGTGCAAATCTTCCGGCACGAAGAATTCTTCCATGCTCAAATCACCCTCGCCTTCCATCACATCATCAATGAATCCGGCGGCATGGGGGCGCACCATCGCCGAAAGCAAGCGCCGGCCACCGGAATAATCGGGTGAAACAATTTCATCCGCACCGGCACTCCTGAGTTTGGCAAAGTTTTTAATCTGGTGGCAGCGCGCGATTACGCGCACATTGGGGTTAAGCTGTTTGGCGGTCAGACAGATGACCAGATTCTGGTTATCTTCATGGGCAACCGCAAATACTCCCCTGGCATATTTGATCCCCGCCGCCAGCAACACGTCATCGTCCGTCGCGTCACCGTTCACATAAAGCGCCGCTGGATGTTCTTCCGCATAACTTTTCAAGTGCTGGTTCTCGACCTCCACCACCACGAAATCATGCCCGGAAAGCGCCAGCCCATGCACGACGTTGCTGCCGACCAGCCCCATCCCGCAGACAATGTAATGGCCTTGCAATTGCGCGATTTTTTTCTCCATTTTATTTCTCCACCGAACTTGATTGAATTGACCTTCCAGGATAAAGGCCGTTGCTGCCGTGAGCGCATAGCCCATCACCCCGATGCCCGACATCCCGATAAATATGGTAAACAGCCGCCCATATTCGTAATGGGTCACATCCACCGCTTCGGTATAACCGATCGTGGAAATAGTGATAAATGTCATGTAAAAACAGTCCAGCCAGGAATACTGCGGACCGCCCAGCAGATGAAAGCCTAGCGTGCCTATCGTCAGGATAGCGATGATAGCGAACAAGACACCCAGCAAGTGCCGCATCGGCTTGGAGAGTACGGGTTTCATCATTCGTCAGGGAAATTTTTATCCGGGAACAACTCGGCGGCGTAGCCGAATTGCGTCATGTCGCGGATGCGCATGGGATACAAAATCCCGTCCAGATGATCGCATTCGTGTTGCACCACGCGGGCGTGAAAGCCGCTGACGGTGCGGTCTATCAGCGCGCCATATTCGTCATAGCCCTGATAGCGGATATGCAAAAAGCGGGGAACCAGACCGCGCAGTCCGGGCAGGCTCAAACAGCCTTCCCAATCGTCTTCCATCTTGTCATGCAAGGGCGTGATAACGGGATTGATGAGTACCGTTTCCGGCACGGCATCGGCATCCGGGTAACGGGGATTGGCGCTTTTCGGCTCTGCCTGGGCTGTATCGGCTTGCGTTTGCCCTGTCTGCGGGTCGGCTTGTGGCACGCCGAAAATCACCACCCGCAAACCTACGCCGATTTGCGGCGCGGCGATGCCGACTCCGCCCGTTGCTTGCAGGGTGTCGCGCATGTCCTGCAACAGACTGCGTAACGCGTCGCCCCGTCCCTGATCCGACAGGTAATGGCTGACAGGCTCTGCCGTCTTCCGCAGGCGAGCGTCGCCCATACGCAAAACCGCCCTAATTGTCATCGCAAGTCACCACGCATTCGAGGATGGCGCGCACTCGCACCATGGCGTTCTCGGCGGTATTGTTCAACGCTTCCATATTGATGCCCTGCTGGCTATCGCCCCGCCCTGCCGCGTAATTTGCCACCACGGCGATGGTGGCGTAATTCATATCCAATTCCATCGCCAACGCGGTTTCCGGCATACCGGTCATACCGACCATATCAGCGCCGTCCTTCTCGTAGCGATTGATCTCGGCGATGCTATCCAGCCGTGGCCCTTGCGTCGCCGCATACACGCCGCCATCCAGACATGGCTGCCCCACCAGCACCGCGCTGCGCAAAATGCGCTGGCGCATGGACTGCGAATAAGGCTGACTGAAATCTATATTGCTATAGTTGATGTTGCGGCTGTCAAAATAAGTGCTGTCGCGCCCATGCGTGTAATCCATGATCTGATCGGGTAGCACCAGCGTACCTGGTGCCAGGTCGGCGCGTATGCCGCCGACGGTCGCAACGGAAATGACATCCATCACGCCCTGTTCGCGCAACGCCCACAGATTGGCGCGGTAATTCACCAGATGCGGTGGAATGGTATAACCATAACCATGACGCGCCAGGAAGATGACCTCATGCTGATTAAGCGTACCGAACAAAAAAGCGCACGAAGGCTCACCGTAGGGCGTGCGCATCACCTGCCGATGGGTGATTTTAAGATTTGCCAGTTGCGTCAGACCGCGACCACCTATGATTGCCAACATATTGTCCCTTTCTTTACTACTGCTTGCAGCGACAAGTCGCTGCACTCCAAAGACCTATTCCCTCACCGCATAAATCGCGGGCAGATTGCGCCACGCGCCTTCGATGTCCATACCGTAACCAAACACGAAACGGTCGGGCAATTCCAACCCCACGAAATCCGCCTGTATCGGTTTCGGCTTGCCATGCCGTTTATCGGCAAACACCGCACTGTAACAGCGCGCAGCACCCAGTTCCATCACTCGCTGCCGCAACGCCGCCAGCGTGTGTCCTTCGTCCAGAATATCGTCCAGCAACAACACCGTGCGCCCACGCACCGATTCGTCCGGGGCGACTTTCCATTGTATCTCCCCGCCCTGCCGCGCATCGCCATAACGCGACAGATGCACATAGTCGAAATCCAGCGGGAAATTCAACAAAGGCAACAACTGCCCGGAAAACACCACCGAACCCGCCATTACCGACAGCACCAGCGGATGCGTCTCGCTCAACTGGTCATTGATTTGTTGCGCGACCTTATGCAGCGCCACCTGCACCTGCTCCGCCGTAAGCAGCAACTCGGCCTGCTGCAACACGCGGCGCGCTTCCAAAACTTCAGGATTCATAGCAGGCGATAGACCGTGATCGCTTATTTAAGCGAATTCAGATACGCGGCAAACTCTTCCTTGACTTCGGGATGTTGCAATCCCACCGCTACCGTTGCCTGCAAATATCCCAGTTTTGAGCCGCAATCGTAGCGTGTCCCCTGATAGCGGTAAGCCAGCACGCGCTCTTCCTTGATAAGTTCCTGGATCGCGTCGGTCAATTGAATTTCGCCGCCGACCCCCTTTTGCACATTGCGCAAATGATGGAACACGCGCGGAGTCAAAATGTAACGCCCCACCACAGCCAACGTGGTAGGCGCTTCTTCAGGATTGGGTTTTTCGACGATACCCTGCACCTGTTCCAGCTCGGCGTTGACCCGAGTGCTGCTGACGATCCCGTATTGGCGGGTCTGTTCGCGCGGCACATCCTGTACCCCCAGCACTGAACTGTGATGCCGCGCATAAACTTCCACCATCTGGCGCGTGACCGATGCGCCTTTGTTGACCATAAAGTCATCGGCCAGAATCACCGCAAAGGGTTCATTATTGATCACGGGCTGGGCGCACAACACGGCGTGTCCCAACCCCAGCGGTTCGGATTGACGGATAAAGATACAGTTGACACCTTCGGGAATGACTTCGCGGGTGATGCGCAGCAATTCTGTCTTGCCGCGCCTTTCCAATTCAGTTTCCAGCTCGTAAGCCTTGTCGAAGTGATCCTCGATGGAGCGCTTGCCGCGCCCGGTGATAAAAATCATGTCGGTAATACCAGCCTCGACGGCGGATTCCACCGCATATTGGATCAGCGGCTTATCCACAATCGCCATCATTTCCTTGGGACTGGCCTTGGTAGCGGGTAAAAAACGACTGCCCATGCCCGCGACCGGAAACACCGCCTTGCGGATGACTTTCAACTCTCTATTCATTTCGACCCCTCGATTAACCATAAAAATTCTTTTTCAGTAAGTATCCCCCGGCAAAGCCGGGGGCTTTAGTTTTGTTAGCCCCTCAAAGGGGCGAAATCGTGAAGCGCCTAAAGGCGCTGGTTCACACTCCCAATTTCAACTGATCATAATGTGCATCTTCTTTGTCCTGATTTCGGACATACGCTCTGACCATCTCTTCATCAAGTCCAATCGTGGTCACAAAATACCCGCGTGCCCAGAAATTTTCACCCGTGAAATTCCTTGTCTTGCCGGCGAACCGTCTTGCTATTGATATCGCACTTTTGCCTTTGATATAACCAATCACATACGACACCGAATGCTTCGGTGGGATACTGATGCAAATATGCACATGATCCAGCATCAAGTGGCCTTCCACAATCTTACATTCCTTTTGTTCCGCCAACTCGTGGAATATTTCTCCAAGATGCTTTCGGATCGCTCCGAAAATCATCTTCTTGCGTCCCTTGGGTATAAATACCACGTGATATTTGCAATCCCACTTCGTATGACAAAGACTCTGGTACTCTCTCATTTGATTCTCCTAACTTTTAGTCAAGTCAGTAGAATCAGGCAGACCGTAGCGCACGGTCAAACCTTGTGAGTCCCCCGGCAAAGCCGGGGGATTACCTTACTTATTTACTTGAAATTTTTGACGGATCAAAAGTGATCTATGCCGCCGCTTGCCGTTTGGGCGCGGCACGTTTGCAGCGGGAAAATATCGTCTTCAAGCAAACCCCTTACGCGTTGGCGGTATAAACTTACATTACATTTTTTCAGGAGTGTTAAATCATGAGTACGGCTGAAGTTATGGAGCAGGCATTGAGCCTGAAATCTGCTGATCGCTATGCGCTGCTGGAGCTGTTGCATTCTAGCCTGGACAAGCCTGACCCTGAAATCAACCAGGTTTGGCATGAGGAAATC
>Ga0210025_1005566_pt1 | contig 10171 bp, 12 predicted proteins | sample CryGeyme20150102_FD_183989 | JGI IMG/M metagenome (GOLD analysis project Ga0210025, IMG submission 183989) | Groundwater microbial communities from Crystal Geyser aquifers in Utah, USA - Crystal Geyser metaG 2015-0102 (SPAdes) (version 2) | ecosystem: Environmental > Aquatic > Deep subsurface >...
AATGCCAGCAGTTTAAGACAGCTCAAGAAATTCAGAGATCAACCCTCAGTAAACAAAAAGTGAAACTAAGTGAGTGCAAGCAGCTCAAAACTGAAAATGACAAAATCCGAGATCAGCTTAGTGCCTTGTAAAGAGCAATCGAAGTAGAGAAAATGAAGGAGATAAATTTAGCTGAGCAAAAAAGTACTGCTCTCAGTTGGATGGGAAGTACAGAAGAGTGCAGGAAACAATGGGTAGCCAAAAATCAAGAACTTTTGATGTAATTGTAGCAAAGTCCAGATCGATCCACTTTGTAAAAGTTCATCGAGATTTCCCAAACAGCTGATCCAAATATTGAAAGATAATCTCTCGCGCTTTTAGAAGATGGAAAGGTAGAGGAATTTTTGGCTCGATAGCTCTCAACAACCGAACAACTCGAACTTCAGCTAAGAGATCTTGAAATTTCTTCTGCTGAGCAGGCAATAGCTCTGCGAGATCAAATCAGAGATCATGATCAGATTCACAAGAAGTATGCTCATATACTCAATCCTTCTGAAAAATGTTCTCGGGAAGACCTATAAAACAGGCAATCCTCTCTCCAGACTGAGATCACTTCTCTGGAGGATGAAATCAAAAAGATTCAGCATGCAGTATCAAATGTGAAAGACAACATGAACGAGCTAGCAAAAAGAGATGCCCTTCTCAAGACAAAATACACGACGGCTCCCAAAAGAAAAGAGATATAAAAATCCAAAGCAGTGATTTATCAAATGTTACCTCTGTTGCAAACCAGCCCCTTGTTGGAAAAAGACCTGACTGAGATAAAATAATAAATGAACGAATTGCAAAACCAAGAAAGCTATCTTTCCAACTTTCTATCTGGTGGTCAGTGATAGATGATTCAATTGGATATTTATGTTGATAATTCTTACAAGAGTATTATACTTATATTCTGATCATTTATGGAGCAAGACCACCCTTAACCTGAACCTATGCACGACGAAAGCGAAGATGTTCCTCATCACCCACCATCCACAGGCCACAGTGGTAGTTCGCCATCAACAGTTGAACACAAATAGACTTCTACGACAAAAGAAAGTAAATCATATACTCCTTTGGAAAGACGCAGAGACAGCTATGTCAAAGCTCAAAACATTAAAGGAAGGCTTCTCTGCGATATGCCCTTCTACTTTGAAAAGCAAGTCTATTCAAAGATCCATCATAGCTTCGTTAATACATTCTCAGTCATCCCTGCTGATCATCCTGTGAGAACCAAGTTTTCAGCTTTGCTCAGAAGCATGAAATAAAACAAAAACTTTGATCCTTCAACTTTGGGATTATCGGTGGTTGAATCGAGAGGAACTGCTGCTGTACTTGGTATGGCTGTTGCAGATGCTCTAGGAGCCTCGACTGAGTTTGAGTTTTTCCAGAAGGAAGGGCTTGGAGTGATCAAAAATGGCTTCAGTGACATAAAAAATGGCCGTCATGGGAAAATTGGCATCTGGACTGACGACGCTTCCATGGGTCTATGTATGGCAGATTCCCTTCTCCTCAACGACTATCAGTTTGATCCCACACACATTCGCTATCTTTTCAACTGGTGGTTACGACACGGCCTCAACAATGGTGGAAGACCTCATTCGATCGGACTCGGAGGAAACATTTCCATCTCCATGGATGAGTTTATGTACGAGCAAAATCCCTTCACTGCTGAAGGAAATCAATTCAACAACGGAAATGGCTCCCTGATGAGATTGGCTCCTATTCCTATTGCATATTCTGATAAGCCAGCTGAAGCAATTGAAAATTCTCGTTTGCAAAGTCTGACGACACATAATGGTCTGTAGGCTGCTGAATGTTCACGGCTGATGGCTAACATTTTGGTATCACTTATCAACAGACCTGAGGGTACAGATGGCAAAGCCGTAATTCTAGATGTTTGCAACAACTTCAAATCTCCGATTACCAGCGTATAATTTTTGGCCAAGGGATAATGTTAACCCTAATAATACTACGAGTCCCTAAAGAAGGAAAACAAAAAATTCAAATCCTTCAATAAGTCAGTCAAGGACAGAAACTGGAACTGGAGGGAGAAGGAACACACATACTCACCTACTAGACTCAAGCAACAACCAGGTTACATTGGCTCATATTGCATGGACGCTTTGGCCATGGCCCTCCATACAGTGTGGTGCAGTTCATCTTGGAAATAAGTAGCCATCATTAACGCTGATATGGGTGGTGACTGTGACACAGTGGGCTCAATTGCTGGACAGATTGCCGGAGCTCTATACGGGCTTCAATCTGGCCTATTGTAGTTATACAGTTAGATGGTGGATTTCCAAGAAGGTCAATTTGAGGCCTTTCTTAAGGGATACATGCTAGCCAGTAAGCAGCTTCTATGATAATGCATGGATATAATGTTAACTCTTATAGATTTGAATTGTGTTTTATGCTACTTTTAATTCAATAATATTATGTGGTAGGTTTTACGTCATTTTAAATCATTGTAGTATGTAGTTCTGGAATACCGGTCGGTTGATGCCGGTCAAATTTTCCTGTTATTAAACCTTCACCGCTGAAAGATAGCCTTCAGATAGGTCGGGCTCCACTTTTAGCTGGTCCTCTTTCTGGATAGCCCGAATTGCTTTTTCTTGGTGTTGAACCCTCATGTCATCGATTAAATCTCGAAGATTATCTGTCGATTTGCTAAGGGTGGTCACTATCTATTGTTTCATTCGAATTTCATAGGGTTGGTGGTCATTTAGTCGGAAGAATATACAGGTGTTGATGATCTTTGATTAGCACCTGCGTCTGGTGTGAGGGCGGTAGGGTCTTCTTGACTTTCGCTTGACGGGTGTAGCTGAGCTCGAGGGCTAGCTACTCAGGCTAACCAGGCTAAAGGAGATTGACTCTTCAGAGAGATCCTGATGACTTTTTTTGCCCATAGATGTAAGCTGCAATATTAATCGCACGCTTAACTGTTTGATATCAGCATTAATAGTGCCAAATAATCGAGGGTCCAGGCACTCAGGTCAAATAATAAAAAATCCCTCGCGAAAAATACTGCTACAGACCCCTATTGTCCTCCAATTTTGTCCCTGTCCTGCTCATGAATATTTCTGATATAGTAAAAGCTGGAACAGAAAATCAATGTGTTCGAGAAGGACTACCTCTTAATTCATTTTTTGATTGTTGGTTGCGTTGTCTTTCGAGGTCCAGAAGGCGATCAATGCGAGCAGTGATCTCGGCTACGGTATTTTGGTGGGTTTGGTCGATTTGGCTTTGTTCTACTTTGATCTTCTTGGCCATGAGTATTTCTCTCTCGATGCGACTCTTTTCCTGCAGAAGCTGCTCATATAATGTTCTTCGTTCTTTCAATTCTCGCTAGTAAATGGCGTTATTGTGCTCCAAAAGTTCGATTTTCTCATTCAACAGTTCCCGTTGTCTTTGCTGCTCAACTCGTTCATGCTTCCAATCATCAGCTTATTTCATTAGCTTCAAATTTTCTTAGAGCTTAAGTTCATAGTTATAACTGAGCCGATAGTATTCCTCTACTATTTCTTTTTCGCCATCAACTGACAATTTCTTGAAACATTCACATACCACTTTTCTTAGCTCTGTCAGTTATTACTCTATTGGTTCCCCTTGAGCTCCTTTACGAGATAGTTATTGTTTGAGGTCTCTCTAGAGTTTATTTATTAGGCCCAATTGGTTTTGCAGTTCTTGGTTTTTTTCGAAAAGTTGGCCTCCCAACTGGCTGTTTTTATGCTGCAGCGAGGCGAGTTACTATCGGAGTTGATTGATTGTGAGGTTGTAATTGTGTGAATTGTTAGCTAGATCCCTCTCAAGAATTTATACCTTCTTGCCTAGTTCAACAGTCTCCATCTATCTTCGGGAAGATCTGACAGTCAGGTCGTTGTTGTGTAGCTAGGATTCGTTGAGTCTTCTGAGAATTGTGTCTTTTTATTGCTGAGAGGCGTTAAGGATAACTTGCACTTTGCTGACATGTTCATCTCTTTCCTTCAGCAGATGACTCAGCTTGACCAGTTCGTGATTTAGCTAACCGATCTATCCTTCCAATCTTTGACATCGTTTTCTAGACTATTCGCACTATCTGGCTAATCTTTAGAGTTCAGAATTGTCCACAGATCTGTGCGAGAGTTGAGCATTCTCATCTCTGAGTCGCTCTAGTTCATAGCTCCTTTGCTGAAGTTCTTGATTTTTCTGGCAAATGGCAAGTTTAAGAGTCTAATTCTCACGATTGTAGATGTCGATGGCCATCTTTACTTTTTGCTCAGTGTCAATTTTATCCTTCTAGTAGTAGTCAACAATTTCCTTTCTTTTGCTTTCGGCTTATTCGAGTTGTTATCGCAATTTGCTGATAGTGGCTTCATAAACATTTTTTTCTTATTTGGAATGATGCTCGTAATCCATAAGAAGTACCTCTATTTTCTTCTAAAGCTCATCGATTTATCTGGCCTTGGCATTTCCTAGATCTTCATATTGCCTCCTATAAGCCAAGTTATCAACCTCCAATTGATTATTTTTTTCAAGCAATACTTTTCTCTCCTCCAGCAATTCAGCAACATTGCCTTGACCTTGTTGTTTCAATCTGGCAATTTCTCTCTCCATTTAGCCGACCAGTCTGTTAAGGTCATCTGCTCGCTTGTTGGCGCTAAGAACTTCCTGGATGAGTCTATCGTTGTTCTTGCGATGCTCTTGGAGTTCCTTCTCATATTTACTGTATTTCTCCAGCATTAGGTTTTATATTTATTGTTGTCTGATCTTCTCGCGATGGAACTCCTATCTCTCCTCAACTTTTTCCCTCCTTGGTTTTAAATTTTCAAGATTGCCAATTCGAGTGCTGTAACTATCAATTCTACGATGGAGCTAGTCGATTTGACTGCTATACCCGTTTTACATTTCTTGAAGCTCACCGCAGAAGTTATCTTTCATCAGTTTTAAATTTTCACTGTATTGCTCTCTGATTTTGATAAGGGTCAGCTTCTCCTTGTCTGTTGACTTGGCTGAAAGACTGCTATTTCCAAGAGACTCTTCTTTTTCTTTCAAGATTCTCAGTAAAGACTGATTCTCACCTTCCACTCTAGATATATACTCTTGCTGATTATAAAATTTCCTTTCGTAGGCTGTCCCCAAATCTGATAGTTAGACTTCCTTCAATCTCAAGGTCTATTTGAGCTATCTGATCTATCGTTGAAGGATCTCATCTCTGAGATGAGGACTGTTGTTCTGACTGTTTTTTTTGTTACGCTCGATAGCATTGAGCAAATGCTGGTTTTATATTTTCAGTTATTTAACTTCAAGGGAGAGGTCGTGAGCTTTTTGCCTCATTTCTCTAAGTTTTTAGTTTTAGTCTACTTATTCCCAACTAGTAGTGCCATTTCTTTTAATCATTTCGATAATTTCCTTCAGCTCCTTGATGGTCTCTTCTTTGGACTTTAATAATTTTATATAGTCGAGTTAACTAGATTCGCTTCTGCCCAGTTCGCGAATCCTGCTTACTCCCTCAAAACCTTCACCGATACTTTCGACCTCAATAGATATTCTTGGGTTTCGTATTCTGGACTCAGAAATATATTGCTTTCCTTCATGCGTGTCTGGTTATGTATCTTGAGCCTTGTATGCAGATGTGTTGTGATGTTTGGTAGGTGTCCTGACAGGAAAGGGTTTTTCGCGGGTGTGCTGTTGATGATGATAGTGGCAGTTGCAATTTGGCTACTTGCCTTACAGATGTCGATGTTAAGTCAGCTCCGGACTTTTGGTGCACACTATAATGTTGGCTGCTCTTTTATCAGGGCTTGGCGATTTGACTGGTTGATGAGGACTGGATGAGTCATAGTATCGATTGGAATCCGAGGAAGAAAAGGGCTCATCTGGTGCGGACCTGTATTTGCTCTTCATCGATTTAGTAATATAATTAATTGTTCCAAGGATAATTTTTATTTGCATCATCTCTTATACCCCTTTACACCAACTTTGATGACTCCCGATCTATCACTCGTCTCGGTTCGGCACCTTCCGCTTTATTTCTTGATTTTTTCTGGTCTAGGAGATTTGTTTCTGGATTTGTAGGGAGATACTTTCGGAGGTGTTAAGCTCAAGCGAACAGTTTTCACCTCCTTTTGCTTCGGTTCCTGTTCATGATTTGATATAAATTCATCTTTCTAAATAAATATTTTTTGAGTCTAAAAGGCTCTGCTCATAGCTCCTTCTCTTTAACGTCGATGACTGAGTCTCTCGTTTATTTGTCTCAACTCCTATTCAAGTTCATCTTAGTCACACTCCCAAGGTTCCTACTCTTGGATGCCTTCTTCATCAGTAACTTCAAATGCTCTTTGGGTTTTCACTGTGCGGTTGTGCTCGACAGAGTGAGGCGATTCAGTGTTATTTTTTGGGACAAGGCCCATAGCATTGAGATCTATCTAGAAGCTAACATCTGAGTTAGTCTGTAGCCCTCGGCTGATGGTGCTGATATTAACCAAATTACTCTTTAGTTTCCGTTTTCCTTATACTTTAGGACTCACACTCCTATCAGATTTTGAATTAGATCTTGAATCTTCTCTCTGCTTTCTGTGAAATATTGGAAGATCGTCGTTGTCATCTTCAGATGACAGATAGGCTCTTGGTGACACATATGATTGTTGAGGCTCGAGGCTTCTACGGTATTCAGGTCTGATAATTTATCTGAGTTGGAATGATTCCGAACTATCTGAAGGAGGCTGTAGTTGTTTGTAATTGTGAGTAGTGGGCTGAACATTTGATAGATTTACATTTTCATCATTCCATTTTATTTCACTTTCCACTTGGTTTAGTTTTATGCTCTTTTGATCCTTTTTCTTACCAACTGGCTTAATCAAACTCAATGTCTTACTCTTTTTGCTTCTTTTATGATTAAGAGAAAACCCTAAGTCATCAACTTGCTGAAGAATCTCCAAAAGTCTTCCAGAGCAGTGATTGAGTTCCTTCTGTGAAGGATCTTTTCGAGATTGTTAGTGAATGCATTTTAGCGGACGAGTTGCTGAAGAATCGGTTGTAATGACGCTGAGGATAGGTTTTGTTAAGATGAGAGCATTTGCTAGGCTGTCAATGAATGAATTGAGCGAATATTGTGTTTTTGAGTTCATAATCAGTTAATTACAGATTCAAACCGATAAAATCTGTGAAATTGTCATACACTTTTGATATTCATTTAGAAGTTAATAGTATAGGATTATAAGATTTTATGATGAGATTGTCTCCTTATATAGTGTTTGTAAACATTATAAATGAAGGATGATTCGGAAGTTAGAGCGCCCTCGACCAAAAGCTCAGAAGTACTCAATCAGACTCCCAACAAGATCAATACATCTGATAACTCATCAGTCAGTCCAAATTAGACTGTTGGCTGCCTTAGATCAGGGCTGTTCAGCTGTCAGAGTGCGAGTGTGACGATTGGAACAACCACTCTTACCCTTGTGTATCTTAACAAACCAATGTGGAAAATGAGTCTTTTCGCTAAAGAATATTACTCAACCGAGCTCCTATTTGTAACCGTTTAAGGAGCTCGAGTCAAGTCAGAATATAACTATCTCTTAAAAGACATTTGTCAGCATGAGTTCCCAAAGAGGCTGTAACTACAACCTTTGAAACCTCAAGAGCATATCTATAAACATTTGTTACTTTCCAACTTGGATAATTTCCGGAAATAGGACGAAGGCTCACACAAAAAGCCTCATGTGAAGGAATGGGAAGCTTTGGAAGGTATGCTGCAAGAATGTTTCCAAAGAATCATAGCTCAGGAGTATACAAGTAAATATAGGCGTATTCAGGTCTTTCAATGAACTATCCCCTGAAAGAATATCAAGGCCGCGTGAATAAAAATTTCCTACTTTTGTTGAAATAATTCATAGTTGAGAGATCTACTTTAGACATGAAACCTCTAAAGAAAATTGTAATTTTGGTTCAAGACGAGACAATTTTCGACAAAATATAAGTCCACTTCTTCGAGGCATTCCGTCCTTCTGAGAAATGAGACATGATAATACATATGTTCATTTTCAATCTTGAATTTATTGGTTTTGATAACTGAGAAGTATCAATGGTTGATGTAGTATATTTTATTTCTTTTCTTTCCGAATCGCTTTTTGTATCCTTACAATTCTAATTGGAGATGGTTGATTTGATTTTTCAACTACCGGATTTAGTTGTCTCGATCTAATTTGATGTTGTTGTACTCTCGGATTTAGCTGGCTTCTTTCCATTACTCTTGGGGTTCCTCTTCATCGCTAATATCACTTAGATATTATTTTTCAATCATTTATTTCTCACTTGTTAAACCGGAGCGAGACATTTAGTCCAACATAGAAAAAGTTCTGTGTTTGTTTGCTGTTCTTATCTTATTTTATGATTTGGGAGTCTTTTTATCACTGTTGTGTTTCGGCTGCTCACTTCTTACCTTTTCTTTGAGAAGTTCAATTTATTATGTTTTTTCTTTGAGCATTGCTAAAAGTTGCTGGTTCTCAGCTTAGAGCTCATAGAACTATTCCAGTCCAGCCTACCCAAGAATATTTTCAATTTTATCAAAATCTTTCGCTTATGACTCCAGTTTGAGGTCTTCAATGTTCTATTATACAACTTTTTATTTGATGGTTGGACTGGCCATATCTCCGCAAATTTTTTGATATGTCATGTGTGCTTTGTCATCTTTTGCTGATTTTGATTCACTCTTCTTTCTGAGAAATCTCATCTCGAGAGCATTCTTTTCTACGATACTCAAAACACTCTCGATCATTGTTTTGAATTGCGACTCTACATTTCTATCGATGTCAAAATTGTTAAAATCTTTGACAGGTACATCTTCATTTACCTTGCTCTTGAGCACCTCATAAAGCATATTTGGTATGCCTTCTATAAACTTTTGATAACTTTGAAACTCGTCAGCTGAAATGAGCCGACACAGTACTTCTGATTATTTGAAAAGAGGTTCCCCTAAAGTCATTTTACTGCGGTAGACTCCATTTAAGAAGGTGCTTCTCTGACTCTGACTAGTATACATACTTTGGTTGTGATTTGATGAGCCCAGTTCTGCAACTTCATGCTCTAATTTGTTGTTGTATTGCATCAAATTGTCATTTTTCAGCTTGAGAGTCAGTTTTTATTATTTTATTTGTTCCAAGTTTCTCCTGACTTCGGATAGTTGTAAGTTGAGGTTGTTACAATCCTTCATCCACTGTTTAAGTGACTGCTACTAGGCTTCTCTCAAATTGACTCGAATTTGAGAGCCAACTTGTTCGAGCCACTTGTCACTAAGATAATTTTTGGGTGCTTTTTTGTTGGTTTTAGCCAGTCGGAACATCTCATAAACTGGTTTCAGATCTATTCCTTTTCTGAAAGGTTCCAAATATTGGTTTAGATTTATATCGACCAGCTCCACAAGTTTTTTCAGGTTCAGGGCTATATTCAGGTAGGAATGGTCCTCATTCTGAATAGGTCTGCACTGACTTGTTATCATATTTTATGCTTTTTCTTGTTATCTTTGAATAGAGTTGATCAGCTCAGGAGAAAGAATTCTTTAGCTGTCATGTTGATCAAAATATTATTTGATAGATTCTGATGACCTGTGCAGTTCAGATTTATTTTATGGATCTCTGTTGATAACACTGCTCATTTATTCAAAGCCAGGGAGAGGAGCAATCGAGGCAAATGATTCTTCGTTCGGCTTGATGCTGTATAATTTTTTATATGGCTGTTCTTCTGGCTGATCATCCGAATAGATTGATATGAAACTGTCCCTTTCAAGGGATTTGACTGTCCGGTAAGAAACACTATGATCTTAGGGAGAAGGTGGTGCTATTTTCACAGGTGACTGTAGTTATTCAAATTTTGATTTGACAGGTTTGCTTTTTTTACTTCTGTTGGTTGCAGCTGAGATTCTATTTGGAGGGTTGGATTTTCTGAATGTGCTAAAAATGTTTTCATCATCGTTGTGGCTCTCCCATTTATTGGCATCCACAAACTACTCTTCTGATTATTCCTCATTCTCTCTCATGTCGCCCTTTATAGCTTTTTCACTTTCATTGCCCTCAATATTTTTGATATTCTGAAATTTTTTGAGGGCTAATTCCAGTTTTTCTTTCTCTTTATGCAATTTTTCCACCTAATTTTAGTAGAACTTATTGAGAATGACAAG
>Ga0210025_1005570_pt1 | contig 10166 bp, 7 predicted proteins | sample CryGeyme20150102_FD_183989 | JGI IMG/M metagenome (GOLD analysis project Ga0210025, IMG submission 183989) | Groundwater microbial communities from Crystal Geyser aquifers in Utah, USA - Crystal Geyser metaG 2015-0102 (SPAdes) (version 2) | ecosystem: Environmental > Aquatic > Deep subsurface >...
AGCTACTCTGTAGCTCTAATAAAGTTCATTTTTGAGGTTCTACAAAGGTTACGTTGCGCTGCAACTGAAAATCAAATACTTAAAAATGTCACTCATGTTGGAGTAGCGTAACTTTATTATTAATTTCAAATTACAAGGTTTAGCTACTCTGTAGCTCTAATAAAGTTCATTTTTGAGGTTCTACAAAGGTTACGTTACGCTGCAACTGAAAATCAAATACTTAAAAATGTCACTCATGTTGCATTACAATCAATTAGAAGTCAATTTTGTTTTTTCTGTATTTTAATCATTCTAATTTTATAGAATAGCCAAAGAGAAGTAATGCCATTACTTGCAAGTTCTTTAAGTCTTTGTTACCTTAGCAAATCATTCATGATTTACGATGGTAAATTGTGTATTTTCGATAAAACGCAACACATTAGGGTAAACGCACGAAAAAAAAATGTACTCGTTTAAAGCAAATCAAGCTAGTTTTTAACTTTGCAAATTGAATTTACTCTGATAGTTAAAGTGTGTTTAAACACACTGAAAGCAGTATAAAAAGTTTCGTGCGTTTACCCTAGCAACACATAAACGATACTTATTAATTCTTTTTTTATAATTTTCTTATGAATTCTACTCCTTCTACAAATAAAACACAAGCAGCCATTACAGGTGTTTTTGGATATGTTCCAGATTATGTTCTTACTAATAAAGAACTCGAAACAATGGTCGATACAAATGATGAATGGATAAAAACACGTACAGGAATAGAAGAAAGGCGTATTTTGAAAGGCGAAGGAATGGGAACTTCGCACATGGCAATCGAAGCTGTGAAAGGTCTTTTAGAAAAAACAAATACAAAAGCCGAAGAAATTGATTTTTTGATTTGTGCAACTACTACGCCTGATATGGTATTTCCAGCAACGGGAAATATTATCGCTCATGGAGCAGGTCTAAACTGTTTGAGTTATGATTTGATGGCAGCATGTTCTGGTTTTTTGTATGCACTTGTTACGGCAAGTCAGTTTATTGAAACAGGAAAGTATAAAAAAATAATTGTAGTAGGAGCAGATAAAATGTCTTCTATTGTTGATTATGAAGACCGTCAGACGTGTATTCTTTTTGGTGACGGTGCAGGCGCAGTACTTTTAGAAGCAAATACAGAAGGAAATGGAATTGTAGATTCAATTTTAAGAACTGATGGCGCAGGTGCAACAGAGCTTTACATGAAAGCAGGGGGAAGTCGTTACCCAGCCAGTAAAGAAACCGTAGAAAATAAAGAACATTATATAATTCAGCACGGAGCAGTAGTTTTCAAACATGCCGTTAAAAATATGGCAGATACATCAGCCGAATTAGCAGAAAAACACGGTCTTGATGGAGATAGTATTGATTTTCTTGTTCCTCATCAAGCAAATTTGAGAATTATAGATGCAACTGCAAAACGTTTAGGCTTAGATTCTGAAAAAGTATTAGTAAATATTGAAAAATATGGAAATACAACCTCTGCAACTATCCCACTTTGTTTAAGAGATTTTGAAGACAAATTTAAAAAAGGAGATAATCTTGTCTTAGCTGCCTTTGGTGGTGGTTTTACGTGGGGGGCTGTGTACCTAAAATGGGCGTATTAAAACCAATTTAGAAGTTAGATTTCTGAATTTCTGAATTTAGAATTGAAAACAAAATAAAAAATAATTTAGAAGTTTTGAATTTATTTCATTAATTCTAAAATCTAACTTCTAAAATCTAAATTGGTATTAAAATCTAAATTTATTTCCTTATGAAAAATGATTTAAAAGATAGAACTAAGAATTTTTCTTTACAAATAATAAACTTAATCAAACTTTTACCTAAAAACTTAGCTGCTTCTATAATTGCGAAACAACTTATTAGAAGTGCTACTTTAGTAGGTGCAAATTACAGAGCAGTTTATAGAGCAAGAAGTGATAAAGAGTTTATCGCAAAAATGAATATTGTTTTGAAAGAAGCTGACGAATCCTACTTTTGGCTAGAACTGATTTTTGAGAAAAACTGGCTAAATAAAGATATTATAATTCCTATATTAAAAGAATCTAATGAACTGACAGCTATATTTGTAAGCACATTAAAAACTATAAATGCTAGAATTAATAAATAAATGTATTAATTCTAAATTCAGAATTTATTTTATTAATTCTAAATTCAAAAATCTAACTTCTAAATTTATTTTGACAAAGAATCCTCAACTTCCGAATACTATAATTTCTTCCTCTAAACCCATGAAAAAATCAAATATCAATTTTGAACTTTTAAAACAAATGTGTAACGTTTTTGCTCCCACAGGAAACGAAGCACCCATGAAAGAATTTGTTTTAAATTATATAAAAGAAAATCAAAAACACTGGAAAGTACAACCTCAAATTATTGAAGGAGAAGATTTTCAAGATTGTCTGATACTCGTTTTTGGAAAACCAAGAACGGCTGCTTTTTCACACTTTGATTCCATTGGTTTTATGGCTCGCTATGATAATCATTTGGTCAGAATTGGCTCTCCAAAATATGAAGACGGTTATGTTTTGGTAGGAAAAGATTCACAAGGACAAATTGAAGGCACTTTGAAAGTAAAATATGGCAATGAAAATGAAAAAGACAAGAAGAAAAAGAAAAAAAATAAAAAGAAAAAACGAGGCTCAAGACAACATCGCAAGCCTTTAGGTGAAGTAAAATTACAATTAGAGTTTGATAGAACAGTCGATGTAGGAACTGAATTTGTCTTCAAACAAGATTTTAAAGAAACAGAAGACTATGTTCAGTCGTGTTATATGGACGACCGTTTGGGCTGTTGGAATTTACTCAAAACTGCCGAAACATTAGAAAATGGAATCCTTGCTTTTTCGTGTTATGAAGAAATTGGAGGAGGAACAATGCCATTTTTACTCAAATGGATGTGGGAAAACTACAAAATCAAACAATGCCTTATTTCTGATATTACATGGATAACTGAAGGAGTAAAACATGGAGAAGGAGTAGCCGTTTCGATGCGTGATAGAAATATTCCTAGAAGAAGTTTTTTGAATAAAATTATTGATTTAGTAAAAGAATCAGGTATAAACTATCAGTTAGAAGTCGAAAATGACGGTGGAAGTGATGCCAAAGAAATTCAATCTTCTGCTTATCCAATGGATTGGTGTTTCATTGGTGCTGCCGAAGATAATGTCCACTCGCCTACCGAGAAAGTACATAAAGACGACATAAAAGCCATGACAGATGTCTATGCGTATTTGATGGAAAAACTTTAACAGTTACCAGTTATTTTGCAGTTATCAGTAAGTAGTAATCTGTTACCAGTTAATTTCAATTCTGATTTATACCTTTTTTCTTGCAACTTTATTAGCTTATAAAACGTTCTCTTTTTCTAATCGTTTTATTAAAATAATATAATTTTAAAGAATTTAATTTTTCTATATGCACAATACCAACAGAAATAGTAACTCAAATCATCGTAGAGTAAAGGACGTATCAGAGGAAAATAATCAATCACACCAAAACGGAATGAATCAAGAAAACAAGCATTATCTAGGAAAATACAATGTATTTGGCGACGGATATTTTAGTGAAGATTATTATTTACTCAATAATCATAATCAAAAACTGATTGATTTTGGTGTGCGTGATTATTTTGAGAGTAATCAACTTGTTTCGCTCAATCAATTCTTGAAACTTTTAGAAGAGAATAATTATACGCCTATTTCTATTTATCGTCGTAACACAACCTACAACAAAAAAGAAACTCGTTATTCGATTGATTGGTATTTGATGTTAGATAATGAATCTATTATCATAAACATGAATTATGATGCCGTTCAGAAATTAGATGATGTTATTTTTAGATTTGATATAATAACTGCCGTCGAAGATACACCCGTAGAAAAACTAGAGAAAATATTTGAACTCGCTACAAAGTGTATTATCGAAACCAAAGATGATGACAAACGCTATATCAATATTGTAGGAAATACGCCACGAACAGGACTTACGCTTCGTAAACACCAAATTAAAGCACCAGAAATTCCAGATTTGAATTTGTATTATGGAGATAAATTTGAAGAAAAACACAAAGTTTTAGTCAATGAAATAAATGAAAAAAATAACTCGGGTTTATTTATTTTTCATGGCGTTACAGGAAGTGGAAAGACAAACTATATTCGTTATCTGATTAGTAAAGCCAAACCAGAGATAGAGTTTATTTTTTATCCGATTACGCTTTTGAGAGAAATTACAAGTCCAGATTTGATTACGTTTTTGTCGGATTATCAAGATGCCGTTTTGATAATTGAAGAATCAGAAGACTCTGTACAGGCTCGTGATTTATTTAATACTGATAAGAGTTCGATTGCAAATCTATTGAATGTTTCGGACGGACTTTTGTCTGATGTCTTGAATCTCAAAATTATTTGTACCTTCAATACTGACATCAAAAACTTAGATAAAGCACTTTTACGTGAAGGTCGTTTGTTAGGAATCCATCGTTTTGAGGCTCTCCCTGCCGAAAATGCCAACAAAATTGCAAAATTAAATAATATTACTAGAGAATTTACAGCACCTGCAACACTTGCACAAATCTATAATGTTCCTTTGAATGAAGATTTTTCTGATTTTTCAGTTCGTCAGAAGAAAATTGGTTTTGGGAAGTAATATGAATTATTCGTTTAGCAAAAAAGCCTTTCTAACTTCATTTTTAGGAAGGCTTTTTTTGTACGAAACTATTGTCAGAGTTATTTTTGGATTACCAAAAAACTACTGACAAAGTTTTTATGAATCTACCTTGTTTTTTTAGTATTCACTATATTACTTATTAATAAAAATGAGTAAATTGTAGTTCAATAACTACTAAATATGGATAAGCAAAAACTACTGTACCCTACTATTTTTTAAACACAGAGTTCACAGAGGAATATAGCTTGTTTTGTTGATTTATATAAAGAAAATTTGCAATTATTTCCATAAAAAGTAATTTGTATTTGACTTCGTCGACTTTCAGTTATCTTCATTTATCATAAAAATCATTTACCAATAATATTCTATAGAAATAGTAGGGTAGAGTAAGCAAAAACTTATAAATCTAATAGAGCAAAGCAAATTTGCAGAGTTTTTTGAAACATTTGATAAACTAGAATTGGCAGCAAAACAAGACGAAGACTTCAAAAACTTGTGGGAGGATAAAGATTTTTTGGCTTTGGTGGGCGAGTAAAAATAACTTCTTTGTTTTCAAATTCGTATCTTATATAAGAACTTAAATCGTAATAAAAATAATTTTATGCAGACTAAATTTAATATTGATAAAGCGAAAGCAGCAACCTTATATATTTTTGAAAAATTTGAGTATAAACTACAAAAACAAGAAGTAAATTTTTTGAGTGTTTTTAAGATATTGTATTTTGCAGACCAAAAACACCTCGTAAAGTATGGCAGAACCATTCTTACAGATGAATATATTGCTATGAAAAATGGTGCAATGCCTTCTAATTTGCACGAATTATTCAAATCTTTATATCATTATTCTACCTTGGAAAATAAATTTATTGATTCTATCAAAAAATCATTTTTCTTGTGTGGTTATTATCAAGCAAAAGCAATTCAAAAAGCAGATTTAGATGAGCTTTCAAAGTCAGATATAGAATGTTTGGATAGTTCTTTTGAAGAAAATAATAGCCTTAGTTTTGAAGAGTTGGCTGAAAAGTCAAAAGATAAAGCGTGGAAATTAGCCGATTTTGATAACAGAATGAATATAAAAGAAATTGCAAAAGCAGGAAAAGCAAGTCAAGAAATACTGCTTTATATTGAATCACACTTAGAAAATCAGACTATTTATTTCTCCACTTCAAAAGTAAATGTATAATGGCAGATTTATCTGATTTTTTTGATGAAAATTACAAAGAAGGATTTATAAACCGAACTTTAGAAAGAAGTGTTGTAGTGAAATGCTTTGTAGAAAATACAACTCCTCCAAAATCAAAACGTTTTGTGATTGTTGGGATTACAGAAAATGAATCTGACGAGCCTAATCAATCTATTTTGGGGGCTGTTTTTATAAATACATTACCCAATCAAAATGTAATCAAAACACCTCATTTAAAAATGTTGCAGCTTCCTATTTCGGCAAAAAGTAATGATTTTTTAGACCATGATAGCTTTTTAGATTGTTCTCAAATTCATGAATATGAATATCCTTTTATAAAAGAATAATTATTGACTGAACCCAAACTAATTTTAGGAAAACTAAATCAACAAGATTTTATAAAAATGTTAGATTTATTACAAAATGCTCAAACAATCGCTCCAAAACTTCTCAAGAAATATGGACTAATTTAACAGGAATCACAATTATTTCTTATAAAACAAAAAAACTCAAACCAAACAGTTTGAGTTTTTTTATGTGATTTGTTATTTATCTAAAAAAAATCAATTATTCTTATCCAAAAATGCGACTACATGATGCCAAACATCTCTATCGGCATTTTTTCCGATTACACAATCTTGGTGTCCGTAACCTTCTATTACGTGGCGTTCGTAATGCTGTTCTGGATTGAGAGCTTTCAGACGGTTGTAGGTTCTTTCTGTTGCTTCTGGAACAAAAACCTCATTTTTTTCTCCATGAACAAAACACATCGGAATATTCAAACGGTCTTTTGCGTGAGGTAAATAAACGTCTTCTCCCTCAGCATTACGTAATTCTTTTTCTCTTGACATAAGCGTAAGCTGTTCGTAAGTAGTCAGATTGGTTACGCCAAACATCTCATGGAAAGAATCAAATGTTTTTTCATCAATATTTTCTTTTTCGTAAAGCGTAGAAAACATAAACGTAACTCGGTTGGCGATTGGGTCGTTGGTATCCGAACCTAAAACAGCAGAATAGGCTTTTACGGCTGTATTCAAGGCTTTATCCAACCAACCTGCATTTACATCTGTGTAGGCACTCATCGTTTCGATTCCAAATTTTTTGAGAAGTGTCGGAACATGTGCAGCAGCTTTGAGTTTGATTTGTTCGCCTCCAATAATATCGGCAGCAACTTGAAAACAAACCATCGAACGAACACCTTTCAATCCTCCAAGCATCGCCATAACGCCAGTAATTGCACCGACACAATGTGTAAATAATTGAATATCTTTTTCGCCTGTAATTTTCAAAATTTTATCCACACACGCAGGAAAATCTTTCATAGCAATATCATCAGCCGTACATTGGTCTTTTGCAGACGGCAGCGCAATACTTGTGCGATATTCCATCACCCAAACATCATAGCCATGAGCGCAAAGGTATTCTACCAAATTTGTATCAGGCGTATCAATTTCAAAAATAAGCCCCGAAACACTAAAACCATGAGCCAACATAACCGAGCCTTTATTTATGCCATCTTCCAAGTCTTCTCTATCTCTTCCATCATAACGAGTGAGAAGAAGATTGACACCGTCAGAAGTCTTGACTGGGTAAATTTGTGGTTCTGGCGCACGCAAAGGACGTTTTTTTCGTGGTGGCGCAGTCGGATTAAAGACAGAAGCTTTAGCCAAAATTCCTCCATAGGTATCATACAGATTTCCTGCAAAATACTTCCCAAAACTATACAGAGCTTTTAGTTTTTCGGTAGCTGTATCGGCATGAAGAGCTTTCATGGTAGTCATTTGTTTGACAAAATCAGTCAAATGAACATGAATAATTCCCTGTGCTTTTAGTTCGCCTTTTTCTCCATTATTATCAGCAAAAACTGTCGAATAAAGTGTCGTTGTGTCGCTCCACATATCAAAACCTTTATCGCCTCGTATGGTTTTGTAGCCTTCAAAATGATAACTTTCTCCTTTTGGATTGAATAATTTTGCTTTATAAACCATTCGTTTGGTTTCCATTTCGTCTTCATATTCTACAAAAAGCTGAAACGTTCCTTCACTAATCAAAAGTGGGTCAGTTGAAAGCGAAGGAGCTTCTACCGTTCCGACCATTTGTGATAGATGCTCGTTATCTTCTAGCATTTCTTCCAAATTTTCACAAAGAACCGTCAAAGTAATTTTGAAAGGATGATTATCTGATTTTCCTTCTTTGTAGGCTTTTTGGAATTCTTCTGATGTTTCACATGCTTTTTCGTCTGCCTTTTTAGTAGAAATAAATCCTTTCATCGTTTCAGTAAACTGAATTCCTAAAGGTCTTTTTTCATTTTCTTTTGTGCTATTTTCTGAAGGTTTGGAAGGTAAATTATAATCAATTTCCCAACCTTTATCTCTTGCCATAATCTTACAAATTCGCTCAGAAAGTGCCGAAATAGTCAAAAGTGGATTTGCGCCCAACGAACGAGGCACAATCGAACCATCAGCAATGTAAAGATTTTCATAAACGGCTTCTTCATTTTCTTTATTTGGAGCTGTAAAAACTTGTCCTTTATGATTTACAACGCCTTGATTTGAATTTTCGCCCATAATACAACCTCCCAACGGATGAACGGTTACGAGGTCTTGATTAAATAATTTTGTCCAAGTTGGATTTGGAACGCTTGTTCCTTTGAGTGCTTTTGTAGCTTCTCTGATATGATTACTGGCTTTTTTGAATATTTCTTCGTGTCCGACACCTTTCCAATTAATCTGTAATCGATTGTCTTTCAAACTCAAATGACCTGCACTTTTGTCGTGCGTCATTATCAAATAGGTTTGTGTATTTTGAGTTGCTCCTTTATAAGGTCCACGAATTGCGCTTTCTATTTCTCGTTTTTTCTCTTTTATTTCACTTACAAAACCGTCTTTGCTTTCGTCTTTTCCTGCTAAAGTTGCCATTGTAGCCATAAAGCCAGGAAAAAATTTTGCCATTGGCGAAGGCGCAGCACCTTCTTCCAAAATCATTCCGTCCTCTAGATTTTCCGTTTTCCTTATATCGATTACAGAAGTGATACAAGGACCAACAGGATTTTCTTTGTCCAAATGCAGCCCTCTTCCAATTCCATTTATTTTTTCTTCGGTATTATAACCAAAACCCAAAACATCGCCATTTCCAGAAAAATGAAAACCTAATTTATTAGAAACCTTCAACCCTTTTTCTTTTGTACGAAGCATAATTTCAGTAGAACCCAAAGTTCCTGCCGACAAAACTACATTATCTGCCGTTACGTACATTTCTGGAGCATCAAATTTATGGCGTTGCGCTCCCAAAAGCTCAAAATGAATAATCCATTTATCATCACTTTTTTCTAAATGCGAAACCGAACATTCGACAAAAATATCTGCACCAAAATTGACTGCATCAGGCAAATAATTCATCATGGTTGTGTTTTTTGCGCCTACATTACAGCCTGAAACACAATCGCCACAAAGATTACACGGTTTTTGTTGTACTCCTACATGATTTTTTCCATCAACATCAAAATTGACATTAATATCTGTCTTATAAAAAGGCTGGTTCATTGCCTTTGCAGACTTTCGGTGTGCTTCTAGTTTGTCTAGTTTGGGAAAATTTTCTGGATAAGGATTCGGTTTTAGCATTTGATACGCCAAACGATAACCTTCTTCTAGGTCGCTTGTGCCATTTTCAGATTCATCTTGTAATATTTTTGGAAAAGAATTATCCTTCAAAACCCATTTTTCTGGACGAATAGAAACGTTTGCATTTACAAGCGAAGTTCCTCCCAATCCACAACCTTTAAAGACATTTATATCATCATCTACCCAAAAATCATAAAGCGAAGACTGTGAGCCTATTCTTTTATTTTTTAGATTGAACTGCATATGTGTAGCAGCTTCGGTTTCTGTATCTGGAAATTCTCCTGTGAGATATTCTTTTCCTCTTTCTAATAGACACACTTTTTTTCCTGCACGAGAAAGACGAGAGGCACTAATTGAACCTCCATAGCCAGAACCAATCACAACGACATCATAATGAGGTTGCATTTTTTCGATGGGCTTGGATAAGCGACGATTTTTCATAAGATTTTAGTAAGAGTTAGAGTGGAATTATTTTATACCCTAATCTAATTAAAAAAAAGTCTTCTATCAAATTATGAGATAAGTAGTAAGACATAATTAGCGAGTGATTTTTATAATCAATATGATAATTACAGTACTCTACCCTACTTTTTTTAAAACACAGAGTTCACAGAGGAACACAGAGAACTAAAAGTCAGCGTAGCTAATTAAAATACGTTTTTTTAAGAAAATGGCTTTAAAATTGA
>Ga0210025_1005575_pt1 | contig 10162 bp, 11 predicted proteins | sample CryGeyme20150102_FD_183989 | JGI IMG/M metagenome (GOLD analysis project Ga0210025, IMG submission 183989) | Groundwater microbial communities from Crystal Geyser aquifers in Utah, USA - Crystal Geyser metaG 2015-0102 (SPAdes) (version 2) | ecosystem: Environmental > Aquatic > Deep subsurface >...
CGGAGCTTTATCAGATAAGTACGGTCGCAAGCCGCTCTTGCTGATTAGTCTGCTCGGTACCAGTCTCTCTCTGGCCTTTTTCGCCTCCGCTCACGCAGTCTGGCAGTTATTCCTCGCCAGGATTCTTGACGGCATTACTGGTGGCAATATGTCTGTGGCTCAGGCGGTTATCGCTGATAAGGTCGAGGGCAAAGAGCGTTCGAAGGCGTTTGGTCTACTCGGCGCCTCTTTCGGTTTTGGATTTTTGGTTGGCCCAGCTCTTGGAGGCCTTTTAAGTGGTTATGGACTAACTGTTCCATTTTGGTTTGCTTCTGGCTTGGCTCTCTTTGGTTCGATTCTAGGCTATTTTTTCCTAGAAGAAACGAATCCAAAGCACAAGCGAACACACTTGACTTCCGACATTAAGTTCATGAGCCCCTCCACGATGCTAGATGCCCTGAAAACTCCGATTGTGGGTGTCTTGATCTTAGTCACCCTGATCACTTCGCTTGGCGGAAATGCCTTCATTATTGGTTTCCAATCATTTACAGTAGACGTCTTAAAGTTATCTCCAAGAGATATCGGTTTGCTTTTCACGCTATCAGGAGTGGTTAACGTGTTGATGCAGGGTGGTGGAATTAAATATTTACTGAAGATTTTTAGCTCGAAACAGAAACTGCTTTTGTATGCCTACGGCTTTGCAGCCTTGACCCTTCTCGCCCTAACTTTTGCCAACACTCTTACCTTGTTTGTAATCGCGATGCTGTTCTATATGTTGCCAAACTCTGCAGCTACTCCACTTCTCGCGGGCCTGATTTCTGAGAACTCTCCGAACGATGCTCAGGGAAAAATTCTCGGCGTAAATCAGTCTTTTGCTTCTTTGGGTCAAATAGTCGGGCCGATCATCGCAGGCCTAATTGCTCATTTTTATGTGCCAGGAATTTTTACTTTTTCTAGTATGCTTATGATTGTCGCTTTCTTTGTTGTTCTAAAGAAAATTGTACCAACGGCACATTCGAGGTAGAATACAAAAACAGTGCGGGTGTAGTTCACTGGTAGAATGACTCCCTTCCAAGGAGTAGAAGAGGGTTCGATTCCCTTCACCCGCTCAAGAATGACTACTCAGAGCACTCTCTCCCCCTATCACCCCGTCGTCACTCAAATAATTGACTTACTAGAAACTAACTCCTTTAGGTATGAAACTTTCGAGCATGAGCCCGTCAGGACCAGTGAAGAGGCCGCCAAAATAAGAAATGGTTATACCATCCAGCAAGGAGCCAAGGCGATTATTATCCGTGTAAAAGTTAGCAGCGCTAATAAGCGTTTTGTGATGTTGGTTATGCCTGGAGACAAGCGTTTTGATAACGACAAAATTAAGACACTTTTCAAGGCTAAAAATATTCGCTTTGCTACTGAAGAAGAAGTACTTGAAATTACCAGTGGAGTTCAGCCAGGAGGCGTACCTCCATTTGGAAATCTTTTTGACCTTGAGGTAATTGTCGATCCTCTTCTCTTAGAGAATGAAAAGATAATTTTCAATGCAGGTGATAGGAGATTCTCTATCGGAATGTTATCCACTGACTATCTCAAGCTCGTGAAACCCTTGGTTTCCTCTCTTGTTTAGAGCAAAGCGTCAATTGATGCTTGGAAGACACTGTATGGTTGAGCGCCAACGATCAGGTCGCCTTCAACTGTGCCATCTTTTTGTGTTTTTCCAACTACGAAAGATGGAGTTCCATTTGCACCTGCCTTGTTAGCATCAGCGAGATCTTTTGCTACTTCTTCTGCCTGAGCAGGATCTGCGATGCAGGTTTCAAATTTGCCTGCGTTAAGACCGAGGTCTGCAGCGATAGCAGCAATCTTTGCGTCATCTAGGCCATTTCCATTGGAAGTGGTTTGATTAAACATTTCGTCATGAAAGGCATAGTACATTTCATCTCCACTTTGCTCTCTGGCACAGTTAGCTGCGACAGCTTCTTTAGTAGCCATTGGCTCGTGGAAAGGTAAGGGAAGGTCTCTGAAGACGATTCGAAGCTTTCCAGTTTCTACGTAATCACTAACAAGTTGACCGTGTGTGTCAGTAAAATGTCTTTTGCAGAACGGGCATTCGTAGTCTGAGAACTCAATCATGGTGATAGGAGCATCTTTGTCACCAAGAATGGCATCGTCGTCAATGGAGACGGTAGCTGTGGTTGGCTCAGCTGGAGCGGCAGGTGCCTGTGGTTGCTGTACTGTGTTTGCGCCAGCTACAGTGCCACCACCGGTTTTCATTATTTTATTCTCTGTCCAGAGAGAACCTACAAAAAATCCGAGAACTATTAAGGCAGTTCCAACAACTAATAATAAGAATTGGGAACTAATGAATTCTATGAATGAACCGAATGAATATTTTGAATCTGCCATGTGACCTTTCATTATGAAACTTGCTTAATGACTTTAAGTTGTAAGGTCCGAACTGTCAAGCTTTGAAATGGTCAAGATGTCTTCTTTTGTAATCTCCCTTACAGGTTTGCCTCCCAAATGCTCTAATTGAAAAGGTCCTAGCTTTGTTCTGACTAATTTGATTACGTCATAACCGATTCTGGCGACCATTCGTCTGACCTGATGTTTTTTGCCTTCAGAAAGGGAAATTTGAATAATGGATTGATCAGGATCTTTATCCAAAAGTTTGGCGCTGCGCGGGGAAACATAGCCTTCTGAGAGTCTGACTCCTCTTCTTAGATGCTGAAGGGCTTTATAGCTGACCTTGCCTTTAACAGTCGCTTCATATGTTTTTTGAATTCCAAAAGAGGGATGGGTGAGTTTATTAGCTAACTCTCCGTCATTTGAAAGTAACATTAGACCCTCGCTATCTTTGTCGAGACGGCCGACTGGATAAAGACGCTCGGTGACTTTTGCAGGTAGTAACTTAAGGACGGTTTTTCGACCAAGCTCGTCGCTAGTGGTGGAAACATAGCCAACGGGTTTGTAGACGAGAAAGTATCTGAGTTTTTCGGGCTTATCGATCTTTTCGCCATTCACAGAAATAATATCTTCGCCAAGAACTACGCGTTGACCGATGTGTGCAGTTTTGCCATTCACAGAAACTTTTCCGGCGCGAATTAGATCTTCCGCCTTACGACGAGAAGTGATTCCTTTGTGGGCGATGACTTGCTGAAGCTTGCTACTTTCCATGCGACTAGTATACTCCAGATGTGCAAAAAAATTGGAGCGCCCTTCTGGTACGTGAAGCAGTAATTGATGCTATTCGTTTGTTTTTTAAGTCAAATGGCTTTCATGAAGTGGAAACACCCCTGCTTGTAGAATGTGCTGATCCTGAACCGAGCATTGAACCTTTCTCTACTTCATTAATTCAAGCTAGCGATTCTTATCGAGGTTATTTAACCACCAGTCCTGAGTTCTCGATGAAAAAGCTCTTGGCTCAAGGTTCTGGGCATATTTTTCAGATTTGTAAAAGTTTCAGAAATGCTGAGCCAGTTAGTTCCAGACACAATCCGGAGTTCACTATTCTCGAGTGGTATCGGGTGGATGCGAATTATAACGATATCATGGATGATTGTGAAAAATTACTCAAGTTTATTTTTGATTATCTGGAGGGAAAAAAATTGCTTGCTGATTTTAGATTTGATCTTTCTTCACCCTGGGAAAAAATTTCAGTCGCTGAAGCTTTTCAGAAATATGCAGGCATCGAGGAGTTATTGCTTCATGACGAAGAGAAGTTTAAATCGATGGCATCTAAGAAAGGTTATGCAGTAGAATCAGAGACGTCCTTTCAAGAACTCTTTGATCAAATTCTGGTTAATGAAATCGAATCAAATCTAGGAAAAACTCGACCAACAATTCTTTATGATTATCTAGCCCCCCAAGCAGCGTTAGCTAAAAAAAAGTCGAGTGATCCAAGATATGCAGAAAGATTTGAGTTTTATATTAATGGCGTTGAGCTTGGCAATGCGTTTTCTGAACTCACTGATAGCAAAGAGCAATTGGCTAGATTTCAAGATCAGAACCGAGCCAGACTTCTCCAAGGAAGGCCCGAGATGAAGATTGATGATGATTTAATTAAGGCGCTCTCGAAAATTAATCAAGAAATGGGCGGGATTGCCGTCGGAGTTGATAGACTGGTAATGCTATTTTCCGGAAAAGAAGATATCGGAGAAACACTAGCTTTCTCAGCTCGAGATGTATTTTCTCTAGACCAGTGATAGAATCTGGTTTCTATGGCAACGATTAAAGCAGGCAGTATCAGAAAAGGCATGTACATTCTTTTTAAGAATGCGCCTTATTTGGTGACTAAGACAGACTTTTTAAGTCCCGGTAAGGGCTCTGCCCTGATGCGAGTGAAGCTCAAGAGTGTGCTTTCCTCAGGTACGACCGATTTTTCATTTAAGTCAAATGAAACCGTTGAAGAAGTCGATGTATCGAGCATGCAGATGCAGTATCTCTATTTAGATGGTGACGAACTTGTTTTTATGAACCCAGATACTTTTGAGCAACAATCTGTTCCGATCGATCTTGTTGGTGAGCAACACAAGCTTTTGATTGAAGAACAACAAATTTATGTCTTGATGTATGAAGATAAACCAATAGGTGTGCGTCTGCCGGAAAAAATGAGGTTGAAAGTCGCTCTAGCAGAAGATGCAGATGGCGGAAACACGGTTGGCCAGGCTAGAAAAACAGTTGAGCTTGAGACGGGTCTAAAAATTCTCGCCCCCCTATTTGTGAAAACAGGTGACACTCTAATTATCGATGTAGCTACAATGAGCTATCTGTCGCGCGGCTAAGCTGTCTCGATTCTTTCTATTTCTAACAAGCGATTATATTTCGAAACTCTCTCGCCTCTCGTTGGGCCGACTTTGACAAAATCAGCTCCCACGGCTACTGCAAGATCGATCATGGCTGTGTCGTTTGTCTCTCCTCCACCTCGATGAGATGGCACTACTAGCATGTTGTGTTGTTTAGCTAACATGCAAGTTTCGACAGTCTCGGTGACAGAGCCAATCTGGTTCAGCTTTATTAAAATGCCGGTGATTGCCTTTTCATCTATAGCCCGCTGAAGTTTTTTAATGTTGGTAACAGTCAGATCGTCGCCAATGAGAGGAATTGAAAACTCATCGCAGAGTTCTCTCATTTTTGGCCAGGCGCTCCAGTCGTCTTCATGAAGAGGATCTTCTATGGTCACAAAAGGATATTTTTCTAACCAAGGTCTGTAGTACTGGATCATCTCGTCAGAACTCAACAGTCTATTTTCTATTGAAAGATTATATTTTCCATCTTCATAGTACTCACTGGCGGCTGGATCAATGGAAATACCTATTTCATTTTTTGCTTTGTAGCCAGAGCGATGAATTGCTTCTGCCAGAATTTCTAAGGGCAATTCGTTAGTTGAAATTCCCTCAGGAGCAAAGGCACCTTCGTTGCCAATATTCGTAGAAAGGCCTTTTTCTTTCAAGACTGACTTTGTAGCGTGATAGGTCTCAAGAACCATGCGAATGTTTTCCTTAAGCGAACTCTGGCGAGTGGCTGTCAGGCAGTATTCTTGCATATTAGTAGAGTTCTCGGCGTGTTTGCCGCCTTCAATAGTCACCATCATTGGTTGAGGAAGTTTTAATGGAGAGCTGATCGAAAAAGAGGTTCTTAAATATTGGTAAAACTCTTGATTATGTGATTTGGCCGCGGCTCTGGCGAAGGCGAGTGATAAAGCCAGAATACTATTTCCGCCAAGTTTCGTTTTTTGAGGAGTTCCATCAAGAGCAATCAGAAATCTATCGAATTCTTTTTGATCAGAAAATTCTTTATTGAGAACTTGTGGGGTGATTTCTTTCAAAATAATTCCCACAGCTTTAAGCATGCCTTTGCCACCATATCTTGATTCATCACCATCTAGAAGAACGCTTGCTTCGTACGAACCTGCTGAGGCGCCGTATGGCACGGATGCTCTGCCAAGACTACCATCCTCTAGTCTGACAATGGCTTCGATGGATGGAAAGCCACCAGAGGCTAGAATTTCGTGAGCTTGAACTTGGGTTATTTTCATGGGTTTAGCGTAGCACGAAGTGTAGGGCAATCAAAGATCTGGAGAATTTTTGACTCTAAACACCACAAAGGTCGGTGAGTCATAAGTTTTTTCCATACACGAATAATATTGTCCCCCAAATTCAAGCTCTTCTTCTGAGTAGACAACTTCATTAATATTAGCTTCTTTCAAGAAATCACAAGCTTCTTGATCACTCATTTTGCCAGAGTAAAAACTTCTAATTTGCTTTAGCTTCTCTTTTGCATCGGGCGTCTGAATGAGGTGGCCAAGATAGACGGTTTTTCCCGTCATCGCGGGGAGATAGTTCCCCATCGTATAAAGCGACAAGATCCCTTCTCCAGGTGATGTCTTTAGATACTCAAAGCCTTGCCATTTGTCACCAGATAAATAAAACCATTTGTTAGTATTTTGCGGTTCACTGACTCGACGATTAAAAATATATCCCTGGGTGAGGAAAAATAATGGAATAAAAGAAAGCAAAACTAGTTTTCTAATGTGATCTGCTTTGATAGCAAATAACAAGGTGACAAACAATGTGACAAGTGGAAAGAACATGCCTCTTAAAAAGAAGCGCGAGAAGCCAAATGGTGTGTAGGCAAGAGCCACAGAAACAATAATCCAGATGCAAAGGTATGCGACGAGCTGCTTGTTGTATGAGTTCTTCTTAAGTCTCAGTAAAAGCGGAATTGTCAAAACAAAAAGCGAGTAGCCGAAAATCAGGGACCAAAAACCAATATTTTTAAGACTCTCGCTCGCGGCGCTAGCAAAGTCGGTCGTCTGAATATGATGATAATATGCCAAAGTTATCAATGAAGGTATGACAAGACTAACAATGACATTGATAATCATTCTCCAGCCGTGATCGTGATATTTTCTCCAGAGACCAAAGGTTAAGCCAATGCAGGCGAAGCTCAGCAAATAATATGGATAAAAGAAGACCAAAGCAGTTAATAAAATACTTGGAATAATGAAGCGATAAATGCTTTTCGAGTCTTTGGTAGCAAAAAGAGCGACCATACTTCCTAAATAAAGAATCGTCCCAACTGCCTCGTGGCTTCGCTGAAGACTGCTGACGAAAGTAATGCTTGTGACCGAGATATCAGCAGATCGATGAAATGATTGAACAAGCCACCCCATACCTCCTCCGAAAAGTGAAAGCGGGAGCACCATTAGGCTTTTGCCTTGATCACGGGTTAGAAAATAGGCAAAAAAGTATAGTGAAAACGAGAGGAGCACCGCTCCTAGTGCGGCCAAAGTATGAAAAAGAACAAAGGGGTTGGCTTGGGGAAAAAGTTTTCCTGTAATAGTATATATTGGGTATATTAATGAATCAGCTCTGTGTTCAGTTGTGTATTGATTTTGAACAAAAATCTTGCCAGCCTGACCCGAGCGTATAGTGGCCACATAAACGTTTATATCCCATGGATCAAACCAAGTGGCTTGTCCAGAAAAATGCATCCCTAGTGGAGTTTTTAGATAGGCGTTAAAATTTGGAAATTGCTGTATGAAAATTGCAAGCAAAGCAACAAATCCGATAACAAGATATCGGGCAGCTATGCTATTCTGAAACCAACTTTGTAAATACACATTAAAACTTTACAGCAATCAGCTGATGAGCGAAACCAGAAAAATAACTGCACCACAAACTAATGAATTATTAGCTCTCCATATTATTGGAGCTTCTTCTGAGACTTCAAGTAAGTTTTTTTCTCCAGCCGACGATTCGTTGCAAATAGGCGTTCATCATTGGGATTCTCCGAAGACAATTAAACCGCACTCACACGCTCGGAAGCGACATACTGTCCCTAATTATCAAGAAGCACTGATTATTTTATCGGGTTCAGTTACTGCATCTTTCCATTCCGATGATGGGAAAATCTTGGCTGAGGTTAAAGCTTCCGGAGGAGATATTCTGGTCATCTATAATTGTGTTCATAGTTTTAAATCAGACGACAAACAAACAAAAATTATTGAAATAAAACAGGGGCCCTATGAAGATTTTCGTCAATAAGCCATACATTACTAAAAGAGTAATCAACGCAGTCGTTAGCACGCTCGAAGAGGGGTGGATATCTGGTAAGGGCCCATATGTACAGAAATTTGAGGAGAATTTTGCAAAGAAAGTTGGAGTCCCGTACGCAGTCAGCACGGCCAATGGCACAGCGGGACTTAGACTTGCAGTCGCCACCTTAGGGATTGGCAAAGGCGATGAAATTCTTATTCCTGATCTGACAATTATTTCCTGCGCAACTGCGGCTATCCATGAGGGAGCGACGCCAATCTTGGTAGATGTTAGAGAAGATACGTTCGGAATTGATCTAGAACAGGCTGAAAAATTAGTTACGACAAAGACCAAAGCGATTATGGTTGTGCATCTCTATGGCCAACCTGTCCGAATGAAACCAGTAATGAAATTCGCCCGCAAGCATAAGCTTTGGGTTATTTCTGATTGCTCTGAAGCTTTTGGAGCAAAAACGGATGGGCAGATGGTTGGCTCTTTTGCTGACGTAAGTGTCTTCAGTCTTTATGCAAATAAAATTATCACGACTGGAGAAGGCGGAATTGTTACTTTCAAGAAGAAAAAATTTGCTGACAGAGCTGAAAAACTCAAAAACTTATTTCATTCGGATAAGACTCGTTTTTTACATCCAGAACTTGGTTATAATTTCCGCTTTAGTAATGTTTTAGCGACCATAGGCATTTCCCAACTAGAGATGAGCGACGAGCTCCTTGAGAAGAAAAAAAATATAGACGAGTGGTATAGGAATGGTCTTTCAAAGCTCCCCTTTCTTGAACTTCATGAGGCCGTGCCAAATACAGAGCCAGTTTGTTGGATGTTTACTCTCCTGTTGAAAAAGAATGCTCCGTTCTCACCAGATGATTTAGCTAAATATCTCGAAAAAAACAATGTTGAAACTAGATTCTTTTTTATTCCTCTGCATAAACAGCCAGCATTAAAACCGTACTTAGAAGGACAGAAACAACGATTCCCAATCAGTAACGATCTTGCGGCAAGAGGACTATACCTCCCTTCAGGCCTTGGCCATTCAAAAAAAGAAATAACTCACGTCGTCTCATTGATTAAAAAATATGTTGGTTCATTTAACCAATGAGGAAACAGGCATATCAAGATCATTTCCAAGTAGAAAAAACTCACTGGTGGTTTGTGACCAAGCGTAGATACATTGCCACTGTTTTGAATTCTTTAAAGTTGAGTAACGTGAAAATATTAGATGTGGGCTGCGGCACTGGAGCGACAACTTCCTTTCTAAAATTCTGGGGAAATGTAAAAGCCATCGACAGCTCTCCTCTAGCTGTAAAATTTTCCCGTCAAAACAGCGTCGATGCCCAGTTGGTTACGGGTGGGAAATTGCCTTTTAAAGGCAATTCTTTTGATCTTATTGCTCTCTTTGATGTTCTTTACCATAAGAAAGTGAAGCCACCAGTGATTCTGGCTGAGATAAAAAGAGTCTTGAAAGTAGGAGGATATGTATTAGTTACTGACTGTGCCCTGCCCCAACTCTGGTCTGAGCATGACGGGGCGATGGAAGCTCGTGAGAGATTTACCAAAAATGGTTTGGAGAAAATTATTGAGGATGAAGGATTCAGGATAATCCGTAGCTCATATTTATTTTTTTTAACTTTTCCATTATTTTATTTAAGCAGAAAATTTTCCATATCCAAAAATGGTTCTCTTGAAACAAGTAAGTCTTTATCTTTTCTTCTTGAGAAATTACTCAAAATTGAAACTTTCTTTTTTAATTATCTAAATCTACCAATTGGCTCAAGTCTACTTGTCTTAGCGCAGAAACCAGATGAAAAAAACTGAGATTTCCATACTGATTCCAACTAGAAATGAAGTCAAAAATATCGGGAAGTTAATTTTGGAAATTCTTGATGAGTTAAAAGATTATAAAATTGAAATAATTGTCGTTGATGACTCTAGTGAGGATGGAACGGCTGACTTAGTAAAAAAAGTTACTAAGAAACATAGAGAGGTGAGGCTGATAAGATGTCTTTCAGAGCCAGATCTAGGGAAATCAATCTTAATCTGGTATTCCCCGATGCTCTGCATCGGTGGTCGCCGTCTCGAAGGGGTTGAAAGGGGAAACTGAGTTTCCCTTTCACATCTTCTGACTCCAGACTTTA
>Ga0210025_1005581_pt1 | contig 10153 bp, 7 predicted proteins | sample CryGeyme20150102_FD_183989 | JGI IMG/M metagenome (GOLD analysis project Ga0210025, IMG submission 183989) | Groundwater microbial communities from Crystal Geyser aquifers in Utah, USA - Crystal Geyser metaG 2015-0102 (SPAdes) (version 2) | ecosystem: Environmental > Aquatic > Deep subsurface >...
CGTAAAAAGCTAGTGTGGAGACTACATGAATATTAGAGTAAATATTGAATATTATGACTAGACTAGTGGTGTGTATAGGAAGCAGGCATAGGCACACGACCTAATAGAGTAAGACCTAACTCCTGAGTCCTATGACAGTCCACCTGGGCTTAATTTGGATATACAATACGCGACAGTTTTTCTCTTCCCGAGATTCGACATAATGAAATCTTTGTCAATTTTTTATTAAACTACCAGGTACCGTACCACTCCGGAGTAAGCTACCTGGTACCAGTCTACTAGTAGATTACTTCTTCGTCTACCAGTAGACTACTTCTTCGTACTAGTCTCGTACCAGGTAAACTAGAAATACCAGAGTACAAGTAGAGTGAGTAACAGTACATTACTACTAGTAGGTCTAGTTCGTGGATTTATTAGAGTGGTACTTGTCTACCAGCAAAAAGATCAAGGACATGTATACGCACATGTATGCCAGCAGCAGCAGCAGCAGCAGCAGGAAGCAGCAGCAACAACAACTTCAACAATAGCGACAGTAACAGCGATAGTAACTAGTAACTGCAACTGGAACTGCAACATTAACTAACTGCAACAGCAATTGAACGTTAACAACAGCACCAAGAAAGCTACAGCAACAATAGAATCAAAAAAGGCTGCTTCATTCAATATTCTTGTCCTCACTCTCTGTGATTTTTCAAGCCTCCAAAAAAAATCCTGTCACGTATTCTTTTTTCTTTTTCCTCGTACTTTCAACTTTCAATGATGCTGTTAACAGCAACAGCACGGCCTTTTCGAGCTTCTTTTTCTTCATCTTATTTGCTTCTTCGAAATACTCGGAACTTTGTTGCCTCCACTTCCACGGCCGCCGTCGCAGCAACAACAGCGACTACTGCTACTACTGCTAATGCTGCCGTTCGTGTGGCCGTTTTCGGTAGCGGACGAATGGGTGAGATTCGGGCTTCCATTGTTCGAAGCAATCCTCAATATGAACTGGTGGGTATTGTGGATGACAACAATTTATTGAAATCATCAAAATCACATGATTTGGCTCATCGATTGGGATTGGGAAGAGCTTCCGTGTACGCAAATATGCACGAACTATTGTTGGGCCAATCTTCTTCATGGCCTTCAGCGTCAGCTTCGTCGAAGTTGCCGTTGGATGCAATTATTGTATCAACTCCTACACACACTCACGCTTCCATTATACGTGAGGCATGTGACGCAGGACTAAAGGGAGTGTTTTGCGAAAAGCCAATAGGAAGCAATGCTACCGAAATAAAAGAACTATTTGACTTGGCCGATACTGCCACGCTGCAGCTCTGTTGTGGCTTTCAACGACGATTCGATCCGTCCTACCAGGCTCTGGCAGAATCTGTGCGAAACGGTGACATCGGTACACCCATTGTATCCAATATCTTTTTTGCCGACCATCCGGCACCGCCCAAAGAATTTATGCTGGACAACGGTGGTGATGGTGGGGATATATTCTTAGATTTGTGTGCACACGATGTCGATTTTATCACGTACGCTCTGAATGATACTGTTCGAAGTGTCTATGCCACTATCACGGGTCCCAATTCTGATCCTGATTTTGAAAAAGCAGGGATTCAAGAAAATGCTGTCATGTTGCTGCACATGGAACAAGGGACGGTGGTGAATTTGTTCATGAGTCGTTCTGCTACGTACGGCTACGATCAGCGCGTAGAAATATTTGGCACGGAAGGATTGGTCAGTGTTGAAAATCCGTCCGAAAATAGCATGGTATTGTCAAACAGATCTGGAATACGACACGGACGACTTGCGCATAGTTTTCCACAACGATTTGAACAGGCATTTGCTAATGAACTGCACGTCTTTGCCGATGTTGTGTTAAACGAAATGGAAAAGCAAGAAGACATTGGTAGCAAAATCAACGATTGCAAATGGCCCATTGCTGCCGAACAGTGCATTAGAGTACAAAAAGTTGCCGATGCAGCACGACGATCGTGTCAGGAAGGACGATTGGTAGAGATCGATTATTATAATTAATTCCGTAGTAGCAAGAACAGAAGAAACGTTCGTCGAATCAATGCTTGCTACTACTCATGTTTTCTTGCCCTGAGCTTGCTTGCTGCCGTACTTTCGTCGATTCAATAATCACTCAACGATCATTGAGAAAACTTTATCTTTTTCTCTTTTGATATCAAAGGTTGTAACGAGTTACTTTTAGCAACAAAAGATGGATACATGTTATATTATTCCTAGCTATTGCTTGTAGTTATATATGTGCGTGGTTGGCACGATCAAGCTAAGAGCGAAGTGAAAGCTCAACATATATTTTGTACCTGAGATCTGACATGCTTGCGTCTATATTTCCATTTAACCAGATCATCTATTTCAAAAAGATGATCCGCATAATGGGATAGTTGCTTGAACGTTTTGGTAGCAGTGAGGAACGTCCAAGAGCTCACTATCAACAAGTGCATCTTTCCAAAGATCATCAAAAGAAGGCCCATCAAAGTATTCAACGACGACATCATCATTATTAGTATCATGCTTGGATGAGTTACTCTTTCCATTGTATGCTTGATGATTACTGTTTCGGGTATCAAATGCCAGTGACGAGTAGTCATCCACCATTCCAAGAATATCAATGAGCGGTAGAGGGCTTTCCCAGTTGATATTGGCGTTTACGTTGACACTGCTGCTGCTCTTAACGTTGTTCTGTGGAAGTAGACCACGAGGTCGCTCCCCTGACAGTTGTCCATCTGACCGGTCAGACCAAGGCGATACTGTCCTTGGATCAACAGACTCCGGAGGCGAATGAGAAAAACGTCTCCTGGCGCGCTTGTTTTGCTTGGAGGACCTGTACCTCGAGTAAAGAGCATCGCGAAAGGCTTGGGCGGTATTGGCCCGTGCTGTTTTGGAGTCTACAGCATACCACTGTTTTTTGCTCTTATCAAACTTGACAAAGCCACCTGTGGAAGGATTGGCTGTCTCGATGGTCTTGCAAATGCGCTGAATGACAGCGCTCTTGACCGTTTTGGAATTGGTTGCGCTGTAAACGGATAGCTCCGACTGTACATGTTCCCGAAAACGCCGGTTGCCTGGATGCTCCACAACACGTCGTCCTCTTCCTGTAAAGTGACATCGAATGAAAACAGCAGTGAACGTATAGAGTGAGAAGACGCGACGACAATCGCAAAGGACGGACTAGTACAAGTGCTGCATGTTGAAGAAAATGAAAGTCAATTTACCAAGAATCACTTCAGTGGGCGCTGGCGAGTAAGAGAGAGGTAGCACGCGGAAGTTACTTCCTGAACTTGAGCTGGTATTTGTTTCATTCATTTTGACCTGGTTTATTGGATGCTGTTTGATTATTTATTGATAATATGTATCTTGGACAGCAAAAAGTAGTCTCTTGCCAGTAACAGGTACTAGCAACCTGATACTACGTAAAAGTACCAGTACAATACCACTGTACCAGCAGCATGCAGTAAACTATTTTTTTCTTCTGAAAGGTTTTGGATTCTTCATGGTGCTTAGCTTAGCTGGAAGGCGTCAAATGCGAATTTCAAGATTGTCATGCTTTAAACATGAACAAACTCAGTTACTACTACGACAGTCAGATTTAATGTCCAAGATAAATGTGAGATAGGGTTTATTAAGTGTGAGAATACAAGCCAACTCTTTTTATCCTTACCACGTACTAGATTTTGAACAACGCGTCGAATAAATAAATACTGTAATTATTACTACCATACTAGCTACAGTAGGAAATACTAGTACCAGGTACCGGTACTACCGTACCTGTTATCAGTACGTAGTACCTGGTACCTGGTAGCCTAATACTCCCACCTGGTAGTTCCAAGAATGCCAGTTTTTGCTCTTACTGGTACCAGGTACCAGGTACCAGGTACCACTGGTACTTGGTACAAGTATGTCCGGTGTTTGGTTTAGTAGTGGTACCGTAAGATCTTCAGTGGCTCGGTTTCCATATTTACTGGGTAGCATTTTCTCAGAAATGCATTAATAGTACCAGCCCTCACTGAATGAGAGCTTCCGAGAGGAACTTCAAAGAATTTTCAAAAGGACCCCCAAGACAAGCGAAAACGCATTTGCCCTTCTCCGAACAAAATGACATAGGCAGTCATTGGATCGGCAACTGTAGACTCGTTCGTGCCAATTGTCTTCCCTAAATACAAAGCGTGGTACCAGGTACAGTACCATGGTAGTACCAGGTACTGGTAGTAGCTGCCTGGCCCTCCTGATCATCATGTCAAGGGATTGGCCCCAGCAACTTTTTATGCATTGTCAGGTTACCCTGGTAAGGCTCAGCCACAACACTGGACTGGGTCATATTAAAAATCGAGGCTATTAAGTATTCTATGCCCCAGCTACTAAACTTCAGTATGGTACCAGCAAGTAGCGGGTACTACCAGGTATTGCAGTCTCCTAAGTACCGGTATGCAAAAGTAGGGCAGGAAATTTTAATAGATGTGGTGATGGGTGACCTAGCATCTTGGCAGTTTTAAATCTGAATGATGCTATGGCAAGTTGTCTTCAGCGATTTGAGATTGTGCTCAATTCAGAAAATATTAAATTTTGGAAAGGCTGACGCAGATAAAAACAAAATTGGCAGTCTACTAGAAAATATCGCTCGCGATGAGTACTACTCCTGTTTGAAAAAACTAGCGGCTGGCTCTGGTTGTGTTCCCGGGAAAACTACTGAAACCACGCTCGAGTATCCGCGAAGTCAAGCGAGACAACACGTGGCTGCCTGTGGTGGCAAAGTTTAATTCGCCGTGAACATACTTCTCGGAGATCAGGAAAAAGTGAGCGCTTCATTTTGTTTCCAACCCTATTACTGCGGCGATTCCTGTAGCAAGACCACCAGTAATTATTGACCACGACTTAATGTTGAGACGGGGCAGTGCCAACGCACCCTCGTTGGTAGAGGATTTTATCATCCATGATGGAGACCTAAAGTGCAGCGAATACTTCGTTGGAAGACAAGCGGAGGGAAGACCAGCGAGTCCATCATTTTCTGCTTTATAAGCTGCTGAAGCAGGCGTATAAAATCTGTGTAGCACTGTACTGCGTCGATTATACTGCTGGCGGGCGCCCTTACTCGCTATCGCTATCAATTGCACTAATGCGCGACTTCTTCTTCGTCGGCACCGCGGTGGCAGGTTTCTTACAGCCGTCTGCATCCTCATCAGAATCGCCACCAATACGCCGGCGCCCCGGTATGGCAGAGCTGTTGCTGGCCTGATCGTTTTTCTCATTCTCTTCCTCACTATCCGAATCATCCAGGTCCATGGCAGGTCCACTTTTAATGAGACGTTTACGTTTCACAGGCTGGTCGACCTCCGCCTTGTCGTCGTCGTTATCCTCCTCGCTATCACGAATCGACTCGGCTTCGGGAGGAAATTCATACCCTTCAATACCAACGCCTAACTGTAAATCGTTGGCGCAACTTTGACATATCCAGTCACCTGATGGAACAACTGCGCGACGGACACAGTCAATGTGCACCGAACGTCCACACCCTTCAATATTATCCCCGCCGTCGCAGACCATGAGATCTCCAGGCTTCCGGCAGACATCGCAAAGATCATCATCGTAATTTTCAGATTCATGCTCCTCTTCATCATCGTCAGCTTCTTGGGCAATGAACCCATCGTTTTCAAATTCATCCAAATGAGATCCGTTATCTTCGTCTTTGTCGTACGTTTGATAATATTGAAGTCGCTGAGCCCGTTCTTCGTAGTCATCTTCTCTGCCATTCGTATTTGTATCTGTCGCTGCATTTACCCCACCGCGTCCGACTGCATCGAATCTACCTGCCATCTTATTAGAATCAACAGCTTGAAGCTCTAGGGTAGCTCCCGTTTCTTCGTGTTCAAAAACAATCATGGCAATATGAGACGGCAATTGCGATAAATCCATTAACATTTCCACAGCTCCCGAGGACTGAATTGCCCATCGGCCAAGAGGACGACTACTGCTGCTGCTGTAGCTACTACTACTATCGTAAGTAGTTTCGGTTAGTTTTGCAGTGGCCCGTACAAAGGAATGCACAAATCGCCCTCCACTGCGAGATACCAACAAATGCTCATTGTCATTTTCATCATCATCATCATCGTCGACGATTACACGAGGAAATCCACCATCGGCCACTTCATCTTCTTCCATCGTTAACAAACAAAGCGATACGTGCAACGATTGTGTTCGAACACTGTACGTCATTCCCATCGTGGTAGCATCTTTGTAAAATCCTAGAGCCAACTGCATCCGTTGATCTTCAGCATCCAACACAATAGACCGTCGACATGGCCAGATGGCAGCACTTCCTCGTTGATTCCATGGTAATTTCCAAACATCATCGTTTGTTGTGCTGATCACGCAGTAACCACCATTATGAGCTCCTCCATTTTCACCTCTGGTAGCCTGACGTTGAGCTTTTCGAAGAGCCTCTTTGCGTCCCTGAACTTCTTCTGAAAAGAGTGCCATGACGCTGGCACGAAGTGCTGTATTAATGCCCAAGAATTGGAAGTAATTGTCATTATCGTTGCCATTTGTGTCACAGTATGTGCGACGACATGTAGGACAATTATTGTTGGTTGCATGGTTATTTTTGATGTTGCTATTGGTGGTGTTATTGGACTTCCACCACCACGAAAGACATTCGCGACAAAATGAATGTCCACAAAGTAAGCTTACAGGTTGAAACAGAACTTCGTGACAAATAGAACAGGACAATTCTCGACGTAATTCGGGCGATATAACTGTTTTCGTAGAAGTAGTAGCGTTGTTGACTGCTGTCATTTTAAAATCATCATCATCACTAACGTCTTCATCATCGTGATGGTCATTAAAACTTTGTACCTGGCGTCCTAATATATTTTGCTTGAGAGCATTGAGCGAAATATCGGGAGGATCATTTCGAAAATATTCTACATCTTCATAATTATTGTTGCTGTTGCTATTGTTGTTGTTGTCGCCGTCGTCCTTTTCAAAAAATATATTGGCTGCAGATGTCTTTTTGATCGGTTGTAAATTGGATATCAAACTAGCACAATTCTGATTCTGATTCTGATTGCCATTGGTGTCATCGTCCTCTTGTATCAATGAACGTTTGCGTTTACATTTACGGGGAATGTTAGCGGCACCGGCGACAATACGAGCAGGGTCATATTTTTCCTCCTCTGGATCTGAAAACTGTGCCGCCTTGTTATCCTTGTTGTTGTCTTCTGTACCAGACACTGAAGATTGTTTGTCATTTTCGTCTTTTTGTCGGGGTGACAACAGCAACATCGGCGAGGACGACGACGACGACGACGATGCACAAGATGATGCGGATGCAGCAGAAGAAGCAACAAATGCATTCTTCTTCAGCTGCTGCTGCTGCTGCTTTGCTTTTTGTTTCATAGCACGCTTCTTCTCCTTTTTACGTTCCTTCTTTTTTCTTTTCCGTTCCTTCTTGAGTCGCTTTCGTTCTGATTTATTATGCTTGTTCTTGGCATCGTCTCGCTTTGTAACGGTGGCATTGTTGCTTCCATGATGTGGTGGATCTACCAGTAGTAGACTCTCTTCTTGCAATGGCGCATTTGTATGCTCGCCGATGCTATCGTTCTTGTTGTTGTTTACGTTGCCGTTCTTTTCCATTTTGGTTTGGAAGCACTCCTTTCGCAGCAAACAATAATAATGAAAACTAGACTACAGTATCAGTATTACAGTCGGTTGTCGGTGACACCCTCAAATTTCCCTGTTTTTAATAATGAAAGCGCGATAATACATAATACTCATGTAGACTTCTCTTGTTGATGATGAATGACATGATGACAACAACAAAATACTGTAATCGCTAATTGTTGTCATAGCGGGTAAAACAACGCTACAAAATCGGCTACAAGAATCGGTGACATGCCGGTGATATTACGGGTAACAAGCGGGTAAATGAAGTTTAAACAATGACATCGATGACATTATCAAATATCACGTTAAGAAAAATTTCATTGGCGGGCGTCACCCCCCCCAAAACGAATGATGACAACACATTTTTAAACACTCTACTTACCTACTGTAGTCCTAGTCCTACATCAGAGAATGACCATCTGGGTAAATCCCGATTCCCTATGTAATTTACCCAAACACAAACCCTACGGGGTATGGTTATTGTACCTGTGTACTTTGTTGTAGAATTATGTAATTAACCAAAATTAGTAGTTGTACTCTTTACTTGTGTAAATATAACAAATCTTTAATAACCACGTTACCATGATTTGTTTGAAGATGTAAGAAGCATCCTTTGTACTTGTTTGCAAGTAATGCACGCATATACTTTGGTGTTATCCCATGTAGTAATCTGTTATTTAAGATTTGATATATTAATTTACTAATTTCTAGCATCAAAGACTACGATATTATATGCAGCAATACACCAATTTTGTTATTTTGTTGCCTTGGATAATATGGTTATATTAGATCAAAATACTAGTCTCTGTAGTGTGAATTCAAATAACAGAATGCAATTCAACATCATTCCAGCTCAATAATACAGGAACGATCAACCATAACGTGGACAAGAATGACCAATAAAATAGCATTGGTGTCTTGTTTTGGATAATATCTGTGTTTTGTTTGCCAGATAACAACAAGTAAGTTACTTGCTCCTTTACCTTGCGTTTGACACGTCTCTTGGTAACATCAATAGCAGGAGGAGCGGGGGGTGCCTTAACCCGCTTTCGATTACTTGTACGGTACTCAAGCTGATCATCAGGAATACCGTGTAATTCTCGCATGATTTCCTGGCAATATTTCTGGAATACAAAGCCATTTTCCTTGTCATGTTGGCGTAATGTCTCAATCAACGTGTAATAGGTGTCATATGCTATGTAAGCTCCCTCCTTCCAACCTCCATATTTCTTCTGTCCTTCCTTTGTAAGTGTCCACTTGGCTTCATATTGTTTGGCCTCATCTCCTGTACGTGCGATTTGAGCTCCTGTGTAATTCGAAACAAAGTATAATTGGATTAACCAAAATGGAGGCGAACATTGGGTTAGTTGTCATGTTCTTTTTGATACGTTACACAGATTTTGAGTGATAACTTACCCCGATTTTTTTCTTCAATTTCATGATATTTTGCCACTTCTCTCGGCAATTCTCGTATACCATGAGACCAAAAGCTTCGCTAGAAACAGTGCAAAGGATTCTTTCTTTTTTGTCCTGACTCATAGGTTCTTTGTCAGTTGGAAGTCGAAAATGACGATATTTGGGGCCCCAGTACTCCAATCCGTGTATGACCGGTAAGTATCGATCCTGGTACCATAGCAAAATGTTTCTCGCATTAACATTTTTCTTTAAGTTCTCAACAGATTCCGAAAGAATTCCTGAAAGAGTTGCTGCTGTTGGCAAGACACCCATAGTGTCGAATAATTCTTGCGAAGTGTCGAAAGAAGAATCTGTGTAAGTTTTTACATGGGAACATGGGTAATTCAAAGACAATTATATTAACTTGTTCAAAACACAAACCTTGAGCCCTTTTCTTGGCGTTTGACTGAACATCCGTGCATGCGGCCTTGATGCCATTGTACACAATTCCCGAGTAATCGTCGATGAATTCCTCCTTTGAGATAGGCAGATCCACAGCCAGATGAGGAATGATGTCTTCGGCCAACTCTCTTTCCTGGAAAATATCTTCCACAAATTTTGTTTGACGAAATAGGAAAGTTTTGGCAGCTGCCATCGTATGTTGGACAAGGTCGTCATTGAGATTTTCCTTTTTGATCTTCCGGTTTGTGGGTATGATTGCCATGGTCGCATTTTTCTCTCGTTCCTTGGCAGCCTCCAACGCACTTTGCATCTTCTCCAATTCCAGCTGAAGCCTCTTCTGTTCCTGTGCCATCTTCTCAAGTTCGCGCTTTTTCTTTGCATCTTCTTTGGCAGCTTTCCGGAGTGCCTCCATTTCCTGTTTGTTCACTGTAACTACTTCAACTCCTCGTCTAGTGCTTACCATGGTCTTCTTCGTTCCTTGTTGCTGGTCGGCCCTGTCCAGGACTTCAGTAGTGGTTTTTCGTGGGTTCATGGGGAGTACGATGCGAGTCCGCGAGTTTTTTTTGTTGCCCATTGCCAAATAAAGGAAGAAGATGTGGGTAAGTATTTTGAATGGAAA
>Ga0210025_1005590_pt1 | contig 10140 bp, 10 predicted proteins | sample CryGeyme20150102_FD_183989 | JGI IMG/M metagenome (GOLD analysis project Ga0210025, IMG submission 183989) | Groundwater microbial communities from Crystal Geyser aquifers in Utah, USA - Crystal Geyser metaG 2015-0102 (SPAdes) (version 2) | ecosystem: Environmental > Aquatic > Deep subsurface >...
CAGCTTCCTCAACACATTTCTTAGGGTATCTAATTCCATTTGAAGTTGTGACTATTTGATTCCCATTTCCTTGGAGCAATACAACTACCGCAATATCGAGGGTGATAGACTTATCTTTATTGAGATGAAAGATTCCACTCTCAATACCAATTGCGATATCAGTGGTGTGTCTTTTTGCTTCTAGAGCTCTTTGGAGTGCTCCAGCGTATGTCTCTTCAAAACCTACTGGTTGTTCATTTTGTCCAGAGGGTGCAGATACTCCATGGATTTGAAATTCTTCGAAATTTAATCGAACGCAAGCCGCATTTAGAGCCTTCAACTTTAGATTACTTTGTGATCCTAATATAATGTACATTTGAGTTATTTTTATTTTAACTTAAAACATAAAAGTACTTTTGTCAAATGATTATAATATGCTTGAAAAATATGTAAAAATGTCGTATTCTTACTTACGTTTGAAAAAACAAATAAATTTGGCCCTATCGTTGAATGAAGAAAAGAGCGAAGCGACTATTCCGAATTTATGCCGGAGCCATACTGTAGTGAATGAAGTGAGGATACAGCTATGAGCTCTCGGCCATACGGCTTGTCGGTAGACATCTATTTTAAATAATAGAACTAATAATCGGCAATTTACAAAAGTTTTTTAAACAACACATTTGGCCCTATCGTCTAACGGCTAGGACATAAGATTCTCATTCTTAAAATCGGGGTTCGATTCCCCGTAGGGTCACCAAGTCGAGCGCTAGTTCAAGCGCTCGAGAAGCATCGCAAAACCACACCTTTATAAAGGCGTGGTTTTGTGTGTATAATCATAGAATGAAAGACGAACTACAACAAATATCAGACTTCTTTGAATTAGGAGTGATAACTGAAACAGAAGAAGCTTCTGGTAATTCAAATCGTAATTCATATATAACTACGAGCACAGGTAAATACTTAATAAAGATTATCGAGGAACGAAATGACGCAAGCGAAGTAGCCTCAGAGATCCCTTATGTAAAAAGACTTAAAGGTAATCTTAAAATTATTCCGTATATTGAAAATCAAAATGGAGAATCGCTATTCCACAAAGATAAGACTATTGCTCTAGCTCAACCTTTCGTCGAGAACATCCCTGTTGAACGTAGTGAAGCTGTAATACTTCAATTGGTAGAAGAACAAGCTCGGTTACACCAAATTGATCCATCTGATTTACCCCAAAGACAGCACTGGATTAACCTTGGGTATATTGCTCGAGCCTTGAAAGAGATCGAAGAGAACAATTGGATGGCTAATACTGAAGTACTAAAGAATCATCCAGCAGCGACGCAAGATTGGTCAAGTTGTGAATCGGGAATTATTCACGGTGACCTACATCTAAGCAACACATTATTTAATCAAAATAAAGAATTACTTGCAATTATTGACTGGGAGGAAGTAGGAATTGGTCATTATGTTTTAGACTTTGCCATTACGATATCTGCTTTTTGTTTTGATAATAAAAAACTAAACAAAGAATTACTTGAAAAAATGATTAGTGTCTATGAAAAAGAACGTTTGTTATCAGATATCGAGAAGCAACTCTTAGATATTGCGATACAAAGAGCATTTATTACCGCTTTTGTATGGAAATGTTTAAGAAAGCACAGACAAGGTGATGAAACTGTCTGGGACGCCAAAGATTGTAATTGTTTTACATATTTTTAATAGCTTTTTTCTATCTGTATAAAACAGGCCTCAATTCGCTCGCATTTGGCTCACCACCACGAGCGCTAGTTCAAGCGCTCGAGAAGCGTTGATTTATAAGGGTTTTATAAAACCTTAAATTGACCCCTAGATTTAAAATCGAACTAAACTAAAAAACACCATCTGGTGTTTTTTAGTTTAAATGCTCCGTTCAAAGATAAATCCATATAATTCATGAGAATCATCAATAGGCACTTTTTCTTCTTTAATCAGTTTCAGGCCTTTTTCCTTAAATAATTTCTCTATCTCCTCTGGTGATATAGGGTCAATCAGCTCCATAAGGCTTTTTTCGTGATCTTTCATCTCTTCCGTATTTGGTTTAACGAAAGGATGTTCTTCAAAAAGTACAATTTTCCCACCCTTATTCAGGAAATTCACCCAGGATTGAATTGCCTGGGGTCTGTCTTGTAGATAGTAAAAAAAATTATTACAAACAATAGTATTAAACCTTACATCAAAAGTGATTTCATGAGAATCTTGATTTGATATGGTTGCTCGAGGGTCACCTTGAAATTCTTCAGAAAGAAACTTATACATCCCTGAAGAGAAGTCATTAAGGGTTACATCAAAACCTTTATTTAGAAGCTTTCCAGCAAGAAACCCTGTACCAGAAGCTAAATCTAATACAGGAGAAGTAAAGTGGATTAAAAGCTTCTCTAGGAGCTTTTCTTGAGCCAGGAAGTGTCCTGTTGATCTCATGTGAAGATCATAATCAAGAACAGCTTTATCCCACAGGTGTTGTATTTCTTGCTTTTTATTTTTCATGGATTAACTAAGAATTTCTCTCACAGAGGCATCTGCAAGTATCTTCATTGTATCGAACACCCCTACTTTTGAATGTGTTGGTAGAAGCAACTGAAGATCAGTACAAGCTAACGCAACAGCTTGTACGCCCTTATTGCTTAAGCTGTCTATGATTTCTATCAAACCTTCTCTGTCAGAGTTTTTTTGCTGACCCATCACAAGATTGTGGATATACTTTCCCATCTTTGCTTGCTCAAACTCATCGGGAGTTGTGTAAGTAATACCTGATTTTTCAAAAGCATCTTCGTATAGTTTATTTTGAATAGTTGCAGAAGTAGAAACAATTCCTACATTCTCATATCCTTTGCTTTTGATATGAGCAACAGTTTCTTCAACAATACTCAAAACAGGCACAGAAACAGATTCTCTTATTTCATTAATAAACATATGGAGTGAGTTACAAGGCATGACAATAAAATCAGCTCCTGCTTTTTCAAGTCTTTTTGCTTCACCCACAAGAAATGGAATATATCGATCAGCTCCTTTATTCTCTGTAATTAAGTCTTCCTCAATCTCGTATGGAAGTGGAACGCTAGCAACAATTACTGATGGTCGAGCTGATTTTTCTTTATCCTGACATGAAAAAATAACATCAAGATAGAATTCTGATGTTGTTTCAGGACCAACTCCACCGATTATACCTAAGGTTTTCATAGGGTCAGTATATCATTGAGGTTGGGTGATATAAAGTGATATACTCGATACTATGAATGAGATTAATCTACGAGAAAAAGAGGTCTTCATATTTGATTTCGATAAGACAATCTGCACTCTTGAGGCAGATTGGGATATTTGGCGTGAAGAACGAAAAAATATCGTAAAGAAGTATGACTTAGAATTCTCTGATGATTATCTAAATCACGCAACACAGAATGATAGATTTGAAAAATACGGACAAGAGTTTAAAAAAGAGGCTGGTGATCAAGCTCGAAGCTTTGAAATGAGTGTGCCTGTATGTACGCCAATAGGACCTACTATCGAATTAATTAAGAGTCTAGAGAATAAAATACTTTATGTTTGGTCTTCAAACTCACGAGATGTTGTAGAAAAGCACCTTGAGGAATTTGGTATTTTAGATAAATTTGAAAGAATCATTGCTTTTGGAGATGTGGAGCTTCTCAAGCCAAATTCTGATGGCTTTAAATATATAAAGAAAGATATTCCTAATATTGATTTATCTAAAGTTCTTTTTGTTGGTGATAGTTCGGCTGATGAATTGGCTGCTAAAGTTGTTGGAATTGATTATATAGATGTTGTAAATCTTTCCTAATATATGCCTTTTACAGTTCCCGCAGATTTTATTGATTCATTTAAAATTGGAGATAATATAAATTACAATCTTAAAATACTCAAGGAGTTATACGATCCCAATCAGTCATTCAGACAGGAGTATTATTTTAGAAAATTAATTATTATTCTTAATACCTCAATAACCGAAGCGCTGCTCTATGATTTTGTTGAAAATAGAATAATAAGAGCAAACCGAACAGAGACTCTTTTTGAAGAAATACTAGATAAGCTTAATATTAAAAAACTAGATAAGTTTGAACATTATATAGCCCAAGCTGAAAAGCATAATCTTTTTAAAATGAAAGATGTCAGTTTTTACAATGCAATGCATGTATTAAAAAAACTAAGAAACAGGGTCCATATCCAAAACGCAAAAAGACTTAAACCCGCTGATGAATCAGAGGCTTTTACAGATAATATGAAATTACTCTCGGAAAAAGTGCTTGAAAAAACAGTTAAAATTCTCCATAGAGATTTCCAAAGAAGAGAAGAATACCGTAGCTATGTTAAAGACTTTGAATTTCCATGGGATGAATATTTTTCAAACTAGATCTAACTTTCTATTATGAATGTTTATTTCACCACTCAAACTTTCTAACACACTCCTCTTCTCCAAAATAGATCCCTCCTTCAGTACAAACTTCATATAGTCTCTCAAATCAATATCTTGGATCTTGGGTTTGTTTTCTTTGCCTAAAAACATAGCTTGAAGTTTCTTGAAGTGTTTGATTTCTTCATTTAGTTTTTCAGTAAGTTTCACTTCATTTAATTCAAGCTTACTAGACATCTTTTGGAGTTCTTTGATTAGATCAGTCTCGTTGATAGCTGGATTCTTGCAATTTTTATCTCTCGACCTACAACACCTATAATAAACATGACGATTTACTCCACCTGATTTGAGTTTCTTGAACTTCTCGTCTGCGGTAATACCAGATCTACAAACTCCACATTTAATCATTTTAGTAAAAGCAAACTCTTTACCTTCTGATTTGATTACTTGAGTTTTGATCGATGATCTGGCTTCATTAAAGAGTTCTTTGGTAATTATTGGATCATGCACTCCTTGATACCAGATACCGGCACCTACTGGAAATTCAAACTTTCCATAGTAGAAGGTGTTGTTAAGTATCTTAAATAGATTTCCAAGACTAAGATGGTGACCTCTGAGTGTCTTGAAGTTTAAATCATATTTGAGCCAACTATGGACCTTTCGACCACTCCATTTTTCATATGCAATCTTTTCAAATATTTGTTTGATTATTGGAGCTCTTTCTGGATCTAGCTCTACTTCACATTTAGCTAATCTATCATTCCTCTTTCTATATCCAGTCGGTGCTTGAGCGGGCCATAATCCCATCTCACATCTAGCGCGCAAACCTCTTTTAACATTTATACTCTTGTTGTCATTCTCTAGTTTTGCTTGAGAACATAGAATCATTAGTAGAAATTTATCACTTGGTGAATTGGTAAAATTCTGACCAAAGGTTTTAATGGTAATTAACTTCTTTTGATCTATGAGATCAACCAATTTACCTAGATCTCCAGCATTTCTACTTAGTCTATCTGGTGCCCATGTCAAAATTGCATTGAATAGTCCCGAGCCAATATCTTTGAGTATTTCTTCAAACACGGGTCTTGTTCCTGATTCTTTTGCTGAATGAGACTCCTTACGAATCTCTGTTATTTCTAAGCCTTCACGGTCCGCTATTTGAGTCATTTCTCGTATTTGAGACTCTATACTCAAAGCCTGTTTCTCATCACCCTCAGTTGATTTTCTGGCGTATATACAATATTTTAATGGTGTTTCTTCCATGTATATATTAATGCCAGAGATTACTAGTCTTGCTAAGTCTATGCAAACGTAGATATTTACTTCATACTCGCATGTATGGAAACATACAATTTAGCGGAACTTATTGAGTTTGTGATAGAAATTAGAGATAAGCCAAGTGAATATCCTGACTTAAAGCCAAGACAAGTTATATCTAAGACTGGGGAGATTATTACTTTGTAATTAAAAAAGCCTGGGTACATTACCCAGGCTTTAACCTAACGAATATTGTTTTTAAACAACCTCATACTCAGCTTCTTCAACGAATGACTGTGCTTTTTCGAGAAACATTGACTTAAACCCATAAAAGGTTTCTTTTTTAATGCACTCAATAAACCATGAGTCGCTCAGGGCAGAGTTCTTAATTCTATCCTTAAGCTCCCTTAAAATGAGAACTTTTGTTTTGTCAGAGTATGCACTTTTTGCAAGTGTAATGAAATCCATTTCTTTAATCAAAGGGGTTATCAAACCCCTGATTCGAGACGCGTAATAGTCATCATCACATAATGCATGTTGCTTATCTAATTCATCCAAAGACATGCCACCAAGAAACTTCTCTACTTCAGTTTCTAGAATCGTGATTACCTGATCATCTTCATCAAGGCTCTCAAGGTTTTTGAAGTCTAGAATTGATTTTGGTTTTCCAAGTTTTTCCAAATAGATCTCTTTCTTTCGAATAGACAAGTAAGTGGATTCATTTGAAGGTCTTGAGCCGTTTTTATCCCAAACATATCTAAGACGGTCAACTTGATCAGTCCCAGAAATCACTTTCAATGAATCCAAGGTCTCCAGTTTGTCTTTGTTTAAAGGAAGGAGTATTCTCAGCCTCTCTGAAGCGGCCAGCCTTATCTCGTATGGAGCACCATGAAACTCATCAGAGGCATTCATAACCTTAAAGAGAATTCTTGCCCCAAAGAAGGAAATTTCTTCGATTAGTTCAACCATTCTCAGTAAAATGGGAGATTCCTCTATTTCTCCATCATAGGTAGTGTCCTTAAGTATCCACTGAAGATTAACCTTAGCCTCAAAACTTAAAAGATCTTGTAGGCAAGGAAGATTTGTTCTGTCTTTAACTAAAGCCTTCTTACGATCTTCAAGTTTTGGTATAACCTCAAAGTATGAAGATTCTGCCATTAGTCCCTCTAGCTCAATAATGTTATCCACTCTTTTGATAGAACTTACTCGTTGTGAGCAGATAAGACCAAGATGATTGAGAATGGAAAAAGCAATAGAGTCACTAGACAAATCTGATCGAGTCACCTCATCTTTTGTAAAGAATGAATCAACCATCGTATCTCTGCGTGTGGTGTAAGAATAACCCTTCTTGCTGTAATATTTCACTTTTTCATACCAATCAAGAAGTGTTGAAATGGACACTTTACCTTTATCCAGCTGAAGAAAGCTTTCCAGCATACTTTGGTGTAAGGGTTCCCAAACAAGAAAATAAAGGTCTCCAGCATTGGTGACATTTTTTCCCAACTCAATAAATCCTGGAAAATTAAGATTCTTGTTCTCAAGAAACTTTTTACAAGCAGAAGCGAACATCTCTTTAAGTTCTGATTTGTCTATCACTTGCACAGCCATTCTTGCTATCTTGTTAAAATCACGATATTCCTCAACGGCAGACAAGTTGGTACTCAGCTTCTCTAAGAAATAATCCTTAACGAAATTTTGAGCATTTGGACCTTCTTTATATCGAGAAATAAGACCCATTAGATCTTTCTCACCAAATCCAGTAAGGAAATCATCAGTTATAACTTGACCAAGTCTTTTTTGAATCAGCTTGCTTGCATGAGACCCTTCGGGTAACCCATCAAGAAGATTATCAATTTGACTTGGATTCTTCATTTTAGGAAGCAAATCCTTCAGCAAAGATGCCATTTCCTTTAGAAGTGCATCTCTGTATTCAGCAGTACCTCTTTTCTCGTAATGGTTTCTTCCACCAACAACTAGAGGTCCCGTTCTCTCGCTTATATCTGCATTTAAATACTGAGCCTTTAGAAGATTTGCTCTGTCGAAAACACTCTGATCAAAGTCTCCATTTTCTTTTTTAATGAAGCTTTTTACTATTATTAATGTACTTTTCATTTTCTTCTTAGTTTATGTTTGAGTGTGATATTACTATAAATTGAGAGTTTGTAAAGAAATAAAAAACCACCCCAGAATTTCTGGGGTTCTTTTTTACATGAACTTGATAAGGTTATAACCCAAGACATTTTTATATTTAAAAGCTTAGCAAAACCACTCTTTTGCGATATGATATAGAAACAATATAGTGACCTAACCCGACACATCTGTGGCGGTATGGTCCAAATACAGTAAGTCACAAGAAGTATAAAGACCCCATCATTAGGAGTCACTTCTTGTGCTATTCCTGGGAAACCAGAAATATAAGCTTCGGCTTTACCTGGTGGCGGGCTTTTTGTATACCACCATCTAATACTTATCAAATATTAAAAACATATATGAAAGAAATAATAGACACAATAAAGAAGTATTCAAAAAAACTATATGTCTGGATGGGTATCATACTTTTAGTATTGATAATTATTCCATCTACTCCAAAAGAAGAAGCCAAGGAGGTTATTAAAGACTCTACAGATATTGTAGAAGAAATTACAAATGATAATGTATCGACTGAAGAGACGGTTCCAGAAATTACAGAGACCGTGGCGACAATCCCGAATGAATCTACACAAGAAACATATTATAACGTCGTGTCTGTTGTGGATGGAGACACGGTCAAGGTAAGCATGAACGGTAAGACTGAAACCTTGAGACTTATTGGTATAGATACACCAGAAACAGTTGACCCAAGAAAGCCAGTTCAATGTTTTGGAACCGAAGCAAGTAATAAAGCAAAACAACTACTTACTGGTAAGAAAGTTCGTTTAGAGTATGACCAAAGTCAAGGAAGTAGAGATAAGTATCAAAGGCTTCTTGCTTACATACATTTAGAAGATGGAAGATTTTTTAATAAGTATATGATCGAGCAAGGGTATGCTCACGAATATACATATGACACTCCGTATAAGTATCAGTCTGAATTCAAAGAAGCTGAAACAAAAGCAAAAAGCAACCAAAGCGGTCTTTGGTCGCCTAATACTTGTAATGGTGACACAAGTAGTACCCCTGAGCCAATAGCTAGCTCAGAGAACAATACTTCAGCCTATTACACATCATCACACTATACTGCTAAGTATTACTACCCAGCAGAATGTAGTGATTGGGAGAGCTTGAGTCCTTCTTACCTTAAGTCATTTGATTCTCTTGAGGATCTTCTTGATCAGTATCAGAGGACTCTTTCTCCTCAGTGTCAGTAGGTATTTTATTCGCTGGATGTGATCCATCGTAATTAATTCCAGAACCCTCAAAATTCTTCCTCTTTTTCTCTTCAAGAGCTCTCTTTAGTGCCAGCTTTTTCATCTCTAGCTCAACCTCTCTTCGTTCCAATTCATCTGGCTTCATATCTACGTCAATATCTCCATATTTTTCTTGGAAAGCTTCGAGTTTGGCCAACTCGATCACTTCCTCTCTGCTGGTGATCATTCTTGTTATGATTTCAGTAATTTTTTCTTCCTCTAAATTGAGCAACTTACGAACAACATCAGCTGGTTTTGGAGAAAGGTATTTACTATTGTTATTTCCCAACCAATACTTAACAGCACCAAAGTGATCATTCTTCATTAGTTCTATAAGCTTAGATTCACCTAGGTCATTAATTGATGTAACACCAAGTTTTAGAGCCTTGTCTAGTCTGTCTTTAATACTTGAATCCTCCCTGATCCATCTATAGTAGGTTTGTCTACTTATACCAACATTTCCACAGGCGATGGTTACAATAGGGACTCTCACCAACTCGTCTTCGAGCTTCTTAATTAGTTCCTCGTCTTTTTTCATAAGCACTGACTACTTGAGCCTTTTTACCAGTAAGAGATTCCCATCTTTGTATGATTACGCTGCAAAAGATTGGTGACTTCTCGACCATGTAGACTTTTCGTCTGAGTTGCTCTCCAGCGATTAGAGTTGAGCCAGAACCTCCAAAGGAATCTAAAATAATATCACCGGGCTTTGTACAACGAAGTATTGATTTCTGGTACAGGGTAGGTGGCTTCATTGTTGGATGGAGATACTCGTTACTAGATAGTCTTTTTTCTAGCCAAATATCAGAGATATCTTCCAGTATATTATTACCTGTAGACACTCCTTTATTCATAATCTCATTGAGATCATTAACCCCATCTGTGATGTAAGGCTTACCCAGAGTTCCGTATACAGCTGGTTCATAGCATTTTTGTTAAATGCCACCATTGGAGTTGGATTATGGCCATTTTTGACCCAAATACAGACCCTTCTGTTTGCTATATCAAGTTCTCTATATAGATCTTGAGCTGTTCCAATATGTGTTTGATCTACCCAGTAGAAGATGTGCAGATCTGGATTAGACACTGACAGCCCAGCCTTCATGGCTCTACGCAAGAATTCTT
>Ga0210025_1005591_pt1 | contig 10139 bp, 11 predicted proteins | sample CryGeyme20150102_FD_183989 | JGI IMG/M metagenome (GOLD analysis project Ga0210025, IMG submission 183989) | Groundwater microbial communities from Crystal Geyser aquifers in Utah, USA - Crystal Geyser metaG 2015-0102 (SPAdes) (version 2) | ecosystem: Environmental > Aquatic > Deep subsurface >...
CCTTGTGCATCGTCCCTACAATGTCATACACTGAATATCCCTGCTAGTATATGGCGTGCATCTTCCGGAAACTCTCATGAACCCTTCGGCCGATTGCCAGCCTAATGATCTGCTTGATTTCGTCAATTGAGGGTACGTCGCATATATGAAGAACTGTTTCGTTGGTGATTGTTTGTCCTGAGTCAAAGATAGATTACCTTTGCTGGCGAAATGGCATGCCTGGATGCTGTTGATGGCCTGTCTCATGTCTCCATCAGCCACAAAAAGTAAAGTTTTGAAGGCTTCCTCGGTAAGTCTGACATTCTCCCCATCAATCACTCTCTTTAGGTTCAGCTCAACCTCGCTTTCTTTGAGCTTGGAAAACCTCAAAATTATGCACCTACTCTGAATCGGCTCGATGATTTTGGAAGAAGTGTTGCAACTTAGCACAAACCTGGTAGTTTCACTGAAGTTGCTCATTATCATTCTGAGGGCGTGCTGAGCTCCTTATGTCAAACTGTCAGCTTCGTCCAGGATGATGATTTTTGTGCGCCCAGGAGGTAAAGAGGCTTTCTTGTGGGCAAAAGTTTTAATCTGGTCTCTTACTACGTCAATTCCTCTCTCGTCAGAGGCGTTAAGTTAAAGAGACGCCTATTTGAACTGGTCTCCCAAAAGTTGGCGGACTATGCACAGGACGCTAGATGTTTTTCCAACCCCTGGTGGGCCGGTTAGAATGAGGTGGGGAATGGTGCCCTGATTGACACATTTTTTGAGCATATCGACAAGGTCATTATTGCCATAAACCTGATCAAGAGTGACTGGCCTGTATTTCTCTAACCAAATCTATTTCATATGGCGGGATTATAAGAAAACAAAAGTAATTTGCGCATCTATGAATAATTCAGCAAGGATATTTATATATTGTTTTCAACAGGTTTTATTCCTAAACTATATATGTTGCTATACTTGATGAAAATCTATAATATCAATAAACAAAGTAAGAAACAAGTATGGAGGCTAATTCTCAAAAAATGCAGTATCACCCCCTCAATGATGATTCTCTCTTCGCTCCCAACGACCTGAAATATGTGGTTCTTTAACAGCCCGCCTAGGAAGCCTACTCTCAAATAGTAGTCCCCATCATAAACGACAAGATTCCTTTGGAATAAATCCAGCCCCGAGATCGAGGTGAAAATAATGAGAGAATAAAGAAAATATTTGATGTCGAGAACAGTAGGCATCCTCGATAAGAGAAACATGAAAAATGTACAAGCCTATCAGAATACAAGATGACAACTGGGAATAAAAAATAGAGTGTTGTGGGGTTCTAATACATGAAACAATCAATTGCCAACAAGTCACCTCTGGTAAAAGATATCAATCAGTCTAAATACGAGATCTGTATGATCATGTTTAAGAACTTCGATCCTTTTGCGATCAGCCTGAGGTGGTCTGATACCATCAACGTCGAAAACGAACTGCTCGACAAAATCAATAAACTGTACTCATCTCAACTGGCCCTCAAAGATATCGACATTAATCAACTCAGCATCTAAATTTCTGAAAACAAGAGTTACGATAGTTTTCTCTTCAAGAGAATGACGAGGCTGAGTGAAGATACTTTGAAAGAGTTAGTATTCGGTCAAAGCTAGCCTGTATTTATAGGGATCGACATCAACTCCTCGAAATTCAAGGAAAGAAAGCCGAACAGGATGGTGTTGTACGACGGTCAAGCCCCTCCCAATCTCAAGTCACAAATCATGAGTAATCCTATTAAAGATCTTGCTAAACTTCAAAAAGAAGATAAACCAAGAATCATCGACATCGAATTATCAAACAAAAAAATAAGAATAAATTATTTCTAAGTCAAATATTACAAAATCAAATTTTTCTTGGGCCTTCTCGGATAGAAGGATTATGATCGCAAAGGTCTGACTGTGCTCGACAAGGTTTATCGACCTGATGACTATATCTATGATATGGCTGAGATCTTTGAGGTGAGTAACGACACCAGCTTCGTCCAAGTTAAAATTAGCTCAGAAAAGGAACTTTTTTTCAAAGAAATTTAGAATGAAGTTTTGCTAAACCCTTCATAACTTCTTCAGTTACTAGCCATAGACATGCCAAGTAAGGTCAAAAACCCATGTTTATCAGCATATTTTAACCAGGCCAAGTTCCCTCGAGACAATAGTAAAGCCCAGAACTTGCTGACAACTATCATCAAGAATGTCATCCACAACTACTTTTTAGAATACCACACCAAAGAGACCTCCATCTGGAAAAGGTTTATCAAAGCTATGCTGAAATAGATGGAGGGTCTTGAGACCTATAGAGGTTGGGCTTACAGAGTCGTCAACTACGAATATGAAAAAAACTAACTTGAATACATTAACTTTTCCAATGTCTTGGTGATGACGAAAGACTCTCTCAAGGTTGATTTTCGTCTAGATCCGATAATTGCTGAAAAAAGCACTTTGTTTAGGATAAAATCAGTTTCAGGTAAGGTGGCCAGTGGTCTGAGTGCTTTTGGCCTTTAATAAATCATATATCCCCCTTATACATCCTTTCAGGTGATCAGAAAAAGCAAGAAAATGAATCTGACTGAGTACGAGCTGGAGTAGGTAAAGGAAAAAAAAATCGAAAATCGGTTAAATTTATTAGTATGGGTTGATGATAAGCCTAAAGAGGCCTAAAATCTGTTTAAATATTTAACATCGAAGAAGATGGAGTATCCCATTTATTTTTTCCAGGCGACATCAAATATCGAATTTCAAAATATTGTAACAGATAACAAATATTTTTTCGAAAATCCTAATTCTCGCAAAATAATTGTATCCAACATGAGGAGAAGCGAAAAGGGGAAAATTATTGAAAATGCGGGGGTAGAGACTCATAGACTATCGGAGAAGATGTTTGGAAGAGGAAATGTTGATATTTTATATTATATCGGGTATGTGGAGGGAACGAGGAAAAAGCTAGACGAGGGAAAGGTCGACCCCCAGAGCTACTCAATCACTTCAGATGGCAACGAACTTGTCGAACATTTGAGAACCTTATGTATGTGGCAAGATTATCAGCAATAGGATATTGGGAAAGAATATAAGTTCGGAAAGAGTAACATTGAAGGCGGTCCTTTGTCCACCTTCAAGTTTTGATCTTTTTTATTGCAAATCGAAAATAGCATAGCTAGACGAATTTAAATAGCTGGATTTAAATCTTAGATTTAGAATTTGAAAAAATCCAATGCAAAGACTTCTTAGGCTAAGCTACCTGAAAACTAACATTAAGCCTAGAACCACCAACACTGCCATGGACAGGGCCTACGCAGATAAGGCGGTAAAACAAACTCTTGATTTCCTTGAGGCCACTCTCAAGGGAGAGAACAAAGTCATCGATCTGAGACTCCCAGACGAGCTCAAATCCCTCGTTGATATTTCCATCAAGAATGAGGCTTGCTCCAAGGATGATCTCCTCAAGGCCTGCATGGGTGTTATGAAATATCAAACGAAACCCTATCATCCCCATTTCCACAACCAACTTTTTGGAGGTTTCAATGAATTCTCTTTCCTGGGAGCCATGATGACCCCAGCTATCAACGGATCTATCTTTACATATGAGCTAGCCCCTGTTTTTACACTCATGGAATTCGAGTTATTCGAACACATGAGAAAGCAAATCGGGTGGGACTAGATCGACGCCACCATGTGCCCTGGAGGATCATTCGCCAACTTCATGGGACTCCATTTATCAAGGCACAAACTTCATGCTGAATTTAACAAGACCGGAATGCAAGGAAATCTAAAGATTTTTACTTCTGAGGTTTGTCATTACTCTATGTTCAAAGGAGCTATTTTGTGTGGAATCGGCTCCAACAATTTGATTTACGTCAAAACCGATGAAAACAGAAGAATGATCCCTGAAGAGCTGGAAAGATGCATCATCGAAGAGAAGCAAAAAGGATACGAAGCCTTGATTGTCAACACCACCACTGGAACCACAGTCGAAGGAGCAATAGACCCCGTTACTGAGATTGGCCATATTTGCAAGAAGTATGGCATTTGGCATCACGTCGATGGAGCCTATGGTGGCTCCCTCATGCTCAGCAACAAACTCAGACCCAAGTTAGGAAATTTTGATAACGTGGACTCCATGTCCTTCGATCCTCATAAAGCACCCTCGATTCCTGTCTTCGCCACTTTGTTCATGACAAAGCATGTTGGTCTGATGGCAAAATGCAATAGCGCAAAAGCTGACTACTTGTTCCACAAGGAAAGAGAGTCTTACGATAACTCTCTCGATGTCGGAGACAAAACCCTTCAGTGCACCAGAGCTCTTGATATTCTGAAGTGCTGGACCTACTTCAAAGGTTGCGGATGGAATGGAGTTGAATAACAACTTAACTATCAATACAAGCTTGCTCAATGGATTCGAGATTATATCAAAGCTCGTCCTAAAAGCTTCGAGATGGCAGTCGATAATGTTGAAACCTTCAACGTCTGCTTCTGGTACATCCCCAAGGACATGCCAGAAAATAGCTTCAAATCAAGAGATGCTTTCCTGAAAATGATCAGCAAGGTCACAGTACTCGCAAAGAAGTTCATGATTGAGGAAGGTCAAATTTTGGTTGGTTACTCGACCTCCAAGATGCCTTACTACTTCTGGAGAATCACAATGTCAAATCCTCAGTGCACCGTGGAATAAATCGAAACTGATATGAAGATGCTGGGAGAGTACTGTGAGATGGCCTACGAACAGATCATGAAGGAAAGAGCTGCCAAGGGTAAGCCCCACCCCAAAAAGTGATATCACAATCATTGTTAATTGTACTCCATCGATTACCAATATCGATAATCATAAAAATCTATTTATGTTGAAAAGAATCATTATTCGTTTTAGTATGTCAGGAAAAAAAATCCACCCGAAGTACAATCGATAGTTTATCGATAAAACTTTCCAACAAACACTGACTTTTCTTTAGTCTACTCTCAAAGGATAGAACAAGTGTGTCGATTTCAAAAAACCAGAAGAACTGCATCAGCTCATTGACTTCCAAGTCAGAGATGACCCATGCCCAGAATCGGAGCTCCTCAAAGCAACAAAAGATATCCTATAGTACCAGGTTAAGCCCTATCACCCTCACTTCCACAATCAGCTCTTCGGTGGCTTTGATTAGTACTCTTATGTAGGAGCAGTCATGGCCAACACCATCAACGGGTCCATCTACACATATGAGGTCTCTCCCTGCTATACTCTCATGGAAAATTCACTATTTGAGCATATGAGGAAAATTTTAGGCTGGGAAGCAGTGGATGGTACTATGACACCTGGAGGTTCATTTGCTAATTTCATGGCTATTCATCTCGCCAGACATAGGATCCATCCTGATTTTACAAAAAAAGGAATCTATGGTTGCAAACCCATGAAAATAATCACATCAGAAGTGAGCCACTACTCCATGAAAAAAGGAGCCAACCTTTGTGGGATCGGCACTGACAATATTATATACGTCAAAGTAGACGAAAACAGAAGAATGATTCCTTCCGAGCTTGAGAAGGTCATTGAGGAGCAGAAGTATCAAGGAAACGATATTCTACTTGTGAACAGCACAGTGGGAACAACAGTCGAAGGTTCGATTGACCCTGTCAAATAAATCGGATAAATTTGCAAGAAACATGGTATATGGCACCATGTTGATGCTGCTTTCGGAGGAGCCATCATTATGAGCGAAACCTTGATTAAAAAAGTTCAATCCTGGAAAGATGTTGACTCGATCACTTTCGATCCCCATAAAGCCCTGGTGGTTCCCCTTCAAACATCTATATTCCTGACTCAGGAGAAATATATTATGCCCAAGTGCAATAGCGCCAATGCTGACTATCTATTCCACAAGGAAAGAGCCTCTTATGATGGAAGTCTTGACGTGGGAGACAAAACCCTTCAGTGCGGACGTGTGATCGATATCGTCAAATTTTGGACCTACTTGAAAGGAAATGGCTGGAAAGTGATCGCTAAGCAAGTTGAGGCTGAGCATTAATTGGCCTTATATGTCAAAAAGTTCGTCCAAGACCATCCTGATCGGTTTGAGCTAGCTGTTGAGTGCGTGGACACTTTCAATGTTTGCTTCTGGTATATTCCTCTTGCAATGGAGAAGAAGAAATTTTAAAAGGAAGAGGAATTTTATTCTATGCTAGGAAAGATCACTGTGTTGGCCAAGAAGTATATGATGGAGGAAGGAAAGATGATGCTCGGGTACTCAAAATCAAAAAATAATCATTATTTTTGGAGAATAGTAATGTCTAATCCTTACAACACCACTGAAGACGTCCACTACGAAATGAAATTGATTGGAGAGTACTGCGAACAGGCATATAAAGAACTGAGTAACTGATGCTTCAACCTATGATTATTCGAATGTATTGAGCTCAAAGATGAATAGAATCAACTTAGCTGATAAATGAATCTTTCTCTCTACGGTTGGCTTCCTTGTACTTCACCCAAATTTATTTGAACTTCAGCTCTGAACTGTTTTCCATCTGCTTACTGCAGTATTCATCTGTGTCCTGAAAATTTCTTAGCATCTCTACTTTGGCTAAATCATTCCAAGTCTGCCTTATACATTCTTGAATTTGTTCTTCATCCTCGGCTGTTAGTTTCCAAACTAACTTTTATTTGAGCATCGCCTTCAATGATTTTATTTTAGCGAGCAGTGTCTTTCTTAAGATTTCGTATTTTGATGAATTCATAAAACTTTTGAAATTTTCAAGAAGACTTCCTATGTTGAATATTGAAAAATTTTAGTTCTTGAGACTCCTGTCGGATGGAAGTTGCTGCATCTGCTCCACATTTTTGAAAACTTATTCAATCTGAGCCAGACGGCACTGGTTCAGATAGTTGATGTACTTTTCTAGATAGACCTTAAAGTTCATATGAGCATCGCACTATAAGCTATACTTATTTTAATCCTTAACTGCCTGCCACTCATCATATCTTTCGAAGTTGAATCTTGGCACAAATATTTCCTTCTTGAAGAGTTCATGGTATAGGCTATGAAGTGTCGATTTGTTGGCTTAAATATTGAGCTCTTTTAGCTGAAGCAGATAGGCCTTGGAAATAAAGCTTACCTTGATTTCTTATTTATTTATCTTCTGAGGTTTTGGCTATGATTTTTTCTTTTCTTTGGCGGGAGCAGGAACAGGGGGCCTTTCTGTCATATAAAATGACCTCTCATAGTTTATAGATTCCTATGCCTGTTTATAAGGCGATTCAGATTATTTAGCTAATGGATTTTTTCCAAGTCTAGAAGTGAACATAGATTGATTCAACATTTACATTTCCTTTTCGTTGATGCTCTATTCTTCCTCCTGAATCTGTTTCAGCTTGGATTGTAGATTTGATTTTCCAACTTCCTCTTCCTTTATCGAGGAGTTCAAACTTGAAAAGGATGCACTATAACTTTCGTCTATTCCTTCCTATTTGAGACTGCTCCTTTGAATTTGTCTGGACACATCGTCTACTTAATCCTGGCTGTTTCGCAGCAAGTTCACACTGTTGCTTCCGAGTGAAGGGTACGAATTGTTGGATTCACTGTCCTTGTAGGAAAGTTCAATTATTTCCATTTTTTCAGCATTGTAGTCTTAGTCTTGATCTATCTATTACAGAGCCTCTATTTCTTACTTGTTATTATTCATTGATTATAAACTCTTTCTCGATTTCTGACAATACTAAGGCTATAGGTGCAACTGTTAAATAAACTTGTTCCACCTATTGAGGCATGGGACAAGAATAGTATTAAATATAGAAAATAACTTTTTTGTAAAAATGGAGTTACAATAGTAGTCTAATTTGGGTAGTATAAATTTGGCTCCTATCTAAACATATCATTTATTACAGAAAATGTAAAGTGCAGGATTTAAAGCAGAACAACCCGACTGCTCCTTTGACAGAGATTATGTCGACAAAGCCTTGAAGGAAACATTGGATTTCCTTGAAATCACTCTTAAAGGATAAAACAAAGTCATAAACCTTGAGCAGCCAGATGACCTCAGAAAAAAAGTAGACCTAGAAGTCAGAGACAATCCTTGCCCCACAGATGAGCTTAGGAAAGTGTGTCAGGATGTTCTAAATTATCAGACCAAGCCTTATCACCCTCATTTCCACAATCAGCTATTTGGAGGCTTCAACCATCACTCACTTGTGGGAGCTATGATGACTCCAGCTATCAATGGATCGATCTTTACCTATGAGTTGGCTCCTGTCTTCACCCTAATGTAAAATGATCTGTTCTAACATATGAGAACAATAATTGGCTGGGAAGAGATAGACGGAACGATGTGCCCTGGTGGATCCTTTGCCAATTTCATGGGTCTGCATCTATCAAGATCAAAACTACATCCATAGTTCAATAAGGAAGGTATTCACGGTAAAAATCAAATGAAAATTTTCTCTTCAGAAGGAAGTCACTATTCCATGTTCAAAGGCGCAGTTCTATGCGGTATCGGATCCAACAACGTTATCAAGGTCAACAATGGGGATGACAGGAAAATGAACCTGGAAGACCTAAGGAAACAACTTAAAGAACAGAAATAAGCTGGTCATGATTTACTCATCGTCAACTCAACTGGAGGAACAACAGTCTAAGGAGCCATTGATCCCATCTCTTAAATCGGAGAGATTTGCAAGTAATTTGGAGTATGGCATCATGTTGACTGTGCTTGGGGTGGCTGCCTTCTCCTCAGTCCTGAGCTTAGACCTAAGTTAGGAGACTTCAAGAACGTTGATTCGATCTCGTTCGATCCGCACAAAGGCCCATCAATTCCGTTGTTTGCAACTCTCTTTCTGACCAAGCACAAAGGATTGATGTAGAAATGCAACAGTGCAAAGGCTGATTACTTATTCCACAAGGAAAGATAATCTTATGATGGAAGTTTGGATGTGGGAGACAAAACTCTTCAATGCAGCAGAGTGGTGGACATTTTTAAGGTGTGGACGTACTTCAAGGGCTGTGGCTGGAAGGGAATTGCAGATCAGATCAATTATCAACATAAACTGACTCTGTTTGTCAAAGATTATGTCGAAAAGCATGACAGATACCAACTGGCTGTTAAAAATGTGGAAACTTTGAATGTCTGCTTCTGGTATATTCCCTAAAAAATGAATAAATAGGACTTTGAAAGCGAAAAGAATTTCTACGAATTGTTGAGCAAAGTTACTGTCAAGGCCAAGAAATTCATGATTGACTAAGGCAAAATGCTGTGTGGGTATTCTAAGTCCAAGTTGCCCTACTATTTCTGGAGAATCACAATGTCGAACCCCAACTGCACCTACCAGCAAGTCAAACAAGACCTCAAGTGGATAGGTTCATATTGTGAACGCGCATACCAGGAGTTAACCAAATGATAGTCCATTATGAATATGCTTTATACATATCCTAAAAATAAACCTGATTGATCAATCAATGCCTAAAGCTCCCTTGAAGAGTCTCTCTACTTCATAGCTGTTCAGTTATTTATTATGGAGCAAAGTCTAGAGCTTCTATAGGCCTGAAACTAGCTCTTCCTGCTTCTAGGAAGTATTATTTTTGCATACTATCGGACTCACCATCGACCAACTATTGTCATGGTGTGAATGATGGTGTGAGTGCATTACTCGACTCTGTATTGTGCTCTCGCCTATCAGCCCATCAAGATCTTCAGGCCTCAATCCAAGAATGTCTAGTCCTTAGGTGAAATTCTGAGTTTTGAGAGGATTATGTCCTGGAGTTTGGTTTATTTTGATTTGTGGAGATATTGTGGAGGCACTGTAGAAATGAGTGGACTATCGATTAACTTTAGAAGTTGGCTATCGAATACCAACACAAATTGAGAAAATTTTTTTTATGAGCTTAGTCAACAGCTATTGTCGTATTTATTACTTTCGATTGGATTGGTGGCTTCCTTCTATCTTCTTCCTTAATATTTAAGCCTCCCGCTTTACCTTCTCTATTTACTGCTCTTTGTTAAAGACAATTTATTCCAGCTCTCTTTTTTAATTCTGGGAATTTTTCAAAATTTAGTCTTTTCTGCTGACGTCTGCCTTCAACTTTCGAATCTCATCCTTCTGGCTAGAGACCTTTTCAAGTGTCTCCCTAAGCTTTTGATCTTCTTTGATCTTGATCTACTTTT